>Ga0208133_1000003_pt1 | contig 177414 bp, 231 predicted proteins | sample ColrivemetaGS535_FD_187595 | JGI IMG/M metagenome (GOLD analysis project Ga0208133, IMG submission 187595) | Estuarine microbial communities from the Columbia River estuary, USA - metaG S.535 (SPAdes) (version 2) | ecosystem: Environmental > Aquatic > Marine > Intertidal zone > Estuary... | reverse complement strand
TAATCAACCGATCAAATCAGGATTTGAATTTGATCATCACATAAAACGATTTGTATAATGAAAAAAATACTAATATTAGGAACATTATTACTAAGCAGTTGTTCAGCTTATCGTATTGAAATAAACCAAATTAGATATACTCAGCCGGGTACAAAACAAGTTACATATTATACCCCAGCTAAACGTGTAGGACTAATGTGGGTAGAACATTATAATTCATTTATCCATAAGCATGAAGCAGTCAATCAGATTATAGAATGGCAAGATGAGAAGAAAATGTTAAATTCAAAACCACAATATATATTTTATAACAAATAATGAATAAAGGTCCATACGTTAATGTTGAAGATAATGAGTATCCGGTTGCTCATAAAATGGTTGAAATAACTGGTAAGGGACCTAGCCATTATGAAAGCATTAATGATTATTCATTTAAAAATGATGATTTAAGTAACTTCCTTAAACGATGGAGTTTTAATGAGGTGTATTCAACTTACTATTCTACACCTAAAAAACGTAGTCAACATAAATACTTTAGTAAAACAGTTGTTAATGAGAATAAAGAAACATTAATGATTGTACTGAAAGTATCACCATATGCATTTAAGAAAATAGGCAGTGGTGAAGTTGATGATTGGGAAGATGAAAATGAACGTACATTATTAGTTTATTCAAATGTAAGTGATAGTGGGTATGAATTATTTAGAGAAGATCTATTTAAAATCCTTAAAAAACACAAAACAAAAGAAAACAACATATCATTAATTGTTCAGACTCGTCACGGATATGATACTCAAACATTCGATCTGCCTAAACAGAAGTTAGAATTAGAATATAATTATGGTTCATCGTTTATGCCTGTTCATGAGAAAATACTTAAAACGCTAAATAAAAATAAAGCGAATGGATTAGTTCTATTACATGGCGAGCCAGGTACAGGTAAAACACATTATTTAAAATACCTAGCATCTAAAATCAAGGACAAGAAGGTGATGTTCGTTCCACCATACCTAGTGGATTTCATCACCTCACCTGAAATGACACCATTTCTAATTGAAAACAGTGATTCGATTCTATTCATTGAAGACGCTGAACGTGTTATTACTGACCGAGATACTAACGCAGCCAACGGTGTATCTAACATACTCAACTTAACTGACGGTATTCTGGGAGACATATTAAACATTCAAATAGTCGCCACGTTTAATATGGATCGTAAGAAGATTGATACAGCATTACTACGTAAAGGTAGATTAATTGCTGAACACAAATTCGACAAATTAAAAGTCGACGACGCAAATAAGTTAATCAAACATTTAGGAATGGATCATATTGTAACTGAGGATATGACATTAACTGAAATATATAATCTACAGGAAGTTGAATATAAAGCTGAAGAATCTAAACGCAAAATTGGATTTTAAAAATGTCTTCATTACATTCAATCATATGAAAAAATTAATATTATTGTTATTGATTGCTACCATAACGTCGAGTTGTTATACCTATATTCCTGGATTTGGAGTTAGACGTGTAAATACTAGATTACAACCTTACCATCGTATGGGTGTTAATGGATATCATTTACCTAACCGTAGATATAACAGAATTATTATACCTCGTACAATAAAACGTAGACAGAGTATAATAATTATACCTTCAAATAAAAAGTAAATATTTATAATAAACCAAAACCAAGTAAAAATGAAAAATTTATTCGCACTAACATTCGTTACATTATTTATCACATTAGCAGCCACATCATGTGGTTCTAAAACAGAATCTGCTGCTGCTGACTCAACTACAGTAGACACTATTGCTGCTGATACAGTTGTTGCTGATACTGCTGCTACTGACACTGCTGCTGCTAAGTAATTAATGTTAGTATTTTGATTGAGGGGAACTTAGGTTCCCCTTTCTTGATTATATTTATATCAAATGAATAAATAATAAAATGAAATTAACTCCAGAACAAATACAAGGCGTTTTAGAATTAGAACCTAATGCTCAAATTGATCGTTTACAAGGTGAAAGACCATATATCAGAACTGGATATTGGAATCGTCAAAGAGATTTAAATGGATTAAACACTGGATTAGCTAAATTAGGTCTAAAAGCAGATGAAATAGATGATTACGATGAAGATACAGGTTGGTTATATTGGTATGAATTATCTCCATTAACATCTGAAATTAATGAAGTAATAGAAGAATTTGGCCCTGATGCTAAAGATGAAATGAGTCCAGCTGATTATATAAAGTTTTTAATGGATAAATTCTATGAATATAGAACATTAGCTATGGATCCAACCATCAATGATCAAGCAACTAAATTATACCTTGATAAAGCAAGTGAATATTATGCTCGTGCTCAAGATGCAATGGATGAAATCGAACCTGATAATACTGATCATCTAAGTGATGAAGATAAAGCATTACCTAATAAACCATTATCAGATAGAGATAAAGCAATGATAGACGATTATGAGGAAGAGGAAGCGAACCGTGAAGTACCTCGTGACTATGCTTCAATGTATGAGCGCTTAGGTAAGTTAGCAGGTTTGGATAAATAAGATTTCCTTATTATCTTTAAATCATGAAAACGAATAAATTAACATTTGCAGAAATTTTAGATCAATTCAAACCGGAACCATTATCAATAGGTGAAAGTTGTCACATCATATCTAGAATGACAACGCAACGAACAGGTAAAGGCAAACGAGATAAATTATATCAAGTAAAACATAAGGGACATAGAGATATGTCCCATTATATTTATATGTGTATATAATATGAGCAGTGGAAATAAATACCATAATTACTCAACTGATGAATTTACACAATCAGTCAACAAGAATATTGTTGGCAAGTAGAGATGGACTACGCTCAAATGAATATAAAATGTTACAATTAGAAATACGTCAATTACAAAACCAACTATCAGATGCCCAGAGGACGACCAAAATCAACACAGATACCAACTGAAAAATGGACAATCACTTATATAGTGATGGGATCCAAAGACAAAAAAGGTAAATACCAAGATTATAAGGTAGTACGAAATCAAGATAACCAATTGAAATGTAATTGTTTAGCATTCCAATGTGGACGTACTAAAGTGTGTAAGCATATTCAAAACATTAAAGACCATTTACATATATAGTTATGAAAACAGTTATATTAGGCGACACACATGGTCGCCCACATTGGAAGCAAATCGTAGCAAGCGAATCTCCAGATCGAGTTATATTCATTGGTGATTACTTTGATTCATTTGATAATACCGCAGTTGAGCAGATGCATAACTTTCAGGAAATCATTGATTGGAAACAATCAGGCCAATCTGAAGTAATTATGTTGATTGGTAACCACGATTACCATTACATGCGTGGTGTTACTCAATATTATTCAGGATATCAAAGTGGGGCAAGACCCGCCATTGAGCAGTTATTATATGAAAATAGACAACACATGCAAATGTGTTATCAAATGGGTGATTTCTTATTTACTCATGCTGGTGTTAGTTATGATTGGTTAAAGATTAATAAATGGGAAGGATGGGAATCAGTTGAAGAGAAAGTAAATGATTTATGGGAATATACCCCAAATGTATTTTCATTCGCAGGCCGTGATCCATATGGTGATAGTAAAATATCATCTCCAATTTGGATTCGTCCCTATTCATTACAACAAGCAAATCGTGATACATTACGTGATCAATTTATCCAAGTTGTAGGTCATACTACACAAGGTAAGATTGATACTGAAGGTAAATCAACAGGTGGTCGTTACTACTACATTGATACTTTAGGTACATCAGGTCAGTATATGATTTTAGAACAAATTAGTACGGATAACGGCGAAATTAAATTTAATACATATAAAAGATGAAACAGTTACTACGTAAAATTGAATTATGGATCGATATCCATTTAGTATATTTCCTATATAATGGAAATAAAACACAACGTTATTACGATTATTTAGAACAAAAGTGGAACATTAAAAAATAAGTTATGGAAAAGTACAATAAATTAAAGTACGGTAAATTTAAAACAGCAGACGGAACGATCGGATATTATTTAGATCGTGGTGGTAAAAAACAACTACACAATTCAGACGGACCTGCATTAATCCCACAAGGCGATCGCAAATTAAAAGAATATCATGTATTCGGAATGCCAATGAGCGAGAAGGACTTCGATTATTGGCAACGTAATTTCGAGGGTATTCCTGATTATAAGAAATTCCAAAAAGCAGGTAATCGAGGCGAATAATGAAGTTACTATTATATTTAGTATGTATATTACTAGGTGATATGCTACTATTAAATAACGTTATATTCCCAGGGTTAACAGCAGCTGATTCACTACTTAATATAGTAAGTGGGTTAGATCTAATTGGATTAATTGCTTTAAATTATCAAATATTCACAAATAAAACAAAATAAGTTATGGCAACATTTAGAAGATATGATTATCGATATAATAACGATGAAAATCGTTATCGAACCGATGAAGAAATCGATCAATTAGAACAAGAATTTATTCAAAAGCAAAAAAATAAAACAAAAGTTATGATCAAATCAATTTTAGGAGGCGTAATCGCTTTAGTAGTAGTAATATTCTTAATGGCATCGTGTGAACGAATCGATGCCGGACATGTTGGTGTTAAAGTAAACCAATATGGTGATAATAAAGGTGTAGATGATATAGTAGCAGTTACTGGTGTGGTATTCTACAATCCAATTACAACTCGCATTTACGAATTCCCTACATTCATTCAACATAAGGAATACAAAGGTGAGAATTCATTTATTGTAAATAGTAAAGATGGCTCCGAATTTTCAGTATCTCCTATTATGAATTATTCAGTACAACGAGATAAAGTACCTTCTATATTTGCTAAGTATCGTAGACCATTAGAAGACATTGAAGAAGGATTCCTAAAGACAGCAGTATATGATGCATTTAGATTAGCAACAAATAAATACACTGCTGATGAATTAATTAGTAATCGTGCTGTGTTTGAAGTTGAAGTTCGTAGATTATTAGATGGACAGCTATTAAAGGAAGGATTCACAATTAATCAATTCACATCTAATTTAATTTATCCTGAGACATTTAAACGTTCGATCGAAGCTAAGAATAATGCAGTACAAGCAGCATTACGAGCAGAGAATGAAGTTAAAACTGCTGAAGCACAAGCTAAAATTAAAGTAGCAACTGCTGAAGGTAATGCTCAAGCAATGTTAACAAGTGCTAAAGCTGAAGCCGAATCAAATAGAATGAAGCAAGTAACATTAACACCATTATTATTACAATTAGAATATATTAATAAATGGGATGGTGTTCTGCCAGTATATGGTACTGTACCCCAATTATTTAGAGATGTTTCAAAATAGTTATAGTTAGTTTATAAGTTAAAGCTCGGTCGAAAGATCGAGCTTTCTTAATTATATTTACTATGTACGAATAAATAAACAAACATATGAATAAGACAGAAAAACGCAAACTAATTAACAAAACGTTCCTAACGTGGTTAAATGAAAATTACCCAGAATACGATGTAGAAGACATCGAGGGTGATGGAACATTCACATTGACTAATGAAAATTATCCAAACGAGTCAATGTCATATCATAGATCATATTATGATGTATGTACACCTAATTGGTCTCCTGCTGAAATGGTTGAACATGAAACGCTATTCAACGATTACATCCAAACAGTTATCATTCCTGAAGCCGATAGGCTAGAACAACTTTCCTAATTACATTTACTCTATACAAATAAATAAACATATGGAAAATATAACAGCAATTGACCCAAACCAATTACCATTATTCACAGATCTATTAACGGTAGAACAAGAACAACGTGTTGTCGCTGCTAAAGCAGACGCTACAAAGCAAATGGATCGTCAGAGATTAGAAGTAATACGTAAAGCAGCAATAGTAGATGCTGCTGGATTCACATCAAATCATTACGGCTACAGCATTGACTGTATTAAAGTGATGCGTGAAATCAATGTTAATTCATGGAGAGAAGAACATAAAATGGTTGAAGTTGAATTAGATCAATTTAAAGGTAACTTCTATATTGTGTTTGATGAATATGATAGTGGTAAGAATGAAATCATTAAACGTAAAGCATCAGTTGATCTACGCGGTGATAAAATGGAATGTTATTGGTTAAATAACAATTCACGAGCAATGAAACCTGCTACAATATTAGCTAACATTGCTAAAGCAGCTGAAACTGCTAAATACAAATACGAAATCGCTAATAAAACCAAATCAACAGTAGAATATACAGTTGACAAATATCAAAAATTATATCCAGACGCTGAAGTAAAAGCAGGTAAAGGTTATACTAGTGGTAGAGGTAATTATACTGAATTCGATACAGTTACAATTACATTCAAATCAGGTAGTTATGTTACGTTTGAAGTATATACTACACCTGATAAAGAATATGTACGTGAGAAAGTAGACGTTGTATTCCGAAAAATGTCAATCAACGAAGTAATGGATTACTTTAACGCTCAATAATAAATAACATGACACAAGCACAATTAAACCAATTAACATTAGAACAACTAAGCGCACTAAACAAATTAGTAGTAGATACTATTAAATTGAAGCGCAAGCAATTAATTGCTCAATTCGAGTTAAATATCGGAGACAAAGTGAAGGTAAATCATCCTAAACTACAAGGTAAATCTCTAATTGTAAAGAAGGTAAAACGAACTACAGCAACATTACAAGTTGAAGGCGCGTTTTCATCTTACAATGTACCCATTTCCATGATCGAAATTTCTTAATTACATTTATAATGTATTAAAAACAAACAAACATGAAAAATAAATATCCAAACGGCTACATGCCCAAAATTAAGTACTACGCAGATATTATCTCCGAAGTAACTAAGAGCCAACGCACTTTAGATATCAACACGTTAGATAAAGGTGGAATCAATGCACAAATTGATTTATTAGTAATGCTACAAGATGCAGCATTGAGTTTAGATTACTTCATTAGCAAGGAACACATGCGTTTAAACTTAAAGAAATAATATGGGATTAGACATGATGTTAGTATATGACGGCAATCAGATTGCTTCATGGCGTAAAGCAAACGCTGTCCACAAATGGTTCGTAGATAACGTTCAAGATGGTGTTGATGACTGTGGTGAATATAAAGTAACCAAAGAACATTTAATTCAATTATATAACATATGTAGTGATATATTAATTGATCCTAAATTAGCAAAATCATTACTGCCTACTCAAAGTGGATTCTTCTTCGGCGAAACAGTATATGAAGATGGGTATTATGTAAGTTTAGATTACACAGTGGAAATCATTGATGAAATACTTGAATATAAGTCATACTGCTTAGACGATCTATACTATAGTTCAAGTTGGTAAAATAAAATAATATGCAATTTATATATAGAGTTCCAGGATTAATACCTAAATCACTTTGCAATCAGATAATAAATAAATTTGAGAAATCAAACTTTAAAAGACCGGGAGTTGCAGCTCATGATGATGGTGAGAAAATAAGTCGATCGGTTTATAATGATGTTAAAATATCAACAGATATTAGTTTTGAAAGTAATATATTAAAAAATGAAGAATTCCAAAAGGAATGGGGGATAGTTCTACATAAATTATATCCATTAATACGTGAAGGTGTTGATGGGTATGTAAATAAATTTCAACATTTAGATTTACTTACAAAGTTTACATTAGAAGCATTCAATATCCAAAAATACAATCCAGGTGAAGGTTTCTTCCCGTTTCACTGTGAAAATAGCGGTTCTGGGATTGGACTATCAAGAGTATTAGCGTGGATGGTTTATTTAAATGATGTTCCTGATGGAGGTACAGAATTCCAATATCAAAATCACATTGAATCAGCAGAACAAGGTAAATTCATGGTGTGGCCTGCTTATTGGACACACGCTCATAAAGGACAAATAAGTAATACAACTACTAAATATATCCTAACAGGTTGGTTTTCATTCATATAGTGGAATTTAAAAATTTCCTTATTATCTTTAACCTGTAATAAAAGTTAAACCAATAAATAAACAAAAACATGAGAAACGAATTAAATCAATTCAAAACATCATTCGAACAAGTACGTGGATTAGGTATCTTAATGGGATTACCAAATGATACTCACAGTAAATTTTCAGATCATATTACAGTATGGTTTTCAGAGAATCACAACGTAACATCAATTACATTTGGAGAGCGCTACAATGAAAAGGTAGAAATCATGAGATATTCACATCGTGATGAGAAGTATAAAGTAACATTTCCAATCGACATTACAGATGAAGAGTTAAGTGATTTACTTCAAATGGTAAATGAAGAGTATCGTAAGGCAAAAATCGCCTATTTAGAAATGGAACTATTCATGTTAAAAAATGACGATGTTGTAGAGTTAGAACGAGAAGAGGTAGTTGCTTAAACTACCTTTCTTAATTATCTTTAATCTGTACAAATAAATAAACTAACGTATGAAAACATTTAGGATTGAAACTAAAGTAGAAGTAATCAAAACAATCGGATATGTTATTGAAGCTGAATCCGAAGAGGAAGCAAGGAATATTATCTTAAGTGGAAGTGAAAATTATGAAGGTGAAGAGGAAGATGAATATTACTATTGGGATGGTGAAACTATTAGTGAAGTAAAATTAATTGAAGATTTAGATAATTAAAATTTCTAGATTATATTTAATCATAAGTTAAAAATTTAAACAAACAAACATGAAAAAGTTAAACGGACATGATCAATTCGTAATTGAACAAGCATTAGAGCTATGGGTAGCTCAATTTGAAAAGGAAATCACCGAAGCAGAAGCAAAGGGACATCGCGTTATGTTCGATATCAAGTATCCAGCAATGGCTGCTAATGAGCTCAAATCTAAAATCGCTTCACTAACTAAAAAGAAATAATCATGGAATTGAACTTCGGAATATACAAACAGACTGTCTATATAGTGGAATTCGGTGATGTGGATCTAAGTCATATTAAAATTGAAAATAATGGTAGTGATGACTACGTAGTATTCAGTTACGGTGAAGAAATCGATGTATTCAATTACAGTGGTAGTGATCCATTTGATGCAATTAATAAATACTTAAGCACATACGCTAATGAAAACGGCTACGTATAGTGGAATCTAAGGATTTCCTAATTATCTTTAATCTGTACAAACAAATAAACATATGGAAATCCAAGATTTAAGACTCAAATTATTTCATGTTATGGATGAAGAAGAAGCATCCCCACCATTCCCAATGAAACAAATACGAAAGGAATTAAATCAATGTAATAATTTACGTGATTTTGTCCGAATCTTAGATAAGTATGGATATAATTTGATGGAATCAATTGATATACTTAATTCAGTAATATTGGATAAATAGAATTTCCTTATTATCTTTAATCTGTAATAAAACGAGCAAACATGAGAACATTAAGAAATCAAGACTTCGCATCAGATAAAGTATGCGGCACATCATTAAAAGGCTATACTAAAGCCACCTACAAACGATTAGTAGAAGTATTAGGTCCACCTACATTCAGCGAAGCATCACTCGATGATAAAACACAAGTAGAATGGGTAGTTAAATTTAAAAACGATTACTTTACTATCTACGATTGGAAAACATACGATCGCGAATATACAATGAATACATTGGAAATATTCCACGTCGGAGGTAAAATAGACGCATTTGATTTCATTGTTAAATTAGAATCTAAAATCAATAAATAACATGTCACAAACTACTCCATTACAACGATTAATATTCCATTTGGATGAAGCAGCAGCAGCAGCGTTTGAGCTCCAAAATAATACAGAGCTACCAATGAATATGAAGAGATTCTTTAAACAATTAAACGATTACGCAGCAGACTTAATGGAATATGAAGATAATCTACCTACAAACAACGATTAATTACATGTTTCAAGTGGATCCCGAAGGAACACAGCAAATGTTCGAGCAAATGGGTATGGAACCACAAATGAAAGAAATTGAAACAAGCGGTGGCGATACCATAAGGTACTACGTATATACACTTGATTAATCAAACTTTCCTAATTATCTTTAAATGTAATAAGAAGTTAAACCAATAAATAAACAAACACATGAAAGAGGATATAGACTCAACAGTAGTAGAAGCAGTTATCGCATTATTAAACGGAATCGACGTTGATGGCGAAACAATGGAATACATCATCAATAAGACGGCAATGCGTGATCAAATGAAGGTGCAATTAGGTGTTGAATCACAAATGCCAGACGCAGTTATAGATCAAATCGCAAAGGATATCTACGTTGACTTAGATAATGAAGGTGTAGACATAATCGAAGATCAAGAATATGGGATATGTGCTAATGAAATAGTTTTAATGGATATATCATTAGACTTATGGAAAGTACAAGCAATAATTAAGGATGTGTTACGTAGTCACTTTAAACCAATGGAATAATATGAAACCATTCATAGAACAGAGATTATATACTCAAATCGAGCAAACAGTACTCATTCAACCGAATGAAAGCAATAACGGCTTAGTACTCGTTACACGAGAAAATGTAGATACTACATCAGATGCAAGATTATACCTAACATTCGAAGAAGTAGACGCATTATGTAAATCGCTTCAACAAATGAAAGACCACGTTAAGGATGGAAAATAAAACAGCACTACAAGAGTTAATGGAGTGGATGATTGAAGAAAGTCAAGTCATTCCAGTGGATCCAGGTGATGTGTATCGGAAAGCAGAGGAACTACTTACAAAGGAGAAAGAGCAGATAAAAAAAGCATTTAAATATGGAGAAATGCCTGTGTTATTTATAAACTTCAATGCAGAACAATATTATAATGAAACATATGGTAACATCACCGATTAATCCAATGCGATATTGGAAATTAGAAGAAATACAACGTATGCTCAATCAAATTGAAGGATACGAGAAAGTAATAATCGAATTTCAATGTCAACAATCCGATAGTTGGACTACAAAATGGGATTGTTCATATGGTATTAGAGAACAACTCGTTAACGGACAATGGAATTGGTTATTGAAACATAAGTTTGTAGTTGAAGAAAAAACCGAAGTCGGAGCTAAAAATTTAGCATGGCAAGAAGCAGCCGAACGATTAGTAACAGACATTTGGAGAATATCAATTGATTCGTTTAGAAAAAAACAACTAACACCATCAGTAACAAAGATAGGAGAGAAGATAACGAATAAGAAAACAAATACAACTCAGACTAATAAAACATGGTGGACGGAAACCAAACTATGGATCGTATCGAGTATATTCTTTATTACGTTCTTAACATTGGGGTGGTTCTATCCTATGATAGCATTAGCTATATGTTTAATTGCTTTAGGTGCCGTATTTCTATATGTGCTTGTTTGGTTAGGGACATTATTATTAAAAGAAATATTAGGATTAGATGATGAATAACATGAACGACATATTAGGATATGTAGCGATGGGTTTAAGTATACTCTCGTTTACACTATCAAAACAACGCTTCATTCGTATAACGAATTTAATAGCATGCTTAACGTGGGTAGGGTACGGATACATGATAAACAATAACCCGACCATTATAGTAAACATATTAGTTTGTTTAGTACACGTGTATTGGTTTATTAAGCGTTATGAGCGTATTAAAAAGTTGCGCGTTAAGTAACACATTTTTTTGTTAGCACATAGTATAATACAATACGTTTTTTTGTGTATAATTCACGTGAAAGATGCGTGATTTATTAATTATTTTTTTGTAGTGAACGGTGGAATGATGTTTTGTTAGTAGGGAATGTGGTTAGTTGAATGACTAATTAGTCAAACAACTAAGCGTGTTGTATGTGGAATGGAATGTAGTTGGGTTGGGTGTGTGTTTTTGTGTCATCCAATTTTTTTCCCACCACCTCCTACCATTTTTGTAACTATTTTGTATATATTTTTTTGTTAGTAGAATAGTCCACACGAGGGTGACATGTTCGTATATAAAGGGTCGCATCCCTAGTAGGATAGCCCACTTAGTTAAATGACTAAGCGCAATGCTGAGTCAAATGACGAAGCACCGTTTAAACGTGTTAAGCAGTGGTTAGTCAAATGACTAAGCGCTGCAAAAACAAAATTTGTTTCCAAAAAGTGTCTTAATTATATTTACGACGTACTAAAACGAACGAACATGAAAAACGAAAATTTAAAATGGTGTAAAACACAAATCACTAATTGTGCTGACGATTTATTTTTACGTGGCGACAAACGAAAAGCATTTAAAACAGAATTCATGAGCGCTGTCGCATTAATGAAAGATGGAGACAAAGGACAATTTTGGGACTATGCAGATATATTGATGCAGAAATATAATTAATTTTTTCATATATTGTTATTGAATATTTTCTTAATTACATTTATATTGTAATAAAACATAAACAATAATAATATGAACGTACAAGAACTAATTAATCACCTACAACAATTTAATCCTAACACACAAGTAATGTTTTCTCATAACGATCATACAGATTTTTTGTATAAAACAAACATGTCTGTTAACGATGTTTATATAGGAACAGTATTGAGTGACGATGAATGTGACGAAGACCTATTTAATGATATGAATGATTATATAGGACCAGAAGTAGTATTATTTGAGTTTAATTTGGAGTAGTCAGGTTTCCTGACTATTTTTACAATGTAAAAAATAAAAAAACATATGCAATTATTTCAAATTTTAGGCTCAGCCGCATTATTAGGTGTAGGTGGATATTTCGCTTACACAGCACTTTTAAATCGTTATTTTGAGACGGTGGTTGATCGCCGTGGCGTAACTCGTAAACGTGACATCCGTAATGGACGATTTGTTAAGGCAAATTAAGAGTAACCGATTAGGTAGTGTAATTGGAAACACACCGACCGAGAAGGTAGGCGCTACAGGTTCGAATCCTGTCCTAACCACTATATTGTTTATTAGTTAATTATTACAGATGCATAAGAGGAGGACATTGTCCTCCATCTTTGTCCTTATTATATTTACTATATAACAAATAAATTAACATATGACTAACGATCAAAAATTCGAATTAAAAGTACAACAAATCGAGGACGCAATGAACCGTCTAGAACGCTATAAAGCCTTAGGATGGGGTGAAATGGTTAAAACATCTGAAGCGCTGATTGATAAGTTGATTAAGGAATTAGATAAATTGGATCAATAGAATTTCCAGATTATCATTACCCTGTAATAAATAATTAACTAAACAAACAAAATATGTCAGCTACAATCAAGAACGCCCACATTAAAAATTCAAACCCAAACATCGTACCTGTTAAGACAATTAACGGAACTAAGTACTTACACTACAGTTACTGTGTATGTAGACACGACAATTTCATCTTAATAAACGGTGTTACTTATTATGATATTAGTAAGTAATGAATGTCTTAATTAATTTTACTCCATACATAACAAATAAATAATAACATGGCAACTCAAATCATCAAGAAAGCAGCAAGCGCACAACCAAAAATCGCATTAGGAGAAAGAATTCAATTTAAGTATTGGGTTCAATTACAGAATATAGGATGGGGAACTGAAGTTGAAGAAGGTGTTATCCAAAAGGTAAATCCAGTTACTGTTCATGTAGTAGACTTCAAAGGTAATTTATGGAAAGTAGAAAAGGAGGATATCTTAAGAAACATACCCAATAGCAAGTTTCTAGATTAACTTTACTATGTACATAAAAACAAACGAACATGCTTAACATTCAAAAGTGCATCGAAGTCAAGAAATTACAGTGGGATATCAATTCAGACATTGATCAGATCGGTTACACAACCATTGCTAAGGCGGATCGCTTAGATGAGATGGTGGATAACCTAACACCTGAGGAAATAAAGTACATAGCCGAATGGATTGATAGGGATTAACCAATTTCCAGATTACATTTACTCCATAATAAATAATTAACTAACTAAATAAAAAGACATGTTGACAAAACAATCAAGACAATTCGAACAGTGGGCTGATGACAAAGATCGTTTAGCTAAGATCGCAGCCGAGAAACAGGCTAAAACCAAGAGAAACAGTGCATCATTGCTTCTAAAATTAGGTGTAACGTTAGTAGTAATTGCATGTTACGGGTTCCTATATAATCAAGACACCGATTGGGTAATCGTTCTAGTGTTCGGATCCATAGTAACAGCATATGGAGCCGTTAATTTAAAAGATTAGGTTCCAATAGGTTTCCAAGTTACATTTACAACATAATAAATAATAATAACTAACAAATAAACAAAAACAGTATGAAAAATCAAGAAAACAACACAGCACAATTAGGTCGTCCAGTTAATCCAACTTCAGTAAGACAAATCCGTTTAGCTGAAATTAAAGCAAAACGAGAAGCAGGTTTAATTAAGCGTGGTCGTCCATCAGTTCCAGGTTCAATGAATGCTATTAAAAGCGAAATGCGATTAATGAAGCAAGCATTAGGTCTAGATATTAAGCGTGGACGTCCTACGAATCCAGAAAGCGCTAGAGCAAAACGTATAGCTGATTTAGAAGCTCGTCGTGCAAACGGGACATTAAAATTAGGACGTCCTAAAGCGATTGTGATTGAAGTGCCTACTAAGGCTAAGACCAAGGTTAAATCAAAGGTAGTGGCTAAATAGCCATTACCAATTTAATCCGCCTGAGTAATCACATTCAAACAAACAACACATGACCAAATTGACTAATCCAAAATCACGTGCATATAAGCAGGTGATATTCAGTTCTATTCACCGTATTGCAAAATATCAAATAGAGTCACATGTTCACGCCTATCATATGGATGATGCTGGAAATGTGACGTATTACACAAAGGTTAGGTAGTCTGCGTGTATTACAAAAAGACGCGCGTATGACAAAAAAATCGCGTGTACTAAAAAAATCTCAAAAGAGACGGACGATAGCGGGTCGACCGCGACTCGTGCGCGGGTTGCTCCCACGCTGGCCGCGGTCCCTACGCGCGGCGGGTAGGGCCGTGTCTTAACCATACACACTCTCAACACGTATACAATTTTACACCCCGCGCCTCGTATATACAAATATAATATTTCAATGAACGTTTCAACACTATAAACATAATAAGGAAATTTTAAATTCCAAAATAACCCTTTTGAATAAAAAATCCAAGATCTCAAATTTTAACCTCTACAAAATTTTTTGGAAACCGGTTTGTATATACAAAATGTCCTTACCACATTCACCGGTTATGAAGAAATTAATATGTAAAATTTTTGGTCACAAATACGTGTACAATTTTGGTTGGATGCCAAATAAATGTAAATGCTCACGTTGTGGTCAGTCTTGGAAAACAATTAAAAACCCAAATTATATTCCAGGTAAAACTAGTCCGTTAGAGGAAGATTTAGAAATTTGGGTTGAAGACAAATAGGTTATGGAAAATTTAACAGGTAAGGACACGTCCGAATTTTACGAGATGAACGCTCAACAAGTGCGAGATAACGTCAAAATGGCTAAAGCGTACGATTTCGTTGAAGTAGGAAAAAATGCATGGAATGTGCGTTATTTCAAAAAGAAATATGGGAATAAAAAAACACCTTTTTCAACGGGTCACATCTATGTTTTACAAAATACATCGGTACCCGGTGTTTTTAAAATTGGATTTACTGAGCGTTCGGTTGCGGACCGTGTTAATGAAATTAATTCTTCTTCGGGTGTTATTTCACCATGGCAAGTACGAGATTTTTGGTTCACCCAGAATCCTTATGCTATGGAACAGGAAATTCACCGACGTTTGAATGATTTTAGAGTTGAAGATAATCGCGAAGGTTTTGCTGTTTCTTTTGATATTGCGCACGACGTGATTTTTGAAGTTTTAGGCATACCTAACGAGGATCTCACGTAAATCATCAATTTATATATTTATTATAAACAAAATAAAATTTTAATATGGCAACATATCTATTTAAAGATGCTAATAAAGCAGCTTTTGTAAACGGTATAAATACTTTATTTAAAGATAATGGTTTGGATCGTGAAATTTCCTCAACCGATTTACTTGATGCTTTACCGGGTAAAGCTCAATTTACGTTTTTTATTACTGATGATCCACAAGAGGATGATATTTTAAAAAATGCTGAAAAAACAAAATACTTTTCATTTCCATTTAGAGCAATCGATTTACAAGAAATGATTAAAGAATCTAAAAAATTATTAAAAAAATCCAAGAAATAATTTGGCGTTAAAAGTGTCCCACGTATATTTAAACGTTGGGATGGTTTGAAACCCAAACAATTGGAAAATAAACGCGAAATGTTACAAACGTTTGCAAACGTTGACCAAACATCACACCAAACACGTATATACGTATAAATGTATTAAATTATGAGGTATAAGGATCAAGTCTTAAATAAAATAAATCAATTAGAAAATCTAAACCGTACATTGGATTTTCAACTTTCACGAGGTGAAGGTTTTAATGAATTGATGCAAACATTAAGTGACATGAAGGAAAAAATTGAGGATTTACGCTCAACTGTTTCTTTAGAACACGATGAGTTTTCTACGTACATTTAAATAAAAAAATAGGTTATGTTGAATGAAGAGCAATTGCTAGAAAACTGGCAACAATTTTTAGGTTATATTGAACAATATATCACTGGTGATCGCCAAAAACGGTTAATTGATTTTTATAATAAGTATGAAGAACGCTTTATATTATTACCTGCATCGCATAAACCAGCATATCACAACTGTTTCCCTGGAGGATATATCGAACATGTTAATCGTGTGGTATCAGCTAGTTTGGAGATAGATATAATTTGGAGAAAATTTGATGTTAAACCTACATATACTACTGAAGAGGTAGTGTTTTCTGCTTTAAATCATGATTTAGGTAAATTTGGTACATTCGAACATGAAGCTGTTTTACCTAATCCGTCTGAATGGCATGTTAAAAATAGAGGTGAAATTTATACCTTTAATACCCAAATGGATTATATGACTGTTCCAGACCGAGGTTTGTGGTTATTATCTCAAATTGGTGTTGAAGTTTCTAAAAATGAATGGTTAGCTATTAAATTACATGATGGTTTATATGATGAATCAAATAAATCTTATTTACTATCGTGGGGCCCAGAAACTAAATTACGTACATCATTACCACTCATTATCCACCAAGCTGATTTATTAGCAGCACGTATTGAATTCGAACGTGAATGGTTGGATAAATTAAATGGAACTCCGGTTGAACAACCAAAGCAAACAATTTCTCAACCAAATAAAAAACCAGTACAAATAACTGTTCCAGAGAATTCTAATTTAAAGGACATTATGAATACATTTTTTGATTAATATGGAAATTATATTATATACTTTAATTACATTAATTGTAGCCGTATCATATGCGTGCTATAATTTATTTTCAAAAACAGAACGATTAGAAAAAATTGTTGATCAACAAAATCAATATATTACTAATATTTCTGAACTTATAGAATTATCAAATAAAAAAATAGGGGAGTCTGAAGTCGCGCAAGCATTTAAGTCAGATGATGATATTGGTTTTTTCTTTGAGACATTACAAGAAATTCAAACACAATTGAATTCTTTTAAAACTCGAAATAATTAATATGGATTTAATATCCCCTCCAGAAGAAGAGGTACTTTTAACTAAAAAAGGAACAATACGTAAACGTAAACCTAAAAAATCAATTTTATATTTTACTTCAGATACCGAAGAAGCAATTATAGAATATTTAGCCTCTAAAGATCAAGATAATCGTAATCATATATTTGATCAACGTATTGACTACGCATTCCATAAATTAGCAGAAAATATAATTCACACATTTAAGTTTTATTATACTGATGTTGATACTATAAATGAGTTAAAACATGAGGTAGTAGCTTTTCTTTTAGAGAAACTTCATTTATATGATCAATCTAAAGGTAAAGCATATTCTTATTTTGGTACTATTGCTAAACGTTATTTAATTATATATAACGAAAAAAACTATAAAAAGATTAAAGGTAAAGGTACTTTAGAAGAAGTAGATGAAGATAAAATTATAGTTGAAGATTTGGTTCGTGAATCAAATAACGATGCTGATTTAAATGATTTTATTTCTTATTTTGTTCGTTATATGGATGCTCATCTTGAAAAATTTTTTCCAAGAACCCAAGATCAAAAAACAGCGGATGTAATTTTAGAATTGTTTCGTAAACGTGAAAATTTAGAAATATTTAATAAAAAAGCTATTTACATTTATATTCGTGAAATGATAGATGTTGATACCTTTCAAATAACTAAAGTAATAAAAGTATTAAAAAAGGTATATTATAATTTATATAATGAATATTACGAAACAGGATTTGTAAAAATCTAAAAAAATATATTTATAATAAAATAAATATTATGGATTTTGAACAAAAAATATTTGGAAATAAATCGTTTTCCGATCTTTTAAAAAATATATACGATAATTCTCGAGAAAAGGAAAAACAAATAAAAGATTTAATTACAAGTCTTAAACCTTTAGTAGCCGACACTCAGTCGGCTTTAATGGTTGTTCCATTAATTAAAGAATATCTTGACGTGTCTGTTAAAAATGATGATTCATTAATCAAAATGGCAGGTATTGTACAGCGTGCTATGGCTAATTCGGGAGGGAATGGAGATGGAGACTTTTTAAGTGAATCTGAATTAGAACAGTTAAGAGGTGAAGTACAAAAAATTGGAAACGAAGTAAATAAACCTATAGAAAGTAATGTCGACCGTAGTAAGGATTAATCCTGGAGCTCAAACTCAACATATCAATTCGAATAATTTAAATCTTAATTCTAACTCTGAAGAATTATATGGTCGTGTATTTCATATTGTAAAAAATGATAAGGATTATGGGTATTCTGATTGGAGTAGTATAGGTAAAATATATTATGTTCCTTGGAATCAACCAACTCCTAAAAAATCAGAAATAAATAATGCATTATTATCTCAATATGAAGATACATCTGCATCACCTTTACTTCCATATATAACATTTTTTCCTAAACAAGAAGAATTAGTTATACTTCAAAAAATTCAAAATAGATATTATTATTTATCTCCTATAAATTTATATAATAGCCCCCACCATAATTCAGAAGCAACTAATAATATTAGGGAAGATGGAACTATTATTTTAGGTTCATATATTGAAGAGCGACAAGTGTCACCTTCTTATCCATTTGAAGGGGATTTAATTATTAGTGGAAGGTGGGGACATGGGATTAGATTTAGTAGTACATTAAAGTATACTGAATTAAATAATACATGGAGTACATCGGGAAATGTAGGTGATCCTATTATAAAAATAGTAAATGGTTATCAATATCCTAAAGATAATGATGGTAAACCACATATAGAAGATATAAATAAAGATGATTCATCTATTTATATGACTTCAAATCAATCAATATTTTTATATCCTTCTCGTTTTATTTCATCTAACCCAGTAACAGGCCCGATAGTACCATCAGTATACACACGTCCTCAATTATTATTAGTATCTGATCGTATAACGTTATATTCTAGAGCAGATGAATTAATATTATGTGCTAATACTAACGTTGAATTAGCTGCAAAAAGAACTATTCATCTTGATTCTGATGAAAGTATATTTTTAAATAGTCCAAAAATATTTTTAGGAAATAATGAAAATTCTACTCCTAAAGAACCTGTATTATTAGGTAAACAAACATTTACTTTACTTTCCGATCTTATATCAGCATTAAATGAATTTTCATCCGATATAAAACTATATACTACTCAAGGTGAAGGTGTATCTAATCCTATAATTAACTCCTCAGCAGATACTTTAAGAGGAAAATTAAAAGGAATGAGAAAGAGATTAATTAAAATTTATTCTAAAACTGTATTCGTAGCTAATTAAAATTATGGCTGAAAATGATAATCTAATTTCTTTAACCGATAGACCTAAAAAGGTTAAAAGAAAACCTTTTATTGTGCGTGCGGCCCGACGTGTTGAAATTGAATATAATCAAGCTCAAATTAAAATTGAGATGCGTGAGATTAAAATCAAACGTGGTTTAGAATATAATAAAACAAAAAATAATCAAGAGTTTGATGAGGAAACTAAAAATAAAATAGTTGAAAATCTATATAAAGTTACCGATAAACAATTAGAAAATCTTCAAAAACGATGGGATGAATTACAAGATGAACAATTAAAATTAAGTGATCCTCTTCCTCCTGAAGAAAAAGAAATTATTGTAATTGTTGAAGATAATAAAAAAGAAGAAATAAAAGAAGAATCAAACGAAAAGAAAAATTATTTTAAAAGATTAAAAACTGCTGCAAAAAGTCTTGATATAGTTGCTACTTTAAGTTTTGTTGTTAGTCTAGCTTTAGAATTTATATCTTTAAATAATTCTAAATTAGATGATATAGTTACTGAAGTTAATAATGATATAGCGAATATTAAAACTAAACAAGATGTAGATGTTGTTAAAGTAAAAAGAAATAATGCTTTAATTATTATCGGAATAAATGAAAAAAGATTATCTGAAGTAAGAAAATATGCTGAAATTTTAACTCTTATTACTGGTGTATTAACTTTATTAGTAACTGCTCTTTCCTTTCTACCTCCATTAGCAATAACAGGAGCTACTATTAGATTAATAAATAAATTAGAAAAAATATTATTTAAAATTTTACCTTTTCTTCCTATATTATTACTAGTAATATCAAAATTAGAAGAAAACTTAGCAGAAATAAAAGCTAAACTTCAAAATATAAGTGATATATTAGATAGTAATATTGAAAATTTATCATCTAGTGAAATTCAAGATTTACTTAAAACTAGTGATTTAGGTTATCTAAACGGATATGATTATAAAGATTTTAAATTTTATATAAAAGAAGAAAAAGATGATAAATTTGTTGTAAAAGGTAATAAACGAAGATATGCTGTTGCTACTAATAAAGATGGAAATGAAGTACTACAAACAAAACCTTCATTCACTTTAAATCCACCAGTATTAGTTGAAGAATTAAAATTGCAAATAGACCAAAAGGGTCTCGTAGCTTAATATTTATAATCATGAAAGTAGACGTATTTAAAAAACTTATTAAAGAAGCTGTTCGTGAGGTTCTAAGAGAAGAACTATCACAAACTAATCCTACTCCAATACAAGAAAATAGAACTATGAGTTTCACAACTCAGGATGTAGATATGGTAGCCTATAGACAAAATTTAGCTGCTAGTATGGGATTAACTCCCCCATCTCAACAAATAAATTCTAAATCTAAAGTTCCCCCATCAGGTAACCCATATTTGGATATTATAGCTGAAACCGCTGCTAATATGACTTCCCAAGATTTAGCTGCAATGAGACAATATAACGAATAACTATGCCAATTCCTCAAATAGTACGAGTTGATCCATTAGATTTGCAAAAAAGTAGAGCTATAGGAATTTCAATTCCCTTTAATGGAGGTGGAGTATTTAAAAGTACATTATCAACTCAATCACAAATAAAATCAAATCTAATTAATCTTTTACTAACAAGTAAAGGAGAAAGAATTTTTAATCCAAATTTTGGCTCTGATTTAAAAAGATTATTATTTGAACCTTTAACTGATACTTTAACTAATAGTATCAAAGATAATATATTAATGAGTATTAATACTTTTATACCTGATATAATAGTTACTAGTATGGATATAATTCCAAATACAGAAGGAAATAGTATAACAGCGATGGTTTCATATAAATTAAAAATTTCAGGGAATAAAGACCAAATTTATATAGATTTTAGTACAATACGATAATGGCGAACAATACCAAAGATATAAAATATGTTAATAAAACATTTAGTGATTTTAAAACATCACTTAATGAATTTGCTAAAACATATTTTCCAGATACTTATAATGATTTTTCAGAAGCATCTCCGGGAAATATGTTTATTGAAATGGCATCATATGTTGGTGATGTTTCATCATTTTATATTGATGCTCAAATTCAAGAAAACTTTTTAAATTTAGCTAAAGAGAGAGAAAGTTTATATAATTTAGCATATTCATTTGGATATCGTCCAAAATTATCATATGCCGCTACTACTAAAATAGATGTATATCAATTAATGCCCTCAAATAATGGAGTTATTGATATGAGTTACTCTCTAGTAATTCCCTCAAATACTTTAGTACGTAGTAATGTTGATTTTTCTCCATTTATTACAACAGATGATGTTGATTTTTCATCAACGGCATCAGCAAATATATCATACTATAATGAAGATTTTTTTATTGTAAAAAAATCAATTAGTGTAATATCTGCTGAAGTAAAAACAACTACTGCTAATATTCCTCCTAATTCTAAATTTACTTCTACTACAATTCAAGATAGTAATTTAATCCAAATTTTAGAAGTTACAGGAAGTGATGGAGATAAATGGTATGAAGTACCATATTTAGCACAAGAAACTATCTTTGAACCTATAAATAATGCAATTTCAGGATCTTCAGAAATTGATTATTTACTTAAAATTAAAAGAGTACCTAAACGTTTTGTTACTAGAGTTAAATCTACAGGATCAATTGAACTTCAATTTGGTGCAGGGGTATCTACTAAATTAGATACAGAAATAATTCCTAATTTAGATAATATTAATTTAGGATTAATATCTAGTGTGTCTGATAATATAGATAATTACAATAAAGCATCAACATTTTTTACTAAAAATTATGGTATAGCTCCATCAGGTGATTTACATATTAAATATCTTGTTGGAGGTGGATTACAAGCTAATGTAGCTGCTAATACATTAACTTCTTTAGATACTACAAACGCATCTAGTTGGTTTAAATATAATCCATTAAATACCGAATTAAGAAACTCAATTATTAGTAATTTATTAGTTAGCAATCCGGAGCCAGCTACTGGAGGTAGAGGAGGAGATACAATTGAAGAAATTCGTTTAAATACATTAAATTCATACACTTCCCAAAATAGAGCAGTAACTAAAGAAGATTATATTGTTAGGACTTTAAGTTTACCCTCAAAATACGGCAATATAGCTAAAGCTTATATAACACAAGAAACATATAATAATACTGGTAATTTACTTAGTGAAAATCCTTTAAGTTTAGATTTATTTGTCTTAGCTTATAATATAGATAAAAGATTAGTATCTGCAAATGATACATTAAAAAATAATTTAAAAACATATTTAAATGAATATAGAATGATAACAGATTCTATTCATATTAAAAATGCATTTTATATTAATTTAGCTATTAATTTTGAAATAAACTCAGACCCAAGTTACAATAATAGGGAGTTATTAGCTAATTGCATATCTCAAGTAAGAGATTATTTTAATATAGATTCGTGGCAAATAAATCAACCTATTATATTATCTGAGATTAATGCGCTTCTTTTAAAAGTACCTGGTGTTAGATCCGTACATAAAGTAGAAATAATAAATAAAAATGGAGGGGATTATTCTCCATATGGGTATGATATCCATGCAGCTACTAGAAATGGTATTTTATATCCCTCAATAGATCCTAGTATATTTGAAGTTCGCTTTCCAGACAATGATATAAACGGTAGAATAATTACTAATTAATAATGGCAGTATATAAATTATTTCCCACTAAAGATTCTTCTATATATTCATACTATCCTACTAAAAATGCAGGATTAGATGAAATATTAGATATAAGTTTGTATAAATCTATAGAAGATGCTGGTGAAGTTTCTAGAGCATTATTAGCATTCTCAAACACTGAAATATCTGATTTATTAACTAATAAAATAGCTTTATCAAATTATAAAGCATATTTAAAATTATATTTAGCAAACGCTTCTGAAATTCCATTAGATTATACTTTATATTGTCATCCAATATCAGGTTCTTGGAATATGGGAGTTGGTCGTGCTGCTAATGTTCCTTCTACTACTGAAGGAGTTAGCTGGAAGTACAGAGATATTTTAAGTGGAAGTTCATTTAGTCTAAATACTACTGCTACTACCAGTTCATATAATGGAGATAATATTGGAGGTGGAAGTTGGTGGACCGGAAGTAATTTAATTTCAACTCAATCTTTTAACTATGCTTCAAGTAAAGATATAGAATTAGATGTAACTAATGTTATTAGTTCTAGTTTTTATCAAAATGGATTTATAATTAAACATTCTTCTTCTTTAGAATTTAATACAGGGTCATCGTTTGAAACTAAATATTTTTCAACAGATACTCATACTATATATCCTCCATGTTTAGAATTTAGATGGAATGATTTCTCTTACTCCACGGGTTCATTAACAACAGTTCAATCTGATAATATAATAATATCTATATCTAATAATAAAAAAGAATACCAGGAAGATTCAGTTAATCGTTTTAGAGTAAATACAAGAGATAGATTCCCTACTAGAACATTTCAGACTTCTTCATTATATTTAAATTCTAAATTATTACCTACATCATCATACTATGCGGTAAAAGATATTAAAACTGAAGAATTTGTAATTGATTTTGACACTACTTTCACTAAACTATCAGCAGATTCAACTGGTAATTATTTTGATTTATATATGAATGGTTTACAACCTGAAAGATATTATCAAATATTAATCAAATCAATAATAAGTGGAAGTACAATAATATTAGAAGATAATAATTATTTTAAAGTTATAAGGTAATGGCTAATATATCATTTAACTCTAGTACTTTTTCAAGAGATGATTTTGAAAAATTAGTTGATACTAGATTTACACAATTATTAAAACCATCAACAGATAGTGATACGTCACTTACAATTGATGAATTTTTTATATTGTATGATGATTTATTCTACCAAATATCCCCTGAAGGTGATGTTCAATCTCACAGATTTATATTAAATAGAACTGCTGAATATTTAGGTGTAAAAATTAATGAAGAATCGAATATTCAAGCTCTATTGGATGAAATAACATTATTAAAACAAGAATTATTAGAAGCTAATAAATCTTTAGGAAGTATAAATAAAAAATAATGGCGGATAATATTAAAATTATAGGGGATGTAAGTAATATTCGAAGATTATCTCGTATAAAAAATGAAGATTTAAATTTAATAACAACATCTCTACAAAATAAAACATTTGGGGCTAAAGAAGATTATATACAATATATAGTATATGATGATCAAGGTGAAATATTATATTCAATAGATAATTACTCAAATTATAAATTACCTACAGATTTCTCTCTTACCCCAAAAGGTGAATATCCTATAATTGAAATAAACCCAGTTAAAGATTTAGAAGATCTTGGGTATATATCTGGTCAGTTTACTACCCAATATAATTTTAACAAATCAGTAATATCAGGTCCTACTCCTATATTATTTATAGATGAAATATCTGAAGATAGAACTGAAATTAGATTTAATTCAACGTTTCTTTCAACTCCACAATTAGTATCTTGGGGTAATTATTTAGGTTCATCCATAGAGAATAATACTGAACAAATTAATTTTCTTTTAAATTTTCCTAATAATTTTCAATTTTTAATAATAAATGTTGCTGTTGATCCTAATTCAGCAACACCTACATTATTATTAAAATTATACGATCCTCTTCCACTAGATATAGTAGAAAAAACATTAGGTTGGATTAGTGAAGAAATAATTGAACCTTATATATTTACAGTTAATTTAGATTCATCTGTAGTATTACCTCCACCTCCACAATTAAAAGGTCCTAATTTTGATATAGATCTAGATATTAAACAAAATGTAGCTACAAAATATGAAAGCTATAGCTCATTAATATCTTCATTAACTGGTTCTTCATATCATCGAGTATTAAATTATATGAATAATAATTCGTATGATTTAAATATCGATTATACTTCATTTGAAAATTTCATTCATTTTAGCTCAGCTAAAAAACGTTTAGAAATATTTTACAATAAAGTTAAACAAATTGAAGATTATAATACTGATATTAATATTTTATTGGCATCAAATTCAATTCTAAAAAATGAAGAAACAGCATCTATTAAATTAAAAATTGATGGAATCGCTAAAAATTTTGATGGATTTGAAAATTACATGTATTTTGAATCAAGTTCATATACCTGGCCTAAAACAAATAATGTAAAACCTTATACTTTATTATCTACTAGCTCATTAATAACAAAAAACTGGTATAATTCATATACTGGTTCTGCTGAATTATATGATGAAAATAATTTAGATCATTTATATAATGTAATACCTGAGTATATTAAGTTTGATTCTGCAAATTACCAACCATATTTTAATTTTATTAATATGATTGGTCATTATTTTGATAATATATGGATTTATATAACATCAATTAATGAATTATATAATGCTGATAATAATTTAGAAAAAGGTATTTCAAAAGATATTGTATATGATGCCTTAAAATCATTAGGTGTTAAACTTTACAATAGTAAAGGAGATGATGAGTTTGATGATTATATTGGAGGTATAAATTCTGGTAGTACTTTATTTTCAAATGATTTTTCTGCGACAAGTAGTTTTTTAAATAATATTCCTAAAAAAGATTTATTATCTGAACTATATAAAAGAATATATCATAATATTCCTTTATTATCAAAAACTAGAGGAACAAAAGCAGGTTTACAAAATTTAATAACTACTTTTGGAATTACAAGTAGCATATTTGAACCTAAAGAATTTGGAGGTGATTTTAAATATGATAGATTAAAAGGTCATAATCATCTTGCTGGTAAAATACATTTAATTAATAATCAAATAACAGGTAGTGTTTTATCCCCATTTATATCTTTACAACAACCTGTAACATCATCTGCTTTAGTACAATCAACGGACTTACATTTTATTGATTTATCATTTAGCCCCCAACATGCTCAAAATGATCTAATTTCAGCATCTATAGCTCGTACCCACACTACATTTTCAGTAGATGATTATATTGGTGATCCTAGATACATGTATACTGATTCATATACTGAATTAGATCTTGAAAATAGAGATCATATTATAGTTTCTGGAAGTATACCTTACAGATTAGATTATAAAGGATTTTTTGAATTAGTAAAATACTTTGATAATAGTTTATTTAAAATGTTAAAAGATTTTGTTCCTGCAAGAACAAATCCTATTATTGGTATATCAATTAAATCCCCAGTACTTGAACGTAATAAAGTAAAATCATATAAACCTAAAGTTACTACTGAATTTATTCATGAAGGTATATATGAGGCTCCTACAATTTCTGAAGTTAAAGACTATAATTATGATATTTTAACTGGGAATAAATCTGAATTTTATACGGGTGAGTTTACTGGTTCATATGCTAATATAAATTACCATTTTGAATCTACAAATCCAAATCCATACTTATTTCCATCAAAATCAATTAATATAAACGAATTTAATCATACTGATTTTAATGTTACTTTAAATAATATTTCTTCAAGTATAACATCTAAAAACAGATTAAAATTAGAAGATGTATATGTTACTTCTAAAGTATTAAAAAGTGGAGTAGAATTTACATCTAGTGCTGAATTACAAGATAGTTATAATTCATTATTAGGACATCAACGTTCTCGTTATGAGGGAACTAAATTATCTAGTTTAACATATAATAATTATTCATCAGCATCCGCAACATATAGTGGAGATAGTTCATATGGTAAAACAGCAGCTATTGATAAAAATACTAGAAAAATAGGTTTATTTACTCAAATTGTATCTAATCCATATTTTGGTATTCCTAAAAGAAATAATGTTGTATTAAAATATTTAGTTGATGCTGAAGGTAATTTAACTGAACTAAATAAGAAAAATAAACATTGGGAAGAAGTCCAAAATATATTTAAAGCTGGCACTACAGCAACTGTTGCTTTATTTGATAATCAAAAATATTCCAACCAAAAAGCTACAGATGGTGTTAAAAACATATATAATAGTGGATATTCTTATTCTCCTATTTTATATAGTTCAGGTTCAGATAGTAGATTATATTTTAACTATACAGGAGATAGTTTATCTAAATTATTTAAAGTATCAACAAAAGGTGGAGCTATTATAAATGCACTTCCTGTAGTATATCCTATTACATCAGGTAAAATATTTGATTTATTTAGTGTAAATACTGATATATTAGATGATAAATACCAAGAAGGAAATGCTTATCTGACTTCAGCCACTAATACTTTTACTACATATAGTATTGCAGAATCAGGTCAACAATTATTTACTGCTAATTTTTCAGTTAAAGTAACATTTGGAAGTGTTGATCAAAGTGGATCTTTTACTTTTAATATTAACAAAGTAGGATCTGGACCTTTAACCAATGGTTCTAAAACATTAGCATTTACCTCTTCATATAAAGGAGAAGTAGATGTACAAAATTTACCAACTACAACTACACAATTTTGGTGTACGTTAACTGGCCCCGGAGATGGTCAAACATTAAATACTCCATATGAAACTAAAATATTTAGACCTGGTGAAACAACCCCGTATGAAATTCTTCCTGCGGGAACTAAATTTAGATCAATAACTATAGCTCCTTTTGTTTATCCTTATGGACCTGGTGGGGCATATATACTTCAAGGCTCTAGACAAGTTTGGGTTAGAAATACTACAAGTGGCGAAAATTTTTATGATGGGATTGGTTCTATAGCTTATTCAAACTTAGGTTCAAGTTCTCCTCCAATATATGATGTACCATCATATACAAATCAATATAGAAAATTTTATTTTAATTTTAATAATTTATTAACTCAAACTCAAGAATTTAATGTTGAAACATTATATGGTGAACTAGCATTAAATGATAAAATTGCATTTGAATTTATTACCGGAAGTGGTGGATTTAATACTAATGGATTTGTAGCTGAAGTATTACCTGGAGGTACATTAACTAATTCACTAGCTACAAATCAAACAGGACTTAATCCATACGCCACTAGCTCATTAACTCAATTTGTATCTGGTTCATCTAATAATAATACTATAATATTAAGTAGTGAATTAAGTTATTTTCAAAATTATCAATTTGTACCAAGTGGAAGTAATATAATTAAAAATTCACTTTATGATTCATTTGGTTTAAAAAATGGAGATATAAATTTTGTTTTCTCTCCTAAACCTGGAGATATTGTTATATTATATTATGGTGGAAATGGAAACTTTGTAGAATCTAATATAGCTTCAATAACTAAAGTTGGAGGTAAACTTAATATTACTTTAACAACAACGTTACCAAGTGCGCTTCGTATTCCTGTTTATTCATCAACAACATTAGATAAATTTTTAATATTAAGTAAAACTAATGATGAAAATAATATAATATTAAGCTTTATTAAACCTGATAATGAAACATCATTGGGATTAATAATTCCTAACGATATTCACCCTGATGTGCTAGATAACATAGATGCAATAACAAAAGAATTAAAACAAAAATTAATTGACCTAGGCTCAATAAACAGTGGGGGTGGTTTTTAATTAAAAAATTTATAAAATATATATTTATACGAAAATAATAAATAAATTATGGCAATTTTAAATAACACTACCGTAACTGTAGATGCTATATTAACTAAAAAGGGACGTGAATTGTTGGCAAGAAACGACGGTTCTTTCCAAATTACTCAATTTGCATTAGCTGATGATGAAATTGATTATACTTTATATAATCCAACCCATCCATCAGGTTCTGCATTTTATGGTGAAGCTATTGAAGCTATGCCTATGATGGAAGCCTTTCCTGATGAATCTCAGATTATGAGATATAAATTAGTAACTTTACCTCGCGGTACTTCGAAATTACCTGTTATTTCTTTAGGTTACAACACAATATCATTACGTCAAGGGGCTTCATTAACAATAACTCCTCAAACGTTAAATTATTTAGGATCAACTTCAACTTTTGAAGCTAATGGTTATACTGCTACTATTGCTGATATTAGATTAATGTCTGCTTTTAATGGTAGTGGTATTGTATCAATTACAGATGTAACAAATCTTAATACTACTACTGGTACTAAATTAAGTAAATCCGAATTAGGAACTTCATTTACATTAACCGGTACCACAATTAATACTTTATTTGGTACTTCATTATCTCAATTATCAACAACTATTACAGTTACTGGTAGAGATTCAGGTGCTAGAATAACAATCCCAGTAAATATAATTAAAGTAAATAACTTATAATATGTCCTTTATTAGATACAACACTGATGATTCAGTAATAAGTTCGGAAACCGTAGTAAGAGGAGCATGGACTAATGATACTGCTAGTTTAACTACATTTTTTACTTCTAGTGTAGTTACTAGTTCTTATTACATAAATGTATACGATACTTCAGCTACTTCTTCTTTACAATTTACGATCCAATACGGACACGTAAGTGGAAGTGGATCCACACTTTTAAATCCTTCAGTAAACGGAGTTACACCAACTCGTATTGCTTATGGACAGTATAGAAGTTTAATTTATAATGATGAAAATTCATCATTTAATTTTGGAGGTAAAGTTTCAGAACATTTCTATGCATTATCAGTAGCTCGTTCTAAATATAAAGAATCTATTAAACCAGGATCATTATCTTTAAAATTATATTCTGGTTCATCTGCTTTAGTGTTAACGGATGATAGTATTATTAATGGATCTGTTACTAACTTTATTGGTTCTAACCGTTATTATACTATAATTTCTGGTAGTAATGGTGTTGCTGCTACTTCTCCTAAAAATGGAGTTAGCGGTAGTTATGGATTAGTATTTCCTGATTTAGGAGTTATTTTATTAAATGCTCGTGCTTTAGATGTAACATCAGCTGATGGTGGTATTGGATTTATGTCTAATACTGGAAGTAATGTTACTGGAAATCCAAACAATTTCCAAATGTTTAAAGTAATAAGTGGATCAAATGGAGTATATGGTTTTACACTTCAATCTCAAGAAACCGTGTCATCACGTTATTTCTTTACTAGAGTTAAAAATAGTGACTTTAACTATACAACAAATCCATCTATTATAAATGAAAGTGGTAGTTTATTATATGATACATTAATAGATAATCCTCAAACATACATTAGTACTGTGGGTATGTACAACGATAATAATGAGTTATTAGCGGTTGCTAAATTATCTCGCCCTTTAATTAAAGACTTTACTAAAGAATCTTTAATAAGAATTAAATTAGATTACTAAAAAAACGCTATAAATGGCTTCATTTAAAAGGTTAAAACGATCAGATGTAATATCTGTACCATATGTAGCTAATAAAAAATGGTTTTTTGAGTATTGCCCATATCCTGAAAACGATCAATATATCAAAATATATAAAGGAACCAACTTAACTGGTTCCTTTTCATTAGATGAAGATCCAGTTACGGAAGGGCAATATGAGAGATTAGTATATTCTCAAGTAAATCATCTATTTTATCAAAAATATTCATCCAGTGTTGAACTTCTTGACACTGGTTCATTACTGCGTTCTTTATATTACGATAACCAATCTCAAGTAAGAGCTACAGGTTCTTATTTCAACTATAATGAAAATCCAGGTTTAATAAAGAATTTCCCAACTGGATCAAATGCTGGTATTCGTGTATTGTCAATAGACCAAGATTTATATGGTCAACAAATTCTTCCGTATCATTTTGAACTAACATCATCTGTTTATTCTATCAAAGATGATGGTATTGGTAATTTAATTGATACTCAAAATTCAAACACTCATATAGGTAACATTTTTTATTCTCATGGTTTGTGTATAATAACAAATCAAGATTATCAATTAATGTTTCCTTTAACTCCTTTAGCAAAATATAAGAGTGTTACATACTTAGATACGGATATTAATAGAATAATAAATCTAATTCCAAGCACTGATGGTAGAGGAGGAAATATAGATGTTGCTAGTGTAACATTATCTGGTGAAAATGCTAGTTTTTATAATATATACAATAATGGAACTGTAAAATTTAGTGATTTAGGATTAGGTTCATACCCTGTAACTTATACTATAAACTCAGTATTGCCTGGAAGTAGTTGCTCTGATAAAGTTTTAATAAGTAACAATGCAACATTAGTTGCTAATGTAATAAATAATTGCGCGTTTAAAATAAGTGTAGTAGAAAAACCTATGTAAAAGGTTAATAGTAAATAAATGAGAAAATATACAGTAACACTTACGGTAAATAACAAGTCGGGTCCCTTTAATATATTTTATAATACTAATATATTAGCTTCTTTAGTCTCTGGGGGATCTGCAAGTAATATAAGTGCTACTGCTTTAACTAACGGGATTGATATTCTTGTTGGTGATGATGTAAATAGTATTGATGTAGTAAATTTAAAAGAAACATGTCTTAATATTGAATCTTACTATCCAAATATTACACCTACACCAACTCCATCAATCACACCTTCTAATACACCTACCCCAAGTATAACGCCATCATTTACAGTAACTCCTACAAATACTGCAACACCAACAAATACAGCAACAAATACCCCTACAGGAACACCAACTCAAACTCCAACAACTACAATAACTGCTTCACCAACACAAACACCAACTCAAACTCCAACTCAAACACAAACTACTACACTAACCGCTTCTCCATTCTCATCCCCAACACCTACACAAACTGTAACTCAAACTTCTACTCAAACACCTACTGTAACTTCTACTAATACGTCAACACCAACTCCAACAGTAACTAAAACTTCAACACCAACTCCATCTACATCACAAACAGCAACACCAACCCCAACTACTACAAATACAGGAACTCCAACAAATACTCCAACATTTACAACAACTCCTACAAATACAGGAACTCCAACAAATACTCCAACAGTTACTCCAACATCTGGTTACTTATGTAACACTCCAATAAGTGGTAGCTACTCAGTTTCAGCTACTGATTACATAATATATGTTGGTGGAGTTAACGGAAATGTAAACTTTAACTTAAATGTTAATACAATTTCAGATACATTTAGATTATATTATCCAAATGGCACATTGTTAAGAACTTATTCCCCATCTAATGGTGTAGTACGTGATACTCTTTACCTAGATGGAACTTCAAATTATATTAGAGTAAATGTTGATGCTTCTACTAGTATAGAAACATTATGGTCATTCGTATTAGAATGTCCTATAGCAGTTAGTCAAACACTAACCCCAACAACAACTCCTACTCAAACACCTACAATGACTCCTTCCCCAACAGTTCCAAACTGTGGTAGTGGAATAAGTGGTAGCTACTCAGTATTACCTCAAGAATTTAGCATATATGTAGGTGCATTTGGTGGAAATGCGACATTTGAATATAACAATTATGATTTAGCTGATACAATCCAATTATATTATAAATCTAATTTAATAGCAACTTATAATAATACGGGTTATAATATTGCAACTATTAGCTTAGATGGAACTTCGGATCACGTTGTTGTTAAAGTAACTCCTTACAATGATGTTGAAACTCAATTTAACTTTAAATTATCTTGTTTATCAATAACTCCTACTCCAACTCCATCTATAACACCTACTAATACTGCAACTCCAACAAATACACCAACTAATACAGTAACATCTACAAATACTCCAACTCAAACTAAAACCCCACAAAATTCACCGACTACTACAGCTACACCTACTAATACACCAAGTGTAACAGCTACACAAACTACTACCCCTTCAGAAACTCCAACAAATACTCCTACTAATACAAATACTCCTAGCATAACACCTACTAATACCCCAACTACAACAAATACAAATACCCCAACCCCTAGCGTAACTGAAAGTTCAACCCCTACTCCAACTCCAACAATTACAGCAACAGTTACTCAAACATCTACCCCAACTAATACAGTAACTAGTACTCCTACTAATACTGTAACTCCTACAAATACATCCACACAAACACCAACAAATACTCCTTCTAATACTACTACAAATACTCCAACTCCATCAACTACCCAAACACAAACCCCTACAACTACACCAACAAATACACCAACTCCATCTATAACACCTTCAGGAACACCTACTAATACACCAACACAAACTGGAACACCTACTAATACACCGACTAATACAGTAACTCCAACAGTTACTGCTACTAATACTTTAACACCTTCTCCAACTATCACTGCTACTCCAGGATTTACTCCAACTAGCACATCTACAAATACCCCAACTCCAACAAATACTCCTACAAATACAGTTACACCAACTACAACACAAACTCAAACTCAAACTTCAACCCCATCTAATACACCAACCCAAACAACAACTCCATCAAATACACCACCCGTAACTCCAGCTAATACATCTACCCCAACTAATACTCCATCTAACACAGCAACTCAAACACCTACACCTTCAACTACATTAACTGCCACTCCAACACCAACAGTAACACAAACTGGAACCCCTACTCAAACTCCAACACCTACTCCAACAATAGTTAATTTAATCATAACTAATGCAACTGCTAATTGTGAAGCTGGAACAGCTACTATTGATATATCAGGTGGTACACCTAATTTTGAATATAGTATTGATGGTGGCGTAACTTATACTGCTCCTACTTCAGCAACTACTTATACATTTAGTGGTGTTGCTGGAACGATAGAACCTTGGGTTAGAGATTCAACAGGATATGTGTATAGATGGCAACAAATTGATTGTGGTAATTTAACAGTTACTTTTACACCTTCATATTTAACTTATAATGCAGAAGGATTTATTAGTGGTGAATCAGAAAGTCCATCTATATCTAGTTTTAATGTAAGCCAACCATATGATACGATTCACACAGTTCAAGCAACTTCTACAGGTGCTACTGAATTTATTGGATGGTCTAGATACCCAAATAATGCTGTTGGTCCGTTAACAACAACCGTATCATCATATACTCATAGATTTAAGAAAAATGAAACTATATATGCTATATTTAATGCTTTAGATGTTACTCAAAGAACATTCTGTTATAAACCATTTAATGCTGGATATACGTTAACTGATATAGATAGAACAGCAATTTGTGCAACCTGTACAACAATTTCTGTATATTTTAGAATATCAGAATTAGAATCTAATTCAGGTAATTTTGCGGCATCAACATGGTATTCAGATCCAACATTAACAACTCAAATTCCAAGTGGCTCATTTAGATTACCAATTAATGAAACGACATCCCCAACTTCAACAATATTTATGTTAAATAATGGGGTTGCAACAGCAACAGGAAGTTGCCCAATAACAGTAACAGAAACTGATTGTTAATATAGAAAATACAATATTATGCCTTTAAGTAATTCGTTGAATATTAGTGTTTTATCATCTGATTTTAAATCAGCTTCTCCTTCAAACGGAGGTACACAACTTTTTAATTCAACTTCTACTGGAGCTCGTTATGCCAATAAAGAGCATAAAATAAAATTAACAGATACTTCTTATGGATATGTAACAATTGACGTAACATTTTCAGGTAATGCTCATGTAGCTGGAATTACATTCTCAACTCCAAATGGTTCCCCAATTTCCGTTGGTACTGATTTAAATGATATATTTCTTCCTTTTTATGAAGGTAAACCTAAAGGATATAATTTTCAATTAACCTCGGGTGTTAAAAAAAGATTATATGTTATTGTAAATGGAGATCAAACAAATACTACTAAAGAACTTGTAGTTAATATAGCTTTAGGTAATAACATCCCACAATCAGGTAATTCTATATCTTTAGAATATGATTGTACCTTACCTTTATATCGTTATTTGATGGGAGTACATGTGTATTCTCCATATGATGCTGCTTCTACTCCTAAATTAAGAACTTATCTTTATTCAAGGGATTTTATAGATGATTGGAATACAACAAATAAAAATAGAGTATGGAGTGATGCTTTTTTTGCACAACCTGCATTTCCATATTATTATTCCTTTTACCCAAACAATACAGTTCCTAAGGTTTTTAAAGTAGGTGGTCCTTATGATCGAGCATATGGTGTACAAATCCGATACGATATTGAATATTCAGCTTACAGAGAATCAAAACTTGGAAGTTGGTTAGGGGCTACTCCAGGAACTATTACTCCCAAAATATCAGGTCCTGCTTATTGGGAGAATAATCAAGGAGATGTAAATGCTTGTACTAATGTAGTAATGACTGATTTAGGGAAAATAAAGCAAATTCTTCCCCATTCAACACTTTCTCGACCATCCACATATGAATTTCTTTTAGGATATGATCCAATAGTAAAGACTAAATCAAATGATGAATTTTTTACTAAATATGTTCATTCTCAACAAAAACAATATTCAATAACTGGTATAAGACATGCTTTAGCAAAATTAGCTTATGGATTCAGAAAAGCAGTAGATAGTAAAACTTTAGATGAATTTGATGTAGATATGTCATTTTTATCAACTTTAGGTTTACCTATGGGAGCTGCTGCTCTTGTTGGTGGGCTTGCTATGAAAGCAGCTTCAGGTTTAGCAGCTAAAATTGCTGGTTCTTCTATAGCATATACAGCTGTAACCCAAGTATTTACTGCTGAAGTAACTGAATTAGTAGTTACCTGTTTACAAGTTATAGGAAAGGGAGGTGCTGGATATCAAACATCTGCTACACTTATTACTAAAACAGTAGAACAAGTATCTACCGTTATAGTTAAAAGTACTGTAGGTTCTATTTCGGCAAGCGCTAGTGTTGCCTTTGCAGTTATAGGAACTATACTTTTATATGCTGCTATAATGCTAGCAGTTATATGGGTGGTTGATACTTTATTTAATTACTTTGTTACTCGCAGAATCACAGCATCTGAAAGGGATTGTAGATATTTTTTAAAACATAAAACAACAACTCCATATATTGAATTAGCTAGTATATTAGTTAGAACAAAATATGAATATATTGTAGATCCATCATTAAGTTGTAATGTATATTCATTTAGTAATTTAAGTAACGATACTGATAATTATGCAAATTATATTGCATGTGGTGATACCCAAGAAACATCTTATTATTTACCTGGTGGCGGATCAATTAGTGTTTGTGTAAAAGGAGGAACTACCCCAACAGTTGGGGATAATATTACAATTAATGGTCCTTTTGAGTCATGCACCAATACATTAACCCCAGTAGAATATACTAATGATGGGTATTATTGTGATGGGGTTTATTATTATCGTCAATTAAGTGGTAATATAGTTAGTAAAGAATTATCTTTTACTAATGCTGGGTTATTATCTGAAAATCCAGATATAGAAATAGGATATGATACTTCACTACAAGCTGATAGTCCTATTTTAATTCAGGATATTGACAAGTTATTACTTCTTCCATATACATCTGGAAAACCTTTAGCATATATACCAGGATCAACAGTTTATTATAGTTCAAAGAAAACAGGATCTATATCATTACTCCCAGGTAATGGTATGGAAATCAAACCAGGTACTGTATTTTTAAATTTAAAACCTAGCGCCTCATTTAGTTTTTCAAGCTCACAAGATGCTAATGATACTGCTACAGGATTTGTAGATTCATTAACTAATTTAGTAACTGGATCTTTTAATTATGTTAGTCCTTTAAGTGGTAGCAATTTAGGCTCAATTCAATCTTCATTTACTAATGAATTAAAAATTGAAAGTGGGTCTCTTCCTGTTACTTTATATTTTAATAATACAAGCGGATCTGGAATTAATGTAGGAACTACATTATATTATGATCTTTTAGGAACTAATAAATTATATAATGGTTTTTATAGTGCTACTGGATCTTTAGTTTCAAGTTCTTCTGATAGGATATTTTATCAAGTAAGTAACAGTATTGTAACTGAAAAATATTTCTTATCTTCTTCAAATGCTATTTCTGCTTCTAATAGTTCGGGTAGTTATTTTCCATTAACTACATCTTCATTAGATCATACAAGCAACTGGTTCTTATATTCTATAAATCCGACTCAACTACAGAATGATTATTCTGCTATATTATTAACTTCTTCTTTTGATCCTGCAACAATATATTCTGGATCAAATTTATATAGAGGATTCTATTCAGGAAGTATTATTTCTTCATCAGTATCAAGTTCAGTTACTTCAAGTATAGATACATTTGTAGTATACACTGATAATTTTAATTCAACAACAACTGCAAGTGCACCTGCAGGATATTATATACCATTAGTTCCTCCTGGAAACTTATATATGTTTCAATATAATGTTGCTAGAAGTATGTCTTTAGATATTGAAGAAATTTGTTATTCTTCTTCATCATTTTCATCTTCATTATATGGATTTTATATAGTAGGTAAATCAGGAAGTGTTGAATCTCCTTTGTATAATGATATAACATTAACGACAAAAGTATATAAAGACGTATCTGGAAGTAATTCATTAGCTGCTACATATGGAGTTACAGCTTCATTAAGTGGATCTAGAACTTATATTCCTTATGGTAATGAAATTACCGCAAATGATGATATTACTTTAATCGAAATATCTTCTATAGATTCATACAGTACATTAAATAAAATTACTTACGTAACAGGTAGTTTTATTAATTGTATAAAGCCAACTCCAACTGCTACCCCATCACCTACTCCAACTCCTACTAATACGGCTACACCAACGGTAACACCAACACCAACTCTAACTCCTACTCAAACATTAACACAAACAAGTACACCTTCTAATACCCCAACAGGCACACCTACTAATACTCCAACTCTAACACAAACTCCAACAGGAACATTAACTCAAACCCCTACAGTAACACCTACTAATACTCCTTCAATAACCCCATCAAATACCCAAACTTTAACCCCAACTACTACAGGAACACCTACTGGTACTCCAACAGATACTCCTACTAATACTCCAACAAATACTCTTACTCAAACACCTACTCTAACACGAACTCCAACACAAACACCTACTGGTACCCCAACAGGTACTCCAACTAATACTCCAACATTAACTCCTACTAATACTCAAACTCAAACCCCAACCTCAACAATAACCCCTACTCCATCTATCACTTCATCTCCAGGTCTTGTACCTTTAACTCCTACACCAACAGCAACTCCAACTTTAACTCCATCAATAACTCCAAGTGCTACAATAACAGCTACTCCTACTCAAACCGGCACACCTACTTTAACCCCATCAAACACACCATCAATAACTCCTTCGATTACTCCAACAACTACCCCTACAGTTACATCAACTCAAACAGGTACACCTACTTCTACTCCATCTAACACACCATCATTTACCCCATCAATTACACCAACTACTACCCCTACAGTTACATCAACTCAAACGGGTACGCCTACTTCTACTCCAACAAATACCCCATCAATAACTCCATCAAACACTCCAACAACAACTCCTTCATTTACTCCTACTCAAACTACAACTCAAACATTAACACCTACTAATACTCCAACCAATACCCAAACTCAAACCCAAACTCAAACACCTACTCCTAGTATAACAGCTTCACAAACTAGTACAAAAACTCCTACCCCAACTCCAACTCCAACATCAACCCCACCTGTTACTCCATCTAATACTCCATCATCAACACCTCCTAACACACCACCAGTAACTCCAAGTTCAACTCCTCCAGCTACTCCTACACAAACACCATCTAATTCAACAATTAGTAAGGCTATATTATTAGGTAATCCAAATTTTACATCAACTTATGATGCATGCGCTGTATCTTCAGGAAATACTACATATATTGATATTGCATCACCTATAACTAATGGAGTAGTTATATATAATAATACTCGTTTAACAGTAAGAACATATAGCTCAGATCCAGGAGGATATAGTACTATAATAAGTGGAGGTAATAAATATGTTGTTACCTTTGATAACGCAGGTGCAATTAATACAGTAATAGATTGTGTTGCTTTACCAACACAAACACCAACTCCAAGTACAACACCACCTTCAACTCCTCCAGTTACACCAACTAGAACTCAAACTCCAACTCCAACAAATACAAGAACTCCAACTCCATCCCCATTATACGGAACTGTTGAAATAAATCCTTTAAATAGTTTAGATCCTAATAGTTATTTGATTTATATTAATGGAATTGAAGATAATTCCTGGAAATCAGGATTAAGAAGTTACGTTGCTGGAACAACTATTATATTAACTCATACATCACCAGCATGTGGTGTTACATTAAATAATAGTTCATATACTTCAAATTCTCAATTTACAGTATCTGGAAATAGTACTTATACATTCCAATTAAACAATGCTAATTATTTTACTCCATCAGGTGGTGGATTTTGTACTGATTGTGTAAGTTATTTAAATACATCAAATCCATGCGGTACTAATAGTAGCACACCTGGAGGTTCAAATTGTAATACTTCAGCCAATTATAGCAGTGCAATAGGTACTTACTATGTTTGTAATGCTGGAACGGTAAATTCATACACTGTTTATCAAAACACAAATGCTTGTTTTGGAGGAAACCAATATTTTACTAATGGTAGTTCATATTCATCTAATCCATCAAATAGTGTAAACACAGCAGCTAACTGGGTAAATAACGGAGATATATTTTGTTCTGGATGTGATAGATATCAACCACAAATTGATAATAACACTTGTTCATCAACTTATAATAATACAAGAAATACATTATTAGCTTCAAATACTTCACTTTGTGGTGGGTGTTGCGGTCAAAGTACTGCTGAAAACTGGGTAAATAATGGAAGTATTTTCTGTTCAGATTGCAACCAATACCAACCTCAAATAAATAATAATTCATGTTCGGCAACTTATAATCAAACTAGAAATGTTCAGTTAAATACAAATACTACAAATTGTGGTGGGTGTTGTGGTCAATCTTTATCGGCAAACTGGGTTGATCAAGGTTACGATACTTGCGTAGATTGTACTTTATATGCAGTATTTAAAGATACTAATGCTTGTTCTTCTACATATAATAATTACCGTGTAAATAATATTAATGTTGGAGGCGGCCAACCATCAGGAGCTCCATGTAATAATACTCCAAACTGGCAGAATACAGGAGGTCAATATTGTTCAGGGTGTAATTTAGTTCAAGACCAATATGATGCTAATACTTGCTCAAATAGTGGAACTAGAACTGTTACTATAACTTCTAATGCTGAAGGTTGTGGAAGTTGGAACTTAGAATATTATTGTTCAGGATATAATAAGTATAGTAGAGAAAGAAATTCATGTAGTAATGCTACTAGAAGTGATACTTTAGTTGAATCTAATAGTGCTTATTGTGGCTATACAACATGTACACAATATGAAATGGTAAATAATAATGGGTATGGAATATCAGATTATGTAGAATGGGTACCTTGTGGTGGTGGTCTTTCATCAATATACATATCTGATGGAAGTTCATATATAATATGTTTTCAAAATGGAAGTCCTTTAACCTATTCTTATTCTTCTCCAAATAACTTAGGTAGTTGTTAATATTTATATATATGGCAGTAATAAACGTAAATAACTTTAGATTATCATTCACTAACGAACATACAGTGTATGAAAATTATATTACTGCTCATGTTAAAGAAAATGAATTTGGATTAACTTATAATCCATCATTACGAACTACCGGATCCGATGCATATTCCCCTATAAAGAATTTTGCAACTGGATCCGATTTCCAACCATATGCTTCAACATTAGGTCTATATAATGATAATCATGAGTTATTAATGGTTGCAAAATTTGGTCAACCTGTCCCTATCTCAGGAGAAACAGATATGACATTCTTAATACGTTACGATACATAAAAATAAATAAAAGTTATGGTACAAGTTATAGGACCTGCTACTCAGGTTGAGGATCTAATAAATGATCCTAATTTTGATTCTTCTGAATATTATGGATATGTCTATTGTACATTAGATGCAACAACAGGTAAACAATATATTGGTAAGAAAGCATTCTTTCACAAACAAAATAAAAAATTAGGAAAGAAAGAATTAGCATTATTACCTGTAGCTCGTGGTAAAAAACCAAGCAAGAAATTAGTCATATCAGAAAGTGACTGGAAGACTTATTATGGTTCATCCCTCGAAGTAAAAAAATTACCTAAAGATAATTTAAAGCGATATGTGTACAAGCTATGCAAAACTAGCAAACAATTAACATATTGGGAAACAAAATATTTATTCCAATATAATGTATTAGAAGATGATCGTTATTTAAATGATAATATATTAGGTAAATTCTTCCGTAAGGATTTGATATAATTTATTTCCTAATTATTGTTATAGTATGGAAAATCTAGTTTTGATAAACTTATTGGAAAATGTGTTAGGTAAATCTAAACCTACATCGCGAGGCAATCATTCGTTTCACTGCCCATTCTGTAAACACCATAAGCCAAAATTAGAAGTTAATGTAGCCACTAACGAGAAAAAAGAAAATCCGTGGCATTGTTGGGTATGTAATACTAAAGGTAAATCAATACATTCATTATTTAAAGCAATGAAAGTCGACCGTTCTAAAGTAGAACAGCTAGACGTTATCATTGTACCTGGTAAACGCCAAGAAATTGTTTACAATCAAATAACACTGCCTAAGGAATTTAAAACACTGATTGACGTTACTCCATTGTCTAAAATGGATCAAATATATGCTAAACAAGCATTACATTTTTTACATAAACGTGATATTACAGACAATCATATTAAAAAATACAATATCGGATTCTGTACTGAAGGCGAGTATAATGGACGAGTTATCATACCATCATATGATTCAGAAGGACAATTAAATTATTTTATTGCTCGTTCATTTGATCAAGACTCACCTCGTAAGTATAAGAATCCATCAGTACAGAATAAAAACATAATTGGATTAGAATATTTTGTAAATTGGGATGCACCAGTAGTATTAGTTGAAGGTATGTTCGATGCCTTAACAATACAACGAAATGTTATTCCATTATTTGGTAAAGTACTCTCTGAAGCGCTAATGAAACGATTAGTTACTTCAGATGTAGAAAAAGTATACGTTGCTTTAGATAAAGATGCACAACGTGAAGCATTACAACACTGTCAAACATTAATGAACTATGGTAAAGAAGTTTATTTGGTTGAAATGGACGGTAAAGATGCAAATGAAATCGGATTTAAGAATTTCTTAAATATAATTGAAAACACATATCCACTAACATTTGAAAAAATAATGGGTATAAAACTAAAAATCGCATGATTGAGCAAAACTCAAATGTAATCAAAGATCCAAACATTAAACGGATTGTTGAATACACCGAAAATTCAAAACAAGTAAACATTTTAGATAGTCGTTTCTACAGACGTAGCGAAAAGTACTACCCATCTGTTACATCCATATTAAATTTCTTTCCTAAGAACGGTTTTTTCCATTCATGGTTAAAAGACGTTGGACATAATAGCGATATTATAATGCGCAAAGCAGCTAATGAGGGAACACAAGTACACAATGCAATTGAAGATTTCTTAGGTGGAAATGAAATTACTTGGATTGATGAGTATGGTAATGCTAAATATCAATTAGATGTTTGGAAAATGATTTTACGATTTGCTGATTTTTGGAATCAAGTAAAACCAGAATTAGTATCTAAAGAATATCATTTATTTTCTGACCAGTATGAATACGCTGGTACTGCCGATTTAATTGTGAGAATCAACGGGGAACTTTGGTTATTAGACATTAAAACATCAAATTCACTACATACATCATATGATTTACAACTCGCGGCTTATGCGCAGGCTTGGAATGAAACTCATACTGAAGCAGTTACACGTACTGGTATTATTTGGTTAAAAGCTAAAACACATAAGGAAGGTAAAGAAGGTCAGATGCAAGGTAAAGGATGGCAAGTTAAAATTGTAGATGAAATCGAAAAGAATTTTACTATGTTTACTAAAATTCAAGATATATACAAACTTGAAAACCCAAATGCCTCCCCATATACTGAAACATTACCTACATCAGTTAAGTTAGAGACAGGAAATTAATATTTATTAGTATATTATACTGTATATTAATTAATGAAGATAGCAATTTATCCAGGCGCGTTTAAACCACCTCATAAAGGTCATTTCCAAGTAGTCAAATTATTAGTTGATAGAGATGATATTTCTGAGGTGGTAGTTGCCGTTTCATCTAAAGAACGTGGTGGAGTATCAGTAGAACAATCATTAAAGATTTGGGAATTATATACTAATATATTAGGTCCTAAAGTTAAAGTTATAGCTGCTGAAGGTTCTCCTGTATATTATACATTATCATCGATTAAAAATAATCCTGATCAAGATTTTGTAGTTGCATTTGGTAAAGAAGAAAGTTCACGTTTTGCTTCATTATCTAATAATCCTAAAGTAGAAGTATTTGATGCTGGTAATTTTGAAAATATATCAGCAACTGACTTTAGAGATGCTATTCAAGCTCGTAATGTAAAACAAATAGCTAAATTTTTACCTGCTGGTATTACTACAAAGCAATTTTTTGATGCGTATGGTAGTGTTTATAATAACAATGAAGAACCAATGCATGAATCATTATATGAAGATAAATTCCCATTATTGAAAGAATTTATTGGATATTGTAGAGAATATTTAAAATTAAAATCATTACCCCCATTAAAAATGTCTTACGATCCTACAACTGCAGAATCAAGACGTTCATTTGGCGGATACGATCCAAATAATAAAAGTATTGAATTAAGTGTAGCTAATCGTCATCAAGCAGATGTTTTTAGAACATTAGCACATGAATTAGTTCATTATAAGCAAGACATACAAAATAGATTAACACCTGAATCTGGCAAGACAGGACATGCTCATGAAAATGAAGCTAATGCTGCTGCCGCTATAATGATGAGAAACTTCGCTCAAATGCGACCTGAAATGTTTATTATAAAATGATAAAATTATTTGATATATTACAAGAAATAACTGGAAAGCCAAAAGCTATATTTTTAGCTGGCCCTGCTGGCTCAGGTAAAACTTATACATTAAAACAATTACTTCCAGTTGAAAAATATCAAGTAATAAATGTAGACGATACATACGAGGAATTACTTAAGTCATCTGGTTTAGGTACTAATTTAAAAGATTTCGGTCCTGAAGAATTATCTCAAGCAGCTAAATTAATGGGCCAAGCTCAAGGAGCTACTAAGGAAAAGTATGCTAAAGCGCTTGAAGGATTAAATAACGTTATTATTGATGGTACTGGTGCTGCATCTAAACCATTATTAAAGAAAAAAACAGAATTAGAAGAATTAGGATACGAAACAATGATGTTAATGTTATATGTTTCACCTATGACATCTTTAAAACGTAATGCTGAACGTGATCGTTCATTATTACCTCAAATTGTATTACGTACTTGGAGAGATACAAATAAAAATATAGATTTATATCGTCAAGAATTTGGTAATCGTTTTATTTTAATTAATAACGATCCTGAAGATGCTAATAAAACATTTGATCCTACTGAAGTTAAAAAATTGTATTTTGATACTGCTGGATTTAAAGGTAAACCCAAAACACCAGAAGAACAAGCTAAATCTAAAGCAGACGCTGAACAATTAAACCAAGATATAATTTCATTAGTTAAACAAATCCCACAAACAGATACACTAGATTCAGCTAAATCTAAAATTGCTATGTTAGCTGAAGCTCAACAACAATATAAAGTATATTGTGATATGGATGGTGTATTAGTTGATTTTGAACGTGGGTACAATGATTTAACAGGCAAACAAACACCTGGTGTTGATTCAACATATGATAAAAATGATTTTTGGTCTGCAATCACTAAAGCAGGTGCTAAATTTTGGGCTGAGTTAAATTGGATGTCTGATGGACAACAATTATGGAATTATATTAAACAATACAACCCTAAATTATTAACGGCCCCATCACGTGAACCATCATCAGAAATAGGTAAGCAAGAATGGATAAACAATAATTTACCTTCCACTCCAGTTATATTTAAACAAGCAAAAGATAAAAAAGATCTAGCAGAACCAAATGCTATATTAATTGACGATAGAAAAGATAATATCCAACAATGGATAGATGCAGGTGGTATTGGCATTCGTCATACATCTACAGAATCAACAATAAAACAATTACAAAAATTAGGGTTATAAAATGGCTAAAGAAACATTATTACAAAAAGAATTTCAAACACGAGACCTACAACGTATTCGTAATCTAGTATCAGGTAAGCAAGATGATGCTACTCAAACTCAAGTAGGATATACTTCAAAATACATTAAACGTTCTGAAGGAGATGTGTGGGAAGAATTTGGTAGAAAATGGACTATAAGAAATGGTATCAAAATGAGTGTTACCAAACTAGATAGAGCTAAAAAAGCTGTATTCACTCCATTACTATGCCCATCTTGTTCAAAACCTATGAAAACTGAACATGATAAAAGAATGTTTACACTTCACAAAACTTGTTTTGATTGTGTTATTAAAATGGAAACACAATTAAAAGTAGAAGGTAAATATAAAGAATACGAAAAAGGAATTGTTAAAGCCAATGCTAATTTTATGTTAGATGAATTTGTAAGTGGATTTGATTCATTTTTAAATTCAATGGATTCTAATAATGGATTCGTAACTGAGCAAGGCGATATTGAAGATTGGCATGTAAAAGCTTTAGATAAACAGAAAATACGCGAACAAGTAATGAAAGACGTAGAAGAATCACGGGCTAAATTAAATAGTTAATATTTATGGTCATAACATTTTTATCTCTTCTTAATAAAATGCATCAATCAAATGAGCTAAATGCTGCCGGGGTAGCAACAACGTGTATAGCATTATTTAATAGCTTTTTTTCTATGTTAAATCCTGTACTTACTGGTCTATTTTACATCCTATCTATTGGATGGCTCGGGGTACAAATATATTATAAGATAAAGAATAAAGGTAAATAATGATTAAATTAATCAACATATTAAGTGAAGTATCTGAGATATCACCTCCATACATGTATTCTCCAGTAGGATTTGGATGCCACGTATGTAAATTTTACTATAAGCAAGACGATAAACATATGTGTTCAAGTACAAATTATCAAGAACATATGGGTACTTCTGAATTAGTTGATAATGATGGAAACCAAATTAAAGATCCATCTAAATGGTGCTCAAATTGGTTTCTACCAAAACAAGAAGAAAATGGATCAGAATAAAATAAAATCCATAGTTGATAGTGTTATAACGGAAAAAAAGCTTTGTCCTAAGGGTAAAGCTTACTATGATCGTCGTATAGCTGCTGGTGAAGTACCATCTGCTTATTTATCTGGTCGTGCTGTTAAAGTATGTAAAGGATTAATGGAGGAAGACGAGTTAGATATGCATGAGTCACTTCGTGATTGGTTTGAAAAAGAAGATTGGGTTCGAATCGATACTCAAGGTAATATAACAGGTCCATGTGGTACAATGAAAAAAGGGCAAGCAACAACTCGTTGTTTACCTCGTGCTAAAGCAAATTCATTATCTAAAGAAGAACGCGCTGCTACTGCTCGTAAAAAAGCAGCTGCTGATCGTAAAGGCGATCGTGTTGTTCCAAATACAGATAAAGCTAAAGTACGTTTAGAAAGTAAATCTCCATTATTATGGATTCCTATTTTACAAGCCGAAAATGAGGAAATAGAACGTACAGCAGATGAATTAGGTCTACCATATGATGTAGTATATAATTCATTCGCAAGTGGTAAAGAAGTTACATTAACTGATGAAATGTGGAGTCGTTTAGAAAATACTGACTCATACGATATAAATTCTGAGGAAGAAGCGATTGAATTGGCGCAATATTACGGTAAAGACATTCAAAGCATATTAGCCGCTGAAAAAACACCTCCTGCGTTGATTCTCCAATATTCTCCGAATAAATATTATTTAGTAGGTGGTAATACTCGTTTAATGGTTGCTAGAGCAAAAGGTATAAATCCACAAGTAATTTTAGGTACAATTGAACCTTTAAATAAATATGCATACCAAGACGTAAATGATATTGGAGCTGATTTAGATGAAGAATATGATGTAGAAAGTGAAGAGGATTACGAGGGATTTATCATGTTTATGAAAGAATACTCTCGTCAATTAACTGAATCTAAATTAACCGAAGCTGAATACCGTGGACGTAAAGTTCAATTAGGTAAAATAATGCAAGGCGATATTAAAAAATTTAAAGTATATGTTAAAAATGCTAAAGGCAAAGTTGTAAAAGTTAACTTCGGTTTTGGAGGTAAATCAGCTAAAGGTAAACGAATGGTTATTAAAGCTAAAAACCCAAAACGCCGTGCCGCGTATAGAGCAAGACATAATTGTAGTAACCCAGGACCACGTTGGAAAGCTAATTATTGGTCTTGTAAAAAATGGTAAAATAATAAAGATATGATTACTAAAGCAAATTTCTTCATTATCATTATATTGGTGTTAGTTGGAGTGATTGTTGTTCAACAATGCACGTCTAAAGAAGACAGCGATAAGCCGTTAGTAAACGTGGATGGTAAGAACTATGAATTACTAAAGCAAAAAATAGATACTGTTGTTATAGATCACTATAAAACAAAATATGTTAAAGGTGAAGATATATACCACGAAACTATAGTTGAAAAAGAAAAACGTGTTGAAGTACCTGTCTATTTAAAAGGCGATACTATTAGAATAGTACAAGAATACAATAAAAAAGTATTATATAAAGATAAATTAGTGCTAGATAATAATTTAGGTACAATTGAATTAACCGATACTATATCTATGAATAAAATTATTGGACGTAAATGGAGTGCTCAAATTAAAGAACGTACAATTACTGACACTAAAATAGTAAAAGAATTACCTAAAAATCAAGTATATGCTGGTATATCAGGTGTAGTAGGAAATTCAAATGTATTAGTTGGCCCACAACTTACATTGAAAACAAAGAAAGACAATATTTATGGACTGAATGTATATTTGGATAACAATCTAAATAAATATATTGGTTTCAACTTAGCTTGGAAAATAAAACTTAAAAAATAATGAATCAGAAAGAAAAATTACGTGCTTTAGTTAAGTCAATGATTGCTGAAGCAGTTTCTCACCGTATCGCTCAAATTGATGAGGCAGGTGATATCGCAGCAAACGAAGCTAAAATGGCTCGTATTGAGCAAGAAGCTACTAAAGCTAAAAAAGTAATGGAATTAATGGGAAAAGTTAACCTATCTCACTATTTAGGCGAAAAATTATACGCCAAAGTAATGGAAGAGATGGACAAATCAATAAATGAATATGAAGGTGCTAGATTGGCAATTGAGGAAAAAATGTCAGGCGGTAAAGACGCTGATAAAAAAGGTAAAAAGAAAAGTGTTAAGTCTGACAAAAAAGACGAGAAGCCAGAGGAAAAAGATGAAGTTCTAGAAACTGAAGAATCAGTTGAAGAAGTTGCAATCGATTCTACTCAATTGTAATAATGACTAAAAAGGAATTAGCAGATAAAGTAAGAGCAGCAGCACAAAAGATTGCGGGTAACACTGAAAAGTTAGAGACCCCAACGGCTGCTGCTTTTAAATATTCTCCAATGTTGGAGAAATTCCCTAAACTTCAAGAAACATTAATTACATTAATGTCTGAAGACTTTACTGCATTCGTAGAAAATATTGAATGGGTAGCACCTCGTCCTACTACATTCAAAATTACACTAAAGAATTTTAACACATATCATTTAATTTGGAACGGTTCTGAATTCACTGCTCGTGTAGCTGGTACGCAATATAATCTAGCTAATTTAGGCGAAGAACAACGTGCTATCAAAGCAATACAAGAGTTATTAATTGTAGGTCCAATCAATCCTGATAAAGGAGCAGCTACACCATCCCAAAATCTAAATGCTGCTCCTGAAGAGGCACCAGCTGAAGAAACACCTGCAGAAGCATAATGAATGTTATAGATAGATTTTTAAAGCAATACTCATATCGTTTTCCTAAAGGATATCCTAATCTAACTGATCCTTCAGATAAAAAATTAATGCAAGAAATTTTATCTGAATTGGAATTAGATTTAAAATCCCGCCCAATAACTGAAGAAACAGAATTGTATGACAAAACAATACAATCTGCTTTAAATGTTGAAGTAGTGCCTGCAGTTCAAGGTAAATATTCTTTAGGTGCTAATATTTCTTTAAGTGGGAATGATGGAGAAATATTTAAAAGATTATACCCAATATCTCCTCCAAAAGGTGGGAAAGAAGTAGGCAGTGCTGGTTCTAAAGGAACTGGAAATGGTGAAATTGCTTTATATTGGTTATTTGCCCATCAGGCAGGACATGATGCTATAGGTACTCAAGGAGGAGATAATCCGGATTTGAATATTGATGGAGTTGGAGTTGAAGTAAAAGCATATGATACTAATCGTATGACTTTAGGTAAATTTGGTTCAGATAAAGCAAATATTGAATTATTAAATACATTATTTGGTTTAGATGCTTTAGTTTCATCTTTAGAAAGTAAAGGAGCAAGTAAAAAAGTATCAACATCAACAAATTTTAATAAAGTAGACTTAACTAATACGTTTAATACTTTAAGAGATTTTAGTAGTTCAGATTTAAGAGAATTATCCGATAAGTATTCTTTGATTGGGAATATTTATGCTAAAGTAGATTCTTTATTACAATTATTGAATTTAGAGTCTTCGTTTGATAGTAATGAAGGCGCTGCTAAATTATTAAAACAGATATTACTTATTAAATTTGCTAAAAAACCTGGATTTGGAGGATATATGGCAAATGTTACTGAAAATGGAAAAATATCATTTAGAAAAGTAACTGAAGAAGGTATCAATAATTTATCAACTGACGACATATTAAATAATACCTATATTAACGGAGGTGCTATTATAATAAATCCAGAAGGATTATTAAAAATTTAAAGAACGATTCATAGCCGTTCGACTTAATATTAAAAATGGATCTGTGGCCCAATCGTAAGATTGGGCCTTTCTTAATTATATTTAAAAGCAATTTAAAATTTATTATGGACAAAAAAATTATAATCGTAGGTGCTGGAGTAGCAGGTATTAACGCTGCTACTAAATTAGTGGATAATGGATATCCGGGTGAATTAATCAAAATCATTGATAAAGGAAATGACCCACATAATCGTTTACCTGAAGAAGTAATGACAGGTATGTTAGGTGCTGGTGGGTGGTCAGATGGTAAGTTAACTTATCATACTGAAATCGGTGGTCAGTTAGCTAAGTATTGTGGTGAAGATAAAGCAATGGAATTGATGAAGCAAGTAGTAGATAATTTTACTCGTTTTCATCCTAAACCAGACGAAATATTTATGTCTGATCCTATTGCTGAACCTGATTTCATCAAACCATATTTTGGATTACGTTTATTTCCAGTATGGCATATTGGTTCAAATTATTTGCATGAAATTGCTAAAGCGTGGTATTCATATTTAACTGATAAAGGTGTTGAGTTTATATGGAATTGTGAAGTTAAAGATATAATATTTCATTTAAATTATTTAGATTATAAAACTAATAATATACTAGATGGGTATAAAAGTTTAAAATATGATAAATTAATATTTGCAGTAGGTAAATCAGGTATTGATTTTGCTCAAAAATTAGCAGATGATTACCAATTACCAAATGAACCTAAATCAGTACAAATTGGTGTTCGATTTGAAGCACCACAAAAATATTTTCAAAAATTAATCGATGTCAGCTATGATTTCAAACTTTATCAGAAATTCGATAACGTATCTCTTCGTAGTTTCTGCACTAACAATAACGCTGCTTATGTGGCCGTTGAGGAAACTTATGGTGATGTTACTTACAATGGTCATGCGAAAAAAGGGGAACAATTCCGGAACAATATGACTAACTTCGGTATCCTAATGGAAATTAAGGGTATCGAAGATCCATTTGCTTGGAGTAGAAATGTAGTACAAAAACTACAATCAAACGGAACAGGATTATATTACTCACCATCTAGAACTCCATCAACAACATCAGAAGGTAATGAAGTATCAGCTACTCGAATTAGTTTAGATACACTTGCTCATGTAGTTGAACCTGCACTTGATGGATATTTTAAATATGTTTGGGATTTTATTCAAGATATGAATAAAATATTTGAATTTGGAGATGATTGGGGAATGTATATTCCTGAAGTTAAATACTTATCACCTGAACCGTTAGTTAATTACCACGATTTATCATTAAACGACTACCCTAATGTACATTTTGTAGGTGATGCATTATCAGCTCGTGGAATTACAGTATCAGGGGCACACGGTATTTATGTTGCTGAAAAACTAATTCAAAGAGATATACTAGAGCAAATAACAGGAGTAGAGTAAAATATTTGTTTCCTAATTATATTTATATTAAACAAACATTAATATTATGAAAACAGAAAGACGGGGTAGACCCAAAAATCGTGAAACGTTAATTACTGAAGGTGTGATCCAACCACAAAAACGTAAATATACTCGTGAATTTAATCATGCAGATGGTACGAGAGATGTATGGACATACGATCTAGACAAAAACCCATCCGGACCTATATCGGTAGAATGTTTTTATCCTAAGGGATATAATCATATTCTTGATTATACTCATAGAGATAATCATTGGATTCCTGTTGCTCATAGAACATACATCAATCCAAAGAATGGTAAAGAAGTTAGTCACAATAAAGCATTAACATTAGGTTTAGCACGATGAAAATAGGTTTAGCAGGTACAATGTCTGTAGGTAAAACTACATTGGTTAAAGCATTATTAGAATTAGATGAGTTTAAGGATTATACTGGGTGTGTTGAACGATCTAAATATTTAAGTGATTTAGGTATCCCATTAAATACTGACTCTAGTGTTAAAGGTCAGTTGGTTTTCATTGCTGAGCGTGCGAGTGAATTATTTAATGATAATCTATTAACTGACAGAACAGTATATGATGTTTGTGCATTTACTAAAGAGGCTAAGTCGATTAAATCTAATGAAAAAGAGATATTATTTGACGCGGCTATGTTGTTGGCTAAGCAATACGATATTATTTTTTATGTATCGCCCGAGGGTGTAGATATAGAAAATAATGGTATTAGAGAAACTAATCCTGAGTATCGGGATAGGATAGATAAATCTATTAAATGGTTCTTACAAACATATAAACCAAAACGTACAGTTGAGATTAAAGGTAGTACTGAGGAGAGAATTGCTATCATATTAAATGAACTAAAAAAATAACGATATTTATAATAGACAATTTCTATTCAAAAAACAAAATAATGGAAGATAAATTAAAAGAAATAATTAATAAAATAGTACGTGAGGAAATCATGGGTGAAGATAATACTGCATTTGTTACTACTGCTAAAGGTAGAGAAGCAGTTTCTTATAAAGATACTAAGGAATTAGATGCTATTAAAGGTAATGCTGATGTTAAAGGTATTGAAACTGCAGGCGGTCAAAAATTAAAAGAAATGGCTCGTGCTGCTGAAGTAAAATATTCATTAAAACCAGATTTTAGAGGTGAGTTAGAAAGCGTACAAAGTAAATTATCTAAATCAGAATTTAGAAGTTTAGTTGATATAGTTAAAGTATTAAAAGATAAAGGCGAAGCATTAACAGCAACGGATATTTTAAAGTTTCATAACGAAGCCAATCCTGATCGTCAATATGCATCACAACAATCTTTTATTCGTCCGTTAGTAATTGGTGCAATTGGAAAGAAAAAAATATCATATGATGAACTGCCATTTAGTGCCTCGCAAAAAGATGTGTCAACAGGATTTGAAAAAGCGACTGGTGTGGTTACTCCATCTCAAGACCGTGGTTCAAAATTCGGTCGTGATATTGAGTATACTGCTGCTACTCAAGCTAATCCAGATTACCAGTTACCTACTGATAGAGCTGAATTGGCTGCCAAAACATTAGATTATAAACGTGCTCGTGAAGCATATCGTAAAGCTGATAACGCTGCTGGAAAGCAACAATATGTTGATAAAATGAAATCTATGGTAGATAATGATGATGAGTTAGGACAAGAAATCGCTCAACAATACGCTGATGGATTGATTCAAACACAAGATCCAGTTACTTTAGAATTAGCTAAAAAATTCCGTATCACTAAAAAGAAATACGGTATACCTAAAATTTCAGATAAAGAAACTAGAGATGCTGCTGCTATCGTTGGTGCTGAAGACGCAGAAGAAGAAATATAAGATTTTTCATAATAATGTTTGTTTATTTAGAGAGTCCGCTTTTAGCGGACTTTTCTTTTTCTATATATTTATATACAAAACTACATTATGACAAGAAACGAAGCATTATACAACGCAAAATTAGCAGTATTAGCTTATTCTAAACAAGAAGAAATTAAGTGGGGTGAATACGGATTAGAATTTGTTAAATGGATTGAAAATAAAAAATCAGACACACAAGGATTTGTAGCAACAAAAAATAAATCAATATATGTTGTATGGAGAGGTAGTGAATCAAAGAAGGATTTTCAAAACGATGCTTCAATTGATAAAGTACCATTTTTAAACGATGGAGAAAAGGTTCATATTGGATTTAAATATTGTTGGGAATCGGTAGTGGGTGATACTTACGATGCAATTGATACTGCATTAGAAAATTTACAAGGTGAAGCTACAGATATTGTAGTTTGTGGACATAGTTTAGGTGGGGCAGTAGCAACATTATATGCACACTCAATAAAAAAACATTATCCACATTATAATATTAAATCAACAACTATTGGCAGCCCAAGAGTTGGCAATAAAGTATTTAAGGAAAATTACGATAATAGTGGTATAGATACTCTACGAGTAGTACATAAAAATGATCTAGTAACCCACGTACCATATATTAGATTTCATCACGTAAACTATCAAGTAAGATTAGATACAGATGGTAATATATTAAAAAAAGAATCATCATTAAGATCATTTTGGTTATATCTTAAAGCATTATTTTCAGGTAAAAATATAATGGACCATATGGGTGATGGATATTTAAAAGCATTAGAAAACTGGACTAAATGAGCGAACAAAGTATAAAGGACATAATGCGGCAGGAGTATGTTAAATGTTTAACAGATCCTATCCACTTTATGCGTAAGTACTGTATGGTACAACACCCAACTAGGGGACGTGTAAATTTTAATCTCTACCCATTCCAAGAACAAGTACTGAAGTTGTGGTTAAAGAATGATTATACAATCATTAATAAATCACGTCAATTAGGTATATCAACATTAGCTGCTGGTTTTTCATTATGGACAATGTTGTTCCATAAAGATAAAACAGTATTATGTATTGCAACTAAGCAATCAACAGCTGTAAACATGGTAGATAAGGTACAATTTATGTACCAACAATTACCAGCTTGGCTTAAAGGTAAAGAAAAACCCGATTCAAATAATAAATTATCATTAAAATTATCTAACGGATCTCAGATTGTAGCATCATCAGCTGCTTCTGATGCTGGTCGTTCATACGCTGTATCGTTACTACTAATTGATGAGGCCGCCTTTATTGATGGAATTGATCGGATCTATACCGCAATTAAACCTACAATTTCATCTGGTGGTGGGTGTATAGCATTATCATCACCAAATGGTATTGGTAATTGGTTCCATAAAACTTGGGTTGGTGCTATAAATAACGAAAATTCATTTTTACCAATTAAATTACCTTGGGATGTACATCCTGAACGTGATGCTCAATGGTTTGAAAATGAAAAGGCAAATATGGGTACTCAAGAAATCGCCCAAGAATATGAATGTGACTTTTTAGCTTCTGGTAATAACGTTGTAACAAACGATATTCTAGAATACTATGAGCAAAATCACATTATAGATCCTGTTGAGAGGCGTGGTATGGGTGGTGATTATTGGATTTGGGAATATCCAGATCCGTCTGAAACATATGTTGTGTGTGCTGACGTTGCTCGTGGTGATGGAAGTGACTATTCAACATTTCATATTATAGCAACTAAAGCATATAAACAAGTAGCTGAATTTAAATCTAAAATCGGTACTCGTGAATTTGCAAATAATTTAATTACAGCCGCTATTGAATATAATTCAGCATTGTTAGTAATTGAAAATGCAAATATTGGATGGGACGTTATTAATTCAATTATTGAACGTGGTTATTCAAATTTATATCACTCACCTAAAGGTGGTGATATGTCAATTGATAATTTTGTGTACAAGATGGAAAATGATCAAACCGTTCCTGGATTGACTAACTCATCTAAAACACGCCCATTATTTATTTCTAAATTAGAATCTTCATTACGCGATAAGCAATTTGTATTTTATTCTAAACGCCAATTAGAAGAACTAAGAACATTCATTTGGGATCATGGCAAAGCACAAGCACAAGGTGGGTATAATGATGACTTAACAATGGCATTATCGTTTGGTTTGTACATCAGAGATACAGCATTAGTATATCACCAAAATGGATTAGAAATGACTAAAGCATCACTAAATGGAATCAACATAGCATCTTCAGGTATCAGTTCAGGAACATATATGAGTGATAATCCTTGGCAGATGAAAGATAGTTATGGTAATACAGAATCATTAAATTGGCTCCTTTAAATTTCTTTGTTATGTTTGTATATTTATAACATATACTACATATTGAGTAACACAAAATAATATGGCAATAGATACTAGTCTTTTCGGACGACTAAGAAGGTTATTTTCCACTGATGTAATAATTAGAAATGTAGGAGGTAATCAATTACGTACGATTGATGTTGACCGACTACAGACTTACGGTAATATTCAAACCAATTCATTAATAGATAGATTCAATCGGATTCATGCTGGCAATTCAAAATTGTCATATACTCCATTAATGAATTACCAAACATTACGTACTTCACTTTACACGGACTATGAAGCAATGGATACAGATGCTATCATTGCTTCAGCGTTAGATATCATAGCTGATGAAGCTACTCTAAAAAACGAGCAGGGTGAAGTATTACATATTAAATCTCCAAACGATAAAACACAACGTGTACTTTATAATTTATTTTATGAAGTTCTAAACGTAGAATTTAATCTATGGTCATGGATTAGAACGATGTGTAAGTATGGTGATTTTTATTTACATTTAGATATAGCAGAAAAATTTGGTGTATATAATGCACTTCCATTCTCTGTATATGATGTTCAACGTGAAGAAGGATCTAATCCAAATAATCCATCATATGTGCGTTTTAAGATTAACTTAAATCAATCTTATGGATACGCTACAAACACAAATAAAGATGATTATTTTGAAAACTACGAAATAGCTCACTTTAGATTAATTTCAGATCCATCTTATTTACCTTATGGCCGCTCATATCTTGAACCAGGTCGTAAAATATTCAAACAATTAACTTTAATGGAAGATGCGATGTTAATACATCGTATTATGCGTGCGCCTGAAAAACGTATTTTCTATACAAACATTGGTAATATAGCTCCAAATGAAGTAGATGGATACATGGAGAAAATGAAACAACGTATTAAGAAAACTCCATATATTGATCCTCAAACAGGCGATTATAACTTAAAGTATAATATGATGAATTTAACTGAAGATTTTTATCTTCCAGTTAGAGGAAATGATACAACTACTAAAATAGATACTTTAAAAGGCTTAGAATATACAGCAATCGAAGACGTATCTTACTTACGTGATAAATTATTTGCTGCATTACGCGTTCCAAAAGCGTTTTTAGGATACGAAAAAGATTTAACTGGTAAAGCAACTCTTGCTTCTGAAGATATTCGTTTTGCTCGTACAGTAGAACGCATACAACGTATTGTTGTATCTGAATTAACTAAAATTGCTTTAGTTCACTTATATACTCAAGGATTTGATGATGCTGAATTAACGAATTTTGAATTATCGTTAACTACTCCATCTATCATTTATGAGCAAGAAAAAATTGCTCTGTGGAAGGAAAAAGTTGAATTAGCTGGTAATATAATGGACAAATCATTATTGCCGACTGATTGGATTTACCAAAATATATTCCACTTCTCAGAAGATCAATACGCTGAGTTCCGTAATCAAACAATTGAAGATAAAAAACGTTCATTCCGTATTTCACAAATTGAAAACGAAGGTAATGATCCAGTTGATTCAGGTACATCATTTGGTACGCCACATGATTTAGCTTCATTATATGGTAAAGGCCGTTACGGTGAAGTACCTATTGGATATGATGAAAAAGAAGCAGGACGTCCACAAGAAAAAGTATCTGATTATGGAACACAAGACCATGCATTAGGTAAAGACCCTATTGGGTCGAAAGGTATGCACGAGCCATTAAAAGCGGCTGCAGGTACTGGTGCTACTTGGACATTAGAGAATGCTAGAGTTGAATACTTAAAAAATAAAAAAATGTTAGAAAGTATTAACATAAATAAAACTAATGTATTTGAAGAGCCTTCCATACTAAATGAATCAAATATTCAAGATATATAAACTAATCGATATTTATAACAGAGTAATACTAAGACATGTCTAAATTAAAAAATTCTAAATACAAAAACACTGGCATATTATTTGAGCTATTAGTGCGCCAAATTGCTAGTGATATTTTGTCTAATAAAGAACCACACGCGGCTACTTTAGTTAAAAAATACTTCTCTAACACAGAAATAGCTAAAGAACATAAATTATATCAAGCATTAATTAACGTAAAATCATTAGCCGAATCAAAAGCAGATAGCTTAGTTGAAACTATCTTAAAATTATCTGAAAAGTTAAATAAAACTGCACTACGTAAGGAAAAATATAACTTAATTAAAGACATTAAGGAAACTTATAATTTAGAAGATTTTTTCAAAGCTAAAATACATAATTATAAAATCAATGCTGCCATTTTTAATTTAATGGAAGCACATACATCATCTGAATTTACTGATCCTAAAATTGTTATTGATAACCGAGTAACTTTACTTGAGTTTCTAACAAAAAAGGCGGTAGATAAAACAGCAGTACAAGATCAAGTAATGGAAGAATATTCTAAACAAGATAAAAGTACTCGTATGATGATTTATAAAATGGTAGTTGAAAATTTTAACACCAAATACACTGATTTACTACCAGAACAAAAAACATTATTGAAAGAATTCATTAATAATATTTCTAATACTGTAACATTAAAAGAATATATTAATAACCAAATTCAAAACATTAAATTAGAATTAGAAGTATTAACATCTAAAATTGTAGATAAAAAAATCCAAATCAAACTATCAGAAGTTAATAATATACTAAACATGATTCCTAAATCGGAAAATGTATCTGATGATGATGTGTTAAATTTGATGAATTACTACGAATTACTACACGAATTAAGAACAGCATAATGGAAAAATTACGTGAATTAATACGTCAAGCAATAGCTGAAATTTTAGATGAAGAAAATGCTACATCTGGAGGTGAAGCTTATTCAACTCCGTTTGCATTCTCTAAAGGTGGTAAAAATAAAGCTACTAAATATGCTGAAAAATTGGGATTTAAAGTAGTTGGTAAAGTTCCTAAATCAGGTAAAACATTTGATTTTGTTAAATACGAAGGACAAGATCCGATTAATGAAGTATCATATCGTTCATTTAATAAAACAATATCAGAAGTTACTCCTGAACGTAAAATTTCAAAAGCAATATTAGGTATTAAAAAACGTTTACGCGAAGTTAATCAAATAGTTGATTATAGTATTCGTTTACGTGAAGAAAATAGCCTAACCACTGAAAATTATTTAACTAATTCCATTCGTGGATTAGAAGAAATATCAACACGATTAACTGAATTAGACAAGAAAATTAAAAATTTAAAAGAATAATGAAAAGCATATTCGATCAGTATAAAGCATTAAATGAAGGAACATTGGGTCAAGCTCAATTTTTACGTAATGTAAAAATGGCATTACCTAAATTTATTTCTAATACAACATCATTTGGTGATGCTGTTAAAATCTTAAAAAACAAAGGTATCATTACTGAAGAAAAATCATCTTCAATGGAGTATGGTATGCCGAATGATTGGTGTAATCCTCAAGAATATGATTTAGGGATGCGCTATGAATTAGATAAAGGTACTGAAGAAATAAAAGCTGATAAGATCGTTTGTAAAAACTTAAAAGATAATGCTGCTTATTACTCTCAACTTCATTTAGCTGGATATGATGAATCATCAATGAAAGTTGATCGTAAAAAACGTACTGATTTACCTACTGAAGTTAAAGGTGATAATTTTGTAGACACTGCAAACGGTGTTAAAAAAGTTAAAATGGATAAATTGACTGAAGATGAAATGATCATTTTAGTTGGTCGTATCTTGAACGAAAGATCTAATGGATAAGCAATTATTAATAGAAACAGCCTTATTTACCGCTACTCCTCAATCATTGAAGGAGTCGATGATGAATCCAAACGGTAAAATGTTTGTAGAAGGATTGATACAAATGGCTGAAACCAAAAATGGTAATGGACGTGTTTATCCATACGAAGTATTAAAGCGTGAAGCTGATAAATACCTACAAGGACCAGTTAAAGAACGTCGTGCATTAGGTGAATTAGACCATCCAGACTCTCCAGTTATTAACTTAAAAAATGTATCACATAACATTGTAAGTTTATATTGGAAGGGGCGCGAATTACACGGTAAAATTGAAGTACTGCCTACACCATCGGGTAATATATTAAAAGAATTATTTAATAACAATATCACCGTAGGTATCTCATCTCGTGGTATGGGTTCTGTACGTCAAATTGGTGAAACAATTGAGGTACAAGATGATTTTGAATTAATGTGTTGGGATTTTGTTTCAACACCTTCAACACCAGGTGCGTATATGGAAGTAGTAAATGAATCTATTTCATATTCTAAACCATCTAAAGATTATTCTAAAATAGATAGCTTAATTACTGAAATTATTTGTAACCGCACAGGATTTTGTACCTGTGATTTTGATAATATATAATGGATTTAGAACAAATCGTAAAAGAAACCGTAGCTAAAATCGTTGCTGAAAAAACATTAACTGCTGCTGAAAAGAAAAAGAAAGAAGATATTGTAATGGCAATGAAAAAGGATTTCAAAGGTCCTAAAGCTGCTATGTATGCAATTGCAACTGATAAAGCTAAAAAATTAGCTGAAGATGGTTTAAACGAAGATTACGAAGTAGCAATGGCACAAGATTCATTAGATTCTATTATTCGTGCTGCTATGATGTTAAAAGCACAAATGGGAGATAGGGAAGTTAATCTACCAGCTTGGATCCAAGACCACATTACTAACTCTGAAAACTACATTTATCAAGCAGCTAAAGGATACCATGAATCAGATGCTCAAATGGATGATAAAGCAGGTGCTGAAGAAATGGGTGAAGGTAATTTAAATCATAACGAAGTATCTAGCATCGAACAAGAAGGTCGTTTTTGGATTGTTACTTATCAAACAGTAGACGGAACTAAAGAAAAATCATTTGAATCTGAAGACGAAGCAAGAAAGTTCTATAACGGATTAGACGAAGCATTTGTTCCAAAATCATCATTTGATGATTATTCAATCGGAGATAACGTTACAGTAGCAGGTAAAAAAGCTAAAATCACAGCTATGAAAATGGATGATGAAACTGGCGAACGTAGAGCTCGAGTTAGATTTGAAGATGATTCAGTTGAAGATATAAATATCAATTCATTAGATGAAGCACAAGAATCAAATGATGATAAAATAGCAAAATACGAAAAGTATACTTATACTTTAGACGGTGAGACGGTAAAACCAGAAATTACTTTCCTTAACAATATTCTTAAAGCTATGTTAGGTAATAAAATATACAACATAGGTGCTCCAGAAGATGGTAAAGTAGAATTAACACCGGAATCAGGTAAAAAAGGAACATACAGTGAATCAACAGAATTAGACGAATACGTCATTCGTAGATGGCAACACTACGCTGGAATTAAATAATTCATACCCCGCTATAGTCTCAGTATTATAGCTCTATGCCTCTTCTGCAAAGAAGGGGCATTTCTTTTCGCTTTGAATATATCCACATATATTTATGGCAGACTCAAATATACCATGTCTATATGGTATTACAAAAATAAGTACAACCCCCATTAAGATTCATAATAATCTTATTTCCAAAAACAAAAATTAAGGACAAAAATGAGTAACACAAAGCAAATTTTAAAAGATGCTATTGCTGATGCTAAAGCCGTTCGCGAAACTGCTCTTGCCCAAGCTAAACTTGCTCTTGAAGAAGCTTTCACTCCACAATTACAATCTATGTTAGCTGCAAAGTTAAACGAGATGGAGGAAGACGAAGACAAGATGGAAGAAGCTAAAAAAGCAGAAGATCAAATGGAAGAAACTCTTGACTTAGAAGCATTATTAGCTGAGGATTCAGTTGAAGAAGCTAAAGAAGAAGGAGAAGAAGAAGCTGAAGAAAAAGCATCTGAAGAAGCACCTGAAAAAGGTGAAGAAAAAGCAGGCGAAGAAGAAGATAAAGATATCACTGAAATGTCGCCGGAAGAAGTTGAAGAATATATTCGCCAAATTGCGGCTGAAGAATTCGAAAAATTAGAAGCTGGACAAGGCGAGGAAATTCCTGGCGAAGAAGGTGGAGAAGAAATCGATTTAGATGCTGAATTAGGAGCTGAAGCACCAGCAGGTGAAGAAGAAATCAACATTGACGAAATGATCGACGAAACAGAAGAAACAGTAAACGAAGAAGAAATCGACGAAAACGATATCAACATCGACGAATTGTTAGCTGAATTCGGTTTATCAGAAGAAGAGGAAGTAGAAGAAGGTTATGGCAAAGATGAAGATGATGACAAATCCAAAATGGAAGAAGAATTAGCTCAAGCTTTAGCTACAATCGATGAACTTCGTTCTTCAATTCAAGAAGTTAATTTGCTAAACGCAAAATTACTTTACATGAATAAAGTATTCAAAGGTACTAACTTAACTGAATCTCAAAAGATCGACGTAGTTAAAACTTTTGACAAAGCAGAATCAGCGAAAGAAGCTAAATTGGTTTACGAATCAATGATTACTTCATTCTCTAAGAAAGCTGAAACAAAATCAAACATTAAAGAATCAGTTGGTTTTGCTTCAAAAGCAGTAGGAATGATCACTAATAGCGGTGCTAAAGTAATCGAAACTGATGCTCAATACAGCCGTTGGGACAAATTAGCCTTCGGTAAATAATTTTAAAAAAATTTAATTTAAAAAAAAATGAACGTACAAAGTCTTTTAGAAAGCGCAAACCCGTTCCAAGATCGTCAAGCAGAAGCTGGCAAATTAGTTGGAAAATGGGAAAAAACAGGTTTATTGAAAAACCTTAATAGTGAGTATGACCGCAACAATATGGCGGTAATTTTGGAAAACCAAGCTAAAGCATTGGTTCAAGAAGCAAACGTGACTGGTGGTCAATCATCAATGTCAGGTGGTGCTGGTGAGAACTGGGCTGGTGTTGCTCTTCCGTTAGTTCGCCGTGTATTCGGTGAAATCGTTGCTAAAGAATTCGTTTCTGTACAACCAATGTCTTTACCTTCAGGTCTAGTATTCTATTTGGATTTCAAATATTCAAACTTAGGATTATCTGCTGATGGAGCTGGTAAAAAAGAATTCGGAACTACTTCTTTATATGGTAACCAAGCTGAAAATCATCCAAACGTTAAAAACTTAGAAGTTGCTGGTGGTTTGTATGGTGATGGTAGATATGGTTATTCAATCAATACTACTCAATCAGTTATCGCTGGTACTTCAGCATCTGCTTTGACATTAGCTAACTGGAATTACAACTCAGCAGTTTCTGCTTCAGTTGGTTCTTCAGCTCGCTCTATTACATTTGCTTCAGGTGCTTTAGCTGCTTTAGATACATCTGCAGTAAAATCAATCGCTATCGTTTCAGGTTCTACTTTGACAGCTGATAACGTATTGAACGAATTTTCTACATTGAACGCTGATGGTACTGTTACAGTAATAATCTCTGGTTCAGTTGTTGGTGCTACTGGTTCTTCTCAAGTTTACCAAGTATACTACCCTAAAACTACTACAGTTGCTGCTCGCGGTGATTTCGAAGATGCTTCAGGTGCTGGATATCCAAACGCTGAAAGCTCATCATCAATTGCTATCCCTTCAATTGATATCAAATTAAAATCTGAATCAATCGTTGCTAAGACTCGTAAGTTGAAAGCACAATGGACTCCAGAATTTGCTCAAGATTTGAACGCTTACCACTCGGTAGATGCTGAATCAGAAGTAACTTCTATGTTGTCTAACTACATTGCAATGGAAGTTGATTTGGAGTTGTTAGGTATGTTGCAAGAAAATGCTGCTACTACTGGTTACTGGTCAGCTGCTAACAATACATTCTGGAACGGTTCAGGTTTCACAACTGTATCTGCTAACTCTCAATCAGGTAACTTAACTGGATATTACAATTCTCAAGGCGAATGGTTCCAAACTATCGGAACTGTATTGCAACAAGTTTCTAACAAAATTCACCAAAAGACATTGCGTGGTGGTGCTAACTTTATGGTTTGTTCTCCAGCAATTGCTACAGTATTAGAATCTATTCCAGGATTTGCTACTGACGGTGATGGTGAGAAATCAGAATTCGGATTCGGTATCCAGAAAATTGGTTCATTAAATTCTCGTTACAAAGTTTATAAGAATCCTTATTTAACTTCTAACATGATTTTGATGGGTTATAAAGGATCTCAATTCCTTGAAACTGGTGCTGTTTATGCTCCATACATTCCGTTGATCATGACTCCATTAGTATACGATCCAGAAACATTTACTCCACGTAAAGGTTTGATGACTCGTTACGCTAAGAAAATGGTTCGTCCTGAATTCTACGGTCGCGTATTTGTACACGGTTTAGAGACATTAGGATACTAATATTTCTAATTTTTAGAATAAAAGTAAGGTCGGAGCTAAGCTCCGGCCTTCTTTTGTTTATTGCAATAAATAAATCTTTACATATTTATTAATGATAACTAAAACAAGTTTTATGAGTTCAAATCACCACACTGATGCGATTTTTCAGGAAAAACGTAAACCTAAAAATCCAATTAAGTTTCAAGTTCAACTAAACGAAGAACAAAAAGAAACAAAAAGTATAATTTTAGTTAATGACATAACAGTCATTACAGGACAAGCAGGAAGTGGTAAAACATTAGTGGCAGTCCAAACAGCGCTAGATCTATTATTTAACAAAGAAGTTGAAAAGATCATTATAGCAAGACCAGTAGTAACAGCTAAAGAAGAAATTGGTTTTTTACCTGGTGGTATTAAAGAAAAATTAGATCCATTCGTTGCTCCAATATACGACAATGCATATCGAGTATACGATAAAGAAAAAGTGGATATGTACTTTGAGCGAGGACAAATAGAAATTGTTCCATTTGCATTTATGCGTGGACGTAACTTCTCAAATGCATTTATTATTGTAGACGAGGCACAAAACGTTACTGATCCTCAAATGGAAATGGTAATATCTCGTTTATGTAAAGGAAGTAAAATGGTGATTGTAGGCGATACATCTCAAGTCGATTTAAAAAACAAAAAAGACTCTGGTATGTATTTTCTATCAAAACAAGTTGCTGGTTCCATTCCAGGAGTAGCATCCGTTGTATTAAAAACAAATCACAGACATCCAATTGTGGAATCAGTCTTAAACATGTATAAAGAACATATGTAATGCCTTTAACATTATTAAACACAAACGGTAATGGAGGATTTTCATTAGTAAATAATACTAATAGTGGTGGGTTAAATATTAGAATCTCTATTACATATAGTGCTGGTTTATATAAAACAACATATGCTGGATATTTTTCTGATGTTCCATCATTTTTTGCAACGGCAACACCAGGAACATACGGTACTAATCCTGCAACTTCTGTACAAACTACTGCAATTTCTGAAGCTGGCAGTGACGATGGTTCAAACTTTAGTTGTCAGTGGTTAGGTTATTTTTTACCTTCTACAACAGAAACTTATACATTTTTTACAGCAAGTGATGATGCTTCTTATGTTTGGGTAGGTCCAAATGCGTTATCTGGATTTACAACTGCAAATGCAACAGTAAATAATGGTGGTGCACACGCTGTTCAAGAAACCAGTGGAACTATTTCTCTCACCTCGGGTATATATTATCCAATAAGAATACAGTTTGGTGAAGCTGGTGGTGGGGATGCAATGACATTTAATTATTCAACACCTACAATAACTAAAACAACAAATGTAACAGGTAGAGTATTCTACAACCCAGCAACAAACGGTTTTTAATTATAATAAAAAATCTTAATATTTATAACAAACACTACATATTTGATTAATGGCTAACATAGCAATATATACTGGTTCATCTTTTTTTACTACTGGATCAACTCCATTTGGGTTTTATGATGCTGATTCAACATTCAGAACTGATGCTGATAAAGTAGTAAAATGGTGTGCACAGCGTTTAGGATATCCAATTGAAAATATCGAATTACAAGATATACAATTCTATACTGCATTCGAAGAAGCAATTACAGTATACGGAAACGAAGTATATCAATGGAAAATTAGAGAAAATTATATTTCGATAGAAGGATCTTCAACTGGATCTGTTCTAAATAACCGAGTAATTACTCCCAATTTATCAACTACAATCAAAATAGCTTCTACTTATGGTTCTGAAGCAGGAACTGGTGGTACAGTAACTTATTATACGGCTTCTATGCCTGTAACTGCAGGAGTACAAAATTATGATTTAAATACTTGGGCATCCGCATCTGCATCATTACAACCAGGTGATTCAATTGAAGTAAAAACAGTATTTCAACAAACACCTCCAGCTATTGTTCGTTATTTTGATCCATATGCTGGTACAGGTACAGGTATACAATCATTGTTAGAATCATTTAATTTTGGATCATTTTCTCCAGGTATTAACTTTATGTTAATGCCGTTGAACTTTGATATGTTGAAGCTACAAGCAATTGAATTAAACGATCAAGTTAGAAAATCAGCATTTTCATTTGATTTAGTAAATAATCAATTAAGATTATTTCCAATTCCTACAGCAGATACTACATTAATATTTCACTATATCAAAAAATCAGAACGTAATCAATCATTTATAAGTGGATCAGCTACCAATTTGGTTACAAACGTGTCTAACGTACCTTACAATAACCCAGTATATTCTCAGATTAATTCAGTAGGTAAAATGTGGGTATTCCAATATACATTAGCATTAGTAAAAGAAATGCTAGCATATGTACGTGGTAAATATACTACTGTACCTATTCCAGGATCTGAAGTAACATTAAATCAAGCTGATTTATTAACTGATGCTCGTTCTGAAAAAATAGCATTATTAGAACAATTACGTGGGACATTAGAAGATTCTTCTAGAACAAAACAATTAGAAAAACGCTCAATGGATGAAGGATTTGTAAATCAAACTTTACAACAAGTTCCATTACCGCTTTATATATTTTAATATGAAATTAGTAGATTTACTTTTAGAGGCATTCGAAACTTATTTTATGCAAGCCATAATTAAAGTAGAAAAATCGAAAGCAAACCAGACAGAAATTTATAATCAAGTTAGAGCAATTAAAGATATTGTTGTAATTAAAGTTATTTCAAACGATAAATTAGAATCATTATCTGATGCTAATTACGATTATGCACTACTTGAAATTAAATTCATTAACGAAGGTACACCTGAAGAAACTATTAAATCAATTAAAACTGCGGCTTTAGGTATTAACGGATTAGTTAAATTTTTCCCACGTGAAAAATCATTAGTTAAAATCAGAAATTACTAATATGGCGTTATTTGGAGGTTCTAGAGACATATCACTATTTCGTCACATCAATAAAGAATTGATTAATAATATTATTCAACAATCAGTTGGATATTATAAAATTGCTTTAAATAAGACTGATTCTAATTTATATGGAGAATCACTTATAAAAACATATAATGATCCAATTTTAGTAAATTGTTTAATTGAACGTAATGCTCAAACGTGGGCTGAAACTGAATTTGGTACTGATCTTACACGTGAAATTAATGTACGATTTTTACGCGATATCCTTGTGGATATTAATTTAGTTCCTGAAGTTGGCGATGTTATATTATGGCACGAAGATTATTACGAAATATCGGGAACTGTCGAAAATCAATTTGTAGTAGGTAAAGATCCATCATACGCATATGATGATACTACTGACTTTGGTTCTAGTATATCTATTATTGTAACAGCTCAAATAGTTCGTCCTGAAAAATTGGGTATATCTAAAGAACGATTATAATGGCTAGAGACTTAAAACCACTTCCTAAAAATCAATCACAAGTCGTTCAAGAAGCGTTTGTTCCTTACATTAATACTGTAAATAAAACACAGAGTGATACAGTATTCTCAAAAAATAGAGCAAAAGAAATATCATTTAAGGGTAAAAAACAAAAAGATTTTTCTGTTTCATTAAAAGATCACGATGAAGTAATTAAATATTACTTTGAAAATACAATAAAACCAACAGTAATACAGAATGGTGAACATTTACCTGTTCCTATTATGTATGGTTCTCCTGAACGTTGGAAATCAGTACAATCCGATGGTGGTTTACGTGATAAAAGTGGTAAGTTAATGGTACCTCTTATCATGTATAGACGTGATACATTAGAAAAAAATCGTTCTTTAGGCAATAAATTAGATGGTAATAAAGTTCACCATTATCAATTATTTGAACAAAAATTTAATGCTAAAAACCAATATGATAGATTTTCAGTAGTAACTAATAGACAACCTTCTAAAGAGGTATATATGTCTGTTATACCTGATTATGTTACTTTAACATACTCGTGTATTATATTTACTGATTATGTAGAACAAATTAATCCAATTATTGAAGCTATTAATTTTGCAAGCGATTCATATTGGGGAGATTTTTCTCGCTTTAAATTTAGAGCAAGAGTTGATTCATTTTCAACAGTTACAGAAGTAACAACAGCAGATGGTAGAGCAGTTAAATCTACATTTAATATTATTTTAAATGGATATATAATTCCTGATACAATTAATAAACAAATTGCAAATGCTGATATGTACTATGGGACTTCTCAGTTAATATTTATGGTAGAGACAACATCTGAAGATCTTAATTCTTTAGGTGCCGAAGCACAAACAGTAACTACAGTACCAATGAATTCAACAACTATATTTGAGGGAGGAAGTAATATAACCATTCAAGGAGCAGATGCTAAAGATCTTATTTATTTAGGTACTATAATAGCTAAAAAAGCAGCTACAGTAACTCAAACAACTGCAGTTTTTTCTCCAGCATCTATATTATCTATACCTATAAATTCATCATTGCCTCAAACAACAAAAATGAATTTTATATTTTATGTTAATGGTGTTTTTCTTCCACATGATTATATAACTTCATTTGTTGATAATGGAAATAATACTTGTACATTGACAATCGATGAGAATGGTTTAGGATATTATTTAACTGATAAAGAAGTAACCGCAATAGGTAAATTCCAATAACATGCCTTTAATTACATTAGACCAAATATTATCTCCACTTAGATTAGATCCAAATGATCCATTGCGGTTATTAATGTCTGGTAGTTTAATAATAACTGGTTCTGCTGTAGTGCGACAAGTTAATCCAAGCATTCCTGCTTTATCTATTTCTGGTTCAATATTTGATGTAGATTCATTAAATGTAGCAAGTAGTTCACTTACTGTTACTGGTGGATTAGATGGTGGAACTTTCTAATTAATATTTCTATTTTTACCGATATTTATACACAGCCCTTATATAGGTGTCTTGAAGTATATACTGTAAAAATTAGCAAATGTCTCAAAATATCAGGCTTAAAAGAAGTGCTGTACCTGGTCGTATACCTAGTGTAGAACAACTAGAATTAGGTGAAATCGCATTAAACACATACGACGGTAAACTATATTTAAAACTAGATAATGGAACAGCAGCTATAGTTGCTGTCGGAGAAACCGCTTCTTTAGCAGCATCTGCATCTTTTGCTACTTCTGCTTCATTTGCAGTATCAGCATCAAACGCTATTTCTGCGTCATATGCTTTAACAGCATCATTCGCCCTTTCAGCGTCATCAGTACCAGGAATGTCCGCTGGAACTTCGTCAAACGCTGTTTCCTCTTCATTCGCTGCAACTGCTTCATCTGCTGATAATTTTACAGTACGCGGTACCTTAACCGCTCAAACCATTGTTGTCCAAACAATAACTTCTTCAACAGAATTTATTACTGGTTCTACTAGATTTGGTTCTCAATTATCAAATACACATCAATTTACCGGTTCAATATTTGCTACTGGTTCATTTACTGTAGGTGGTACTTTAATAGCAACTAATTTAAGTGGTTCGGGTGCTGGAATAACAGATATTGGTGTAGTTGAAAAAGTATTCTATGTAGCCGAAGACGGATTAGATACAAATGATGGTAAGACATTATCATCTCCATTTAGAACTATAAAAGCAGCTGCAATTGCAGCATCTGCTTCAAGAGCTGCTAATCCAGGACTTCCAGCATACCGACAAAGTATTCAAGTTAAAAGTGGATATTATACAGAAGAAGCACCTATTACAGTTCCACCAAACGTATCTATATTAGGTGATGATTTAAGATCAGTAGTAGTATCTCCAACAACAGCGACATCAGGTTCGAATTTATTCTTAATGAATAATGGAACTTATTGTTATGGATTACGTTTAGAAGGATGTAGAATTGATGATTTAGAAGATCCAAGAAATGGTTTCTTCTTTGCATTTGCTCCAAGTGCATCAATCGTTACTTCACCTTATGTCCAAAACTGTTCTGCTATTTCAACACCAGCAGATAAATTTTATACACCATTAAATTCAGGTTCAGCTAATCCATTAATTGGAAACGGTCCAGGTGGTATGATAGTAGACGATTCAGTTTTAGATGGATATTCTCCACTTAAATCAATGATTGTGGATGCATACACACAGGTAGCATTTAACGGAATTGGTATATGTGTTAGAGGTAGAGGATATGCTCAATTAGTATCGTTTTTTACTAACTTTTCACGTGTAGGTACTTATTGTATTGAAGGTGGACACGCATCATTACTAAACTCAAATACTACATTTGGCGACTTTGGATTAAGAGCTAAAGGACTAAGAATGCTAGTCAAACCAGATATAAGTGCTGTAAGTGCTTCAATATCTACTTCTGGTTCATTATTAGTAAGTGCTAATAAAACAAACATTCAAACATATATGATAAATAAACTAGTACAATCTGGTAGTTTTGCATCAACATATGTAAGTGGAAGTGGTTCTCAATATTCATCAACAATTAAAGATAGTGGATTATTAATTGATGCCATTGCTGATGATTTATTAGCCCCAGGAGCTGCTCGCACATCACAATTTATCTCAGGTCTATTTAAAGGACAAGATACATCATCAGGTAGTGTTTTTACATTACCAATAGCATCAGGCTCTTCTTTTACAGAAGGTGCAATATCGATTATACCACAAAACGTATCAAATGCAAGTGGATCATTAACTGGTGATTTTATTTTAGCATGGCAATATATGAAAGAATATATTGTAACCGACCCATCAGGTAATTTTTCAACAATGACTACTCCTGCTAAAAATAAAGTAGGACAATTATTTGATGTATTAATTAGTACAATTACTCAAGTAGTTGTAAACGGAGCTGGAGCCCAATATCTACAAGAATTTGGTTCATTAATCACATCAACATCACATGACTTTTCATATGCTGGTGCTGGTGTTAACTTTTTAGCACTACCAATAAACCAAGGCGGTGTTGGTGAAACAAACGTAGCATTAAGAATATTTGAAGAAACTGGAGGTAGAGTATTCCATACATCGGGTGACGAAACAGGTGACTTTTATGCTGGTAATGATTTCATCATCAGACAAGCAACAGGAACGATTGAAGGTAGAACATTTACTAAAGCAATCACAGCACAAATAACTCCAATAAATTTAGCATTAGAAACTTACTCATAAAGATATGGCATTACCTTTAAATAAATTCCGATTATTAACCACTACTTTAGCTTCTGGTAGTAATACTATATACCAAGAAAATATAGACGTAGCAACTATTATATTATCTTGTCAGATTACTAACGTTAATACATCATCAATTCAGTATTGCGATGTAGCAATTCAAAAAAGTGGATCAGCTTCACAAATAACTTTATTAAGAAATGGTGTAATTCCTATATATGAATCATTAAATCCACTAGCTGGTAAGATTGTATTAGAAAAAAATGATGCATTTGTTATTAAAACATCTGTTAGCGGTAGCTTAGATGTAGTATTATCTGTTCTTGAAAACGCAATTAACTAAGAGTAAACAATGTCGAAAATAGTAGGAAGAAGACCCGTAGAAATTAAAATATCCACTCCACAAGATGGATATGTACCTGTATTTAATGGTTCTACTAGATTATGGGATGCTGTAAATAAAAATGATTTTATTACAGGTAGTGCTGCTATTAGTGGTTCCAATACATTTACAGGAAATCAAACAATTTCTGGTTCTCTTACAGTTGTTCAAGGTATAACTGGTAGTTTATTTGGTACTGCTTCTTATGCTGATAATGCTTGGGCAATCGGAGGTAATACTTTTACTGGGGGTGATTCAAATAGAATATTAGGTACATTATCTAATCATGATTTATCAATTTATATTAGTGGTTCTAGAGTAGCTACATTTACTAAATCAGGTAGTTTTATTTTAAGTTCATTTCCTCCTAATTCAATAGCAAATGAAAAAGTATTAATTGAAGCTGGTTATACTTCATTATATAATTTAATAAAAGCTACCTCGTATATTGATAATTATTCCCAATTTAATATACAAAATTTACTTTCAGGTTCTAATTCTTCTTCTGATGTAGTTGCTACTGCAGATAATGGTACCGAATTAATGAATTATATTGATATGGGTATTAATAGCAGCACATTTACTGGTTCAGTAGGTGATGCTAATGATGCTTATCTATACTCTACAGGTAACGATTTACATATTGGTAATGCCTCAAATTACCCAATACAATTCTTTGCTGGTGGTATTGACAATAACGCTAATAGAAAATTACAATTAAATCCAAATAACCTTCATCAAATGACTGGTAGTTTGGATGTTAGTGGTAGTGTTATAGCTCAATCATTTACAGGATCATTGCAAGGTACAGCATCAGTAGCTGTTTCTTCATCGTATGCTGCAACCTCTTCATATGCTGATAATTTTACAGTAGCTGGTACATTAACTGCTCAAACTATAGTTGCACAAACTATAACATCATCAACTGAATTTATTACAGGTTCAACTAAAAATGGATCATTACTTTCAAATACCCACCAATTTACAGGAAGTGTTGGTATAACAGGTTCACTAGAAGTAAATGGTAGAAATTACATAAACGATTCATCATCATTTGAATCACGAATTACTACAAATAGCTCATCACTTGCTTCATTTTCAGGAAGTTATATAAGTGAAAGTTCATCATTTGCTGGTAGAGTTACTACAAACAGTTCCTCATTTGCTAATTTTTCTGGAAGTTACATTAACGAAAGTTCCTCACTTGCGGGTAGAATTACAACTAATAGTTCATCATTTGTTTCATTTTCTGGAAGTTACATAAACGAATCATCATCATTTGCTGGTAGAGTTACTACAAACAGTTCCTCATTTGCTTCATTTTCTGGAAGTTACATAAGCGAATCATCATCATTTGCTGGTAGAGTTACAACTAACAGCTCTTCATTTGCTAATTTTTCTGGAAGTTATGTAAGTGAATCTTCATCATTTGCTGATAGGATAAGAGTTAATAGTTCATCATTTGCTGGCTTTTCAGGAAGCTATGTAAACGAATCATCTTCGTTTACTGGTAGAATTACTACAAACAGTTCCTCATTTGCTAATTTTTCAGGAAGTTATGTAAGCGAAAGTTCATCGTTTGCTTCTAGAATAACAACTAATAGTGCTAGTATATCTACTCTATCAGCTAGCTTTAATTCATTCAGTGGATCATTTATGACTGGTTCTTTTACCGGTTCATTTACGGGTTCAATATCAGGAACATCAAGTTATGCTACTCAAGCATTAACAGCTTCTAATGCTGCTACCGCTTCATCTGCTGATAATTTTACAGTAAGAGGAACATTAACTGCACAAACAATTGTAGCCCAGACTATTACTTCTTCTACAGAATACATAACTGGATCTACTCAATTTGGTTCATTACTTTCAAACACTCACCAATTTACAGGATCTATCAATGTAACAGGTTCATTAGAAGTAAATGGTAGAAATTATATAACTGACTCATCATCGTTTGCTTCTAGAATAACAACTGATAGTTCTTCATTTGCTAATTATTCAGGAAGCTATATAAATGAAAGCGCATCGTTTGCAAGCCGAATTACTACCAATAGCTCATCACTGTCCTCATTCTCAAGCAGTTATGTAAGTGAAAGTAGTTCATTTGCTTCAAGAGTTACTACAAATAGTTCTTCGTTTGCCTCATTCTCTGGCAGCTATGTAACTGAATCATCTTCATTTGCTTCTAGGATTGCTACAAATAGTGCATCATTATCTTCGTTCTCCGGAAGTTATGTAACTGAATCATCTTCATTTGCCAGTCGAATCACTACAAATAGCTCATCACTTGCTTCATTTTCAGGCAGTTATGTAACTGAATCATCTTCATTTGCTGCTAAAATAGCAGCTGATAGTGCTTCATTTACCAATTTTTCAGGAAGTTATGTAAACGAATCTTCATCATTTGCTTCTAGAATTGCAACTAATAGTTCTTCGTTTGCCTCATTCTCAGGAAGTTATGTAAGTGAAAGTTCATCATTTGATTACAGAATAAATAACATAAGTTCTAGTTTAGGCTCATTTACTAGTTCATTTAGTACGGGCTCATTTACAGGCTCATTTACTGGTTCTTTATTTGGTACTGCATCTTATGCTACTCGAGCATTGTCTGCTTCTTATGCTGAAAGTGCTCCTAATTATTTGCCATTAGCAGGAGGTACTATGACTGGCGACATATATGCTGCTGGTAGAAGTTTTACATTCCAAGATTTACTACTTGGAGCAGGTACAACATTTGGAAAAATTACTACAGATGGTAGTAAGTATATTTCTATTATGCCAACCTACAATGTTGAATCAGCTAGATTTTGGTCAAATGGTAATGTAACTATTCAAGATGCTGGGACATATGTAGATAATGGATTTAGATTAGATGTAAGTGGATCAGGTAGATTTACTAATGGATTAACAGTAACAGGTTCTTTAAATGTAACTAATGGAATAACAGGTTCATTATTTGGGACTTCAAGTTACGCAATTAATGCTTTAAGTTCATCATTTGCTACTAGCGCTTCATATTGGAGTGGTAGTATCATAAATGCAGCTACTGCTTCTTACGTATTACAAGCTGTAAGCGCATCATATGCTGCGACTGCATCATTTGTTGCTGGTATATCTAATGGAACTGCATCATTAGCAAATACAGCATCATACGCAATATCAGCATCATATTCTGCAACTGCATCATCTGCTGATGACTTTACAGTAAGAGGTACATTAACTGCTCAAACCATAGTAGCTCAAACAATTACATCATCAATTGATTTTGTTACTGGTAGTACTAAAAATGGATCATTATTAACTAATACCCATGAATTTACAGGTTCAGTTGGTATAACTGGATCATTAGCAGTAAATGGAAGTGATTATACAACTACATCAGGTAGTGCATCAACACGTTTAACTGCTTTAGAATCATTTAGTGGAGTATATAGTACAGGATCATTTACTGGTTCATTTAATGGACGTGTAACAGGTTCATTCTCAGGCTCATTGTATAACTTACAAAATAGTATTGTAGGCCATATTCCATTCTTTAGTTCATCACAAGTACTAGCTGATAGTATTGTACGACAATTAGATAATGGAAGTGGAAGTTTTAGTATAGTAATTAATCAAGATAATATTACTACTGCTGCTCCTGAAGCATTATATGTATACCAACCATCAACTACATCATATAACGTAATATCAGGTAAAGGTAATCTAAATAACTATTTACAATTAAACATTCAGAATACCAATACAGGCGAAAACGCATCATCAGATGTAGTTGCAACTGCAAATAATGGTAATGAATCAGTTAATTACATTGATATGGGTATCAATAGTGAAGGATTTACCGGATCTATTGGTGATGCAAATGATGCATATCTGTACTCAACAGGTAACCATTTACACATTGGTAATGCTTCAAATCAGTACGTAGGTTTCTTTGCAGGTGGTCCTGATGTAGATACTCATATGAAGTTATTATTGGCTCCGAGTAATGCACATGAATTAACAGGATCATTAACTGTAACAGAAAAATTAAATGTATTAGGTGGTGTTACTGCTTCATTACAAGGTACAGCATCAGTAGCTGTTTCTTCATCGTATGCTGCTACATCATCATATGCAAATAACTTTACAGTAGCAGGTACTTTAACTGCTCAAACAATAAATGTACAAACGATTACTTCTAGTATAGAATTTAATACTGGATCAACTCGTAATGGATCAACAACAACAAACACACATCAATTTACTGGATCTGTTTTAGTGACTGGATCTACAGAAATTACAGGAAGTGTAAGAGTAAGAGGAGGATATAATCAATCAGGAACTGATAGTAATTTATTTAATGGCTCCACAACATTTGGTAGTCCTGTAACTGTAAATTCAACTCTAGACGCAGCTAATGGATTTCAAGTATCTGCTAATGCTGCTCGTATATATAATTCAGCAAGTATAGGAAAATCTACAAATCCTAATGCTGTATTAGATGTAAATGGAAGTGTATTAATTACTGGATCATTAGTAGTAACTCAAGGTATTACAGGATCACTACAAGGTACTGCTAGTTATGCAACACAAGCATTAAGTGCTTCATATTGGTCAGGATCTATTACTAATGCTGCTACTGCATCATATGTTCAAACAGCACAAACAGCAAGTTATGTATTAAATGCTGTAAGTGCTTCATATGCTTCAACTGCATCTTATTTAAATCCGATAGAAAACTCATATTTAGTATTGAGCCAAGTATCACAAAGTTTAAATTTTGCCGATGATACAGCAGCAGCATCAGGAGGAGTTCCATTAGGTGGATTATATCGAAACGGAAACTTTATACTAATCAGAATTGTATAATAGAACCAAGTAAGAAGTTTTAAAAATAAAATTAAATAAAATAAAAATAAAATGGCAGTAAATTTTTCAGGTAGTTTAGTAGCAACAGGATCAATTATATCAACCACTGGATTTACTGGTTCGTTATCTGGTACAGCATCAAACGCAGCTACAGCATCTTCAGCCGATAATTTCTTAGTTAGAGGAACACTTACTGCGCAAACAATAAATGTTCAAACTATAACATCATCGATAGATTTTGTTACTGGTTCTTCAGTTAATGGTTCCTTATTAACAAATACACATCAATTTACAGGTTCAGTTGGTGTAACAGGTTCATTAGCTATAAATGGAGTTGATTACAATTCAACTTCAGCTTCATTTGATACTAGAATTTTAAATACTAGTTCATCATTATCTACTTTAGCTACTAATAATGCAATTGCTAGTGCTTCATTCGATACTCGTATCACTAATAATAGTGCTAGTATTGCTCAATTATCTGGAAGTTATTTAGCATCATCTGCATCATTCAATACTCGTATTACTAATAATAGTGCTAGTATTGCCGCTGTATCAAGTAGTTATATAGCATCATCATCATCTTTTGATACACGAATTAATACAATATCAAGTAGTTATGCAACTACTGGTTCAAACGTATTTAAAGGGAACCAAACAATAACAGGATCATTTGCTGTATCTGGTTCAACTATACAAGTAGGAAATAATACATTATTAGGTAATACAACATTAACAGGATCAATTACAGTTTCGGGTCCATTACGATTAGACCCGACAATAGATCCTGGCCTAATCAGTAATACATCATCATTTTTATTTACATCAGCATCAAAAACTAATACTGGATATGATTTATATTACAGACAAAGTAATAATACGGTTAAATTCAAATGGTTTGAAGGAGTATTAAATACTGGTATATTATATGGTGGTATTTTAACATATTCAGCTAGCAACTTCTATGTATCATCAGGTTCAGGTATTATAGTAAATCATAATGCTAATACAGGTTCAGAAATATCACCAACAATAACTTACGTTAATTGGGCGGCTACAACACATAGTATTTCCAATCCAACTGCTCAAAACACATATGTTTTTATTGATGCTAGTGGTAATTTACAACAACAAAATGTATTTTTCACACCAGAACAATACCATGACGCTTTACCAATAGGTAGAATATCGCATTATGGAGCTACAGGTTCGTTAGTTACTGGTGTAGGAAATAATATGCTAACATCATATGATCTTCCTCAACAATTAGGAGAATTCACACGTGCATTTGGTCCATTAAAAATGAGTGGATTTACAATCACACCACAAGTTGGTAATTTAAGTCTTAATATTGGATCCGGAACAGCATTTAATTTAGGTGGATATTACCAAAATTCACCTGATTTACCAAGTACATATAATTCTAACACATATGTAACATCAAGTATCATCAGAGTACACCGTTCAGGTTCTGGATTTTTATTCGATAATAATGGAGGAGCATATTATACTACTGTAAATCCATTAGTTTATGATGATGGAGATGGAACATTAGCTACAGTAGGTAATGGAAACTGGTCTATTCAACGTGTATTTGTAAATCCAATAACAGGTAGATCACACGTTTACTATGGACAGTCAACTTATACTACTTATTTAAACGCTGTTCAATCTGTAGCAACGGATGATTTTGTTGAAAGCGAAGTAACCAAAAATGCATACGTATTTGCTGGTTATTTAGTAATGCAAGGAGGAGCAGCAAATACTGATTTATCAGTTGGTGATACAACAAATGCTATTATTCAAGCTGGTCTATTTAGAAATTCAGTTGGAGGATCTGGTGGAGCTAGTACAGCTGTATCTGATTTAAATGATTTATCTGATGTAAATATTACATCACCATTAAATGGACAAGCATTAATTTATAGTACTGGTACATGGATAAATGGAACACCAATATCATCATCATATGCTACAACAGCATCATTTGTTGCTGGTGTATCTAATGGTACCGCATCGTTTGCTGCTACAGCATCAAATGCGATTTCAGCATCATACGCTGCTACTGCTTCATCAGCTGATAATTTTACTGTAAGAGGCACATTAACAGCACAAACGATTAATGTTCAAACAATTACTTCATCCATCGAGTTTAATACTGGTTCTACTCGTAATGGATCATTATTAACTAACACACATGAATTTACTGGTTCAGTTAGTATTACAGGATCATTAGCTGTAAGTACTAATATTACTGGTTCTACTATTAGAGCTACGAGTACATTTACAGGTCCATCTCTTTCTTTTAATTCAGAAATATCTTCCAATGGTGGAGAGATACGAATAGGTCAAGCCGATGTCAGATTTCGTAGTAGTATTCCAATTCTATGGAGTCAAACCACAGACAGTAACGGAACTAAGGATTTAGGACTTCGTAGAAACAATACAGGTTCTTTAGAAATATATGATGGTGTAACAAACGGAAACTATAGGGATTTAGTATTAAGAAACATTACAGGATCTAATGCTACATTTAGTGGTAGTGTAACTTCAACACTCGGTTTTACAGGATCATTGCAAGGTACTGCAACAACAGCATCATTCGTTCAAACAGCACAAACAGCATCATATGTTTTAAATGCCGTTAGTTCATCATTTGTAACACTAGCACAAACTGCTTCATTTGTACAAACAGCACAAACCGCATCATATGTGCTAAACGCAGTATCTGCATCATTTGCTTCAACAGCATCATCAGTTAACCGATTAAACCAATCAGTAGTTATATCTGGTTCATTAACAGTATCAGGCTCAACAAATATTGTTGGAGCTTCAGGTAATACATTAGTATCTTCAAATGCTGATACATTAATATTTACTGGATCGCTTTTAACTTCTGGCTCAATTGTTTCAACTGGTAGTTTAAATATATTAGGTGGAGTTACAGGTTCATTATTTGGTACTTCATCTTATGCCGTTCAAGCATTATCTGCTTCATATTGGTCTGGCTCAGTTATAAATGCTGCTACTGCATCATATGTAGTAACTGCTCAAACAGCTTCATTTGTAGCAAATGCTGTAAGTGCTTCTCGTGCTGTATCTTCATCACGAGCTGATAGTGCTTCAACAGCATCTTCAGTTAATACATTAACACAAGATGTAATAATAACAGGTTCTTTAACAGCAACTGGTAATATAACATCTAATGGTAATTTAATTTCAGCTAATAGCTCAGGTGATGAAGGTGGTGAAATTTTATTGGTAAAATCACAAACAAATAACTCACTTACAGGTAGTGGTGTTACAATAGATATTTGGCAGAATAGATTAAGATTTTTTGAACAAGGTGGGGCCGCAAGAGGAGCATTTCTTGATATATCAACATTAGGAGCAGGAGTATCAACTAATTTATTAGGTACTGCTGTAAGTGCTTCATTTGCTTCTACAGCATCCTTTGCACAAACTGCACAAACCGCATCATATGTATTAAATGCTGTTTCATCATCATTTGCTTCTACAGCATCGTATGTACTAAACGCAGTATCATCATCATTTGCTTCTACAGCATCGTATGGTAATAACTTTATAGTAGGAAGTACACTTACAATTGATCAAACATTAACAGATTATCATACAGTACCATCAAGTATTGTAGGTAGTAATAATATGTTTAATTTAATTACAGGTTCATATTCGTCTGCGTTTTTTAAATATACTTTAACAAAAGGATCAAATGCTCGAACAGGCGAAGTAATGGCTGTTTGGAATAGTGGGTCGATTCAGTATACTGATAATTCAACATTAGATATTGGGGATACTTCAACAGTAGTTGCATCCGCAGTAATTGTATCGAATTCAATTCAATTCAATATATCCACCGCAGATTCTGGATGGGTATTAAAATCATTAGGAACATTCATGTAACAAATAATAATATGTATACAATTCAAAAACAATTCATTCCAGGTAACGATTCAATTTGGGTACAACAATTAACACCCGAAGATGAAATCTTCACATTCGAAACAGAAGCTGAAGCACAAGCTAAAGCTGATGAATTAACTTCAGCCGATACTGAAGGCAGACTATACAGAGTCGCATCAGTATAATATTTATAAACGACCCACTTTAGGGACAGTGAACTAAAGTAAATAATATGCCAAATGAATTTGTATCGCGCAATGGTATAATTGCGAAAAATAATGTTGTGGTTTCCGGATCGTTAACAGTAACAGGATCCGGTATTACATTAAATGGAGTTAGTGTTGTACTAGCTAATCAGACATCATCTATGTCTGTTAATTCAGCATCATTTGCTGCTACTAGTTCATTTGCAAATAACTTTACAGTTGGAGGTACATTAACTGCCCAAACAATTAATGTACAGGTTATTACATCATCCATCGAATTCAATACTGGATCAACTCGTAATGGATCAACAACAGCAAATACCCATCAATTTACAGGGTCTGTTGGAATAACAGGTTCATTAGCTGTTAGTGGAAGTTTCCAAATCCCAGGTGTACCATCCGGTACAACAGAAACAAATATATTAGTTGCCGACGCTGGAGGTAATATTAGATTCCGTTCAAATTTAAGTTTACAAGGTGCTACAGGTGCTCAAGGTACTAATGGTGCAAATGGTGCTCAAGGTGCTACAGGTGCCCAAGGTACTACAGGTCCTACTGGCCCAACAGGTGCCCAAGGTACAACAGGTCCTACTGGCCCAACAGGTACTCAAGGTACTACTGGTTCAACAGGACCCGCTGGAGCTCAAGGTACAACAGGTAATACAGGACCAACAGGTCCAACAGGATCCCAAGGAACTACTGGTTCAACAGGCCCATTAGGTCCTACAGGTCCAGCTGGAGCTCAAGGTACTACTGGAGCAAATGGTCCAACTGGACCAACAGGATTAACAGGACCAACGGGTCCAACAGGATCTCAAGGCGCTACAGGAACTACTGGTCCTACAGGACCCGCTGGAGCTCAAGGTACAACTGGTGCAAATGGATCTCCAGGACCAACAGGATCCCAAGGTACAACAGGAACTACTGGACCAACAGGTCCAACGGGTTCACAAGGTACAACAGGTACAACAGGTAATACAGGACCAACTGGTTTAACAGGTCCTACAGGACCAACTGGTGCTCAAGGTGCTACAGGTACCACAGGACCAACTGGATCTCAAGGTTCTACTGGACCTGCAGGTCCAACTGGCTCGCAAGGTACTACTGGAACTACAGGTCCAACAGGACCATTAGGTCCAACAGGACCAGCTGGTGCTCAGGGTACAACAGGAACTACAGGATCACCAGGTCCTACAGGTCCAGCTGGTGCTCAAGGAACTACAGGAACAACAGGACCAACTGGTCCATTAGGACCAACAGGACCATTAGGTCCTACAGGACCAACTGGTCCAACTGGATCTCAAGGTGCAACTGGTACTACTGGTCCAACAGGACCAACTGGAGCTCAAGGAACCACTGGTCCAACTGGACCAACTGGAGCTCAAGGTACAACAGGTACAACAGGTCCTACAGGTCCAACCGGAGCTCAAGGTGCAACTGGTACTACAGGTCCAACAGGACCAGCTGGTGCTCAAGGTGCTGCTGGTGCTCAAGGTGCTCAAGGTATACAAGGTAGACAAGGAACAACAGGTGCTCAGGGTACTACAGGAACAGGTAGTCCTGGTCCAACAGGTCCAACTGGACCAACTGGCCCAACAGGTACATTCTCATCTTCTGCCAATGTAGTTATTAATAATACATCACCAACAATTTATCTACAAGATACGGATAACCGCTCTTCAATGATACATTGTAATAGTAATATATGGTATGTACTAAGAGGTAACGGAAATAATACTCAAACATGGGCTACATATAATGGTTATTGGCCGTTGGAAATTAACTTAGAAAACAATAACGCTCAATTTGGCGGAAATATAACAGCAATTTATGATGTTACTGCATATTCAGATATTAGAGTAAAATCAAATATTACTCCTATTGAAAACGCAATATCAAAAATATCTCAAATTAATGGAGTAACATATAATAGAACCGATGTTGCTGAAGCAGATATTGATAAAAGATTTGCTGGAGTAATTGCTCAAGAAGTTGAATTAGTATTACCGGAAGTTGTTTCAGAAAATGAAAAAGGCCACAAAAATGTTGCATACGGCAACATGGTTGGTTTACTAATTGAAGGTATAAAAGAACAACAAAAACAAATCGAAGAATTAAAAAATAGAATACATATATTAGAAAATAAATAATATGGCAAATACATATAGTTGGGTTATAGATTCAATGGAAGTAATACCGTCAATAGATGGATTAACAAATGTAGTAAATACAGTCAATTGGTCGTATAATGGAGTGAGTCCAACAAGTACTCAAGGTGAAATCTCTGGTAATAGTGTTATGCCACTTCCAACATCCGAAGATTTTATTCCATATAATGAATTAACACAAAATATGGTTACTCTATGGTTAGAATCAGTATTAAATATATCTGATTTACAATCTAGAGTAGATACCCAAATTAATTTTATTGAAAATCCCCCCACAGTAAGTATTCCATTACCTTGGGTTTAAAATAAAATTTCTTAATTATCGTTACTAGTTATTATATAATAATATGGCATTACAAGGTTCAGGAGCAATTTCAATATCACAAATTAGAAATGAGTTAATAAACTGTGGTAGTTCTTATTCATTACGATCATTGAGTTCTAAGGCTGGAAAGGGTACTTCTGACTCAATGAGTGAATTTTTTGGATATTCTAATACAGTCACTATTGCCTTAATGGTACAAGCCGCAGGTGGTGGTGGAGGTGGAGGATGGCCAGGTGGTGGTGGTGGAGGTGGAGCCGGAGGTCAGGTTCATTTGTCCTCATACGCAGTAAGTAGATGTAGTTCATTTGGTGTTGGTGTTAGTGGAGGTGGTGCATTTGCTGGTTCACGATGGGTAGATGATAATGATAAAGGAGCTAATGGAGGTGATTGTAATTTTGGAGGTATCTCTATAAATGGTGGTGGTGGTGGTGGATCTAGTTATGGCGACGCTAAAGGGGTAGATTTAGGTATTGGTGAAAATGGTGGGTGTGGAGGTGGTGGTGGTATAAATGGAAATCAAGGAAATAATGGAAAACAAGGACTACCCTCATACCCAGGAGGATTTGGTAATCCAGGAGGTAATGCAAATTGTCAAGCTGGAGGTGGCGGAGGTGGAGGAACTGGAGCTACTGGAGCAAATACTTGTTTAGGTGATCCTATAGGTGGTCGAGGTGGTGATGGAAGATACGTAAATGATTTTGGTGCTTATTATGGAGGTGGTGGAGGAGGAGGTAACTGGGATTGGAACTGGTCTGCTCCTGGAGGTGCAGGTGGTGGTGGAAAAGGAGCATCAAGTGGTGGAAATAATTATGATAACGTATGGCAATCATCAGATCCAGGAGGTGCAAACACTGGAGGTGGTGGAGGTGGTATAGCTCACGTTGGTGCTCCTGGAAGAAATGGTAGTGGAGGTTCGGGCATTGTAAGAGTTAGATACGCTGGAGGTCAAGTTTGTAATGGTGGAAGTATATCTTCAGGTGGTGGTTATACATATCATACATTCAATAGTTCAGGCACATTTTCGACGTAAAATAATATGGCACATTTTGCAAAAATAGACGAAAATAATATTGTAGTCAATATATTAAAAGTACCCGATGAAGAAGAACATCGTGGTGAAGAATACTTAAATGCAATCGGTTTTGAAGGAAGATGGATTCAAACATCATATAATACTTTTGCTAATGAGCATAAATTTGGAGATAATCCATTAAGAGCAAATTACGCTAGAATAGGTGGTGTGTATAATGAAGAACATGATGTATTTCATTCACAAAGACCAAATGATCAAGTAATATTAAATACTACAACATTTATGTGGGAATACCCAATTCCAGTTCCTAGTTATAATGAAGCAATAGAAATTCCAAAATGGAATAAAATAACACAACAATGGAATGTAATCCCGTTAACTGATATCTTCCCTCAAGACTCAGCACCACATAATCTACCCCCACAAGTATAAAATAAAAATAAGTTATGTCACAAATTTACAATTTTACAGTAGTAGGTTCAGGAACCGCAGGGTGGTTAACTGCACTTTATCTTCAAAAATATTATCCATTTACTAAAGTAAGAGTAATTTCAAGTTCTGATATCGGAATATTAGGTGCTGGTGAAGGTACTACTCCTAATGTACTAGCTGCCTTAGAGAATTTAGGGATACCATTTGAGGGTTTATTTAAATATGCTAAAGCAACTGTTAAAAATGGTATTGAATTTACTAATTGGAATGGAGATGGAGAGTCGTATTTCCATGGATTTGCTAATCACGATAATTTCAATCCATTTAAATTTGACAATCCTACTGGCCAAATGCTACCAGGTCTTGCTTTAGAACCTGTAGGGTATGGTAGAAATCTTAATGAAATCTTTATTGATTCTAAACTTAATAAATCTAATAGAGTAAAATACACACCAAACCAAAACATTAACAATAAATTAGATAATGCTAAATCCCATTTAGATCAAATGGGATCACATGCTGTTCATTTTGATGCTGTGTTATTAGCTAATTATTTAAAGGAAGTTGCTCTTAAACGAGAAATAGTCCATATTGATGATGAAGTAGTTGATTTTGTATTAGATGAAAATGAATACATTAAATACATCACAACTAAAAAAGGAGAAGAAATAAAATCCGATTTTGTATTTGATTGCTCTGGATTTAAAAGATTAATTATTGGTGGATTATATAAATCAAAATGGATATCATATAAAGAACACCTACCAATGAAGAAAGCTATTGGTTTCTTTATGGATTTAGATGATTTAGATGAAATTCCTCCATATACAGAATCAATAGCAATGGAATGTGGTTGGGTTTGGAAAATACCTATTCAAGATAGATTCGGATGTGGGTATGTTTTTGACTCAGATTATATAACCGTTGAAGAAGCTAAAGAAGAAATAATTCAAAAATTCGGAACCGATATTAAGTGGGGAAAAGAATTTGACTTTGAAGCTGGTATGTATGAAACTCCATGGGTAAAAAATTGTGTTGCTATTGGCTTATCGTCTGGTTTTATCGAACCTTTAGAGGCTACATCAATTATGCTTCAAGTTATAGCTCTTACATCATATTTAGATAATAACTTAGGAGCTATCATCAGAAAGCAATTTTATATTGATCGATATAATGAACGAATGCGTTCTATAAATGGAGAAAATATGGAATTTATTTACACCCATTATTTAACTCAAAGATCAACAAGTAAATTTTGGACTGAATTCAGGGACAAAAATAAAATACCTGAACGTGTTAAAGAATTATTAGATGAATGTGAAGTAACAATTCCAGATGAGATGTTTTTAACATCAAGACGTAAATTATTAGCATATGGTATTCCAAGTTGGTATTCAATTCTTGCAGGTTTAAAATTACTGCAACCAAAAATTGCAGTTGAATGTTTAGAAGCTATGTTATCTGATATGCGACGAGAAGAAATGGCAATACACCGTAGTAAATTTAAAGTAAATATGTTATTAAATGAGCATATGTTTATGAAGCATAGTGTATTCATTGAATATATGTTAGAGTTATAAAATTTATAAAAATACGTTATGATCTACCCAATTATTTTTATTACCTACCTGTCTTTATTATATTTTGTTATTGGTTATGATAAAATATTAAATCGGTACCAAATGTATTTTGATAAAAAATACTGGACTGATTATAATACGATCGAATTTTGCTCATGGATGGCAAAAGCAATTATCATCGTTCCCGGATTGATATTTGGTATTGAATTATGGTATATGCATTTTTTAACATTAGCAACATCATCCTCATTAATTTGGGCATCAATGAGAAAATCATTACCAACATTAATTTTATTTAATACAATATGGATTTGCATTTCATTAACAATCATTATTAAACATTTATATGGAGAATAAATTAGTATTTCCAAGGGATCAATCAATCGACCAAACAAGATATTATGTTATCGAAGATGCATTTAATGCTAAAGAATTAGAATGGATTAATAATTTACAAGAATTATATCCATTCCAAGAAGCTACAATTATCGGAGAAAATAATAATATTCGTAAATCTAATATAAAATGGCTACACAATAATGAAAGATCATTTTGGGTATATGAAAAAATATGCAAATTAGCTATAGAAGCAAACAATGAAATGTGGAAATTCAACTTACATTCAGTAATAGATGCTATCCAATACACAGTTTATTATGAAGGTGGTGGTCATTATGATTGGCATATTGATATAGGACCAGGAAGTATTAATGATAGAAAAATTAGCTGTTCTATTCAATTATCAGACCCAAATAAGTATGAAGGTGGTGATTTTGAAATATGGGCTGGAGGTGATTTTCAAAAAGTAGAGCGTAAACAAGGATGTGCAATTTTATTCCCATCATTTTTAATGCATCGGGTAACACCCATAACTAAAGGCACTCGTAAAAGTTTAGTTTTATGGATGGGAGGGAGTTCTTATAAATAAGATGAAAAATTTATCAAAACAAGTTATAAAAAATGGGGGTAATATTGTACCCCTTATTATTTCTCATCCCGATACAAACGGAACTGGATTAATGAATCCATCCATTTTTAATGATAATGGAAAATTAATTTTAAATTTACGCCACGTACAATATACACTATATCATACTAGAGGTAAATTTGAAAATCGATATGGCCCATTAGCATACCTAAACCCAGAAAACGACATAACACTAAGAACAACTAATTATTTTTGTTCATTAGATGATGATTTATTAATAGATTTATTTAATAAAATAGATACATCAAGATATGATATAACACCAGTTTGGGAATTTGTTGGTTTAGAAGATGCTCGTTTAGTTAGATGGGATAATAAATTATACGTGTGTGGGGTAAGACGAGATACTAAAACAAATGGTGAAGGCCGAATGGAATTATCAGAAATAAAAATTCTAGATAATAAAGTAACAGAAATAAGTCGATTTAGAATTCCTTCTCCATTTACTAACGATTCATATTGTGAAAAAAACTGGATGCCAATTTTAGATATGCCATATCATTTTGTTAAATGGACTAATCCAACAGAAATTGTTAAGGTAGATCCAATTAATAAAACATGCAAGCAAGTATTTTTAGGTAAGCCATATTCTACTAAACGCGATATACGAGGTGGAAGTCAAGTTATAACTATTGGTGATTATCGAGTAGCAATAACACATGAAGTTGATTTATGGCAAAATAAAAATAATAATAAAGAAGCTACTTACCGACATAGAATAGTAACGTGGGATAAAGATTGGAATGTAGTAAATACAAGTGATGAATTTGATTTTATGACTGGTTATATTGAATTTTGTTGTGGATTAGCTGTAAAAGATGATAATGTATTAGTTTCGTTTGGATATGAAGACAATGCTGCTTATTTACTAAACATACCTTTAAATTATTTTAAAACATTATCAGGAATATGAGCATTCAACAAGCATTAAATAAATTTATAGATGATCCGTATAATGATAAAGTTATATTTGATTTAGCTAATTTATATTATGATCAAAACCAAACAGCATCTGCTTTAACTTATTATTTAAGAATAACTGAATCAGATAGTGATTTAGTTTACTCATCATTACTTAGAGCTGGATTGTGTTTAGAAAAACAAGCTGATCGTATATTTTCAACTAAAGGATTATACTTACATGCTATATCACATTCACCAAAACGTCCCGAAGCTTATTTTTTACTTTCACGTTTATATGAATGGAGTAAAGAATATCAAGAATCATATACTATATCTTCATTAGCTGAATCTGTATGTCAATTTGATTTACCTTCATTAAACATAGATGTAGAATACCCAGGTAAATATGGTTTTAAATTTGAAAAAGCTGTATGTTCGTGGTGGATAGGACGTATAGATGAATCTTTAAATTTATTTTTAGATTTACATCATAATGAACCAATGATTCAAACCCATATTGATTCAGTAAAAAGAAATCTTACATTTTTATGGGGGAATGGAGATTGGGAGAAACCATCATATTATGATTCTACAAAATTAAATGACTTAAGATTTAAATTTAACGGAGTAGAAAAAATAAAAAATAATCAATCCCAAGTTTTTCAAGATATGTTTGTATTAATGGCATTGAATGGAAAAACAAATGGAAAATATTTAGAAATCGGTGCACACGAACCTATTGTTCATTCTAATACTTACATTTTAGAAAAGGACTTCAATTGGAAAGGAGTATCATTAGAAATTGATAATAATTTAGTAAACAAGTTTAACGGTATAAGAGATAATTTTTGTTTATTACAAGATGCTACGGTTGCTAATTATGATAAAATATTAAGTGATACAAATTGGGGAAATGATTGGGATTATTTGCAATTAGATTGTGAGCCACCTCGTAATACATTTGAAGCCTTACTACAAATCCCATTTGAAAAATATCGATTTGCAGTAATAACATACGAACATGATCATTATTGTGATGAAACAAAATCATATCGTGATAAGTCAAGAAAATATTTAAAATCTAAAGGATATGAATTAATTGTAAATGATATATCTACAGATGGTAAATCTTCATTTGAAGATTGGTGGATACATCCAGATTTGATAGATAAAAATGTCTTAAATACCATTAAGTCAGTAACAAAAACTACAAAAAAATCAAAAAATTATATTTATAATAAATAACAAAGTTATAAAATGAAAACCCAATCGTTAAAATTATTCGAATTACTAAATTTAGAAGCTGAATTAGCAGGTGCTACAAATAATCAAACAGGTGAAAAAATCATCGAAGGATTATTAAACCAAAAATTACCAGTAGTAACTAAATACCATTTAAACATTTTACTTTCGAATTTATCTTCTGAAAAGAAAACAATTGATTCTTTACGCGATGAATTAATTAAAAAACATGGTAAAGAGGATGAAAATGGTAATATTGGTATTTCTATGGTTATAGAAACAGGAGAATTAAATGATAAAGGTGAACCTGTTAAAGACATCAATCCTTCATATATCGAGTTTAACGATGAGTATGGTGAATTACTAGGTCAAGAAAGAGAAATTCAAGTGCCACAAATTAAATTATCTGATTTAGATAAAATTGAAACAAAAGATAATTATATCTTAGTATTTAAACATTTAATTGAAGAACCATTAGTTGAAGAAGTAAAATAATGAATAAGTTTTTAGAAATTGCTAAATCTTGGATTATAGGATTTAATCCAACAGAAGAACAGCAAAAAAAAGCTGATCAACGCATTGCTATATGCAATGAATGTCCTTTTATGAAACACAATGATGTAGGTAATTTTTATTATTGTGGAAAATGTGGATGTCCATTAAAAGGTAAAGTGTACTCACCAGTAGAAAAATCATGCCCAATGCATTATTGGCCCGTATAAAATAAAATTATGATAAAAGAAACAAAAATAACAGAAGAAGAATTAGCTGAAATTAAGCAGTTACAACAGGATTCTCAGGTACTAACATACCAAATTGGAGAACTTTCACTACAACGTGAATTTGCTCAAAAACAAGTTAAAAGATTAGATGATGAATTTAATAATTTTATATCTAGTTTTGAAAAACTTCAAGAAAAAGAAGTTGAGTTAGTTGAAAAATTAAAAACTCAATACCCCGACAGATCAATAAATTTAGAAACAGGCGAACTTTCATAGTTCGCCTTCGTTTTATAATATCTGTCATATATTTATTGTAGAAATACCCAAATTATAATCATTAAATAGCAATGGCAGAAAAAATTATATCACCTAATGTATTTGTTAACGAAAGTGACAAGTCATTAGTTACTAGAGGACCTGTTGTAACAGGAGCGGCACTTGTTGGACCAACAGTTAAAGGTCGCCCATTAATTCCTACAGTAGTTACCTCATACTCTGAATATGTTTCAAACTTTGGAGATCAGTTTAAATCAGGAAGCAATTACTTTGAATACTTTACATCATTAGCTGCTAAAGAATACTTCTCAGGTGGAGGTCGTTCATTATTAGTAACTCGTATTGTTTCAGGATCTGCAAATAATACATATGCTCAAGCATTTGTTAACCAATCAGGTTCTTCATTATCTACATCAGGTAACGCTTCATTTACTTTAGAATCTAAAAACTACGGAACTGAAGTTAATAACTCTTCTTCAATTTCTGCAGGTGGAGCTTTAGCTTCTGGATCTTCAGCAAACGTTCGTTGGGAAGTTTCAAATGCTGATTATTCAAAAGGTACATTTACTCTTGTAATTCGTAGAGGAGATGATACAACTTCAACTCCAAATATTTTAGAAACATGGTCTAACTTATCATTAGATCCATTACAACCAAACTTTATTTCTCGTGTAATTGGTGATCAAAAACCAGTATATGTTGCTGATAATGGTGATGGAGCATATATCCAACTTACAGGTTCATTTGCAGGTGCTTCTAATTATGTTCGTATAGCATCAATTACAACACCAAATGTTGATTCTATCGATAATGATGGTGTATTCAAAACAGCTATTTACAGTGGATCAATGCCTTCAACAGGTTCTGGTTCATTTGGTGGGTCATTTGCTGGTGGTGTAGCCGCAACTAATAGAGTAGGTTTATTCTTTGATGCAATTACTCCAACATCTACAACAGCTCAAGGATTTATTGATGAAGATTACCATAAAGCTTTAACATTATTAACAAATAAAGACGAATACGATTTTAACTTGTTATTAACTCCAGGTTTATTTGTTGGAGCTGATGCCCAAATTTCTAGTCCAAATGCTATAAGTACTGTAGAAGATAGAGGTGATGCATTTTTAATTGCTGACTTAGTTGCTTATGGATCTACTAAAACAAATGCAATTGCAGCAGCAGCAGGTTCAACTTCAAATTATGGTGCTGGATATTGGCCATGGGTTCAAACATTTAGTGCTAATTTAGGTCGTCCAGTATGGGTTCCACCTTCAGTAGTAATGGGTGGTGTATATGCGTTTAATGATCAAGTAGGTGCTGAATGGTTCGCTCCAGCAGGTTTAAATCGTGGTGGAATTGGTTCAGTAATTCAAGCAGAACGTAAATTATCAGCAACTGATAGAGATTCACTATATGCTGCAAATGTTAACCCATTAGCAACATTCCCAGGAGTAAATGGTGTTGTAGCATTTGGTCAGAAAACATTCCAAAAACGCGCTACATCATTAGATCGTGTAAATGTTCGTCGTTTATTGATTAACTTGAAACGCTTTGTTTCATCAGTTTCTCGTGAATTAGTATTTGAACAAAATACAGCAATCACACGTAATCGTTTCTTATCAGTAGTTAATCCATATATGGAACAAGTTGTTTCACGTCAAGGATTATTTGCTTATAAAGTAATAATGGACGATACAAACAACACAGCAGACATAATTGATCGTAATCAATTAGTTGGTCAGATTTATGTTCAACCTACTAAAACTGCTGAATTTATTATCTTAGATTTCACTCTTCAACCAACTGGAGCTGCTTTCCCAGCATAATAAAAAACTTAAATAATTGATATTTATAATAAACAAGATATAAACAATGGCAGTATTAGATCCTTCAGAAATTATGTTCACGGCTTTTGAACCAAAAGTTCAAAACCGTTTCATAATGTATATAGATGGTATCCCATCATATTTAGTAAAATCAGTTCAATCTCCTCAATTTGAAGCTGGTGAAGTAATTTTAGATCATATCAACACTTACCGTAAAATTAAAGGTAAAGTAAGATGGCAAGATATGACTATGACATTATATGATCCAGTAACACCATCAGGTGCTCAAGCAATTATGGAGTGGGCTCGTTTAGCTCACGAATCAGTAACTGGACGTGATGGTTACTCAGATTTCTACAAGAAAGACTTAGTAATGAACGTATTAGGACCAGTTGGTGATGTCGTTTCTGAATGGATTATTAAGGGTGCTTATTGTAAATCCGCTAACTTTGGTGAGTATGATTGGGCAAACGAAGCTGCTGTATCTATCTCTATAACAATTGCAATGGATTATTGCGTATTAAATTACTAAAAAATTAGATTGTGAATATTTAAAAACCTCTTGGCATTTTGTCGAGGGGTTTTTTGTTTTATATATTTATATACGCACAATAAAATTGTTATATGGAATCAAAATTTAAATTACCTACCGAAACGGTAACTCTCCCATCTAAAGGTTTATTATATCCTAAAGAAAACCCATTATCTGCGGGTGAAATTGAAATGTCATATATGTCTGCAAAACATGAAGATATTTTAACTAATGTTAATTATATTAAAAATGGAACTGTAATTGATAAGTTACTTCAAGAATTAATTGTTACTCCAATCAATTATAATGATTTATTAGTTGGTGATAAAGATGCAATTATGATTGCTGCTCGTATTTTAGGATACGGTAAAGATTATCCAATTAAGTTTTATAATGAACAAAAAGGAGCTGAAGATGAATTTATAGTAGATCTAACATCTTTAAAGGAAAAAGAAATAGATGAATCATTAATCGAAGAAGGTACTAATGAATTTGGCTTTACTTTACCTCAATCAAAAAATCTAATTACTTTTAAAGTATTATCACACATTGATGAAAAAAATATTGATCAGGAATTAAAAGGATTATCCAAAATACAACCAGATCGTTCATTTGAAACAACTACTCGTTTAAAACATTTGATAACATCAGTTGAAGGTAAACGCGAAAAGAAAGATATACGCGAGTTTGTCGATATTTATCTTACTGCGCAAGATGCACGTGCTTTACGTCAGTATTATGCGCAAGTTGCTCCGGGAATTGATATGTCTATTGATATTGATAAAGATGGTTACACAAAGGAGGGTGTATCAATGCCAATTGGCTTAAACTTTTTTTGGCCTGACTCAACCCTATAGATTATCTGTATTTTCTCAAATACATGAGATAGTATTTCATGGTAAAGGAGGATATACTTGGAGTGATGTTTATAATATGCCATTATGGCTTCGTAAATTTACATTTGAAAAAATAAAAGAATTTTACGAAAAAGAAAAGGATGAAATTGAAAAGAGGAATAAAACAATGTCTAATGAATCTCCTAATAAATTAGCACGTCCAAATATTACCCCTGACTATTCATATAAGGCGCCTAGAAAATAGGCGCTTTTTATATTTATATTATATAATTAATTTATAATGGCTGACGATTTAAGTAAAAAATTTGAAGAAATTAATGCTGATGCCGGAGATCTTAGAGGTAATTTAATCTCTGTTGCCAGAGAAATGAACCAATTAATATCTCAATCATCACAATTAGCAACTAATTTCGGAATAGCTAGAGATAATAATTCTGAAACTAGAAATTTAGCTAGAGAATTAGCTAGATTATCTGAAACTGATGTTACTAATAGAAAAGAAGTAAATAAACTTCAAAGTAAAGCTAACGACTTAACTAGAAAATTAAGATCAGATCAAGTTGAATTAAATAGATTAAATCAATTAAAACAAAATGCTTCTGGAACTGAAGCAAGATTTCTAAAAAGTATAATAAAACAAAAAGTTGAAGAAATAGCAGCATCTCAAGAAATATTAAATATATCTAATGATGTTCTATCAATAGCTAAAGAATTAAATGAACAAACCAAATATTGGGATAAAGCGTCTGAATTTCTTTCAAAGATCCCATTAGTAGGTCCTACATTAGCTAAACCATTTAAGGATATATCTGCAGCATTGCAAGAAGCTAATGTAAAAGGAACAGATCCATTAGTAGCAGGTTTTAAAGCTGCTGCTGGTAGTATAGCTACTTTAACTTTAGGATTTTTCATTCAGCAAGCATTTAAAGCAAGTGCTCAAGTAGCTGATTTGCAAAAATCATTATTATTAAGTAAAAACGAAGCATATGCTTTACGGGATGGATTTATTGAAGTAGCAGCTGCTAGTGGAGATGTATTCATTACTACAGATAAATTATTAGCTTCGAATGCAGCATTAAGTAAACAGTTAGGATTCAGTAAACGTTTTTCTGATGATTTAAATATTGGGTTTACTAATTTAACTAAACGAATTGGTTTGTCTGAGGAAGCTGCTGGTGGGTTAGCTAAAGCATCAATCATCACAGGTAAAAGCATGGAGTCTATTACTAATGATGCTTCAGGTGCTGTATCCTCACTTTCAGCTCAATATGGAATACAATTAAATGTTAGAGATGTATTAGAAAGAGCAGGTAAATCGTCATCACTATTATTAGCTAACTTTAAAGGCAATCCAGTTGAATTAGCTAAAGCTGTTGCTGAAATGGATGCTTTAGGTACTTCATTAGAAACAACACAGAAACAAGCTAATGCATTATTAGATTTCCAAACATCAATCCAAAATACATTAGAAGCTAGTTTAATTACAGGCCGTAACATTAATTTAGATAAAGCTAGAGAATTAGCATTAAATAATGATTTAGTTGGTGTTGCTAAAGAATTAACAAGTCAACAAATAGATTATAATACATTTAGTGATATGAACGCAATTCAACGTCGTTCAATGGCTAAAGCTTTAGGTTTAGAAACACAAGAATTATCAGATCAGTTATTAAAATTAGAAACTCAAGGTAAATCAAGAACCCAAATTGTAGCTTTGATGGGTGAAGAGGCTGCAAATAGAGCAATGTCATTATCTGCACAAGATAAATTTAATGCTGCTATTGAAAAATTATCTGGATTATTAGGTAATGTATTAGATGGGCCTATGGGTAAATTAGTTGATATGATGGCTACTTTTGCTAGTAGTTCTCTTGCAGTATATGGTACTTTAGGATTAATCTCTGCTCTTTCATTTGCTAGTGTAATTAGTAGTGTTATAACATTAGTTTCGGCATTAACAGAAGCAGCTATAGCGGCTGGTGCTGTAGGAGTATTTGCTAGCCCTTGGGCTATACTTGGTGGTATTGCTTTATTAGGTGCAGTAACAGGTGGTATTATGGCTGCTGTTGGTTCAGCTAAAGCAGATGACTTAATGTCTGGGTATGGTGACCGTACATTAGTTACACCAAATGGTTCATATGCTTTAAATAATAACGATACAGTAATTGCAGGTACTAATCTATTTAGAGGTAACGATGTATATTCAGGTCCTGCTGGTGCTATTAACATGTCACAACCTGAATTCGATTACGGTAAATTAGCTCAAGCTATGAGCCAAATAAAAGTAGTTTCAGTAAGTAAACCATCAGAATTTGCACCTTTTATTTCAAGGGAACAAAACAAAGCTATTGGAGTAAAAATATAATTTTAATATTTATAATAAAACACATTATGGGCTTATTAGAAAACATAAGTAGTATATTAGGATATGGTGGTGGTAAACCACGTTTTAATGCTGAATCAAAAACCTCAACATTGCATTACCAATCATCAATTAATAACAATCCTAAAATTGTTCAAAAATCATCTATTTTAGATGAAAATGATACATTTAGTAGTAACAAATTCAAAAGTGTTAAAGGTAGAAAATATACTGATAACCTTCCAAAATAAATAATAATATGGGAATCTTTGAAAAATTTAAAAAAGAAGGAACTAAACTTGTAGGTTCATATAAAGGAGATGTTAAAGGATCTGCTTTAGAATATTCTACTAGTGAAATTAACGGGGTAAGTGATGGGGCTGGACGTATAACTAATGGAGATACTATAAACTCTACTATAGCTAAAAAAGGATCTACACTTCATAAAGAAGCTTCCACGTTAAATACTCCTGAGGTTAAAGCAGTATTAACTGATAAATCATATACCCAAAAATACCAAAAAACAGCGTTAAATAAAGCCGTACCTGATGCTTCTACTATAGATGAAGGATCCACAGCAACATTTATTGCTCCTTCAAGCCCATCAGTTAAAGGAAGAAATATTAATACAACAAAAGAAGCTATTCCATCGTATTCGTCGGTAAAAACTTATAAATCATTATTTGAAAAGGATCAGTTAGTACTTCCTCGTTTTTAAATTTTAGAAGATGCCATACCCACTACCTGGAGATCAACTTCCCGTAGAAATACAAAACCCAAGAGGTCAAACACCTCCTACAGGCGATCCTAATGCTAGTAATCCTTTAATTCCAATAAAAAAAACACCAGGTCGTTTATTGTTTGATAAATTAGGTGAAACTAAACTTACATCATTAAAATTTACTGATGCTAGAGATGGATTTGGTAGACAAATTGATGATAATCCTATTATCATTAAATCTTTACCTGATGACCCATATGATAAAAGTAAATATATAGGTGTTGCTCCTAATGAAAAAGATGCAGCTTCTGAAAACCAAAAACGAATAAAAAGATTTTTTGAAACCCCAAGAGGAAAAGCATTTATAACTAAACAAATTGGTCTTCAATTATCTAATACTAGATTAGAAAGTGTACAAGGATTTTCATTTAATATAGGAAAAGTAAATGTTAGCCCTGGACTTATAGCATCTGTTATAAATGTTGGTAGAGATATATGGACTAATGGTCTTAATGAAAATAATGCTCTATCTGCTGTTACTGCTTTGAAACGTCCTGTAACTAGAGAAGCTATATCTGCATTACAGACATATAATCCTCAAAATACATTAGATCAAATAGGTTCAGATCCAAATACTGGATGGAATCATTATGATAGATTTGGACCATCTAATATTATCTTAGATAGTGATAAATATTTAAGTATTGTAACCCAGAATAATGATGGTGCTCAATCACCAAAAAATAGATTAGTAATACTAAATAAATCATTAGGTACTGGTCTTGAATCTGAAGAACCACTAACTAAATTTGCTGAAAAGTTAACAAACGGATTAAAAGTAGTTCGTAAATTTACAAATAAAGTAAATTCTTATTTTAATCAAGGATTAGGTTTAATTAATTCATTAGGATTACAAAACAATAATTCAGTTACTTCTATTACTAGTAAAATAAGTGAGGGTTTTAATTTTGCAAACAATAAATTAGCACTTGCTGATAAATTTGCTGCTCCTTTTACTAATAATATTATTGATCAGTATGAAGGAGGACCAGGTTCTATAAATGGAGTTGGACCTACTGTTATTAGACGATACGATAATACTTCAGGATTACAAAATCTACCTACAATTCTAGCAGCTGCTGATAGTTCATTAACCAAATCCCGCAATTTGATTGCTGGAAAGGCTAAAATATCACAGCAATATCAGGAAGATACAGGTGAAAATCTTTTTGGTGAATTAAATGATCCAAAAGAAATATCTAATAAAATATACGAGGGAAGAAATTATGAGTCAATTCGCCAAATGAATTTACCCACTCCCAGAAAATCAGTAGGTAAGGTACGATTAGATGAGGCTAGTAGAAAATATACTTATAGTATTGATTACCACACACCACAAGAAATTCCACTTAATAAAAACCCAAATATAAAAAATCAGTACTTTGGAGAAAGTGGAAAATTTAAAGAATTTGATCGATACACTCCACAAACCTCAGATGAAGTAAAAGATTATAATGAAACAATCAACCGCGTAATTTTTACTCCTATTAACCCATTTGATGGTAAACCATTCCAAGATATAATGGATAATGGTCAACCTGATTTAAATGGAGGGCGATTATTTTTTGATGCATATGTAAGTAATTTTAAAGATAATTTTACTCCTACATGGAGCGATATTAACTATATCGGTAGATCAGAAACATTCCACGTATTTAGTAAATTTAAACGAGATGTTTCATTCACATTGCAAATCCCATGTTTTAATCCAATTCAATTAAGAAATAGACACCGTGCATTATATGAATTAGCATCTATAAATGCTGGAAGTTACAACAATGGTAAATTAGGTGGTGTAATTACTTATTTAAAATTAGGAAATTATTTAGCACCTAATCAGAGTCGAGATAATGGAAGTGGTACTTATTTGATAACTGGAGAACCTGGTATAATAACTAATTTCTCAATTACCGTTCCTAATGATGCTAGTTGGGATATTGATGAACAATTAGCTCATTATTTAACAGTTGATGTTGGATTTAAACTAATACATAATACTCGTCCAGAACGCCAAAAAGGTGGATTTATTTCTACTATTGGTCCTTATTTAGGAAATTATGGACCCACTACTGATTTAGAGCTTCAAATGATGAGAAAACAACAAGCAGCAGCTCAAGATGTTGAAGGTGAAGCTTTTAGACAATCAATAAATAATGCAGGAAAAGGGCCAGGTAGTTCTTTAGAGAATTTTAGAAGACTTAACCAAGTAACAAAAGCAACAAAATTGCAAACTGGAACAACATTTTCTACATCTGATTTATCTAAAAACAAATCAATTTCTGGAAACTATACAGGTGAGTATAGTATTTTAGATAGTGTCCCTTTTGAAGGTACAGGTGATGGGTACGGAATTTAATTATTAATTAGCATATGAGATATAATAATAATATAATAAATAAAAATTCAGATGGTAAACGATACTATAAAGGTAAAATTTATCCTGATATTCCTTATTTAGCAACTGATAATTATATTATTACTACTGTTGGTGATCGTTTAGATACATTAGCTAATAGCTATTATGGAGATTCTGAATTATGGTGGATAATATCTATAGCAAATAATAATATTACAAAAGGATCAATATTTCCCACTCCAGGACTTCAACTCAGAATTCCAATTGATGCTAGATATGTATTGCAATTATTTGATGAGTTAAACAGTATATAAAGTTATGTCAATATTTAATCAACCTATCGACCCTTCTCTTGTTAAGCAATTAATCAAGAGACAGAGTTTAATGGAAAAGCAGGAGAGAAATCCTTTTGAATTATCCTTTTTAAATTCAAATACTTCATGGGTTAAATTACAATCTTCTGTTAATATTCAAGATAGTCCAGATGCGGCTAAGAATAATATATTATTTGGGGGTTCAGTTCAACTTACAAAAAATAATGCTTTAACAGTGCCTTCAGGTATATCAGTTGGAGACCAGAATATAAATACAGGACTTTCGTATAATCTTCAAACATCTGAGTTTGAAAGCAATGAATTAGGTTTAAGACCAATGCCTGGTATTACTTCAATTAGTGTTGAAAATATTGGTGCTTATGGTTCTACACGTAAAGCAACCGTTAATTTTCAATGTTGGGATGTAAAACAACTTGAAATACTAGAAGCATTATATATGCGACCAGGATATACTGTTTTACTTGAATTCGGACGTTCAAATTATTTAAATGACGATTCAAATAAATTATTTCAAGTTAACCCTAGAAATAATTTTTTTAATGAAAATATAACTAATCTTCACGATTATTTATCTGAATTATATAGATCATCATTACTTCAAGGGGGTCATTATGATGCCTTCTTTGGATATGTAGTAAATTTTAAATGGGCTGCTCGAAGTGATGGTGGTTATAACTGCATGACAGAAATATTGTCTACAGGTGAAGTTGTTGAATCCTTAAAGATAAACTATTCTTTAGGAGGTGCTATCAAATATGATGATTTAGCCGGAGACCCAACAAATGCTCAATTTAAAGGATTATTTTATTGGGATAATGCTAATACTAAAACTCTTCACCCTAGTTTTATAGTTCGATTTAATAATGAATATTCTGAAAGTATACTATCAGGATTAATATATGAATTATATACAGCATTTCGTTATGAACATGACGCTGGAACCTATTCTTCGGAAGCTATACATCAATCTCAGATATCGATACCTAGTCCAAGAACTAAAACTCCAATAACTGTAGATTTTGCTAGGATAATTTATCAATCTACATCTGATGAAGCTCCATCAGAAAATAGATTTTTATATGGATTTAATAACTACTATATTACTTTAGAATCATTTTGTAAATTAGTTACTGAATTTATTATTCCAAGAGCATATAACGGTAGTTCATCTAAAGGAAGTTTAACAGGAATATCAACTAATGATAGAATATATCATAAGACAAAAAACTCAACAGCTGATCCTTTATTATGTTTGTATAACACATTAATGCTATCAACAAATCCAGATGTATGTTGGATAAAAAATGATGAATGGAATAAAATAATAGGAAATTCAGGAGTCGCGATAAGTACAACTCCAGTAGCAGCGGCTACATATTCAAGTCCATTAGTTAATGAATCATGGTCTAGTGGTTTAAGAGATGACGTAAATAAGTTATTAGATGACATATTTGATAAGTACCCAGTTTCAAAAGATATTGAGTTACTACTTCAAGACATAAAAGCATTACAAGTTAAATTCTCTAAAGATACTGGATTTAGTGAAGATTATTTTTATAAAGCTCTTCAATCTAATTATCAATTAGTACGTGGAGGAATGAATAATAAAGTAAGAAATTGGGATGGTTTACTTAAAGCTACAGCAAATACTAAAAAATGGCTATCAGTTAAAAATGAAGCACAAACAAAAACATTTTGGAATGTATTAAGTGGTGTTTATGGAGATCCAACTACTGGTTTTTTTGATTTACTTACAATAAGCGGTGGTAGTAGACAAGTAGCAGGTAAAATCAAAGGAGTATCTGCTGATAGTAATTTAGATAAAGAAATACAAAAATATGCTGCTCAAACAGCACAAGTTCAACAAGCAGCAGCTACTGCTACTGCCGTATCGAGTAACATTAATAACATAGCTGATAATTTCAAAAAATTAGATTTCAAAAAAGATTTTAAATGGGATAAAAAAACACCTAAAGGTACATCAAAATCTAATTTTGGAGTAATTGGAAATATTTATATTAATTTAAAACATTTATATTTACTATCTAAAAACCAATCTTCATTATCTTCAGACCCTTCAGGCAAAAATACAATATCTTTAGGTAGATATTTTGATAGCTTATGTCAAAGTATACAAACATCTTTAGGAAATGTAAATAACTTTAAAATTCATATTGATCCAGTAGATGGTATTGCTCGTATTATAGATTTAAATTACATAAATAAAGATCAAGCAAATAATTTATTTAAATTTAATATAGGAACTAATAATTCTATAGTACGAGATCTAAAATTAGAATCATACATGTCTAATGATATGATGTCTATGATATCCATCTCAGCCCAAGCAGAACCTGGAAAGATGGGGTATGATAATACCACATTAACTACATTTAATGAAGGAATAACTGATAGGAATATGTCGAGTAAAGATACTCCTATTCCTTATGATGATGCATCATCGGCTTTAAATTTTATAAGTAATTTAGGATTATTAGTAAATACATATCTTAAGAATTTTTCAGAATATCAACCAGCTTTTACTTACACCGTAAATGGAGGAGGTAGTGAAATGGGAGGAACAAGAACAACCGTTTCAAGTGCTGAAAAATTTCCAGTATATAAGGCTGAACAGAGTAATTCATATTCTAATGCATTAAGAGATATTATAAATTTTATTACAGCAAACAAACTGTTTACTACAGATAATGCTAATAAATCTATACTAGCAACCGAAATTTCATTAACATTAGATGGACTAGCTGGATTTATTATAGGTAATCTATTTGAAGTAGATAATACCTTTATTCCTAAGTATTATAAAAATACATTTAAGAAAATGGGATATACTATTACTGGTGTATCTCAAGAATTATCAGATAATGATTGGACTACTACAATTAAAGCATTCCCTGTTGATTTAGGAAGCAATACTGTAGAATCAAAAGTACCTGATAAATTTGTTACTGTATATGTAGTTGTAGGAGATGGAAGTGGGACTAGCACCGGTGGAGGAGTAGGTGGTGGAAGTGGAGTTGGGGTAGTTAGTAGTGATTGCGGACAAGCCACAGAAAATATTATTCCTTTATTAACTAAACATGGAATTGGAGTTGGATCTAATATAAGTGGTGATTCAGCTTTAATTACTAAAGAATTTTATAGAGATTTAGATACTCAAATATTTCCATTATTTAAAACCAAATTACCAAATATAAAATTTGTAGCAGCATCAGCTACTAGACCTGGACAAACAAGTTATGCTCATAGTCGGGGAGTTGCATTAGATTTTCAAATTGTAGGAATCAATGGTCCTAGTATACAAGAAAGATGGAATACTAAAACAAACATAAAAGCAAAAACTAAAACTAGTAAATGGGGAACTTGGGTAGAATTTAGATCAAATGCACGTTCAGGAGTAAATATAAATTATGGATCTGTAAATGACAGCCACCCATATAATCAAAAAGAATTAGCAGATATTAAAGAAGTAGAAAATGCTCTTAAGGGGGGATTTAATGGAATACAAGACGCTAAAAACCCTAAAAACCCATATTTCTCAGAATTAAGTGTTGGAGGAAGTAAATATCAATTCATAAATGAAAACTTTGCACCTACTGCTGAAGCTTCAGGTCCCCATTTTCATATTGGAAGAAGATGTGGAGGGTCAGTTACTTCTGGAGGAGGTAACATTACAGCACCTAAACCAAAACAACTTCCAGTTAATAAACCTCAAACACCACAACCAAAAACAAGTACCCCAATTCCACCTTCATCAGCAACACCTCCATCAGATGCCCCTATAACACCTGTTACCCCAGTTGTTACACCAACAATAACAACAACAGTTACAACACCACCAACTCCTCCAACACCCCCAATAGTTACACCAACAGTAACTACAACAGTAACCCCAACAGTAGAAATTTTACCTGCTCCAGATGTTAATTCAACATTTAAATTTCCTCGTTATGTTCAAGTAAGATATACTGCTGATGGATCTAGAACAAATATTTTAGATGAAATGCATGCTTTTGATTCAACTAGTAAATTACGTCCTGATGGCACTAGAGAGATATTCATAGTAGGAGATGGGAATAGATTAGTAATGGATGAGTTGAAAAAATTATACGATGCTGGTATTAATCCTATAGTAACTAATGTTACATTATCATCAAAACATTTTGAAAAATCAGTATCAATGCATTGGTCTGTAGAAATTAATGAAAGTACTGATGGATTAGCATATACTGGTTTTACAAGTAGAGGAAGTGCAAGAAATGATCGCTCAGTTAGTACTACAGATATTTTTTCAGATCCAGAAAAAACAGAAACTGGTGTAAAAAGAGCAGTACTTAAAAAATATAAGTACACTCCAGTAAGTGTTAAATTAGTAGCAGATATAAAAGATGATGAATCTAATTTTAGATATCTAAACCAAGGAACACGTCACATTAGACAAGTATTTTACTCATACGCAGATCAAAACCCCGAAGGAATAAAAACCAATAAATAATATGGCTATAAATTATATTCCAAGGTCTCAAATAGTTGAGAATAAAAAAGCTAAAATTGGTGAATGGGTTTATAAAAAAACGGGTATACCGTTTTTAGGAACATATCATTTAGTTAAAGGAAAACCTTTTGTTGGTGCTACTTTTTCTCCAACAAAAGAATCCCAACCATTAGAAAAAACTACCGAAAGTAGACTATTTAAAATATTAACTACTTCAGGACCAAACTCACCTGCATATCTTATGGCTATAGGAAATCCAGGTGGGATTGGGACTTTAGTAAGTGTAGCTATTACGGCTGCCCCTATTATCAAAGGAGTATTTGCAGATGGTGATAGTGGTCCAACGACTGGATTTAGAATTTTTATTCAAAAATCAAACGAAGAACCAAAAACAATAAAAGAAATTAAAGAAAACTCCCCAGAACATATGGCAGTTTCTACAAATCCATTTTATAAAATTGTTAAAATAGATTTAAGTAAAGATCTAGAATCACAAATGGAAGAAGCAGAAAAAATAATTCCTGGAATTAGAATATTTTTAGGGAGGTAATTTCTTAATTATAATTAATAAAAGGTTATGCTATGTTTTATATTATTGAAAAACAAGATCAATTAGATCAGTTACATATTGGTGAAGATACATTCATTCATATTATTCCAACGAATGAAAACTATCATCCTGCTTTACAAAACATCAGTTTAATTTACGTTCGATGGATTAAAGGACATAAAGGATATATTTTATGTGTGAACCATTCAGAATCATTATCGTTATCAATCACCGATATACTTGACAAACTATCTAAAGTCAATAACATATACACATTAGATAAGAAAGCGGTGTTACACCACTTTCCCACGTTGAGTCCTCAATTAATTGATGTGCAACTAATTAGCTCATATTACAAGGTACAAGATCTTCATCAAGATATTAATGTAGAACAATATGAGTCAAAAGTTGAATCTGATTTTAAACGTAAGTATTATACAGCTGAGCCATCAACATTAATTCCAATTGCAAAACATTATGAAAAATACGAAAACGTATATGATCATATTGAGCAAACTATAAATAAAATTAGTGAAGATTTAGAACCATACTCATTTTTAAATCATTACGTTGCTCCATTATTTTATAATATTGAAAAACAAGGTATTAAATTATCCAAGGAACCATTTATTGAACACTTTAAAACATTACCAAACCCTAAATTTTCAGTATCTAAAGGTAAAATATATACACAATATAATTTGTATACATTAACTGGTAGACCATCAAACGCATTCAATGGTGTTAATTTTGCAGCATTAAATAAAACAAATGGCGAACGTGCTGCCTTTATTCCTGAAAACGATACATTAGTTGAAATTGATTTTAAAGCATATCACCCAACTATTATAGCTAAATTAGCTGGGTATGAATTTACAGGAAATATATACGAACAATTATCGCTCCAATTTCCTGGATCAACACCCGAAACAATTAAGGAATTAGTATTTCAGCAATTATATGGTGGTGTTAGAAAGGACTTCCAAGATAAGCCATTCTTTAAACAAGTAAATGATTATACAAATCGATTGTGGAGTGATAATGGTGTGATTGGTACACAATTCGGTAAACGTTTCACTAAAGAAATGATTGAAAACCCAACACCACAAAAGTTACTTAATTATATTGTGCAAAATACAGAAACCGTATTTAATGTAGTGCAATTTTCCGCAATAGTAAATTTACTCAAAGATAAGAAAACTAAAATTATATTATACACATACGATTCTATATTACTTGATTACGACTCGTCGGAAAATTTATTAGATAGCATAACTTCGCTACTAAAATTTAATTACTCCACGAAAACTGGACACAATTACGCAGAAATAAAATAAACCGTATATTTATGTTGGACTTAAGTTACGATTTATTTAATAATACATTTTTAATGGCTAATAAGCTATTCTGCACATTCACGGCTCCTGAAGAATTAGACAATACTCTAAATACTTTAACGACTAAATATACTATTTTATATTCTAAAATATTTGTATTAGAATCGCTGTCGACTGAAGAATATGTCTGTACTTATAATATAGATACATTTAATATGGAGCAACAATCAGTGTTACCTAACACAATATTGCTACATCGTAAAAAAGAGTCAAATACGTTATATACAATAAATGCATTGAATGCATTAATAAAGTCTTTAAACAACGGTATATTAGATACTAATTTCCGTATTACCTGGTTGGATTATAAAAATTCAATCTTATTAATTCAAAGTAATGATTTAAATATCATTCAAACAAAAATCCACAGAATAATTAATCTGTAGGATTTCTCAATTACATTTACTGAGTACAATTTTTAAAACTTAAATAGTTATATTATGGATTTAGCTTTGTTAAAGCAAAAATTAGGTAATCTTAACGCACCCAAAAACAGTGGTGGTAAGACTTACGAAAAAATCGACTACACGAAAGTGTTCTGGAAGCCTCAGGTAGGCAATTATACGATTCGCATCGTACCCGCAAAATCAAATAAGCAAAATCCATTTAAGGAAGTATATTTCCACTATGGGTTCGCTAAAGGTCCGGTATTAGCTCTAAACAACTTTGGAGAAGCAGATCCAATCATGGAATTTGCAGCAAAATTACGTCAATCAAAAGATCGCGATAACTGGGCATTAGCTAAGAAGTTAGATCCAAAAATGCGTGTATTTGTTCCTGTTGTTGTTCGTGGCGAAGAGCATTTAGGAGTTCGTTTATGGGAATTCGGTAAGGAAGTATACAAATCATTACTAGGATTTGCTGCGGATGAAGATTACGGTGATTTTACTGATATCCAAGAAGGATTTGATTTTAAAATCGATGCAGTGGCCGCAGAAGTTGCTGGTCGTAAAGTAGTTAGCTGTACATTACGCCCTCGTCCAAAAGCGTCACCAATTTCTGAAGATATTAATCAGATTAATAAGTGGCTAGAAGAGCAACCTGATATTATGACGATTAATCGCAAACGCGAATACAATGATATTAAGGAATTATTAGCTAAGTGGCTAAATCCAGAAGCTGAAGAAGAACAATCAGTAGCTACTCCTGCTCCAACAGCAATCCCTACAACTCCATCAGCTGTTCAGTCAGATTGGGTAAATGATAATCAAGTAACAGAGCAAGAAAAAGCAGCGTTCTCTTTAAACACAAGCTCATCAGATAAATTCGACGAATTATTTCAATAATGGCTAAAAAATCACCATCAGAGACTGTCACCCATATTTTGGGTGACAAGTCTAAATTTAATTTATCTGCATTTAAGAAATCTAAATACTTAGATCAGACTACTAAATTTAAAGAACAAAAATGGATCCCATTCACTCCAGCAGTTAAGGAAGCACTTTCCATTCCTGGTGTACCAATGGGACAAATTACGATTGCGCGTGGAGGTTCTGATACAGGTAAAACAACATTACTTATTGAAACTGCTGTTACAGCTCAGAAAATGGGTATATTACCTGTATTCATTATTTCGGAAATGAAGTGGGATTTTGCTCATGCTCAGAAAATGGGATTGGAATTAACCGCAATTCCAGACGAAGAAACAGGTGAAATAATTAATTATGATGGATTTTTCCTTTACATTGATAGATCATCAATTGATCATATTGAAGATGTAGCAGCATTCATTTCAGATATCATGAATGAGCAAGCCAAAGGACGTTTACCATATGATTTATTATTTCTATGGGATTCAGTTGGGTCACTGCCATGTCAAATGAGTGTAGATCAAGGCAAAAACAATCCAATGTGGAATGCAGGTGCGATGGCTACTCAATTTGGTAACTTTATCAATCAGCAATTTCCATTATCACGTAAGGAAAAATATCCATACACGAATACATTCTTCGTTATTAATAAAACGGGTGTTCAGCCGGCTATGATGCCAATGGCACAACCTAAACGTACTAATAAAGGTGGAGATACAATGTATTGGGATGCGGCAGTTGTTATTACTTATGGAAATGTAACTAATTCAGGTACGTCTAAGATCAAAGCAGTTAAAGATGGTAAATCAGTAGAATTTGCTAAACGTACTAAAATAGCGATTGATAAGATCCACGCTGATTGTGGTGTAGCAACTGCATCTACTATTATTGTTACTCCGCATGGTTTTATTAGCGATACACCAAATGCAATTGCTAAATATAAGAAAGAACACGCACGTGAGTGGTTTAATGGACTAACAGATGTAGATGATCTACAAATTACTGAAGATAGTAGTGAGTGGGACGAAGGTAAAAATATTGCCCCAACAATTGCTATTGATGATGAACTAGATAATGAATAAAGATGAATTATATAGTGTTATAGAAGCTGCTATTATACGTTGGAGTCTTGATGGCACTAAAACCGCAGGTTCTTTAACTAGAGAAATTATGTCAATAATAGAACAACAAGACAATGGATAAAGAATTCCTAAATAAATTATTTTCTGAATTAAGCGCAGATAAAAATAATTCAAAGAATGCTAGAGTACTTGTTGTAGATTCAATGAATACATTTCTCCGCTCATTTGCTATTATTCAGCACTTAAACCCCAACGGCCACCATGTAGGTGGTCTTGTTGGCTTCCTTAAATCGGTTGGTTATGCTATTAAGCTATACCAACCGACTAGGGTTATTTTAGTATTTGATGGACAAGGTAATTCTACTAATAAAAAGTATCTATATTCTGATTATAAAGCTAATCGTACTAATATTAAAGTAACTAATTGGAAAGTATTTGGCGATAAAAAGGAAGAAAGCGAATCAATGGCTAATCAAATGGGGCGATTAATTGAATACTGTACTCAATTACCAGTATCGATGATTTGCATCCCAAAAATCGAAGCCGATGATGTGATGGGTTATTTAGTTAAAAAATTTGAAGCAGATCCAGAAACAGATAAAGTAACGATTATGTCTGCTGATAAGGATTTCCTACAATTAGTATCAGATAAAACAGAAATATATTCACCTACTAAGAAAAAAACATACCGAGCTGATGATGTGTTAGAAGAATATTTTGTACATCCAAATAACTTTATTAATTACAAAATGTTATTAGGGGATTCTGGCGATAACGTTCCTGGAATACAAGGATTAGGTCCTAAAAAAGTATTTAAGTTATATCCTGAATTGATGGATTCTATTCCTATTGATTTAGAATACATGTTACATAAAGCAAAAGAAAATGAAGATAAAAATCAATTATATACTAAAATCATTCAATTTGAACGCCAATTAGGTATTAATTATCAATTAATGTCATTAAAAGATCCGAATATAGATGACGAGGATAAGCGCATCGTTGATGATGCAGTTGAAAATGCACCACCATCACTAAACATAGGTAATTTCGTTGAAATGACGGAGGATGACCAATTAAATGAGCGTGTAAATTGGCAAGGATGGTTGATAGAGAATTTTTCTTCGTTAGATTGGAAGCAATAAAAGTTATAAATAAAGGTTATAAATGACAGCACTAGATAGTTTAGATAAGTACGGGAATTCGTTTCAAACCAAAGTATTAGGTTTGCTTCTAACGGATAGAAAATTTCTAGTAGATGTATCAGATTCAGTTACAGATGAGTATTTTGAAAATACAGCCAGAAAGTGGATTGTAACTAAATTAAATAAATACTTCGACGAATTCCATACTACTCCTACGATGGAGGCACTTCAGATTGAAGTAAAAAAAGAAGATAATGATGTATTAAAGATTGCTGTTATTGAGGAATTAAAGGAAGCCTATAAAATGGCGGATCAATCACATGATAAAGAATATATCGAGCAGGAATTCCTAAAATTCTGCCAAAACCAACAGATGAAGAAAGCAATTATGACATCTGTTGATTTACTAAATGATGGTGATTATGAATCGATACGCTCATTAATTTCTAAAGCAATCGTTACATCACAAGAAAAAAATACAGGACACGATTATGAATTAGATGTTGAAGCACGTTATAGACCAGACGATAGACGTGTTATTCCTACTCCTTGGCCGCAGATTAATTCAATTACGCAAGGTGGATATGGTAAAGGCGATTTAATTATATTCTTTGGTGGGCCCGGTTCTGGTAAATCATGGGCTGCCATTTCGATGGCATTAGAAGCTGCTAAATTAGGTGGTAAAGTAGTATACTACACATTAGAATTAGGTGAAGGATATGTCGGACAACGTTTTGATGCTAATCTATTAGGAATTCCAGTTGATCAATTACCATTACATCGAGTTAAAATTGAAGATGCTACTAAAGGATTAGCAGGTAAATTAATTATTAAAGAATACCCACCAAAACGTGCATCATTAGATGATATTGAACGACATTTAGATCAATTATGGAACCAACATAATTTCAAACCAGATGTTATCTTTATTGATTATTTAGATTTATTAAAGAATCGTCAACGCGCCAGAAATGAACGTAAAGATGATTTAGATGATATCTATACAGATGCTAAAGGATTAGCTAAGGAATTAGGTATACCAATTGTATCACCATCACAAGTAAATCGCTCAGGTGCTGCTGATAAAGTAGTAGAAGGTGACAAAGCTGCTGGATCGTATGACAAAATCATGATTGGTGATATTATTATTTCAACATCACGTTTACGAAAAGATAAAGTAGATAATACTTCTCGTTGGCATATTATTAAAAATCGTTATGGTACAGATGGTATTACTTTTAATTGTGATTTTGAAGGATCTACAGGTATAACTCGTATTACTGGAGAATATGTTGAAGATGAAGAGTCGGATTCTCCACAACAATCTCCACAAAGAACTAAACAAGACTTCGACCACGATGATAAAGATTATCTACGAAAGAAGTTTTTTGAACTTGCGACTCCTTCTTAATTATCGTTAGTATATATTGTATTTATATCTGCACCTTAAAAAATTAAAATAAAATTTATGATAAAAGTTACCAAATTTTCAGCATCATGGTGTGGACCATGTAAAGTGCTGGCACCAATATTTGAACAAGTTAAATCAACAGTCGATGGAGTTTCATTCCAAGATGTTGATGTTGACGCAGATTCTGCATTAGCTATACAATACAAAGTACGAGGTGTTCCTACTATCGTTATTGAAAAAAATGGACAGGAAGTAAAACGTATTGTAGGCGGAACTACACAAGCAGCATTAACCTCAACTATTAACTCGTTTAAATAATATGATCACAGATAAGCGCTTATTTTACAAGCCGTTTGAATACGACCAAGCACATGAATTTTTAAAACAACAGCAACGTGTGCATTGGTTACCCGAAGAAGTTACATTAGCGGCTGACGTTAATGACTTTAAATTAAAATTAACCGAATCAGAAAAAAATCTAATCGGACAAATATTAAAATCATTCGCTCAGACTGAAACACACGTTGAGGATTATTGGTCATCTAATGTTTCGCATTGGTTTCCAAAACCAGAAATACAATCAATGGCTGTTACGTTTGGTTCATTTGAATCAATTCATGCTGAAGCATATTCATTATTAAATGAATCATTAGGTTTAGATGATTTTGCTGCATTTATGGATGATGAAGAAGCTCGTAATAAAATTGAGCGACTACAACAAGTAAAATCAGGTACAATGGATGAAATAGCACAATCATTAGCTATATTCTCAGCATTTACCGAAGGTGTTAATTTATTTTCATCGTTTGCTATCCTAATGTCATTTCAAATGAGAAATCTAATGAAAGGTATGGGACAAATCGTTGCATGGAGTGTTAGAGATGAATCATTGCATTCAAAAGCTGGATGTTGGTTATTTACTCAATTGTTAAAAGAACGTCCTGAATTAAATACAATCGATTTACAGGAACGTATCAAAACAGCATGTGCTATTTCAGTAGAATTAGAATTTGCATTTATTAATAAAGTATTTGAAATGGGCGACTTAGAAAATTTAACTAAGGAGCAATTAAAGAATTTCATTCGCGCTAGAGCCAATGAAAAAATGATTGAATTAGGTTATAAACCATTATATGATGTGAATGAACGACTATTAGACGAGATCGCTTGGTTTGGTCAAATCACATCAGGAGTAGAACAACAAGATTTCTTTGCGCAACGACCTTCGTCTTATTCGAAGTCGGTAGCGGATTGGTCAGATTTATAATATAAAATAATAAAAAATGAGCATAACAGTAGATACCCGCAAATGGGTTGTAGGAAAGGATTATCCCGAATGGATGGATGATATTGCATTAAGTATGATCTCTAAGGGATACTTACTATCAGATGAAAGCGTATTCGATGGTTTTAAACGTGTGTCTAAATCTGCTGCTCGTAGGTTACGTCGTAAAGATCTTCAACCATTCTTCTATGAAGCAATGGTGAAGAATTGGTTATGTTTAGCATCACCAGTACTTTCAAATATGGGTACTGAACGTGGATTGCCTATCTCATGTTATGGAATTGATGTTGATGATTCTGTAGAAGGAATTGCATCAGCCAATTCCGAACTAATGAGATTGTCATCTCAAGGTGGTGGTGTTGGTATGTCGCTATCTCGTATTCGTGGACGTGGTGCTAGAATTACAGGTAATGGTGTAAGTGAAGGTATTATTCCTTGGGCTAAAATTTATGATTCAACGATACTTGCTACAAATCAAGGATCAGTTCGTCGTGGGGCCGCTTCATTTAATTTGGATATTAATCATCCAGACATTGAAGAATTTTTAATGATGAGACGTCCAAAAGGTGATGTTAATCGTCAGTGTTTAAATACCCATCACTGCGTAGTTGTTGATGATGTATTTATGCAAAAGGTAGAAGATCGCGATCCCCATTCATTAAAGATTTGGGGTGAAATTTTACGTACACGTTTAGAGACAGGCGAGCCATATATTATGTTTAAAGATAATGTAAATAAGGCCAATCCTGAAGGATATAAGAAATTGAACTTAGAAGTTACAATGACTAATATCTGTTCTGAAATCGTATTATATACAGATCCATTACATTCATTCATCTGTTGTTTATCATCATTGAATTTAGCTCGTTATGATGAGTGGAAAGATTATCGTTTTGAGAACGGCATGTCAGTTCCTGAATTAATGACTTGGTTCTTAGAAGGTGTACTACAAGAATTTATTGATCGTGCTAAAAATATCCGCTTTATGGAAAACACAGTACGTTCAGCACAAAAAGGTAGAGCAATTGGTATTGGTGCTTTAGGATGGCACACATTCCTACAAGCAAAAGGTGTTCCATTTGTTGGAATCCAAGCAAATGCTTATACACGTGAAATATTCTCATTTATTGATGCCGAATCATTAAAAGCATCTAAAGATATGGCTGTAGAATATGGCGAGCCAGAATGGTGTAAAGGTACAGGCGTAAGACATTCACATAGAATGGCAATTGCTCCTACAGTATCGAATGCACACATTTCAGGTGGTGTTTCTCCATCAATTGAGCCATTACCCGCTAATATCTATAATTTAAAGACAGCTAAAGGCGTATTCATTAAAAAGAATCCGGTATTAGAAGCATTACTTGAATCTAAAGGATTTAATATTACTTCAGTATGGGATCAAATCGCTAAAGATCAAGGTTCAGTTTATGGAATACAAGAACACATTCTATCAGATGAAGAAAAAGAAGTATTCCGTACATTTAAAGAAATTAATCAATTAGAAATTGTACGTCAAGCTGGTATTCGTCAACAATATGTTGATCAAACCGTATCATTAAATTTATGTTTTGATCCAAACGATACACCTCGTTGGATGTCAGAAGTACATAAAGAAGCACATAAAGCTGGTATTAAAACATTATATTACTTACGTACAGAATCTGTATTACGAGGTGATAATTTAGATAGAACGGCTGCTTGTGTAGCTTGTGAAGGATAATTTTCTTAATTAAATTTACTATGTTAGATAATTTATTAAACGATTTAAAAAAAATCGAAAATGAAGTTAGCCAAGAATATATGGATCAACTTCCAATAGAAGAAAAAGCAGCATTATTACATGATCTTGCTGCTAGGGTTTTAAAAACATTAGAACATGCAAATAAGGAAATACCCAAACAACATTCAAACGATAGTGGAACAGAAGTTCCAACCAGCGAACTTTAATGTATTTTATTATTGGAGGCGTTTTAAATCACGTCAACCAATGCACAAGTACACTCCATTAGATACCCGCATTAAAAATGGGGATTTTGAAATATCTGATTATAGGCAACAAGCGTTTTATGAGTTATGGTTATTAGACGATCGATTAAAAACCGAACGTAAGAAATATCCATCTCACGAAGCTTGGATGAATCGTAGAGAAGTAATTGAAAAACAACAATACGATCGTTACCATAAATTAATGAATGCGTTCGATAAGGAAGAACCAAAAATATGGTCAGAATTGGTAGGCGAATTAGCTGGAGATTTCAGACATTTGGGGCCTGACAAATTGTCTCGTATAGATTTAATTAATGAATTAGCAGAAGAATTCGATGGCACTACTTCAGAATTCTATGAATACTTAAAAAATTATAATAAATAGTTATGGCATTGGTTTCCCACGAAGTACCGTTAGATCTATTAGATGAGTCATTAAAATTTAATGACTATCATTATTGTTTACCTCACTTATTAGAAAATAAACAGTACTATCAATTCTTTAAAAGCGCATCTGAACGTGGAGATTTAATCATCATGGACAATGGTTTATTTGAAGGAGTATCGCATACAATCGAAGATTTACTCGAGAAAATCAATGATATTAAGCCAAGTATATTCATTGTTCCTGATGCATGGAATGACCCCCAAACAACAGTTAAAAACGCTAAAAAATGGATTGATTATTATGTAGATAAAATCCCATCTACAACTAATCTAATGGCAGTAGTACAAGCAAAAACTGTATCTGATGCGATGCTTACATATAGTAAATTCGTTGAGTTAGGTTACACCCACATTGCATTAAATCATGCTGGGGTTTATTTTAAGGAATTATATAAGCATCAAAACGAGTTATTAAGTTTAATGACGGGACGTATTAAATTCGTTAATATGCTTCCATCATTAAATGGATTTAATAAAACAATTCATCATCACTTATTAGGTGCTACATTACCTAATGAATTCTCTAATTATAAAGGTAAAGAATATTCATTCATCAAAACAATCGATACATCTAACCCAGTTATTTATGGTTTAAAACACGGTAAATACCCAGATGAAGTATTGTTAGATAAACCAAAAGAAAAATTAGAAACATACTTTGATCAGAGATTATCGGATCAACAAATTTCTGATGTATTATATAACGTTAAACATTTTAGAACACTATTATCATGATTACATTCAAATCATCAAAATTATTTGATGGATTCTCCACCGTATTTCGTCAATGGAGAGCAGAAGGAACCCACTGTAGGTTCTTACATGGGTACGCTATATCCTTTAAAGTAGATTTTGAAGGAGATTTAGATGAGAAAAATTGGGTATGGGATTTTGGTGGTATGAAACGCGCTAATGGAAATATTGATGGTATGAATCCAAAACAATGGTTCGATTATTTATTAGATCACACTACAATCATTGCTGAAGACGATCCATATTTAGAGCAATTCAAACAAATGGCTGATGATGGAATTATCCAGTTACGTATTTTACCTTACGTTGGCGCTGAACGTTTTGCTGAATATCTATTTCAAAAGATTAATGAATTCGTTCAAGACGAAACACATTACAGAGTTAGAGTAGCTAAAGTAGAAGTATTCGAAAATGGCCGTAATTCAGCTTCATACGAAGAGGAATACATGCCTATTTAATTTCTTAATTAAATTTATAGTATAAACAAAATAAAAGTTATGGTATCATTATTTGATTATTTAGGTCACGCAGCTGGTAAAGAATTAGGAGCTGAAGTAGCAGCATATGCTACATCTAAAAAAGCTAAAATTGAAACTCGTGAAGTAGCTAATCCACGGTATACTGGAAAAGTATTATTATATGAGCAAACATTATTAGATGAATTTTTTACAGTACGTCGGTTATCGGGACTAATCGATTAATAAAACAATACGTTCCAATCTTATATTTTATAATTTTATGTCTAGTACAAAAAAAGCAGTTTTATCATTATCCGGAGGAATGGATTCCTCCACATTATTACTTCATCTACTTGCTAACGGCTATGAAGTTACAGCATTAGGATTTGATTATGGTCAAAAACACCACGTTGAATTAGATCGTGCTAAATCATTAGTTGAATATCTAAATGGATGCTCTCAAAAAACAGAACAAGATCAATTAGGAACAATTACAGTAACTGGTGAAAATTTTCCATTAATAAAACATCAAATTATTAAATTAGATGGATTACAGAATCTACTACATTCAGCATTAGTTACAGGAGGAGATGATGTACCTGAAGGACATTACGAGCAAGACAACATGAAAGAAACTGTTGTACCAAATCGTAATAAAATATTCGCTTCATTAATTCAAGCAGCGGCATTATCGATTGCAACTAAAGGAGATAAGCAAGAAGTAGCGATTGCGATGGGTATTCACGCTGGTGATCATGCTATTTATCCTGATTGCCGTCAAGAATTCCGTGATGCCGATATGGAAGCATTTAAAATTGGTAATTGGGATTCTGAATTAGTATACCATTATACTCCATATTTGGAAGGTAATAAATTTACTATTTTGGAAGACGGATTAGCATGTTGTGAAAAATTAGGTTTAGATTTTAATCAAGTATACAAACGTACTAATACATCATACAAGCCAATATTCATTGCTGCAATGTCTCATACAGATCAAATAACAGGTAAAGTTACAGCATTAACCGAAGTTGGAACATGGTATTCAGATTATAAATCAGCAGCATCAGTTGAACGTATCGAAGCATTTATTCGATTAGGACGTCCTGATCCAGTAAATTATGCCGATGAGAATGGTCCAGTTAGTTGGGAAGTTGCCAAAGCAGCAGTAGAACAAGTATTAGCAGAATACGCCAAATAATGGAGGAAATTAGACATGTTATTAGTCATTTGTTAGGAGTGTGCGGCGATGCACACCCTAACATTTTATCTGTACTCGCTGGTGATGTGAATTTTCTTACTTACATTCAACAATTAATTAAATTAAAATTCAAAATATGAAATGTATTAAAAAAGACGGTGAAATCCGTAGAGTATCAGATGTAGATGCTGATAACAAAGTAAAAGTACATGGATGGACATTTGCTCCTAAAGCCGAATGGAAAATTAAAGTACGCGATGCAAATAAGAAAACCGTTGAGGTAGATGTTAATGCAGAAGTAGTTGTAGATAAAAAATTAGCTAAACGTTTAAAATTAAAAGAAAAACAAGATGGCACTAGATTATACTAAAACACAACCTATATTAGAAGTATATCGTTGCGTTCAAACCGAAGGATCATTAGCTGGTAAACCACATATCATTGTACGTACTACAGGATGTACTCATAGGTGTTACTTTGGTGAAGGTGGATGGTGTGATTCATGGTATACATCAATCCATCCAGAAAAAGGTAAATATACATTAACTGATATTAAGCAGTTCTTTTCTGACAATTGGGATATTAATCATTTGATGCTGACTGGTGGTTCGCCTACAATGCATCCTGAAATGTGTAATGAAATCATTAATTTATTTAAAGCACTACATGATAAGAAAGGTATTGTAACTATTGAAACCGAAGGATCACATCCATTAATTACAGATCATCGTATTGATGTTATTTCATTATCACCAAAATTCTCTAATTCAATCCCAGTAATTGGTGTTGAAACACCACAAGGTAAAATTGTAGATCAGAAAATGATTGATCAACATAATAAGTATAGAGAAAAATATGATGCAATTCGTCAATTATTAGCATACCATAAGAACTACCATTTTAAACCAGTATGGGATGGTACATCTGAATTAATGTATGAGATTGAGGCATTCAGAAAACGCTTTAATATACCAAAACACAAAACATGGATTATGCCTGCTGGCGATACTCGTGAAGAATTAATTAAAATGTACCCAATAGTATTAGATTACTGTACAGCACATTCATATAATTTTTCAGGACGAGATCACATCATTGCATACGGTGACAAGAGGGAAGTTTAGTATATTTATACTAAACCCTTAACTTGTTATAACATGGCAAAAGCTAAAGCAGCGGAATCTCGCAAGATTGAAATCAAAAAGAAAACATTGTTTCGTCATTCAAAAACAAAACAATCATTTGCTAAGCAATCTAAAAATTACGTTAAAAGATATCGTGGACAAGGTCGTTAATTCGACCTTTTCCTGATTACATTTAAGTATAAAATAAAAGTTATGGCAACAGCAACACTAACATACGATTTAAACGATCCAGAAGATAAACAAGCACATTTAAGAGCTGTAATGTCATTGGATTTAGTATTGATGATGTGGAAATATGACCAGCATTTACGATCAGAATACAAACATGGTGGTAATGAAGGAGCATATGAATATAGAGAGAAATTCATTCAAATGATGAATGAATATAATATCGATTTAGACCAATTACTATCATAAGTTATGACAACAAAAGTAAAATGGATTATAGGAATTATACTATTAATCATTATCGGATTTATCCTATTTAGGAAGTCATTCTTAGATGGATTAAAATTCAAAATGAATATTGGAATATATCAGGAACAAACATTTAAACAGTTCGATATAGAAACCACTAATATGGTAGCGAATAGAACTGAAGATAATTACTTGGATTCAGTTGTTTATGTTGGATTAGATGAGTTGGGTATGGATAGTATAGCAGTTACTATACGACCTATAACCGATGAAGTAAAACAACAGTTCGATTCTGAAGGTACTTTAAAAGCACATATACTTGGCAGAGGCAGACAATATATTATATTCTTAGATGATATGGGCAGAGATGAATCTATTAAGGTATTATCACATGAATTAATACATCTACGACAATATGTTACTCAAAAACTAATATTACATAAAAATGAAGTTATTTGGGATGGTAAGGTTATTTCCGGGTATGAGGTGTCTGAATCAAAATATAATGATAGACCTTGGGAAATAGAAGCATTTGCTGAACAAAGACAATTAGAAAGTAAAATACGAAATATATTATACTAAGTTATGGCTAAGAAGAAAGAAAAAATATTCAAGTATACTATGACTAACGACGAGTGGAATGAAGGAAGTATTCTAATTAAGAATATTATAGATACAAATGATGATAAGGTACTTGCTGTATTGTTAAAAGAATTAATAGAAGGAAAACATAATAAGCAATGTATCAAGTAGGACAACGCATAGTTACGGATTTAGGTATTGGTAGTGTATTACGTGTAGAAAACGAGAGATACTACGTTATAATCGATTTTCCTGTTGATAATACACACTCATATGAAACTTGGCTTACTGACAGTGATATCCGTTATTCATTCGATACTAAAGAAGATTATAGGCGGATGCCGCCTGAAGATGATAATAGAATAACCCGATCATTAAAACCACAACGAGTAAAAAAACAAAAAACAGTATATAGACATGGCAGATACGCACAAGTTTGGAGGTAAAACAATAGCAATAATAACATTTATTTTAGGGGCTGCATTATTTCAATTAATTTTTTGGACTGTAATTAAACCCGATGATACACCCTCAAAACCAACAATTACAGAATGTAAAGCTGATTCATTACAAAATGTAATTAGTAATTTACAATCCGATATTAAAATATTAGAAGATGGATTCGATTCTAGAGAACATAGATATGAAGATGTACTGCTAGACTATGAAATTGGATTATCTTATTTAAAAGATTATCATCCAACAGCATATAAAGATTTTCATAGAATAGTTGGAATGAGAGAAAGATACACACATGAACTTGAAAAAGAAAATATTAAAAATTTAAAATTATAAAAATGGGATTAAGAGAAGCAACAGCTGAACTACACAGTAAAGCAGAAAAAATGGAATTTAACCAACGAATGTTTCGTGGTGAATTATCAACAGAAGAATATGCAAAATATTTGTACCAACAATTAATAATATTTGAAGCAATTGAAGCAAAACAACTTCCACACCCATCATTAGCTCGTGTTGATAAAGTTAAAGAAGATTTACTTGAATTAAAATCAGATGAAATAGAATATCTCCCAACCGCATTTGAATATTCTGAATATTTATCATCACTTACTCAAGAAGAACTTTTACCACACGTTTATTTAAATTATTTAGCATTAGCTTATGGTGGTCAAATGATGAAAACCAAAGTACCAGGTTCAGGTAAAATGTATGATTTTGAAAACATGCATGTATCTGTAGGATCTATTAGAGCAACTCAAAAAGACGAGTGGGCAGACGAAGTAAATAAAGGATTTCAATTTATCATTAATATAGCAGATGAGTTACAAAACGCTACTGGATCAAACAGCTAATATTTTAAAAAGTATTCTGATTGAAAATAATGGATTTGAAATTGAAACAGAAGACTTCGGGTGGGAAAACACCCGATATGTTTCTGATTCGTTTCGTATAGCTCATATTGAACGCTATAGTGATAGAGCATTAGAAGTACTACACTTTACAGCATTCCCCCAATTGAATTTTGCGGATCCAATATTTGGATTTGATATTATATGTACCAATGAAAAACCATTAGCTGCATTCATTGATTTATCCCCAGTTACGTATTCACCTGATAAATTTATTGATTACGAATTTAAAAAACCATACCCACTACCTGAATGGGCTAATAATATATTTTCAGAACACGCAGTAGCAATTAGACCAGGTACTGAAGAAATGGTTCGATTATGTAGTGAAGCAACCGATTTATTTGAATCGTATACTGAAACAGTAGGTCTATTTGCTGACCCTAAATTAGTAGTTGAAGCACAAAATTATTATTGCGAACAACAATCTAAAAATGAACGTACATATAATGTATTGAAAGCTAAATTAGGTGAAGAACGCGCTAAATATTTTATGGACACAGTTTTATTTCCAAAAATTCAATAATGAATAATATAGACAAACATTATCAAGCATTATTACAAGACATTTTAGACAACGGAGTAGAAAAATCTGATAGAACAGGTACTGGTACTATATCCGTATTTGGACGTCAGATTCGTCATAAAATGTCTGATGGATTTCCATTGCTAACCACAAAGAAGATGGCGTGGAAATCAATCGTAACTGAATTATTATGGTTTTTACGTGGTGATACCAATATCAAATTCCTATTGGATTACAATTGCCACATTTGGGATGGTGATGCTTATAAAGGATACGAAGCACAATGTGTTACACATAGTGTAGACCCAATGTCAAAAGAACAATTCATTTCAGCTATCAAACTTAGTAATAACAAACAATCACATTTTATTCCTGATTTAACAGGTTATAAATTAGGTGATTTAGGACCAATCTATGGTAAGCAATGGAGACAGTGGCAAGGTTGGATGGATATGAATGGTAATGAGAAAGGTTCATTGTGGTATGACCAAATCTTACAATTAATTCATTCACTTAGAACTAATCCAGATAGTAGAAGATTGATGGTATCAGCTTGGAATGTAGCAGAGTTAGACCAAATGGTTTTACCACCTTGTCATTATGGATTTCAAATGTATACAAGAGAGCTTAGTTTAGGAGAAAGACAATCTATTTTGGGAAAAAAAGGTTATAGTGGTTTATTGAATAGTAATGCAAAAAATTATAAATCTGGTAAAAAAATACTTGAAATAATTAAAAAAACTTGTGATGATGTTAATATTCCAACTAAAGCAATCTCTTTAATGTGGAATCAACGTTCAGTAGATACATTTTTAGGATTACCATTTAACATTGCTTCATATGCTTTATTATTAGAAATCATAGCAAAAGAAGTTAATATGATACCTGATGAATTGATTGGTAATTTAGGTGATGTTCATTTATATAAAAATCATATTGAACAAGCTAAAATGCAAATATTACGTAAGCCATTTTCATTACCAAAAGTAAACATTACTGAACGTAATTGGTACCAACACGAGTTAGTTAAAGAACGATTAGGACCAAAAACATTTAGTGAAAAAATATTATCATATCGTCCAGATTGCTTTGAGCTAATCGGATATGAATCACATTCAGGAATTAAAGCACCATTATCAAATTAATATGAAAAAAATATTATATACTATATTTCCATCATTAATGCCTAAACAGTGGAAAACAAGAAGTAGCGATCCTATCATTTATACGTACGATGAAGATTGGGATGTATTTGTTGGAACTAATAAAGTAGTACTTGGATTAGGATTTGTAATTAAACACATGGATGTTTATAAAAAGTAAAACTATGATATATAAAATAGGAGTAGTTGTTGGGATATTCATGTTTGTTTACGCATTGTATAAATTATCAAAAATATATTAGTTATGAAGTACTTAGTTTTATTATTGGCTTTATTGTTTCCTTCGTTTACTAAGCCAAAACGAATATTGTTTATAGGAGACTCATTAACATGTTATTCAGGTGGGTGGCAACATCAATTTGCTAAAGGATTAGGACGCGAGTATGTAAATTTATCATCTGTAGGAAAACGTACAGATTGGATGTATAAAACACTACATAATCAACTTTCAACTTATTCAGATTATGAAATGGTAGTAATTTATGGTGGAGTAAATGATGCTTTTTCAAGTGTACCATTATCTAAAGTAGTAAATAATGTTCAAAATATGATAGATGAGTGTATCTATTATGATATTCCAGTTGTAGTTGTGTTGGGATATTCACCTCATAAAATACTTAAAGATGGACCTTATCCAGAAGTAACAATGTTCCGTGCTAGAACAAGATATGCTAATTTACAAGCAAGATTAAACAATCAATTAATGAGATGTGATATTATTCCAGTAGATACTACTATAGATCGTTCAGATTCTGGTGATGGGATACATTTGAAAGCATCAGGACATCGTAAATTTGCTAAATTTGTATTAGCTAATATACATTATTCAAAGTAGTAATAATTAAGTTAATTTACATAAAAGATAAAATTGATATTTATATATATACAATAATGTCTATCTAAAACTTTTATGAAACCCAACAAAAATAAAGTACTCTTTATTTTAAAACGCAACGAAAATTATGGTGCTGAACAATATTCTCACGTAGGATTAAGCACTGGCCTGTACAATTCAGCTCTCTTTATGGATGAGATGCTAAAGAAAGATCACATTGAATCTAAAATGGTGGTGGTAACTGATAATAACGACATTGATCGTGAAGTAACAGAATTCAAACCAACACACGTTATTATCGAAGCGCTATGGGTAGTTCCATCCAAATTTGATGTATTAGTTAAATTACATCCAAACGTTAAATGGGTAATTCGTTTACATAGTGAAGTACCATTTTTAGCAAATGAAGGAATAGCAATGAATTGGTTAGGTAATTATAGCAAGTACGATAATGTAGTTGTAGCTTGTAATTCTCCCCAAACAACTAAAGACATCCAATTTTATTTAGGATATAAAAACAATTGGGATAAAAAATTACAAAAACAACGAGTAATATTTTTACCTAATTATTATCCTCAAGACTATAAATCTAAAAAATTAGATAAATCAAAAGATACTATCGATATAGCATGTTTTGGTGCTGTTCGTCCATTAAAAAACCATTTAATACAGGCAATAGCTGCTATTGGATTAGCTGATAAGATAGGTAAAAAACTTAATTTCCATATTAACTTTAGATTAGAGCAAAAAGGCGAACCTATATTTAACAATTTAGTTGCTTTATTTGAACAATTAGAAAATAAGGGACATAAGTTAGTAATCCATAAATGGGCGTCACGTGAAGAATTTTTAGAATTATGCTCTAAAATGGATATTGGAATGCAAGTATCGTTCAACGAAACATTTAATATTGTAGCAGCTGACATTATTTCACAAGGTGTACCATTAGTAGCATCACCTGAAATACCTTGGGCTAGTCATTGGTTTACAACGCGTCAAACTAATACAAATGACATCTTTAGTACTTTATGTGATACGTATAATTATCCACGTGTGAATGTTTATATGAATAAATGTTTATTGAAATCGTATACAGATAAAACACGTAAAATCTGGGTAAATTACTTTAAATAAAACTATGAAAAAATTATTATTACTATTATTACTCGTATCGTTTGGTTTAACAGCACAAGATATTGTGGTAATCAAACACACAAATTACACAACACATTTTAGCAAATCAAAAAGGTATCCAGTAATGGTTCAATGGGAAACTACAAAAGCAATGGTAGGCTGCCCTACACCTTTAAAACGTAAAGACAATTTCAAACCAGACCCACAATTGGTAGATGAAACTAATATCGCATTTTACTATGTAAAGAGCGGATACGATAGAGGACATGTAATGCCGGCAGCAGACAATCTTTGTCAAACACAAGCAGTACAAGATGAGTGTTTCTACTTTTCAAATATGGTTGCTCAAACACATAGATTAAATGCTGGAGATTGGAAATCATTAGAAACCGCAACCCGAAATTGGGCATTAATTAGTTCAAAAGTAAGAGTATGGAGTGGCTCAGTTGGTGAGGCAAAAAAGATTGGTTTAGTATCAGTTCCTACTCAATGTTGGAAAGTAGTTCAGGTAGCAGGTAAATGGCATGCTTATCTATTTAACAATGATTTATCTAATCCTGATGGATTCCAAAACAACGAAGTACCATTAGCACAAATTGAAAAATTAACTGGATTTACATTCAAATAATAATTTGTTCCTTAAATATTTCCTCGTTACATTTAAATAAAAAAAGTTATGGCTGATTTTTCAAAACAATGGTGTGAAAGTTATGATCCCGAAATGCCGTGGGATTTTGATATTATTGAAGAGGCAAATAAATTAAAACCAAATTATGGTATTAGAATTATATGTGAAGGATATGGTTTTAGTGAAATTATTAAAGACAATAATAATAATATCAAATTAGGATTTTATCATGGTGAAGAAATGAATTATAAATCATTAGAACAAGTTATAGGACACAATGGATCAATTTAAAGTAGACACAGTGGTAGCAAGCGTGATTGCTAAATTTGAGCGTAGAGCTCGTATGGGAAACCAAAAATATGGTACTGATTTAGATCGTACTGATTTAGAGAAAATCGATTGGATTAATCACGCTCAGGATGAGTTAATGGATGGAATTTTATATCTTGAAAAATTAAAACAAGAATTGCAAAAAGATTAGGTTACATATATTTATACGAAATGAAAAACACATCTACATATTGTACTTCGACTTGGCAGGAAACGGCTAGGATAGGGGAATAATATAGATAACGTACAATATATTAAAATGGCCCCTAATCACAAGTTAGGGGCTTTTTATTTGGGAGTGTTGAGCAACGGTTGCTTAGCAGACTGTAAATCTGTGGTCTACGACATTGGGGGTTCGAATCCCTCCACTCCCACAAACTTATCATATGCGGTGAAACCGTGTGATAGCCGATGAATGAAAGTAATACACTTAATGGCTGTGGCCCATATGGGGATAAAATATTCATCTGATAAGTTAATATGCATCTTTGGTGAAATGGTATCATCACGGTCTCCAAAACCGTTGTTCTAGGTTCGAGTCCTAGAGGGTGTGCATAAGTTGAGTTGGCGGAGTGGCCAAACGCACTCGTTTGCAAAACGATAAAATCGCTGGTTCGAATCCAGCACTCAACTCTAGGAAATATAAGATTTCCTGATTATGTTTATTATGTAAGGAGAGTTGTCAGAGCGGTCGAACGAGGTAGTCTTGAAAACTATTGTCTGTAATAGGACCGGGGGTTCGAATCCCTCACTCTCCTCAAAACACAATTAGATTGTATATGCAATTAGCTCGACAATCTTTTGCACTTGCAGATGTGAAGTGATTGTGTTTTATTTAATAGGTTGATTGGGATGTATCCTTTAACTGTAGGAAGGGCGGGTACGATCGGTTAGAAATGCCAATCATAAAAGTAGATGTCCACGCACCCATCTTCCACTTTCCTAAATTGCTTCCGTAGCTCAGATGGTAGAGCAGCTGACTTGTAATCAGCAGGCCGTTGGTTCGACCCCGACCGGAAGCTCAGTAATGGCCCTATCGACAAGCGGTTAAGTCACGTCCCTTTCACGGATGAGTCACGGGTTCGATTCCCGTTGGGGCTACAGTAAATTGCTCGATGGTGTAGCGGTAACACAAGCGTTTTTGGTGCGCTTATGGTAGGTTCGAATCCTGCTCGGGTAACAAATAAACAAATGAGGTTGTAGTAAGCATACCTCTAAAAAACATATGAGAATTATTGAAAACTTCTTATCGGATAAAGAATACCAAGACTTAACTGAATTGGTTACAAGTAATGTATTCGATTGGTATTACATACCATATACTAGTTATAGTGAATTACATGGTGGCAGTAATGTAACTGAAAGTAACCAATTTATACATACGTTTTTTTCCCACAAGCAAGCTTTTAAATTTATTGAATCAATGAACCCATTTAAGGATAAACTAATTCATCATGGAATTATACCAACCAATTTATTACGTATAAAGGCAAATATGTTGATGAAGGATCCATTATATCCAATAAATCATTTTCATCCACCACATTCGGATATAAACGATAAAGGTAAGTTTTGTACTTTATTGTATTATCTAAACGATTCTGATGGAGATACCTACATGTTTAACCAAACGTATAATAATATGCCAGATTTTAAGGATAGAACGGATGAGTTGGTTATAACCAAACGAATAACACCAAAAGCAAATACAGCAGTAGTATTTGATTCTACTACCATACACACATCTTCTTCCCCACGAGAAACGGATAGAAGAATGGTAATAAATTTCCTATTTGAAATTTAATATTTATTATTATGATAACAACAATTGCAATTGCCTCATTGGCTGGATTTGGTTTAGGATGTATTTGTACTCTATTAGCATTTGATTGCCCTAAATGTAAATGTGAGTGCAATGATAATAAAAAACAATTACTAAAAGGATAGTTATGTTAGACTTAAAAGAGTTACTTATAATGCTTGGTTTGGCCGTAGGTGGTCCGATGCCTAATCAAGACATGACATTTTACAGACAAAAATTAAGCAATGAGATGATAATGGAGCAAAAGCTTCAATCAGAAATTAAAGCGCTTGAATATCGTAAAATGTGGGATGATGTAAACAAAACAGAAAAAACTGATTTTGCATCTAGTTGGTTAAAAGAGAAAAAAACCGATGATAAATTAACCCAACATAAAAAGGATCTTACTCAAACTAAGAAAAAAATCAAAGTGCTCAAACAAATCATTGAAAAAGATTCGTTAGAGCACGTTAAAATAGAACCTATGACATTATAGGTATAACTATTTTACTAAACAGATAAGTCTTTATCAATATTTAACAACCCGTTTCTTCCACCAGCATGTCTGCGGTTAGAGATGGGTTGTTTTGATTTCCGCTCAGCATTGTCAAATTTGACTAAAACCGCGCTAAATAATGTACTAATTAATAATGAAATTGCTAATAATGGCATTTTATTTTATATTTTGTTCGACAATACGTATATAACACTTCCACGAAAACGACAAATTGCCATAATGTTCGTTGAAAAATCCACACTACGCCTATAATATTCAAATTTGATTTTGTAGTATATACTATATTTATGATAGACCTAGTTCTCATCATGAAAAAAATTATATCTATATTAATATTAGTTTTGGCATCATTCATTAGCCAAGCGCAAACTCCTAAATTGTTTTTACATAATGTAGAAAACAAAATCCAAATTGGTAAATTAGCAGGAAACCGCAATTTAGCATTTGGTGTTAAAAATATAGTTGAAGAACTATTATCCGAAAATTATTCATTAGTACCTACTAAAGACGCTGCTGATTATTCAGTACAAGTCGACATCGTATTCTTAGATGTTGAATCATCAAATGTAAGCATAGGTATAATGCACCAAGATAAACAATCCGTCGTTATTAGTATGGTGGGTAAATTATTAAAGGGCGATAAAGTCGTCAAAACAAAAACAGCAACAGAAAAATCAAGCGAAGTATCAATGTCTACTTTAGTTATTTCTGAAGCAGGTGGTTTTAATCAAACATCATTATCAAATGCGTTGAAGAAAGCATCGGTTTCATTAACAACTAAATTATTAGACAAAATATGAAAAAATTATTATTCTTACTATTATCATTAGTAAGTTTAACCGCGTTTGCGCAAGAACCTAAAATTAGGTTAGCTGATGACTCTACTAAGGTAGATATTGCTGGTGGAGTAATTGATAAAGGTGATGAATTCATCGTTAATGTTCAATTAAATGGTAATGGAAATACAACTGCTCGTTCATTGTATTTTGATTTTGAATTTAATAATGCTGCATTTGATTTTATTAATGTAATTAATACTGGAACAGGTGGTAATGGTGGTGTACTTCCTGCAGGTGCTTCTATTACAATGGATAATTACACATATCCAGGTTATTCATTTGCTGGAAATGGTAATAACACATCCCCTAATGGTAATCAAAATTACAACAATGCGGGATACAGTTTTACTCAAGGTGGTCCTAAAACAATTATTCGTGTTTATTTAAACTGGGCTACTAATTCACCACTACCTTATAATGGATATGGTGATTTATTAAGACTTCGCTTTAGATTAAAAACAACAGCAGTAGGTGATGCCTGGGATCCAATTAAAATGAACTTTGCTGCATCATTTAATCAAAATGGTTCATCAGGTGCTTGTTTAAATGAAATACCATTAACTACAGTAATCACCCAAAATCCAGACGCTAAGAAATTTGTTAAAGCGGTATTGGATTTGAATGGAAATATTAATCCAACTCACGTTAAAGTATTATTTAAAAAAGCTGATAATACAGGACCAATGTTTAATGTAACCGCAAATGGTACAGTAAATATTGTAGATTCATTATTAACTGCAAATACAGCTTATCAAATTATGGTAATGGCCAATATGGATCAATTACCAGCTATAATGAACTCAGCAGTATCAGTATCGGATTATACAACAGCACAAGCAGAATTTGTATCTCAAAATCTAGATAGAACATATAAAAATACTAGTATTATAACTGGTATGGGATATTGGGCGGTAGATGTTAACAGATCAAACGGATTCGATGGTGGTGATTTAACTAAATTATATGCACAAGCAGTTGGTGTTAATCAATTAATCGTATTACCAGAAGGATATACAGTTGGGTCTAATGGGTGGATGAGTTTACCTACGTTTAAAGCTGCTGAATTCAATGCTGCTACCCCATCTAACGTATTTACTACATTACCTACTAATGCACAGCGTACTTATGAATACACTACTCCAGCTACCCCAGGAACACCATTAACAATTAATGTAAAATATGTACTTCCTGGTGATATAAATCGTTCTCATTCATCTCAAGTAGTAATAAATGGAGCTGTAGCTACAAACGCTGTAGTTTCATTAAATAAAAGTATTGCAAATAAAAGATATGCTGCTGGTCCAATTATGAACCGTACTGAATCATTTATTAATACTCCTCAATCTGTTCCTGCTATTGATGTTAATATTAAAAACGTAACAGTAACTTCAAATACAATTGAAATACCAGTTGCAGTTAATACAAATGGAAAAGATGTAGCTGCATTGCAATTTGAATTTGCATACGATCCAAATAAAGTTAAATTTGATTCAATGAGTTCAGAAGTACCAGCTGATTGGTATGTATTTGCTAATTCAGCATCAGGCAAGGTAAAATTTGGAGCAATTGATCAGAAATTAAAAACTCCATTATCAGGTAATACAGTTCCATTCAAACTGAAATTTACAGCTCTACAAAACGGATTAGATATTAATTCATTTATTAAAATAACTACTGCAACAGATGCCGCATCTACTAACGGATCTCAGCTAGGAATTAACTTAAATACAGAAACAATAAAATTAACAGGATATAATAACTTTTAAATATGAAAAATATATTATCAATTGTTTTAATCGGCCTTATATTTATTACCGCAGGATGCAGTGATATGGAAGTATTATCAACACCTGACATTAAATTAGGAGTTACAGCAAAATCTACCGACATACTCAGTGTAGTATCAACAGGTGGTCAAGTTACAGTACAATACGCGGTTACGACTGGAGCTAAGTACTCTGTACAAGTATACAAATTTGCTGCTACTGAACCTGTAAAAACATTACCATTAACTGCTGAATCAGAAATTGTAACTAAAATATATGATTTCAAAGATTTAGAAGATGGAATATACGATATAACATTAACTGATATCAATGGTGTATCAGTTAAAAAACCATTAGTAATTAAACGTTAAAAATAACATGGCAGAAGAATCAGAAAACTCAGGAGGAGGATCATTTAAAAGCATCATTATTGGTCTAGCAAGCACAGTAGCACTAGGTGTTGGTGGGTATGTCACAAAAACTCTTACAGGTGAAGGTGATGAACCAGCTCCTCAAGCAGTAACAGCACCAGCTCCAGTAATCAATATTACTACTAACAACACACAACAACAAAAGAATGTTGTAGGTGGTGGAGGTGGTGGTGTAAAACCAGCTGCTGCTCCAGCTAAACCAAAACCTAAAACAGCTAAAGAAGAGCTAGAAGAAGCTCCTAAATGGTAATTAAAAATGAAGTTATTTAAAGAAGAACAACCTATGGCACAACCTACTCCTACGGGATTTAAGGAACTATTAAACCAAATGATGAAACGTAGATGGTATATTACCGCTATGGTTTTAGGTGGGTTTATGTTAATAATTGGTGGTATATTCGTTGCTATAGTTAGAGGAACTAATGTAGAAGGTGAATGGAAAGAATTATTATTACTATTACTTGGAGCCTTTATTGGTTCATATGGTAAAATAATTGATTACTGGTTCTCTGATACAGACAAAGATAAAATGTTGGTTCAGAAAATGGACGAGGAAGATGGTGTGTCATTATCCGATACTAAAGGAGGTGATGCACCAACTCCTACACCGTCTCCAGAACCTAAACCAGAACCTAGAACCGGTATCGAAGTTGATGAAGATGGGGATGGGGAATTTGATGGTATTGATTTTGATGGTGATGGTGTTATTGACATGTACTTTGAACATAGACAATGCGAACACGTATGGGGTGACTCAGACGGTGATGGGGATGAAGAATGTTTAAAGTGTGGTAAAATAAAGGATATAGAAGAATCTATAGAAGAATAATAAAATGGAAAAGGTATATAAAATTTATTCAAAATTAGTTTTAGCTGGAATTATAGTTGGCTTTAGCACTCAGATGTATTTTGTATACCTACATTTTACTAATCAGAATGAGAAAGCAAACCAAATAGCGGCTAAAATCTCAAAACAACCTTGGTAAAATGGAAATATTAAAAAAATTTATGGCAGGTGCTAATTCATTACTAGCTGATGAAAAAGGTGCTGTATCATCAAAACGATTTGTTGGTTTATTAGCTGCATTAACATTGTGTATTACAATGTATCAAAATTCATTCTCTGAAGCACATATAGCCCCAGCAGAATCATTAGTAAATGCAGTAGCATTACTTGCATTCGGTTCATTAGGTTTATCTTCAGTAGATAAATTTACAGGAATGAAAAAACAAATATCAGAAGCTACTAAAGCAGAAAAAAAAGAAGAAGAATATGAAGGCTAATTTATTGGTATTATTCCTGTCTTTATTATGTTTACCAATGCTTGGACAAACTATTGGTTCTGTAAAGACAGAAACATACCAAGCTGATTTTGAAAAGAAACAATCAATTGATGTTGTATCGGATTATGAAGGACCTAAAATCCCAATTCAATTATTGAGTATTGGAATTACAGATGAGATATTTGCAATGTATCCAGAACTTAAAGACAAACGTGTTGGTTTAGGATTAACAAATATTGTAGTTGAATTTTTAGAAGAAACTAATCGATTTACATTTACTGAAGATAAAGCCGAGATTAAGAACAGAATGGTAAAACAATTCCAGGCGTCTCAATCGGGTTTTACAGAAAATAAATTAGATGGTAGAGGAAAAATTAAGCTTGCACAATATTTTGTATATGTAGAGGTATACGACTTCTCTGTTTCTGAAGACGAGCAATTAAAATTAAAAGATGGTGTTAAGCAAACTCAAACTACCCGGTTGGGTCTACAAGTTAAGTTCGTTAACGCTGAGACTGCTGAGTACATCACTGGTTCAGGCTTAGGCGAAGCAAGTACAGTAAAACAAGGTGCGTTATCTGATTCGTTTGATGAAATTAAATTTAATCAATCAACAATCGGAATTACCACCAAAAAAGCGTTGGAAACAGCAGCTTCTAGGATAGTATCACGTATGATAAAAAAGAATATATTTAAAAATTAAACTATGAAAAAGTTATTATTGATTGCAATTTTGTGTTTGTCTGCAGTAGCTGCTAATGCACAAGAATTTTTCGGTTCCGCTACTAATAAAGGTATGGACGGATACTTAACAGGTGGTTATATCAAAAAAGGATGGGGTATTTATGCTGGTTTCAAGTATGATGCTGATCCAATGGTATCTACTAAAACAGGTAGTTTTGATAAAACTATGAAATTTGGTGTTATCCGTATGTTTGCTAGCGAGCGTTTAATGTTAGGTATGGGTATCCAACCTGTAGACAATGTTAATAAGCCTAACGTGTGGATAGGATATGCTCCGTTAAAATCTGAAGGGCTTAAAATTTGGGTTATTGGAAACTTAGTAGGATCTAATTTCACACCAGGTTTAGGTTTAACTTACAAATTGGATAAAATCCAATTCTAAGAACAAAGAGTACAACTGTAATAATTAACTATAAAAACAATAAACGATGCTATTAAAGCTAGGATCCGAGGGTGAAGATGTAAAAAAGCTTCAAGCAAAATTAGGTATAGAAGCCATTGGTAAATTTGGACCTAAAACAGACGCCGCTGTTAAAGCATGGCAATCAGCTAATGGATTAACAGCTGATGGTATTGTGGGTGCTGGTACTTGGGCAAAAATGTTTGGAGGTGCTGCTCCAGTAGCTGCTGCACCTGCTGCACCTTCTGCTCCAATTGCTAATTCAGGTAATTTAAAATTATCTAAATTAAAAGGACACATTCCAGATGCAGTAATCGCAATGATTCCTGATACAGCAGCTAAATTTGGTATTAATACACCATTACGTTTAGCTCACTTTTTAGCACAGTGCGGACACGAATCAGGTGGGTTCCGTGCAACTCAAGAAAATTTAAATTATTCAGCTAAAGGTCTAATGGGAATATTTAAAAAATATTTTCCAAACGCATCATTAGCTGCTCAATACGAACGTAAACCTGCTAAAATTGCTGCCAAAGTATACGGAGGTAGAATGGGTAATGGCAATGAAGCATCAGGTGAAGGATATAAGTTTCGTGGAAGAGGTTATATACAACTAACTGGAAAAGAGAACTATACAGCATTCGGTAAGTCCATTGGAGAAGACATTTTGTCTAACCCAGATGTGGTTTCATCGAAATATGCCTTGCTCTCAGCTGCTTGGTTTTTCTCTAAAAACGGATTACACAAGATGGCTGATAGTGGAGCTTCCGATGCTGTAGTTACTCAAATCACAAAACGCGTTAATGGTGGTACAATTGGTCTACCAGATCGCATCAAACATTTTAAAGAGTATTACAAATTGCTTGTTTAATAGAAAGTAATTATGTCATCAGTAAGAGTAACGTTATATGAAGATAAAGATGTATTAGTAGAATGTGATTATCTATTCAATAAAAGTAAGATTGCAATGCATATAACTTTTGATGAGAATATTTGGTCACATTCCTTTTTTAAAAGAATGATGTATATCTATGATGGTATTCTTAATAATTTTAAAAAAGAAGGATATAATGAAATATATGGAGCACCTGTAAAAGGTAACCTAAAAGCAAAGAAATTAGCAAAAATGTTTGGATTCAAAGATTGGTTTGAAAACAACGAGTTATATTTAATGAGAATGGAAATAAACTAAACTAAAAAAAAATATGGGCGGAGCCGGAAAAGCAATTGAAAACGCATTCGTAGATGCGGGAAATGCAATTAATGATAATGTTATTCAGCCAATTGGTAATGCATTTGTAGATGCAGGAAATGCAATTAATGATAACGTAATTCAACCAATTGGAAGTGGTATAAACACTGCAATAGGTAGTGTAGAAGATGCATACAACTATTCAGTAGCATTTGCTACCGATAGTGCACACAGAGTAGAAAGTGCAGCTTGTACTATTGCAAGTACTACCGAAGAATTTGCAAAGGTAGGATTTGATGTAACTCAAAACGAATTTGTTCAATTATCTAAACAAGCTGAACAACAAATTGTTGCGGGTGTTGAAATAGTAGCAGCAGGTGCAGTAGCTGCATATAATTGGGCTGATGCAAATGCTTGTACAATTGGAATAACTGCGGCAATCTCTATGGGTTGTGTTGCAGCATTTACACCAGCACAACCAGCTGGAGCAGCAACTTCAACTACATTATCTTTGATGGCTACACCGGTTCTTTATACGGCAGATATGGCAGCTAAATCAGTAGTAGCAACAGCAATGGGTTCAATAGTGGCAGATGGGTTTTTATCAATACCTGGTGTTGGTGGAAGTGTTGATCCACAATTATTGAAAAATGTATGTTCAAATTGTATTTACTATAGTTTAGATTCGGCTGCATTGTGGGCTACTCCAGCAGGAGTTGGTATTGCAATCGGAGCTGCAGTAGCACCAGTTGTTGCATCTTTAGTATGTACTAGAACTTGTCCTAATGGATTTAGTAAAGCAATAGGAGCGTAATAAGTGAAGTATGTACTTGTATTCTTACTTTTAATCGTTTCATTTTTAAGTAAGGCACAAGTACTTACCAACGCATACTTTGACCCCTGTTCGAAACAGATGGTATTATATACTGTTCCGATCGGGGGTTCTGTATTGATTGTATATCGTAGTTCTGCTCGTTCATTTTCATATGAAGAAGCAGCTAAAGGTGAGGTACAATTATGGGTAAATGAGCAAATGAAAGCATATGTGTGTAAAGCACAAGAAGTAGTTGCTCAAACCCAAACTCAAACAATATCAAATACAATTTCCGCAGTAGTAGCTCAAGCAGCAGCTCAAGTTGCAGCACAGACAGCTGCCCAAACTGCGGCCCAAACAGCAGCCCAAACAGCTGCTGCTACTGCTGCGTCAACAGCAGCAAGTACTGCTGCCTCTACAGCAGCTTCAACAGCTGCCAATACAGCAGCATCTACAGCAGCAAACACAGCTTCAGGTACAGCAGCCAATACAGCCGCAGGTGCTGCCGCTAACACAGCATCAAGTACAGCATCATCTAGTGCATCATCAAGTGCATCATCTACAGCGAGTTCAAGCGCATCATCAGCGGGTAGTTCCGCTCCAAGTGGTGGAGGCGCTACAGGTGGTGGAGGTGGAGGTGGTGGTGGAGGAGGCGGTGGATCTCCGGGAGGGGCTAAAGCCGAAGCAAAGGCCGAAGCTAAAGCAGAGGCTAAAGCTGAAGCCAAGTCTGAATCTAAAAGCGAATCAAAGTCGGAATCTAAAGAAGAAAGCAAATCAGAATCAAAATCTGAAAGTAAGGAAGAAAAGAAAGACGATGCTAAAAGTGAAAGCAAAAAAGACGAAAAGAAATCAGATAGTAAAAAAGACGAAAAGAAAGCTAAAACAGTAAATACAACTAATCCATTAGTAGTACAAGGTGACTTTGCATTGATGCAAAATGCAGACAATACATTTACTCCAGTACTGGGTGTATCAGCATCTAAAGCATCGTTAATGGGAAATGAATCGTGGGGTGCTACTTCAATGATCCATTTGAATTTTAAACAATTAGCATTAACAGGTAAGTATACTAAAATGTATACTACAAACGGTGCTATTAGTCACGTTCGAAATTATTCATTAACATACGCAACTACATTTACAGACCATTTAACATTTGCTGGATATACTTACATTAAATTATTAGGTAAAAAAGGTGTTGCAGGCTATAACGTATCATTAATTGCTGGATTCTTAGGATCAGGAGATCAAATGTATGGTCCGTCATTAACTGGATTCTATATGAGACCATTAGAAACAAAAACTAAAATTAAATTCACACCTGAGGTGTTTTTACTTTATTCTCCGACATCTTATATTACAAGTGATCCAATAATGAAAGTAAATAAAGATTTTAATGTTATGTTAGGAAATTCATTCGATATTCCGTTATCTAAACGTTTCCGAATTAACTTTAATATCAAATCAAACATACCATCTACATTTGATAAACCAACATTCTTCTTTACTATAGGCTCTAAGTTGAATTTGTAATTAATTTATTTCTCTACTATATTTATATCAAATAATAATATGGAAGACCAAGAACAAGAAAATAAAATGGACGTCATCACAGTTGATGTTCCATTATTTATACGTTTACTAGAATTTGCTCGCGAAGATGCAACTGATGATATGATGTTACATGATGTAGCTGAAAAATTAATCGAAATGTGTGCTGATGGTGATATAATGCAGATGGAACAATACGATGAAATTGTTGGTACTAAAGTAGACGGAGCTGATACTTCAGGAATGAATGCAGTTGAAGATAACATGCATGAAAAACCAGAAGAACTAGACGAAATCTCATATCGCTGGTATAAAATTGCAGGTATTAAATAATACCAATTAAAATATTAAATAATGGAAGGACTTGTCAATCAAGTCTTTCCTAATTAAATTCAGTTATAAATTTAAACAATAAGTTATGTGCGAAATTAGCAATTTAGAAATTACCAATTCAGGTAATGCAAATGGTATCTCACTCCATTTACAACAAATCATTAAAACCGAAGGTAAAGAGCGATCTCTAACCGTAGAAGAAAAACAAACCATTATCGATAATGCAACTATTGCATATGGTAATTTCTTAGACGCATTAGGTGTTGATTGGAAAAACGATCCAAATTCATCTAACACACCAAAACGTGTAGCCAAAGCATACGTTAATGATTTATGGAGAGGTCGTTACGAAGTATTAGGCGATGTTACAGCATTCCCATCAGATGGTTATAATGGTATTGTATTAGAGCGCGATATTCCAGTAATATCAATGTGTTCTCATCACCACCAAGCAATTTTAGGTAAATGTCATATTGCATATGTGCCAGGTCCTGAATCAAAGGTAATCGGATTATCAAAATTAAATCGTGTAGTTGAACATTTCTCACGTAGAGGCGCTATTCAAGAACAATTAACTATGGCTATTCATAATGCTATGGATAAATTAATTGTAGGTAACGAAGGTATTATGGTAATGATGCATGCAACACACAATTGTGTATCATGTCGTGGAGTTAAACATATGGGTGCTAGTATGATGACGTCTGAAGTATCAGGTGTATTTGCTGACCACGCTAAAACAGCTAAACAAGAAGTATTAGAAATGTTAAAATTTAACCTACAAGCATATATTTAATCAGTTATGGAAAACACAGAACAAACTTGGCAAGACCAAATTATCAAAAAAGAAATTGATGCTGATCGTTTACACTTTATTACTGAAGTAGAAACATTCAACAGATTATTCGGTAAACTAAACAATTACATTCCTACGATTCCAGAAAAAATGGAACGTGATTTTATCTATAACTTCATCCAAGAAGAATTAGATGAATATAAAGTAGCAGCTGATGATGGTGATATTATCGGAGTAATGGATGCCTTTTGTGATATTATGTACGTGCTATCAGCAGGCATTATGGCCTATGGATTAAAAGATAAATTCTTATCTGCATATGGTGAAGTACAAGCATCTAATTTATCTAAATCATGTGCTACAGAGGAAGAAGCTGATGCAACTGCTAAATATAGAGCTGCTGCTTCACAACGTCCATGCCATTTTGAAAAACGTGGTGATAAATACGTTGTATATCGTTCAGAAGATCGTAAAGTACAAAAATCATTATCATATTTCGCCCCAAATTTAAAACAATTCTTTACAGAAGACGAATTAAAAAATGCAAAACGATAAAATATTTATTCAAATTGCTTCATACCGTGATCCCCAATTGTTGCCTACAGTTGAAGATTGTATCTCTAATGCTAAACATCCAGAAAATTTAGTATTTTGTATTGCTCATCAGTTTAGTGATGATGATACATTTTCTAAAGATATAGATAAATACCGGGACGATTCTCGATTTAAAATAGTAGATGTAGAATATAAATCATCTTTAGGGGCTTGTTGGGCACGTAATTTAATCCAACAACATTATGGTGGAGAAGATTATACATTACAAATTGATTCACATCATAGATTTGCTGAAAATTGGGATGAAACCTTAATTGGAATGATTAAACAACTCCAAGAAAAAGGCCATAAAAAACCATTATTAACAGCATATATTTCTAGTTTTAACCCTGAAAACGATCCAGATGAACGAGTTAAAGAACCTTGGTGGATGACGTTTGACAGATTTATCCCTGAAGGTGCTGTATTTTTCCTACCAGCAACCATTCCAGGATGGGAAGATATGACTGAACCAGTTCCTGCAAGATTCTATTCAGCTCACTTCTGTTTTACTTTAGGTCAGTTTGCTTTAGAAGTACCTCATGATCCAAATTATTACTTCCATGGTGAAGAAATTTCGATTGCTGTTAGAGCTTATACTCATGGATATGATTTATTTCACCCTCATAAAGTAGTAGCTTGGCATGAATATACTCGTAAAGGTAGAACAAAACATTGGGATGATGATCCAGAATGGGTAGCTAAAAATAATGCATCTCACTTCAGAAACCGTTCATTATTTGGGATGGATGGAGAATGTTCACCTTGTATGCGTAGTAATATTGGACAGTATTGGTTTGGTGAAGAACGCACATTACAAGATTATGAGCGTTATGCTGGATTAAAATTTAAAACTAGAGGTGTGCAGCAGTATACTTTAGATAATAAATTTGCTCCTAATCCAGTAATTGAAGATGAAACTGAATACGAAAACGCATTTTTAACAATATTTAAACATTGTATTGATGTTGGGTATGATCGCGTTCCTGAAGATGATTATGATTTCTGGTGTGTAGCATTTGAAAATGAAACTGGAGAAACTATATTTAGAAAGGATGCTGATAGCGATGAAATCAAACGCATGAAAAACGATCCAGATGGTTATTGTAAAGTTTGGAGGGAATTTAATTATGGTGGTAAACCAACTAAATGGATTGTTTGGCCACATTCAATATCAAAAGGATGGTGTGATAAAATAGAAGGTAATTTATAATGGAGCATTTTTATAAAAATGTAAACAGTGAAAACTGGTTTAATTATGAAGATTTATACTCTTCAATAGTATCTAAATTTCCAACAAACTCTCACTTCGTTGAAGTGGGGGTTTGGAAGGGAATGAGTGCTTGCTTTATGGCTGTTGAGATTATAAACTCAAACAAAGACATAAAATTTGATTGTGTTGATACTTGGGAATATGTTCCAACATCTAAAGAATTAGAAGAAGATCAATTTGAAAATTTATATGATATATTTTTAAATAATATAGAACCTGTAAAGGATAAAATTAATATTATCAAAGATGTATCATGGGACGCAGCTTCTAATTACGCAGATGATAGCTTAGATTTTGTATTCATTGATGCAGGACATGATTATGAAAGCGTAAAAAAAGACTTAATAGCGTGGGCTCCAAAAGTAAAATCAACCGGGATTATATCGGGTCATGATTATCATTATGATTGTGGTGTTTATCCTGCTGTTAACGAATTCTTTGGGCAAGAAAAAATATCTGTAATAGGTGCTTGTTGGATATATGACAAATCAAAATAAAATTTGGGATTTAATTACTTTATTTTGGACCGATGGTAGGGAAGATAGTGATAGAGAACGTAATGTTTTGTTCACTATTGAGAAAAATACCGAATTAGTTAATTTTATTAACCAAAATGGAGGTAATGTTAATTATATAGTGTATGATTTCTCTCCTAATAAAATAATTGAAAATTCAATTCATATTCCTTACCCATTATCAGTATATAAACGCTCAGAAAAAATAAACATAGCATTAGATCGTTCAAAAAGTGATTTTATATCAATTATAGATTCAGACTGTTTCTTTGATGAAGAAGAATATCCATTAATTTTAGATTTATACAACAATTTAGATTCCGATTTTGTTTATAATTTTGATTGGAAAAAAATTAGTGGGGATGAGTTTGTTGATTATGAAAATAAAACATTAAAATCAAAAACCAATTTTAATTATGCTATTGGAAATGGTTGTGTTGGAGGATTAGGAGCCTTCTTTATTACACCCACAAAACCATTAAAAGAAATTGGAGGGTTTGATCCTGTATTTACTACGTGGGGAGGAGAAGATGGAGATGCTTTAGATAAATTACTACGAAAAATAAATCGTCAACCAATAACAAATATTTCACCTTATCATTTGCCTCATTTTACTGATTGGGGTAATAAATTATATTATGACAGATAAAAAATACACCATAGGAATTACTACTTTTATTAATCGTTTAGATTACTTTACTAAGTTTTTATCCCAAATTAGAAGTCAAACAGACGCTGATATTATAGTTGCTATAAATGGAAATTATCAACAATTATTTGATGACGAATACAGGAAATCTATTTTAAAATTATGTTTAGAATATCAAAACGTTTACCCAATATTTTTTCCAGAACAAAGAGGATTAGCTAAACTAGTAAATACATTATGTATTCACTCAACTACTGATTGGACTGTAATCCTCCAAGATGATTTAGAATTAACATCTGATGATTTCTTTTCAACGATAGAACAAAATTTAACTCATCAACACCCAGATATTTGTAGAATTAACAGTTCATTCCAATATTATGCCGTTCATAAAGACATATTAGATGAATTAGGTTATTTTGATGAGCGATTATTAGGATTTGGAGAGGAAGATGGTGACATTATTTGGAGATATGTAAGTAAATATAATAGAAATGTTACTGAATGGAGTATTGGTGGTATTCAACCATCTGGAAATTGGATTAGAGATGAAAACATCCGCCCAGGTGTTTCTAAATATTCAGCATTTAATCGAGAATTTATGTTTAGTTTAGATAATAATCCAAAATATATTCTATCGGGAGATGATACAGGGATTGAAGGAATGTTTGGGGCAAAATATATTAAAGTACAATCAGATGCTACTCAATATCCATATGAGTCATTTTTTAGAAATAATAAAAACAAACTATGAAAGTAAAAATAGATTGTTGGTGGACTAATTCTCACAATATTACTGATAGGGTAATTAAACAATTTGTTACAGATCCAAATCAATTAGATGGGATTAAATTTGTTCATGATAATTCGTATGAAGCTTTATTTATATTTGGGAGACCCAGTCATGATACTATTGTAAAAAGTAAAGATACTACATTTTGCTTTACAATGGAGCCATTATGGTCAGGTAATAATTCAACTCATTTACATGAAATAAGTAATCATATTATAGTTCATGATAAAAAAGGATATGAAGATACCCCAGCATATAAAGAACATTTAGTTTATATGTTATATGGGGGACATGGAGAGATTAATTTTGCTGAATCTGAATATGATTGGACTTATAGTAATTTAATTAATAAAAAATTTAATAAGAATAAATCTATTAGTACCATAGTTAGAAACTCATACGAAACTCATTATAATTTCAATACAGATTTATATCAAACTATATATGAGGATCGAGTTAAAATAGTAGAATATTTAATTCAGAATAATTTTAATATTGATGTTTATGGTCAATATTGGGAAGAAAACGGAAAACAAGTAAAAGGTGCTATATGGAATAAAATGTTAGGACTTAATAATTACAAATTTTCAATTTCAGGAGAGAATACAATACAAAAAAACTACATTAGTGAAAAATTCTGGGATTGTATTTTAACCGATACCATACCTATTTATTTTGGGTGTTCAAATTTTAATGAATATTTAAGTGAATTAGATGAATTTAATTTTACTGATATAGTAAAAGATAAAAATGAAATTGAGTATAGACTAAAACATATTATTTCAAATGAAACTGAATTATATAATAAATATCTTCCAATAATTCATCAAATTAAAAATGAATATTTTAATTCTAAAGAGTATAATTTATTTTTAAAAATTAAAGACTTAATATCTTAATGAAAACAAAGATAGTAACATGCATATATAGTAACCTTTACGGTACTAAATTCGGTGGACGAATAAATAGAGGATATCATTACATAAACTCAGTAAAGTCAATGTTAAAAATGACAAATGCTGATTTTGTATTATATACAGCTGAAGAAGAAGTAGAGAATTTAACTAACTATTTAGGTGAGTATGAAAATCTTACTATTAAAACTTATGATTTAGATAATCATTATTGGAAAGATAAATTTGAACAGTATAAAAATTTTGAAGACGCTAAAACATCAGATAGATGTTTAGAAGTCCAATATATGAAATTATATTGGATGAAAGAAGAAACTACATCAGATTATGATAGAGTTTATTGGTTTGACGCGGGTTTATCATATACTGGTTTAATCCCCGACAAATACATGGAGTGTAAAGGTGATTATTTTTCAGGTGAAAGTTATTATTCATCTCCATTATTTAATAATACATTCTTATCTAATTTAAATAATCAAACCGAAAATAAATGCTTTTTGATATTAAAAGAAAATCATTTGAATTTTTGGGCTCATGAACCTAAAGAATGTTTTATTAATGAATATGATGGAAAGTGGCATGTTATTGGAGGTGTTATCGGAGGTGATAGTAAGTTAATTAATGATTTATTTATTAAATTTGATAATGGGGTTAATAGTATTATAGAAGAATATAATAAAATTCAATGGCATGAAGAGAATATCTTAACAGTTCTTTATTATAATTACCCTGAATTATTTACTACTGATTATTTTGATACATGGTGGCATGAAAATAACATTCAGGCTTACTTAAATGAAGATAATTTATATTTTATTAGAAATCGGTCATTTTATAAAGTTTTAGAACAACTACAATGAGTACAACTATAGTTACGGGAATTTGGGATATTAAAAGAGATCAATTATCTGAGGGATGGTCTCGTTCATTTGATCATTATTTAAATAATTTAGACAAATTACTAAAATCACCAGACAATTTTATTGTATTTATAGAACCAGAATATGAACAATGGGTATGGGAACGACGTTCATCTGAAAATACTCAAGTGATTATTCGTGAGTTAGATTGGTTTAAAAATAATGAATATTATGATTTAATACAAAAAATTAGAACCAATGAAAATTGGTATAACCAATCAGGATGGCTACCAGAAAGTACACAAGCTAAATTAGATTTATACAATCCATTAGTAATGTCTAAGATGTTTCTAATGAATGATGCTAGAATATTTGATAAATTTAATTCAACACATTTAGTGTGGGTTGATGGTGGTTTAACAAATACAGTACATGAAGGTTATTTCTGGCATGATAAAGTTCTATCTAAATTAGATAAATATTTTAATAAATTTTCATTTGTTGCTTTCCCATATGATGGTAAAGTTGAAATACATGGTTTTACCTACGAACCAATGTGTGAATATGCTCAAGGAGAAGTAGATAAAGTGTGTCGTGGAGGTATTTTTGGAGGACCTAAAGATTTAATTGCCGAAGTAAATAACATGTACTATTCATTATTGATAGATTCCCTATCTAGTGGGTATATGGGTACAGAAGAATCATTATTTACTATTTTACTTTATAAACATCCAGAATTATTCCAATATTTTGAAATTGAAGGAAATGGTTTATTAAGTACATTTTTTGAAAATTTAAAGAATGATACATTAAAAAATTTAAATCAAAGTAATAATGAAATATTACAAAATGACCATGATGTAAATAATACCGCATTATATGTTTTAACTTATAATTCCCCATCTCAATTTGAAAAATTATGTATGTCGTTTGAATTATATGATAAGAACTTCTTAGATAAACCTAAAAAATACCTATTAAATAATTCTACAGATCTAACAACTACAAAACAATATAATAAGTTATGTAAAAAGTATGGATTTGAAGCAATTAAAAAAGATAATATTGGAATATGTGGTGGACGTCAATTCATAGCTGAACACGCTGATGAAAATGGATTCGATTATCATTTTTTCTTTGAAGATGATATGTTCTTTTATTTAGGTAATGATGAATTCTGCAGAAACGGATTTAGGAGAAAAATTAATGACTTCTATAATACAATGATGCGTATTGCTTGGACTGAAAATTTTGATTTCTTAAAATGGAATTTTAGTGAGTTTTATGGTGATAATTCTAAACAATGGGCTTGGCATAATGTTCCTGCTGATGTTAGAGCTAAATTATTTCCTGAAAGACCAGTTAAAATAACTAGTGATGTGAATGCTGCCCCTAATATGAATTTTAAAAATATAAAATCATTAAATGGGTTACCTTATGCAACTGGTGAAGTATATTATTGTAACTGGCCTCAAGTAGTATCCCGTGAAGGTAATAAAAAAATGTTCTTAGATACTAAATGGGGTTATCCATATGAACAAACTTGGATGTCATTTATGTATCAACAAACACTTGATAAAATACTCAATCCAGGAATATTATTAGCAACACCAACTGAACATGATAGATTTGAATTTTATCCTAGAGAAGACCGTAGAGAAAATTAATTTCTTAATTATGTTTATAACAAAAAGGTTATATGTATCAATCAATCTATTACGATTCTAGAGAAAAGAAATATCACTTACGTGATGATAAATTGGGTTGGAACTCATTCGAGTACCAACCCACATTTTTCAAACCAGATACCAAAGGACATTATTTAACATTGTTTGGGGATAAAGTATCACCTACTAAAACATACTCAGGTGATTGCTACGAAACAGACGTTGATAAACACACTCGAGTACTAGTTGATTTATACTCAGAATCAGATGATACACCAGAATTTCACAATACGGTATTCTTTGATATTGAGTGCGAAATTGCAGGTGCATTAACACCACAAACAGTAGCTAATGCTCCAACTAAAATTACATCAATTGCTTTATATGATAATTCGTTAAAGCAATATTATTGCTATATTCTAGATGAAGATCAATTACTTACAAATTCTGAAAAAGATAATACATTTGTTATCTCTTGTATTTCGGAAAAAATCCTGCTGCAAACGTTCCTAGATAAATGGAATGAATTAGATCCTACGATAATCTCGGGGTGGAATAGTGAATTCTTCGATGTGCCTTACACATACAACAGAATTGCCAAAGTATTAGGTAAAACGCAAGCTGACCGCTTATCTCCGATTAGAAAAGTAGCTGTAGGTGAAAATGATGGCGAGCAAGTAGTTAAAATTGGTGGTTTAAATCACCTAGATTATATGTTACTATTTAAAAAATATGTAACTAAACAAGAACCATCATACGCATTAGGTAATATTGGAACTAAATACGTTAAGTTAGGTAAAATTGAGTATTATGGTTCATTAGATAAATTATTTAAGGAAGACGTACAGAAATTTATCGAATATAACATTCGCGACGTTGAGATTCTAGTTAAGTTAGAGGAAAAAATGAAATTTATCGATCTAACAGTTACTGTTGGTCACCTATGTCATACTACCTACGATAACATCTATTATTCAACGGCTCTAAATGATGGTGCTATTTTAACTTACCTAAAACGTAAGAATATTGTATCGCCTAATAAACCGACTACATCAAATCCTAAATTAGGTGGATTATCACGTAAGAAAGCTGAATTTGATTACAAAACAGGTAAAATCACTAAAGAACAATTAGATGAAATTATTGAATTATCTGAATATGCCGGTGGATATTTAAAGGATCCAGAACCGGGCCTATACGAGTGGGTAATTGACTTAGACTTTACATCGCTATACCCATCTATTATTCGTTCTTTAAATATTGGTATTGAAACGCTAGTAGGTAGAATTGTAAACAAACATAAAACTGATAGTCAGTGGTCCTTAGATGAGCTGAAGCACATGGACCCAAACACTAAGATTACAGTCGAAAAACTACTACCAGATAAAACATTAAAGCTAACAGATACCACAGCAGGTATAATGTATAATTTCGTTAAAAATAATAACCTAATTATATCAGCTGCTGGTGTTATATTCGATAAAAATAAACAATCAGTTGTATGTGAAATTCTAACTGACTGGTTTAATAAACGTGTCGAGTATAAGAATTTAATGAAAAAAGCATATAAAGCAGGTGATACTGTTATGGGTGAGTTTTATAACCGACGCCAACATGCATATAAAATTAAATTAAATGACGTGTATGGTGTATTTGCTTTAAACTCATGGCGCTACACTGATGGTCATAAAATGATATCTAAAGCTATTACATTAACAGGACAACGATTAACTCAAGAATCGATTATATTCTGTAATAAAATAATGAATGAGCGATTAGGTACAAATAATAAAGATTATATTATTACTTCAGATACCGACTCATTATTCATTCATGTTAAGGATTTACTACGAGCTGAAGGTGTTGATTTAACTGATAAAGCGGCTTGTATTGCAGCTACATTAGAGATTGCTACCGAGATTCAATTATTAGCAAATAAACATTTAGATACACTAGTAGTTGACTTATTTAATTTACATGATCGACCTCACTACTTTGAATTAAAACAAGAAGTAGTAATCGAACGGGGCTACTTCTCAGGTAAACGTCGTTACGCAATGTATATTGTAAATAAGGAAGGTGTTACAGTTGAAGAGCTAGACATGAAGGGATTAGATCTGATGAAATCGAATTTTCCACCATTATTCCGTGAATTTGGTGAGTCGATTCTAAATCAAATCATGTTCGGTAAACAAAAACAAGACATCGATAAGCAAATACTTGATTTTAAAACTAAGGTAAACACAATTGATTGGCGTCAGCTATTGAAACCGACTGGCCTAAAACAATTAGGATCATATATTGATTCACGTCCTAGAAATGGTGAGATATTTAGTAAATTACGATTAAAATGTCCAATCAATACTAAAGCTGCTATTCGCTATAATGACTTACTACAATTTAAAGGATTAGATAAACAATACTCTAAATTCCAGATTGGCGATAAAATGCTAATTGCTTATTTAAAAGATAATCCATTTAAGATTGATTGTATCGGATTTAACGGCTATAATGATCCTCCACAAATTATTGAATTTATTGAAAAATACATTAATAGAGGACTATTATTTGATTCAGTAATGAAAAACAAAATTGAAGGCCTATATTCCGATATTGGATGGGGAATGCCTATATTTAATGCTAATTTTAACAAGTTCTTCACTTTTGATTAAAAAATATATATTTATATACGATGAAAAAGTTATACATACTACTACTAATGCTGATGGGAGTGTCAGCGTTTGGCCAAAAACAAAAATTTATTATTGTTAAAACATATAAGAACGGAATTGCTACCGTATCTAAAGTAATACCAATTCCTGTTCCAGCACCAAAACCAATAATTGTACCTGTTGCTAAGGCACCAAAACCACGAGTTAGAACAGTTACTAAAACAGTTGAAGTATTAAAATACACAATGGTACCAGTACCAACTGCTCCTACAGCATTAGATACTGTTGCTATCCTACAACAATACTATCCAAAAAATGTACATAAAGAAACACTTACATTAGAAGATGGAATTGGTAATGTTATAATTACAGATACAATCTCACATAATCGCTTAGTAAGTAGAAGATGGATTGCTGATGTAAAACCAAAAGTTAAGGAACGAATTGTAGAAGTATACCGTCCAAAGATAGTACAGTGGTATATGGGCCCACATATGACTACAAACTTTACACAACCATTCCAATCATTTGGATTATCAATTGTTCGTAAATCATTAAATGACAATTTACTTCAATTACAAGTTGGTGGTAACGTACATGAAGGTTCTATGCGTCCAAATGCTTATATGGGAATTGGTATGCTTTTAAAGCTAAACTAGATTTCTTCATTAAATTAAGGTTATGATCGATAAACGTAAATTAGTAGATAGTATTGAAAAATATTATCTGAATGGACTGACTGAAGCAGTTAAGTTCAACATTAAAAATAATGTGTTAACAATTCCATTCTCTACTACTAATCGTGATGTAGTAGGTGAAGTTGTATTACCAATTGAATTACCAAATGCTGAATTCGGTATATTCGAAACATCCCCATTATTAAAATTACTACATATCCTAGATACGAATGTAGATATTCAGTACCAGGAGAAATTCGGTATTGTAGAAAAACTACTAATTGAAGATAACCAATACAAAATGATGTTTTCAGCATCAGATATATCATTAATCCCTAAAACACCAAATGCAATTGATGTAACTTATCAGTTGCATTACGATATGGAGCCCGATTTCGTTACTCGATTTATTGATTGTAAGAAAGCATTAGGACCAGATATTAAAACATTTACATTAGAACCACATAACGATACAGCACGTATCATATTAGGTGATCCATCAGGATATGCTAATAAATTGGAATTCAATATTCCATCCAAAACCGAAGGAATGCCGTTTGCTCCATTATTATTTCCATCAGATGTGTTACGTGAAATATTAACAGCAAATAAAAACTTCGATAAAGCTGAAATGAAAGTAAACGAAGATGGATTAATGCATCTAATGTTTATTGAAGGAGATGCCATCTCTCAGTACTTTATTATGGCTTCTTTAAATTAGATATATTTATATACGAAATAGGGAAGTATAATTTTCTTAATTATATTTACACTGTACTAAAAATAAAAGTTATATGAGCGAAGAGAAAAAAGCATTTGGCCGTGTGAAAGGCCAAACCAAATCACAATCCATTATTTCTGACGCATTATTAGCGCCTTACGAAATCCAAGTAGATGAGTACAGCTACACTGTAATCGATTCAACAAAAACTGGAAACAATTTCTGTGGTAGTTTTACTTCATTGTCAAATGCAATGGATAAAATTATTCGTTACCAAGTAGCAAATAAGCGCGAGACTTATTCACTCCGAGAATTTTTAAGTAATTATACATCAGTAAAAGAAGAAATTAAAAACTTAGTAACAGCATGATAAAAGCAGTATTCGACAATATCGTCGTTAAAAATGAAGAATCCGGAGAGAAATTCTACGGTTCAATTGTAGTACCAGATATGGGCAAGGAAATGCCCCACGTTGGAACTATTATCGGAGTAGGACCTGGACGCCGAAATGGAGAAGGTAAATTAATTCCATCTACATTTAAAGTAGGTGATAAAGTTATCCTACCTAAAATCGGACCAGTAAGAGTAGAATATGATGGGGTAGAATACCTCGTTACAGGAGAAAATAACGTTTTAGCATTAATCGAAACAGAAGACAATGAGTAAGCAAATAGTATTTAATCAAGACGCAAAAACCAAATTATTAAAAGGCGTCATCAAATTATCAGATGCAGTTACGTGCACATTAGGACCAAACGGTCGTAACGTAATCATCGATAATGCAGGTGAGAACCCAGTATCAACTAAAGACGGTGTTACAGTTGCTCGTTCAATTGAATTGGAAAACCCAATCGAAAACATTGGTGCACAATTATTAAAACAAGCAGCAATTAAAACAGCTGATTTAGCTGGTGATGGCACTACTACAACTACATTACTTGCTGCTACTATGATTGCAGATGGATTCAATGCTATTAAAGCTGGATCGAATGCAGTAGAAGTTAAACGCGGTATTGAGCAAGCAACTAAGGAAGTTATTGCTAAAATTAAAGAAATATCTAAAGATATTACTTCAGACGAGCAAATCAAGCAAGTAGCAGTTATTTCAGCTAATGGTGATGAGGAAATCGGTGCATTGATTTCTGAGGCAATGCAAGCAGTAGGTGTAGATGGTGTAGTTACAGTAGAGGAATCTCGTATTGGTGAAACGTCATTAGAGATTGTAGAAGGTATTCAAATCGATAAAGGATATAAATCATTATACTTCGTTACTAATAACGATACAATGACAGCTACATTAAACAATCCGAAGATTCTATTGTATAATGGCCGTTTAACTCAAGTTAAGGAATTACTACCGCTATTAAATTCATTATCACAATCAAATGATGAATTGTTAGTTATTGCTGAAGATATTGATGGTGAAGCGCTATCAACATTATTAGTAAATAAGATGCGTGGTATTCTAAAAGCAGCAGTAGTTAAAGCACCTGATTTCGGAGATCGCCGTTTGCATATCTTAGAAGACATTGCTACAGTAACAGGCGGGCAAGTTATCTCACCAGAAAAGGGAATGAAGTTGGAGAAATTCAATTCCGATTGGCTAGGTTCGGCTCGCTTAGTTACAGTGGCTAAAGAAACAACAACAATTGTTGATGGTAAAGGTAATGTTGAGGAAATTGAGCAACGTATTGATGATTTAAAACAACAAATCGACAATGCTAAGTCAATGTTTGAACGTGAAAAACTACAAGAACGTTTAGGTAAATTATCAGGTGGTGTAGCAGTAATTAATATCGGCGCTCCTACGGAAGTAGAAATGAGAGAGAAAAAGGACCGTGTTGATGATGCACTACACGCAACCAAAGCAGCATTACAAGAAGGTATATTACCTGGTGGTGGAGTAGCTTTAATACATGCTCGTGAGGTATTAGCTAATAAAAAATACGATAATGTAGATTTGGATTTAGGACGTGATATTGTTTATCGTGCTTGTACAGCCCCATTCCTAAAAATATTATCTAATGCCGGATACGAAAATTTAGAATCATTTAGTATTGTAAACCGATTAGCTAATGTTGAATCCGATTATGGTTATAATTTAAAAACTAAAATCATCACAGACTTAGTTGAAGAAGGTATTATCGATCCAACTAAAGTTACTCGTTTAGCATTAGAAAACGCGGTATCAGTTGCAGGTACAATTTTGATTACAGAATCAATTATATATAACAAACCTGAAGAGAAGAAAGACCAACAACAACCAGACATGGGAAATATGGGAATGTATGAATAAAGATCAATTTATATTTTGGCTTAAAGGATTTGCTAGAGCAGTAAATGAAGAAGGACCAACACCGAAGCAATGGGAAACCATTGTTTCGGAATTGGATCAGATTAAAGATTGTCCTGATTATGGATCACCTATTGAAGAATTCAAACCAAGCCCGATGTGGCAAGAACCACATTATGTAAATCCATGGGATAAGTATAAGATAACTTGCCAACCTGGTGATACAAACTTAACAACAACATCAGGAAGTGGTACTAGTTATAATGCTTCTAGTATTATAACAAATGGAAATACAACTTGGACTAATTTACCAAAAGGTGCTAATGTAAGTTACACTAGTAACCAATTAGAATTAGATTTAGAGTAAATAAACTGTAGTGTGGCGGAACTGGCACACGTATCCTCCTGTCCCGAGGACGTGGATAAAGAAATAGATTGATGATATGGGGTAGACCACCAGCTTGCAAGCGTTTGTCATCAATTGAATCTCCACTTGATGGTTCGAATCCATCCACTACAGCAGACTCTCATCTAGGGTTGTGCCGAGAACTGATGAGACTGGTTAGACGACACAAACGTCCTGAACCAGGGTTAGGAGAATACAGATAGACACTCCTTCATGAAGAATACCTTGCGGTTGGTCCCGTGTAAGTTCTTCAATTTAGGGCTCGTAGCTCAGAGGTAGAGCAAATGACTCATAATCATTAGGCCGGGGTATCGTAATCCTCCGGGCCCACTCAAAATAAATGTTATGACACCAAAAGAACAAGCATTAGAACTATATGATAAATTCTTTAATAATGCCGAATCAAGAAATAAGATAGGATTATATGATGAAGATTTACATAAATATAATACTAAACAATGTGCATTAATTGCAGTAGATGAGATAATATTAGCTAATCCACATTCTAATACATTTACAAATGTTGAATATTCAACTATGGGATATTGGCAAGAAGTTAAACAAGAAATAGAAAAGCTATGACAATAGTAGAAGAAGTAACAAAGTGTAACGATTGTCCATTTTGGGGAAACAGCATGGATGGTATGGAATGTAGACACCCATATTTTAAGAAAAGAGCGGAAGAAAGAAGATTTATTTATATAACGGAAGATGATGGATGGGACCCATATGAAAATATGATTATAAATAGTGGTAATGTAAATGGCATTCCTGATAAATGTCCTTTAAAGTCAGGTGAGGTAGTAACAATAGTTAAATTAAAATAAATGTTATGACAGTAAAATCAGTAAAACTACAATTAGAACGCGCCCAAGAGGAAATCGCTTTACTAAATGAAAAAATCGCTATACTCGAAGATACGATTGATAAATTAAAAGCTCTTAATTACATTCAAGAAAAATATAATATTCCAGGTAATTAATTATGCAACACACTCTTTGGACTGAAAAGTACCGCTCACAAACATTAGATCAATATATAGGCAATGATGAATTAAAAAACACAATTCAGAGTTGGATCATTAAAAACGACATACCACATTTATTATTATATGGTAAAGCAGGTACAGGCAAAACTACATTAGCCAAATTAATCACTAAAAATATCAATTGCGATATGATGTACATTAATGCATCAGATGAAAACGGTATTGATACGATTCGTGATAAAGTAAAATCATTCGCTTCTACATCTACATTCCAACCATTAAAGGTAGTAATACTAGATGAGTCCGATTATTTAACTATTAATGCACAAGCATCGTTACGTAATATAATTGAAACATTCTCGGCTAAAACACGTTTTATTCTAACGTGTAATTACGTTGAGCGTATTATTGAGCCATTACAATCTAGATGCCAAGCATTTAAAATTGAAACATTATCTAAACCAGATATTGCTCGCCATTTAGTTTCTATATTAGAAGCAGAAAATACTACATATAACCTACCAGACATATCTGCTATCGTTACTAATTTCTATCCAGATATTCGTAAAATCATCAATGTAACTCAACAGAATAGTATTGATGGTAAGTTAACTCTTGTTAAAGCTGGTACTAGATTTGATATACAAGATGTAATTAAATTAATTCAAGGTAAAGACGCATTTAAATCAGTCAGACAATACTTAGTAGACAATAATATATCTGACTTTGAACCAATGTATAGAGCGTTATATGATGAATTAGGTAAAGATAATGGAATGATCACAATGACATTAGCTGATTATCAATTCAAACATGCAACAGTAGTAGATAAAGAAATCAACTTTATGGCGTGTATCGCCTCAATTATAAACATAATTAAATAATGGATCCAGTAAAAATGAACATTAATCTCGAAGATACTACCGAGATAACATGCGATGAGTGTGGTAACGCTACATTCCATGAAGCAGTAGTATTACGCAGTATTTCCCGCTTTATTACCGGAACTGCCCAAGATGGTATGATGCCAATCCCCGTGTTTGCTTGTGATAAGTGTGGACATGTAAACGTACAATTCATGCCTAAAACACAACCTACAGCAGGTGCTCCATCAGTTGAAGATGTAAGCGATGCTCCAAAACGTTCACGTTTTCCACGTCCTGAATAATGAACGAATTCTTTAAGATATTATCTTACTTATCATATGATAAGGTACCTTATAGCAAACTGAGTGATACTGAAATTAAAAGTATTAATCCATATATGCTACATAGGTACCTATCTATGAGTTCTGAATACTGTGTATTTGCTAATGAAGTACAAGCTATACCTAATTTAACACCAGAACAAGTATATAATATTTACTTATCATTATTACCTAAAGCTAAAAAGTATTTTAAATACACTAAAGCCGCTTCCGAAAAGATAGATAAGGATAAAGTTTCTAAATTATCTTCATTATTACAAGTATCTCAAAGAGAAGCAAACGATTATCTTGCTTTATTAAGCAACGATCAATTTCAAGACATATTAAACAGTTATGGCCAAAACACCGATACCCGCCCTTCTAAAGGAAATAAAAAACAAAGCGGTAAGAGAAATAAATTATCAAAATGATAAAACAATATCATATTCTCAGTTCTCTATTTATGCTAAATGTCCATTTCGTTGGGGTCTAGAATATAGAGAAGGGTATCGTAATTTTCAGCCATCAATGGCTGCAGTGTTCGGAACATCAGTTCACGTTGCGATGCAACACTACATTCAAGTTATGTTCGATACAAGTGGAGCCGAAGCCGATCGAATTGATATAGAATCATTCTTCCAACAGACATTCTCAGACGAATACAAGAAAACACTAAACGATAATAAAGGTATTCATTTCTCATCAGCAACTGAAATGCGTGATTATTATGAAGATGGATTAGCAATTATCGATTACTTTAAAAAGAATAAAGGTGAATACTTTAGTACTAGAAAATGGGATTTAGTTGGAATCGAAATGCCTCTAGTGCAGCCGATTGATGATAATCATCCTAATGTTTATTTAAAAGGATATATTGATTTCGTTCTATACAACGAAAATACTAATAAAATTAAAATATTCGATATCAAAACATCTAAAATGGGGTGGAAAGATAAGGAAAAGAAAGACGAACTAAAAATGCAGCAGATTATCCTATATAAGGAATACTTTGCTAAACAGTATAATATCGACCCAGAACAAATCGATGTGGAATTCTTCATCGTTAAACGTAAACTATATGAAAATCTTGATTTTCCTCAAAAACGCATTCAAATCGTTGAACCCGCTTCAGGTAAAGGCAAACGTACTAAAGCAGTATCACACATTACAGAATTTATCAATACAGTATTCAACCCTGATGGCACTTATAAGTCAACAGAGTTAATCAAAAACGTGTCTAAGGAATCATGTCAGTGGTGTCCGTTTAAAGACAATAAAGAACTATGCAATAAAGATTCATCTTTCTAATTCTGTTATATATTTATATACAAATATAATAATATACAAAAATGGGAAAGAATGAACAATTAGTCTTGACAAGTGTAAAGGTGCACGGAGACATATTTGAGGAATTTAAAATGGCCTCTATAAAAGATAAATTCAACTTACAAAAATTAATGAACAGAGCAATGCATTTATATTTAACTAATGATGAGTTTAAAAAACAAATTCATAGTTATAATGCATTAGTAATGTCCGGAAGTCTATAAACACAAAATAATCAGTTATGCAAAATTACATTCCTAAAGATCAAAGGAAAAAGATTCTATTAATGTGCGACGACATTAGATTTACCTCTGGTATAGCAACTATGGCTAGAGAAATCGTTGTTGGTACCGCAAATCATTACAATTGGGTAAATATTGGTGGAGCTATTAATCACCCAGAAAAAGGCCAAAGATTAGATTTATCTTCAGACACTAATAAAAGCGCTGAAATAGAAGATGCATCGGTGATGATTTATCCTACTGATGGATATGGTACGATTGAATTTGTGCGTCAAATTATGGAAATTGAAAAACCAGACGCAATTATGTTGTTTACAGATCCACGCTATTGGATTTGGTTATTTCAACATGAGCGTGAAATTCGTTCAAAAATGCCTATTATTTACTTAAATATTTGGGATGATTTACCTTATCCATTGTATAATAAGCCATACTACGAGTCATGCGATACATTATTTGCTATTTCAAAACAAACTGAAAATATTAATCATGTAGTATTAGGAGATGTAGCTAAAAATAGATTAATCAAATATGTTCCTCATGGGATTAATGAAAAATATTTCCACCCAGTAGATAAAACATCAAATGATTTTAAAGAATTTGAAAAGCAAGTATTGGGTAATAATAAATTTGATTTTATAACATTCCATAATGCTCGTAATTTAAGACGTAAATCAACTTCTGATTTGATTTTAGCATTTAAAACATTTATTGATAAATTACCAAAACAACAAGCAGATAAATGTGCTTTAATTTTACATACAGATGCTATTGATGATAATGGTACCGATTTACCTAAGGTAATTGAAATGTTAATGGGTGATAAACAAAAGAACATTTACATTTCAAATCAAAAGATCACACAATCTCAATTAAATTATTACTATAATTTAGCCGATATTACTGCGTTGATATCCTCGAATGAAGGTTGGGGATTATCGCTTACCGAATCAATGATGGCGGGTACTCCGATTTTAGCAAATGTAACTGGAGGTATGCAAGATCAAATGCGTTTTGAAGATGAAGATGGTAATTGGATTAAATTTACAGAACAATTCGGATCAAACCATTTAGGTAAATATAAAAAACATGGTAAATGGGCATTTCCAGTATTCCCAAGTAATATTTCATTAATCGGATCTCCTCCAACACCATATATCTTTGATGATAGATGTGATTTTAGAGATGTAGCTAATCAATTAGCATCAGCATATGCTTTAAAAATGGAAGATTCAAACGAATATGCTAAATTAGGAAAAGCAGCATGTGAGTGGGTAACATCAAACGAAGCAATGATGACTGCTAAAAATATGTGTATTAATGTTGTTGATGGTATTGATGAAACATTCGAAAAATGGACACCGCGATCATTATTTGACCTAATTAAAATTGAAGATTATAAACCAAATTACTTAAAATACCCAGTAGCAGAACATGAATAAGCCGTTATGTATAGTAAGCTCACCCGTAGACACATTTAGTGGATACGGTGCACGCTCAAGAGATTTTATCAAATCATTAATTAAAGCCAAAGGTGATGAATGGGATATTAAATTATTATCTCAGCGTTGGGGATCTACTCCATTTGGGTTCTTAGATGATGAAATTGAAGAGGAAGCGGATTTAAAATCCCGTATTATTGGTACTGGTAATCAACTCCCAATTCAACCTGATGTATGGTTCCAAATTACAGTTCCTAATGAATTCCAGAAAATGGGGAAACATTTAAGTATTGGAGTAACAGCAGGTATTGAAACAACAATTTGTGATCCATCTTGGATTGAAGGTTGTAATCGTATGGATTTAATATTAGCATCATCAGAACATTCAAAAACAGTATTTGAAAATAGTCAATTTGAACAAAAAGATAAAAATTCAAATAAAACAACAGCTATTATTAAATTAACATCACCTGTTGAAACGTTATTTGAAGGTGTAGATTTAAATAAATACTTTAAAACGACTCCATCACAAACTGATTTAGTACAACAAATATCTAAAATTAAAGAAGATTTTGCATTTTTATTTGTAGGACATTGGTTACAAGGTGATTTTGGTGAAGATAGAAAGAATGTTGGTTATATGGTTAAAGCGTTTTTAGAAGTATTTAAAGGCAAAACAAACCCACCAGCATTGATTATGAAAACTAATTCAGCTACAACTTCAATTATGGATCGTAATTCAATGTTTGAAAAAATTGAATCTATTCGTAAAACTGTAAGTGGTCGTTTACCTAACATTTATTTGTTACATGGTGATTTAGAAGATGAAGATATAAATGATTTATATAATCACTCTAAAGTAAAAGCAATGGTATCATTTACTAAAGGTGAAGGATTTGGTCGTCCATTATTAGAATTTACAGTTACAGAAAAGCCAGTAATTGCTTCAGGATGGTCAGGTCATATTGATTTCTTAAATAAAGATGCTGCTGTTTTAGTAGGTGGTGAGTTAAAACAAATACACGCATCCGCAGTAGTACCTAATATGTTAATTGCTGATTCTCAATGGTTTGCTCCAAATGATGGACAAGCAGGGTACGCTTTAAAAGAAGTATTTGAAAATTATAAAAAATTTATCCCGTTAGCTAAAAAACAAGCAAATATATCTAAAAATAAATTTTCATTAGATAAAATGACTGAAAGATTAAGTCAGATTTTAAATGAAAAAACACAACCTATCCCGAAATTTATCCCTTTATCTTTACCTAAATTAAATCAATTAGAATTACCTAAACTAAATAAATAATGGAAGAAATGTTTGATTGCCCTATTTGTGGAACTGATAAATCAGTAGTAGCACTTAAAATGAAAGGGGTTGATACTCGTATTTGTCAAAATTGTGGATACCAAACTAATGAAGGTATGGTAGATGGTTCTGATGTAGAAAAATCAATATTTGAATCACAACCAGAATTATTTAAAGATTTAAAACTAATTGATGATAGTGGATTTGTTTGGTACCCAACAGTACTAAATGAACAAAATCAAGCTATGTTATTTCCAGATGGCAAAAACGCAGATAATTGGGGATGGAGGGTTGCTAAATATATTCTAATTGGAGAGAATGATAAAGCATTAGTTGGTCAAACCCACAAATTAGATATGACCAACTCAGTTGTATATCCTAATATGATGTTTCCAGCTGCTTTGTATGCTTATTCAATTTTAATTAAAAATGACGATGAAGTTTAGTTTTGCTGTAACAGTATGTAATGAATTAGAGGAGATAAAACAACTCCTTCCTAGCTTACTAGAAAATAAACAAGTACAAGATGAAATCGTTATCTTGTATGATGAAAAAAATGGTACTCCGGAAGTATTAGAGTACCTACTTTCATTCAATAAATTACCAAATGTGCAAACGTGGCGTAAATTAGATTTTAATGGTCATTTTGCAGATTGGAAGAACCAATTCCTAGAATATTGTACAGGTGATTATATTGTTCAAATTGATGCTGATGAATTACCATCTAAAGAATTTTGGGCATATTTACCAGCTATATTTGAATCGAATCGAGGACTAGCAGAATCATTTTATATTGCCCGACGTAATACAGTAGATGGGTTAACTCAAGAACATATCGATAAATGGGGATGGAATGTACAAAAAATTGATAATAAAGATCTAATCAACTTTCCAGATTGGCAGCACCGTATATTTAAAAATAATGGTGTTATAAGATGGAAGAATAAAGTACATGAAGTACTTGAAGGATATGGATCTCTTTCATATATTCCAGCTGAATTATTTTTATGGCATCATAAAGATATTAAACGTCAGGAAAAACAAAACGCATATTATGACACACTTTAAAAAAATATTCATAGCTGGTGCTAATGGTATGTTAGGTACTACACTACAAAATATTACAGATACTTCCGATTATTTATTAACTGATAAAGAAATTGAAGATAATATTACTTTTTGTGACATAAGAGATTTAGCTCATACATCACAAGTAATTAATGAATTCAATCCTGATATTATTTTAAATTTTGCTGCTTTAGTTGATTTAGAATATTGTGAAATCGAAAAAGATGATTGTTATTTAACTAATACAATCGCTGCTATCCATTTATTTAATTTAGCTAAAGATAGAAACATTCCATACGTTTTTATTAGTACAGCAGGTATTTTTGGTAATGATAAAGAATTTTATACAGAACAAGATACCCCATACCCATTAAGTGCTTATGGTAAAAGTAAATACTACACAGAACAACTATTACAAAATCAACAATATGAAAAGTATTGGATTTTTAGAGCTGGTTGGATGATGGGAGGTGGTAGAGCTAAAGATAAAAAATTTGTTAATAAGATTTTAAAACAAATTGAATCAGGAGCTAAAGAATTATTTGTAGTAGATGATAAATTAGGAGTACCAACATACACTAAAGACTTTGCTCAATCAATTTTAAATCATATTAATGAAGATTTACCTTATGGTTTATATAATATGGTAAGTCAGGGTGAAGCTAGTAGATATGATACAGCAGTAGCTATTAATGAATACTTAAATTTAGGATTAACTATTAATAAAGTTGATAGTAATCATTTTGCAGTAGATTATTTTGCACCTCGCCCATACTCAGAAAAATTAATTAATAAATCACTTAATGATTTAGATAGAAATTATATGAGGAATTGGAAAGTTTGCTTACACGAATACTTAGATACATTAAAATAAAATGGCAGAAAAAACCGAATTATGCTTACTATTTGAAGAATATAGAGCAGATAAATGCGAGGCAATTGGTCACAATTACTCAGTTGATTACTTTGAATTATTAAATCCAATCAAACATACTCTTACTAATATGTTAGAAATTGGGATTGGAAACGCTCCATTAATGAATCCATATGTTAGTAATTATATCCCCGGAGCGAGTATAAAAGCATGGCGTGATTTTTTTCCAAATGCTACTGTATACGCCGTTGATATTTTAGAAGATGTTATGTTTGAGGACGACAGAATTAAAACATATGTTGTTGATCAATCATCAACAGATAGTTTAAAATCATTTATTGATGAAGTTAAGGTAGAATTTGATTTTATTATTGATGATGGTTCACATGATGTTGCTCATCAAATAACCTCAATACATGAACTTTCTAAATCGTTAAAAACTGGAGGATTATATATTATTGAAGATATTGCTCCATGGTGGCAAGAACAATTATCAAATGAAATAGTTCCAAACATGGAAATTATTAAAAATAGAAGAGAATTCATCGTTTATAAAAAATTATAAAATGGTAATACCAGTTTCGAGATTATGGCATAAAAAAGGCAAATTAGAGTATTATACAATGCTCCAATTACAAAAGTATTTTCCTAATATTAATTTTGAATTCCATATCATTTTAGACCAACCTACATTTCATGATGAATGGTCAGATAAAATTGATGCATTACCATTTAAATGTATTTGGTATTCAAAAGAAGATATGACTAATTATTTGAAACAAAATAATTACGCGTCTGATGAATTAATTAGTAAAATACCTAATTTTATTCATTTCTATCATATTATTATCAATCATTATTTAAGACGTGTGTTATGCTATGATTATTCATTGTTAATTGAGTATGATGTTATTTTTAATAATGATGATTTAACACAATTAGATAATTATTTACAAACCAAAACACCATTTGGTATTATTGAACCCGCAAACGCTGGTTGTGATAAAGCATTAGCTCAATCACTAACTAATTTATTTGGCCAAAATGTAGTAAAGTATACTAACGCTGGTATTAATGCTGGTTTTAAAGGATTAGATTTAAGTATATTTGATAATTTTTTAAATCCAAACACATTTAATATGTTAATTGAATGTTTTGATTTTACAGGAATATACAATGAAGATGGAACCGAAAAAACAGGATGGACTCGAACTATCTTAGATACTCAGGAACAATCATTTCATTCATTAATGAATGCTTTAAGCCCAAATCACCAAATATTAAACCCAGAAGAATATTATGTGTTTCCTTATTGGGTTGATATGGAACACTTACTTAAATCTAAAGTAATTCATTTTATAGGTCATGAAAAACCCCAAGCAATGATGGATTTTATTGAAACTAAAATTAAAGAATGGAATGATTAATTTAAATAAAAACTCAACAGTATATGTTTTCGCTCCATCTAATATTGAAACTGGAGGTATAGAGTGTTTATATGCTTTATGCTCTACCTATAAAGAATTAGGAGTAAATGCTAAAATGGTATTAATCCATCCAGATATTCATCCCCAACACAGAAGTGATTGGAAGAAAATTATTTCTACCGAAAATCATAAAATAAATATTGGTGTTCCATTAGCATATAGTAAATATATTTCACAAGACGATGTAGTTAGTGAAGTAGACGATAATGAAGATAATTTAATCATTATTCCTGAAATATGGCCTGATGTGTTAGATGGTTATTTAAACGTTCAAAAATCAATATGGTGGTTAAGTGTAGCTAATGCTTTAGGTACAGACCAACGAGATTTCCATTTAAAATTGACTCAACCCGAATATTTAGGAGTTCACCACTTTTATCAATCACAATACGCCTATTGGTTCTTACTTAATCATGGTGCTCAATATGTTTATCCATTATTCGATTATATTAACAGAGATTACATTACAGATATAACTCATAAAAATAGAGATAATGTTGTTTTGTATAACCCTAAAAAAGGTATTGAAATAACTAAACAATTAATGGATGAAAATCCGGATATTGAATTTATTCCGTTAATTAATATGGATAGGGATCAATTACGTGAATTAATGCTTAAAAGTAAATTATATATTGATTTTGGACATCATCCAGGTAAAGATAAATTCCCACGTGAGGCAGTAACTTGTGGATGTGCTTTAATAACATCATTTAATGGTAGTGCTCGTTTTTTTCAAGATATAATGATTGACCCACAGTATAAATTTGATGATACAGTTGAAGGTGTAAGTGAATTAATTAAGGATATATTTGATAATTTTGAAATACATTTCAATAACTTTAATTTATATAGAAAAGTAATTAAAGCAGAGGTCGAAACATTTAATAACCAAGTTAAAAATTCATGTACGATTATCTAATTGTAGGGGCTGGTTTATTTGGAAGTATTTGTGCACGTGAATTAACTAATGCTGGTAAAAAAGTATTAGTAATAGATAAACGAGACCACATTGGTGGAAATTGTTATACTACTGATGTAGATGGAATCAATGTTCATACTTATGGTCCTCATATATTTCATACTAATAATAAACAAGTGTGGGATTATGTAAACCAATATGCTGAATTTAATCACTTTACTTACAGACCTAAAGTTAAATATGGTAGTAATATCTATTCATTCCCAATCAATTTAATGACATTATATCAGATGTATGGAGTTACAACACCCCAACAAGCTGAGTCAATACTTGAATTAGAACGAGTACCTAATAATAAACCAAACAATCTGGAAGAATGGATAATATCTCAGGTAGGAGTTAAATTGTATGAAAAATTCATTAAAGGATATACTACTAAACAATGGGGACGTGATCCAAAACAATTACCCGCTTCAATTATTAAACGATTACCTATTAGATTGACATATGATGATAATTATTTTAATGATAAGTATCAAGGTATACCAATAGGTGGTTATACTCAAATATTTGAAAAACTATTAGATGGTATTGATACTCAACTCAATGTAGACTATTTTAAAGATACACTACCAGAACATAATAAAGTAATCTATACAGGTCCTGTTGATAAATTTTATGATTATGAGTTTGGTAAATTAGAATATCGTTCATTACGTTTTGAAAGCGAACGTTTAGATATAAGTGATTATCAAGGCAACGCTGCTATAAATTATACTGAAACTAGTGTACCATATACTCGAATTGTAGAACATAAACATTTTGAATTTGGTAAACAAAAACATACTGTTATTACTCGTGAATATCCAACTACTGAAGGTGAACCATATTATCCAATAAATGATGAAGCAAACAACAATAGATATAACCTATATAGGGAATTAATGAACATGGAAGAAAGAATAATATTTGGAGGACGATTAGCTGATTACAAGTATTATGATATGCATCAAGTTATTGCTTCTGCTTTACATCAATCTAAATTACTTCTTTCTTAATTATATTTAAAATATGAAAATTATTTATAGAATATCAGATGCAGGTTATAGTAAAGTAAAACCTAAATACATCAATAATAGAAACTGTTTATGGAACGCAGTTAATGTGTTTAACGATGCTGATTGGTCTATTATTGCCGATAATGTATCTGAAAAAACAGATAACATGATTCAAGAGTATGTATCTAAAGATAATATCTTCTACACTTCAGTAGGTCATGGTGCTGGTACATTTAATATTGCTTTAACTGAAGCATTAGGTTATGACGATAATGAAATAGTATACTTCTGTGAAAATGATTATTTACACAAACCCGGCTCACAAAAAATAATTGAAGAAGGATTAAATGAAATTGGAGCCGATTTTGTTTCATTATATGACCATCCAGACAAATATATTGATGGTGCTAATCCATATGTACAAGGTGGGGGTGAAATGACTCGTGTTATGTTATCTACATCATCTCATTGGAAAGTAACTAATTCAACAACGATGACATTCGCGTCTAAAGTGAAGACACTTCGTAAGACGGAAAATGTATTGCGTGAATATACTCAAGGCAGTTATCCCCGTGATTTCGACATGTTTGTCTCATTATACAATTCAGCTCATTACTTAGTTACTCCAATACCAGGCTATTCAACTCACGGCGAAACAGCTTGGTTAACACCCTTAATCGATTGGTCAAAAATATGATATCAGTTATAATCCCAACTTACAGAGAACCAGAAGTACTTGATTTATGTTTAAGATCAGCTATTGAAGGTCAAACAAATAGAAATGAAATTATTGTTGTTGTAGATGGATTCTACGAAGAAAATAAAGAAGTACTATACAAATACCAAGATGATATTTCAGTACTTGATTTAAAACAAAACGTAGGATTAGCTCGAGCAACTAATTTAGGTGTTTATAATGCGTCTAACGATTTAATTTTAATTGTAAATGATGATAATGTATTTCCTATTGAGTGGGATGTAAGATTAGAATCACAATATGCCCCAGGTGCTGTTTATGCCCCTAATCAAATTGAACCGATTCCAAGTATATTTAATCAATTTATAATTAAGGATTTAGGACGTGATCCTAAAACATTTGATTTAAAAGCATTTAGAGTATTTGAAGTTAAATCATCTAAAATGGTTAAGGACATAAGTGGTTCAACCTTACCTATATTCATGTCTAAACAAGATTATTTAAGAGTAGGTGGATGGGATGAATCATATCCAGGTGGTTGGGTTGTTGATTGTGAATTCTTTATGAAATGTAATTTAAATAATATAGGAAGTATTCGTTTACATAATATTTCGTTTTACCATTTTGTTTCCGTAGGTACTAAATCAGAAGAACGTATTCAAGAAGCAGTACATAAAGAACAAATGTGTCATGAAGCATTTAGATACAAATGGGGTGGTTATATGAAACGAGATTCCCAAACTAACAGAATATTTGTCTAAGTAAAATGTCCTTATTAAGTTTACATTATGAATAAAGTTTTATTACAATACGCAGTCGTAGCAATGTTACTTTCATTTGGAGTATTTACATTAATTAATTATGATGTTGCTCTAGTTGATTGGACTGATTCATCTAAATTCGGATGGGTATTACTTACATTCTTTATTTATCATAACACAACCAAACAACATAAAGACGAATAATATGTTTTACTACTTAATGCTTGCCTTTCTTATATTTGTAGCCTTAATGGTTCACGTTATTATAGCTCACATTACTCATTCATTATTAGAAGAAGTTGATAATAATGGATGGTATAAATCAAAATACAAAAAGTTTTTACTAATACCTGGACTTCCAGAAGTAGTATTAGCAATATTGTTACTTATGATATGTGGTGTAGTTACATATGCTTATATTATCAGTTTATTTGAAGATTAAATTTTAAACCAAAACCCAAACAATTATGTTAATTGCAATTTTAGTGTTGTTAGGTCTTGCTGGTGCCATCTGGTACTTTGCTAGTAAGCAAACGCAGACCGTTACTCTTTCACAAGAGGATGTTGCCGCTTCTAATCCATCATTTGATGAAACAGAAGCTAAGTTAAAGGAAGCTCAACAAGCTGCTTTAAAAATCGATAAAAAGTTAGACAAAATGACTAAAAAGATTGACGAAGCATTAGCTGCTGTACCTGCTCCCGAAGTAAAGGCTCCAAAAGTAGAGGTTGTTGAAGAACAAACACCTGCAGTTGAAGTAGCTCCTGTAGCTCCAGTTGTTGAAGTTGCCCCAGTAGTTGAAGCTCCTAAACCAGTTAAGAAGAAGCGTCGTTACTATCCTAAGAAGAAGTAATAACACACGATTAAAGTTAAAGGTCCTAGTTTCTAGGGCCTTTCTTTATTATATTTATGTATGAAAATAAATACTAAAATATGCATCACTTATTAGAAGACGAGATTAAAGCTATCATTGGTGAGGTAGGAGAAGAAGTAACAGCAGCTGAACCAACATCTCCAGCAGTTGATATGACTCCACCTCAATCACCAGATAGTGGATTAAAGATGGTAGTAGATGTGAACAAGAATCCAACTAAGAAGGGCATTAAAGTTCAATTCATCGTTCCTCAAAGCACAGACGAGGCTAAGAAGGAAGAAATTACCCAAAAATTAAAAACCAAATTAAATAAAGGATTAGCCGATATTGGATTATCAGTTGATACCGATTTAGACGTACCATATCAGAATGTAATTGGATTCTTAATCCGATTAGAGAGCTTTAAATTATTTATCAAAAACATTTTAAACCCTAATTCTGATGAGCAAACGAGTAATACCGAACCTACAGTTTAATATAAACGGAGACGGCGAACCTGATTACTCAGTAATCGGAGAAAATGAAATAATACAAGATATTGTTTATTCTCAAACAGTATGGGGGATTAGAGAAGCTATTAAGCGTAAATTAAAACACGCTAAAATAATAGAAATTAACTCAACTGGAAATTATTTAACAGTAGACAAACAAGATTTTGAATCCGCATTAAATAAGTCAATCTCATACTATGAAAAGTTTGAAGATTACGAAACGTGTGCTGAAATTATAAAATTAAAAGAAAAGTTATGAACGTAGATAAAGAGATTGAGGGAATTCAAAACCAAATTAATGGTCTTATTGGTACTAACACTAAAATAGTACGTCGTAAGAAGAACAATGAAGATATCAAACATGAATTATTCATTAATATCATTACACAAATTGAATTAGTAATCAATCGTTCTACATTAGTACATTCAGACTTTAAAATTGATTTATCAGATTATGATGAGATGTATTTACAAATCATCGATAATTTGATTTATTTATCGTTTGGAACACAAGCTGCTGAATTAATTATTCACTACTGTTATGATCGTTTAGAAATGGATGGTTCTATCCCGTATACTGATGTAAAGGGAGTTGAACGTGAAATATCAAACCCAGAACAGCTGTGGGTAGCTGTAAAACAATTGTTATAAAATGGCTAAAGCTAAACCGTTTAATAAAGAGGACCTATTAAGGGCTATGAGACATACCAAATCAATTCGAGCTGCGGCTCGTTATTTGGGGTGTTCCTATCAGCACTTATGGCCATTTATGAAGTCCTACCGTATAGATGATAACGATCCTAATTCTCCTACTTTGTTCGAGGTACATAAGAACCAAACCGGAGTGGGTATTCCTAAATTCTTGCCTAACCGTCGTAAAGAACCGAATGTTAAGGCTATACTCGAAGGTGAGGACGGCTGGCAGAGCTTTACACCCGAGAAAATTAAAATCAGGGCAGTCGAAGAAGGATATCTAAAAGAATGCTGTGATATATGTGACTTTACAGAACGACGAGTTACAGATTATAAAATGCCATTACTGATGCATTTTCGAAATGGTAATAAAGTAGATTATAGATTAGAAAATCTACAATTGTTATGTTATAATTGTTATTACTTGTATGTAGGTGAAGTACTTACAGGCAACCAAATACGTTCTATAGAATCAAATCAGGAAACCAAGCAAGTTGATTTTGACTGGCAATTAGACGAGGATCAAATCGCTAATATGAAAGCACTTGGATTGTGGGAAGATGACGAACCCGAAGAAAATAGCTTAATTGCTAGGAATAAATAATTTTCCTTATTATCTTTAATTAAATAAAACAAAATATATATGGCACAATATTTCACAGTGAAAGCCGTTTTCGAAGTTGAAGACGCAAAAGGTAAAATTAAAAAACAAACAGAAACGTATTTAGTTGATGCAATGTCAGTTACAGAAGCTGAAGTACGCATTACAGAATATCTATCTGAACGTGGTGAGAATGATTTTGAAGTAAAATCAGCATCTAAATCAAATATTGTTTCAGTAATTGAAGCATAATATTTATCAGTAATGAAAGAACAAGACGAATTCGAACCGCTTATAATTAAAGGAGGTAAGTTTGGCACACCAGCACCTGAATACAGGTTGGAAATTGCTAAACAAACTGTTAAAGCGGTCGAATTTGCTTGTAGATACAAGGTAAAATATGTCATTGCATGTATTATATTATCTCCTACTGTAGGTGGAATGAATATGGCTACATCATTAGCAATGGACGATACTGATTATTTAGAGAATTTAGATGGTTGTTTACCAACATTAGAAGAAGCAGAAGAATATGAGTATTGTGCTAAGGTTATTAAATTAAAAGAATTAGTACCAACAATTAAATTTACTCGTAAAAAACTTAAAAAATCAATTGTAGATGCAATCACAGAACTTTAAACCACGCGATCCAAAAACCCCACTTGATGTTGATATCGATAATATCGCTTACAATGAAACATATGAGGAAGATTTAGAATATTTTGGATTAGAAGAAATTATCACTCCATTAAATGATTTAGAGGATGAAAACTGGGAAATAATATGGGCTGACGACGATTTATTAGATGATGATGATTATGATGAATTCCCAGAAGATTTATTTGCTAATGACAACATCAGTGATTTCATAGATTAACTATGAACATCCAGGAACTAAAATCGGCCCAACGTCAAATGTTAATTAAAGCACTTGCTGATTTATATGAGCAATGTGAGGACGACACATTATCTACATTGACATTAGAAATAAACTACAACCCATACAATATGGGACATAAAATAACAACAACACATCACACAATAGGTTATGCAGAACGATATCCAAACTCCGATAACGGAGAGCCTAATTCGTGAAGTACTTACTTCATACGACAAATATAGAGGACAATACAAATTAAATACTCTATTAGTACTGACACCAGACGAAATTATTAAGCAAATAGCTGAGGATTTGAAACGAGAACATGCTAAAGATAAAAGATAAACATTTCGAACCACTAATACCAAAACAAAAGCTAAATGCTATGATTAAGGCATTAGCAATGGAAATAATACATGACCAAAATTATAATCCAGTATTAGTTATAGTATTAAAGGGAGCAGGTATATTTGGAGCGCATCTAGCTGAACAATTATATCCATTAAGCCCAGAATTAGAATTCGTTAGATTGTCATCATATGAAGGTATTGAATCTACAGGCACTGTAAAACAAGTTCTTGGAATATCTCGCGACCTCTATAAACGTAATATAATTATAGTCGAGGACATTGTTGAGACAGGCTTAACAATGGTTGAATTAAAAGACTATCTAATTAATGAGAAGCAAGTTAACAGCGTTAAAATATGTTCTTTATTTACACGCCCCAAGAATTACAAGACTAATGTGGTTGTTGATTACGTAGGAATGGAATTAACTGATGATGAATTTATCATTGGTTTTGGATTAGACTACGATGAACAGGGACGTTGTTTAGATGAAATTTATAAACTCGTAGAGTAATATAACAGTAATATTAAACGTTTTTTAGTAATATGTTCTTTAATATCTATACATGGATTTAAAACCCAATATAGATGAAGTTATTAAGTATATTTTTAATTAGTTATTTTAGTTTATTTACCCTTCAAGCACAGCATACCTTATCAGGTAAAGTAAAATCAAACAAAGAAGAACTTATAGGTGTAACCGTTTGGTTAACAAATAAAGACACAAATAAAAAGATAGGTACAACTTCTGATGTAGAATCAAAATACATCTTTAGTAATGTACCTATTGGTAACTATTCTATAAAAGCATCATTTGTTGGACATAAAGAATACAACAAATCCATAAAAATTGATACTACAACTAACTTTGATATTCAGTTAGAAGAAGATACGAAAGTATTGCAAGAAGTTGTGGTAAAGCAAGTAGCAAAGAAAGAAACTGCAACTGCACTTATCAATACACTTAAAGCATCTTACATTGTAGCAGATGGTTTATCAATTGAATCAATAAAGAAAACACCAGATAGAACTGTTGGGGATGCACTTAAAAGAGTTAGTGGTGTAACAATCCAAAACGATAAGTTTGTTTTAGTTAGAGGTTTAGCTGATAGATATAACTCGGCTCTACTAAACAAATCAATCTTACCATCAACCGAACCCGATAGAAGAGCATTTTCATTTGATATTATCCCAACATCACTAATAGATAATATCATCATCAACAAAGGAGCATCAGCAAATCTACCGGGTGATTTCGCAGGAGGTTTAGTACAAATAACAACAAAAGAAGTTAGTGGTGATTTCTTTAATATATCATTGGGAGGAAGCTGGGGTTCATTATCAACAGGACAGGATTTTAGGTTGGTAGACCCTATACAATTCCCAACATTATTCCCATCAACAAACACATATAGAATTGCTGGATTAGGTGATAGGAGAGCATACACTAAACTAATAGGTTCACCACAAACCAAAACATCAACATCTATTCCAAACTTAAATGGTAACTTATCATTTGGTGTTGTGAAAAACAAATGGAACATCTTATTCAGTTCAACTGCAAGAAACACATACTCTGCTAATACAACTGAAAGAATAGATTACCAATCATCTACCGAATTAGCATACAACTATAAAGACCTAAATTACTCAAATGTACAATCATTAAACGGATTATTAAACATAGTGTATTTGGGAGAGAATCGTTATAGTTGGAAAACACTTGCTAACTACCAAAACGAAAAATCATTTTTAAGTAGAGTTGGTGAAAACTATGATAATGTTCAGTATGTAGATAGTAAATCATCCAACTCAATTCAAAAGTTAGTATTCAATACACAATTCGAAGGTAAGTTTAAAACATTTGATTTTAATTTAGGATACAATCTTATGTTAAGAGACCAGCCCGATTATAGAGTAACACCTTACATATCATCTTTATATACAACAACTCCTTACTCAATAGCATGGAGAGACACGTATCGTTTTTGGAGTGTAATGGATGAAAACTCATTCAATGGGGGATTGAACAAATCCATAGGAGATGTTCGTTTAGGAGTGGGTTACTTGAAGAAATTTAGAAACTTCAAAGCAAGAATATTCAGATACGAATCAACTGATTTATTAAATGAAATTACAAACAACACCGATAGATATACTGCCGATTTTGATTTGGCAAACGGATATGTAATGTATGAAAAAGAAATTGATAACCTAAAATTAAACACAGGTTTTAGAACGGAATACAATTTATTTAAAGTTCAAACATCTGATTTTGGTGGACAGAGGATTTCAGTAGATAGAGAGTATTTGGATTTACTACCATCATTAAACGCAACCTATTCTACATCGGAAAAAACAAAGGTTAGATTATCCGTAAGTAAAACATTAGCAAGACCAGAGTTTAGAGAGGTAGCTAATTTTGCATATTATGATTTTGTTAGAAACGCACAACTATTAGGAAATCCAAACTTACAAAAAACGGATATATTCAATTCAGATATAAAGTTTGAGTTGTATCCTAAATCAGGTGAGAACATATCAATCGGTTTCTTTGGTAAAAAGTTCTTCAATCCAATTGAGCAAGTTGTAGCAGATGGTTCAGTTCCATCAAATCTATTACTAACATATAAAAATCCAAATGAGGCATTGGTATATGGAGTTGAGATTGAACTTCGTAAAAAATTAAATGATTGGTTAGATTTATATTCAAACACATCATTCATCAATTCGGAAGTTGATATAAACGGGATTAAAAGACAATTGCAAGGACAATCAAACTATGTACTAAATGGTGGATTGAACTTACATAAAAACAACAATACATTCAACATATCATACAATAGAGTTGGAGATAGAATATCAGCGGTAGGATTTCAAGGATACCCTGATATATTTGAAAACTCTCGTGATGTAGTTGATATTGTTATTCTTCGTAAAATTAAAAACGGAGAAATTAAATTAGCAGTATCAGATATATTTAGACAACCATTTGAATATTACCAAAAACCAAATCGTACCTTAATTAAAACCAATAATGAAACTACAATTTCATTAACACTAAACTACAACCTATGAAAAAACTATTAGTATTATTCGCAAGTTTAACAATGTTTGCATGTTCAAAGGATTTAGGTGGAGATATAGCACCTTTAAATGTACCAACATCAACAACTTTGACTGGTAACATTACCGCAACTACAACTCTTACATCGGATAAAGAATGGACATTAAAAGGATATGTTTATGTAACTGATGGTGCCAAACTTATCATTCAACCTGGTACAATTATCAAATCGGATATTAGTGAGAAAGGTGCATTGTGTATTGAAAGAGGAGCACAAATTATAGCAGAAGGTACTGCGGCAAAGCCAATTATATTCACATCAGGCAGACCTGCAGGTGAAAGAATACCAGGTGATTGGGGTGGTATTGTAATATTGGGTAGAGCAAAAACCAATAGAACGGCAGAACCAACTATCGAAGGTGGTATCGGAAGACCTTATGGTGGTACTAACGATTTAGATAATAGTGGTATCTTAAAGTATGTTCGTATTGAATACGCTGGTATTGCAGCAATGCCTAACTCAGAAATAAATGCATTAACATTAGGTGGTGTTGGTAGTGGAACAACAATTGAAAATGTACAGACAATCTATGCAAATGATGATGCATTTGAATTCTTTGGTGGAACTATAAATGCAAAAAACTTATATGCATACGGAACTGCTGATGATGATTATGATTTTGATTTTGGATATAGAGGTAAAGTATCTAATTCAGTATCAAAGAGAGACCCACAATTTGTAGATAATGGTGATGCGGGTAATGGTGTAGAATGTGATAATGATGGAACAGGTTCAACAGCAGAACCATTTACACATCCTATTTTAGATGGTATCATTTTAATTGGACCAAACGATGCTATTGCTTTAACTAATCATAATTTAGCAATGCGTTGGAGAAGAGCAACTCAATTTGAAGTATATAACTCTACAATCATTGGATATATGAAAGGTGGATTTAGTATGGAAAGTAATGAGACAGCACAATTCTACAAAGATGGTATAAGTAAATTTCAGAATAATAAAATAGGTTCATTTAATGGATTAAACTTCATTAGTAAAGCAACTACTATTATAACATCTGATTTGGTTAAAACGAAAGCATTAAGTGAAGGTAATACTGAAATAACTTTAACTGCAACTGAAATTGAAACTTTAGCAAAACCAACTTGGACTAATGGTTGGACTAAATTCCCTACAAAAGGAAATTAGTAATTTAAAATTTCTTTATTATCTTTACTACGTACTAAAAGATAATACCATGAAATTAGAATTAGAAGAATGGATTGAAAGTGGTTATGGATATCCCGAATTCGATGACGAGCCATAAAGATATATTTGGGAGTTATTAACCCAAGTTAGGAGTGTCGAAATACGCGATTGCACTCACTACTTTAGGCCAAAGTAGAAAAGAGACATTGAGGGTGAAAATCCCGTAGCTCCGAAATTATTACAGTCAGGTGGTGTAACGGCTGGAGACTAATATAGTCTTACAGCTAATAAGGTAACACGATTAAATGTAGTAAGTCTATTTTAGCAGTAAATCATTTAATGATATAGGTTCGAATCCTGTCCTGATTGCAATTTTGAAAGTACAACTTTCTTAATTAACTTTAGATTATAAGTTTAACAATTTAACCAACATTACTTATGAAGAAAATAGTCATAACGGCTATGCTAGCCGCATTGTGGGTAGGTTACAATGACAAACACAAACCCAAAATCGAACCCCCAATTATCGAAGCAGTAGACACATCAGACGACAAACTCTACAACACAGCTGCTTTATTTATCAAATCAGAAGAATCATTAAAATTAAAACCGTATAAATGCCCAGGCGGTAAATGGACCATTGGGTGGGGTCACGTCATGACCAGAAAGGAACGTCGTTTATATCGTAACGGCATTTCAGTTAAGCAAGCAGATGAATTATTTGATAAGGATTATGCTAAATTCATTAAAGACGTTAAACGTCGTTTTCCAGAATTAAAATCACGTAAAAAGATTATATTAACATCAATGATTGCCTACAACATCGGAATGCGTTTCACCACTGATGGATTAGGTAAAGCAATCAAACGTGGACGTGATATTGAACCATACCTATCCCAATATAAATTAGCAGGTGGGCGTGTTCGTAAAGGATTAATACGCAGACGTAAAGCTGAATTAATATTATGGAATTCGTCACGTGGTGAGTTTATAGCCGCTGCTGATGATTATAAAGAACTAGTCGCTAAACGAATTAGTCAAGCATATAGATCGATTTAAATTTTCTTAATTACATTTACATTATAAAATAAATTTTCAATTTAAAAAACAAACAAAATGGAGAGTACAAACAAAAAAACAACACGTGATTACAAAGAGATGCTTTTACTTAAAGGTATCGGCTCTGAATTAGAAAAAATGGCATATCCAAAAGTAACAAACTTGAGAGCAATGCTTGAAACATTAGGATACACAATCGTACCTTACACTTACTCAAAGCCGATTAATCCATCAAGAGATGAAGATATGATTGAAGAAGAAACTACTTATAAATTCTAGGAAAGCGAGAATTTCCTTATTATCTTTAATTTGTAAAACAAATAAATAAACATAATATGAACATTTTATCAAACGAGCAGATCCAAGCGATCGCACCCGCAGTTATGTCAACCGAGCACAAGGCCGGTTTATCAGATCACTACACTCAGATTCCTACTATTCAGGTAGTTGAAGACATGAGGAAATTAGGATGGGAACCAGTTCAAGCAATTGGTGTTAAGGCCCGTAAGGGTGGTAATTCAGCAATTAAAAAGCACTTAGTTAAATTCCGTAATGAGGGTGTGTATATGGCTGATGCAGATGGTAATGTCGATTCATATATTGAAATTTTATTAACCAATTCACACGATGGATCGTCTACATTCCGATTTGAGGTAGGTATATTCCGTTTAGTGTGTGAAAATGGTTTAGTTATTAAAGACCAAGATATGGGCACATTAAAGATTCGCCATCAAGGTTATGATTTTGAAGCGTTACGTGCATTAATTCATAAAATGGTAGAAAAATTACCTGATGTAGTAGGTCGTATTAATAAATTCAACGATGTAACTATTTCAGATGAAATGGCTAATGCGTTTGCTGCTAAAGCAGCTCAATTACGTTTTGGAGATAATTTGAAAGAAATTAATACCGATCAATTACTATTAGTTGAACGTAAAGAAGATGCTGGTATGTCAATGTGGGCAATTCTGAACCGCGTTCAGGAGAAGCTAGTTGGTGGTGGATTTAATTACCAAAATGAAAAAGGTAAAACACGCAAAGCAAGAGCGTTGAAGAACTTCACACAGAATATCGAATTCAATTCCGAATTGTGGGAGCTAGCCGATCAGTATGTAAGCGAATACGCTGAAGTAGCTTAATAGAAAGGGGGCTTCGGCCCCTTTTCCTTATTATCTTTAAAATATAAAAACAAATGTTATGACAGCTAAAAAGGATATATTCAATATCCAATCCACTCCTATAGGATGGGACGATAATATTGATAAAGAATTAAAAGCATATTATGCTCGCCAAAAACAAGAATACATGCGTAAATATAATTTAACTGAATTAAAGCAGAATAAATCAAAAACATCATTTGAAGTATGGAATTCTTAGCACTATTTGGATTAATAGTATTAACAGCATCACCACTTATTTGGTTATGGATACGTGGATTTGACTACATGGATAAGAACCACCCTGATTATACAGGTAATGACTTATTTGGATTTGACGAAGATGATAAAAATCAAATTGGATGAAAATTAAATTAGAACCAACACAACAATTATTCTTTACTTCAGATACCCACTACATGCATACAAACATATGTCGTGGTACTACAAGGTGGAGTAATGCTGATGGATTCACTCGTGATTTTGATACATTAGATCAAATGAATGATAGAATTGTAAATGGAATTAATTCAGCAGTTGGACAAGACGATATACTATTTCACTTAGGTGATTGGTCGTTCGGTGGATTTGAAATGATTGAACAGTTTCGCAATCGTATTAATTGTAGAAACATACATATTATCTTAGGTAATCACGATCATCACATCGAACGCGATCGTGAAGGTATTAGACGATTATTTACTTCAGTTAATCAGTACTTAGAGTTAGAAGTTAAAGGTAAAGATTGGGAGCAAAACTATGTATTAATGCACTACCCAATTATATCTTGGAATAAAATGAATGATGGTGTTATCCACTTACACGGACACGTTCACTTATCTGCTGATCGCCGCATTGGTAAAGGTAAAACAATGGATGTAGGTGTAGATGGGAATGGATTAAATCCACTACACACATCAGACATTAAACGATTAATGGGTAATCAACCGATTAAATCAGGATTTGAATTTGATCATCACATAAAACGATTTGTATAATGAAAAAATTACTAATATTAGGAACATTATTACTAAGCAGTTGTTCAGCTTATCGTATTGAAATAAACCAAATTAGATATACTCAGCCGGGTACAAAACAAGTTACATATTATACCCCAGCTAAACGTGTAGGAC
>Ga0208133_1000002_pt1 | contig 179626 bp, 221 predicted proteins | sample ColrivemetaGS535_FD_187595 | JGI IMG/M metagenome (GOLD analysis project Ga0208133, IMG submission 187595) | Estuarine microbial communities from the Columbia River estuary, USA - metaG S.535 (SPAdes) (version 2) | ecosystem: Environmental > Aquatic > Marine > Intertidal zone > Estuary... | reverse complement strand
TCTTTCAATAAAGTTACCAATATTAGTATCTGCCTTTTTGGCAGTTAAATCTTTTAAAGATGTTGGTATTCCAATTGTTTTATTTTTCTCAGTAAAGTTTTTTATAACAGACTCTGCACTATTTTTTAATAATGTCTTCGGATTATTTAGTAGCTCTAATTTCTTGTTCTGTTCACTAACTAATTTACTTAGATCTGCACCGATTGCAGTTTGATCTTTAGCATATCTTTTGAATTTATCTAAATCAAACTTATCTTCTAATTCCTTAGCTTGTAAATCATCTATTTTTTCATCAGTCGTAAATCCTAAAGGATTTTCCGGTAAATTGACTCCGAATCTATTTAATATTGCAGGTGATTTAACTCCATTATTATTACTAGTATTAGTACCAGATGTGAAGAATCTAGGTATTGAAGTATCACTAGTAGTTGATTGTGTTCCACCTCTTGCAACTCTTGCACCCGGGTTACCGATTTTCCAAATAGCACCACTATCGTATCCAATATATTTACCAAAATTTGCAGATGGCATAAATCTTTCAAACTTAACTGTAGAGTATTTATAATCAAACTGAATACCATAAGTTTCATAAACTGCAATAGCAGACATATCGATATCCGGATTGTGTGGCATTGTATTAAAAAAGAACTGGCATTCTTTTAAAGAGTAAACATATCTAGATAGGTTATCTTTGATAACTTCTAAGTCTCCGCTATCAATACCTTTTCTAACTCTATTAAAATTTCTACACTCAGAAACTATAATATCACAGTTAAATCTTAGTAGATTTTCAGGAACTATACTTTTACCATTTGGTTTAGACCAATATAATAACTTATATAAATGTGCTAAAGTACCCATCGTTAGCGAAACGTCTTCTGTAAAATCAAGTGTAATAAGATCTGTTCTATAATCAACAAGAAATTTTTTCTTATCTGAAGTATTTGCTTCTATTAGATTTGCTAGTCCACCAATTTTTTTAAGATAGTAACTCATATATGATGTTTTTCCACCTCTAAAAAGATTCTTAGCACTATCAGTATTTGCATAACCAGGTTTAGTTTTACTGATTGATACTTGCTCATCATTAATATTTACGGTAGATCTAGTTCTAAATAATTTTACAAATTGTTGTTTGAAGTCCTCATAAACAGGAATTTTCGATCTTATCTCATCAACTCCACTATAAATCTTTAAAAAATCAAGCACCGATCCATTTAACAATGGAGAAGATATATCATCGATTATAATCTCAAATCCAAACATTACAGGATCATTATTCTCAAAAGGTGTTTGTTGAAATTGTGATAAACGTAACTCTGATTTACCATTTTCTGGATTTTCAATAGGAGTTAAATTATCAATTATTTGCAAACCATGTTTAAAATAATCAGTTCTTGTATCATTGAATAGTAAGTAAAAATCACGTGTACTATAAGGAGATGTACTCAGATCTTTCGAATTTTTTGGCAGATTTTTACTCTCACTGAACCTCTCATCGGTATCTAAAATAGTAGAATTTGCACCTGATTTTATTAGTTGGCCTCTCCAATCAACATACTCATACTCACCTACTTTGATTTGATTTACTGTATCGGGAGTTGCTTCTAATTTGCTTTCAGGACTAGTGACATTAGTATCACCACTCGCATATTGTTCAGTTGATTTTGGTGTACTACCGAATCTAAAGTCTTTACTAGGACTTATAAAAAGTGGTGATAAAAATCCCTTATCTATACTTGCTTGTGGCCAAGGTGTTCCATTTTTGATAATATTATCAATGTTTGATCTTAAATCACCTTTAAGTTTATTAAGTTCAATTGTTTCAATTTGTCCAGTTTCTTTATTAAATATAGTGTAAGTTCCTGCTTTATACGAGTATTTAGGAGGAGTACCAACAATTGATTCAGCATTAGAAGAAGTAGAGATTTTACTTAGATCCATTAAGTTAAATTATATTTAGAGTATATATAAATATTTCACTTTTCTATGTAATCCTTATCCAGTTAATTTAGTAATTTTTTTACCATACTGTGTAATAATTTTCTTGTTATTACAAACCAACAAATCGGATAATCTTATTGTAGTAAGTTCACATTTAAGACTTTCGTATTATTTTATATAATATAAATGCCATGGTTCTATACTTCTTAAAGGACCCTTTTTAAAGTAAGATCCTTTGAATCCATATGACCCAGCATTATCATAAACCCATTTTTTTACATCAGGGTTATTATCCCACCAAGATCCTTCAACACTAAAAATATCAAACGCTTTACCAGTATGGTGTTGACTAAATCCAGGTATAGCACTCATTTTTTGTCGATTTGCAACACCACCATCGGACGCAATTTTTTTACCAAACAAATCTACTTGTTTCTCATATGTTCTATGTGCTGAAATTACCCCTCCAACCTTCTTTGTCTTTGGAAATAATTCATGTATTTTAGCTACTAATTTATCTATCGCCTTTCTTGCTTCAGCATTTTCTCCTCCATTATCAGCATAGTACCCTCCTTCTTGACTTAGTTCCGCATTAATATGTGAATCGTCAATTTTTACATTATATTTCTTTTCTAGTTGTGCAATTGCCTTTTTAATAGCTGAAGGTAATGTATCTAATTTCTTAGTCGTGGGCGTTTCTTTGGAACCATTTGTATTTGTTGGAGTCGATTTGGTGTCTGGTGTTGACGCTTTTCCAACGACTAGATTATTTAATCCTAAATCTGTATAAAATAATGTATTAGATTTAGGTAATTTGGCATAAGGTGTTGTTGTTATTGATGTTCCCCAGTATTCAAAATGCCACTCTTCTGAGGCAACAGTTCTAACAAATCCAAATCTGAAACTATTTTTAACCATCCAACTATATAGTTTAGGATCTAACGGAGATTTAATTTTACCACCTCTAGATCCAGTATTAAAGTCAATCGCTATACCAGAACCATGTTTAGAATTTCCTGGTCTTGCAGTTGCTGGACTACACTTACCACCTTTACAATTCTGTGCATATAATTCCTCTTGAGATTGTGCACTTACCGACACACCTGCTTTTGATTTAGTACTCACATTTGGATAATAATCTGGTCTAAACCCAGAATTCACATTTACTTTAATACCATCATTTTTGGCTGCAGCTTTAAGATCTAATACTGCATCAGCTATTTTAACACTAACTGGTTTTCCATCTATCTGACAACAAGTAATAGCCATTTTATTATTACCATAAAAAGTACCAGGTATCATATCTAAAGTATATTTACCTGGTACATAAGGAGCACTATTTATTGTCTCTGACTGTTTTTCAGTTTCTTGTCTAATTTCCTCTGAAACTTCGCCTGTAACTGGGTCGGTATATTCTTGTTCTTCTGATACAGATGCCTCTGGATCACCTTCAAACGCAGACTCTTTATACTCATCATCAATATCTGTTCCGTCATCATATAATAAAGTCTCATCTTCTTGACCAATAATAAATAAGTTTCCAAAGTCTGCATTTGAAAATATATCTAATTGTTCTACATTAAAAGTAAATTCTTGTGTCCCTACTGTACTCGAAGTTGGACCAGGTACAGAACTTTCTGACGCACCAGTTATTGCACTTGCAGAAGGTCCCGTTGACGAATCACTGGGTGGTACTACTGGAGGTCCATCTGGTTCTGTATATTTAAGATAAATTGTTAAACCATAAGTACCATCAATTATGTTTTGTAACTCAAGAATTGCATCAGTTGCAAGGCTGTTTTTAGATGAAGTACTTTTACCTCCACTAAATTTAATAATTCCAGTATTATTCGGTACTACTACTTTAGTTTTTGGATTTGTCCAAGGATTTGGTAATCCATTTAATGTACTATTAGGAATTATATACTTACCCGCTTCGATAAAAGTTATTTTACCCAAAATTTTCTTTTCTATATCACTTAATGGATTTATTACACTCAGTGTATAATCAGTGTTTACACCAGATTGTGTTCCAGATTGTGTTCCAGATTGTGTTCCAGATTGTGTTCCAGAAGTTTGAGATGTAAAGAAATTATCACCTGCTTCTAAAACGGCTTGAAAATATTTAGATTGTTCACCAATACCTAGAGGAAAACGAGTACCCGAACTGTAAAAACCTTTTAAGTAGTTCTCGTCTAACTCATCTTCAATTCTCATAAAAATATCAGAGTAGTCTTTATATTTTAAAGTTGATACAGATATTTTTGTATTATATATAACTCTATATAAAGAATGCATCCAAGAGTCGAACCAAGCTTTACCTCCTAAGTTTTTTAGTTTTTTTTCTGCTGCCAATTTGACAAAGCCAGAATCTTTAACTTTTAATATATTGTATAAATCCTGGTGTGTTCTAAGACCAGTCTCATATTGTTTAGCTAAGTATGACATAGTTGCAAAAGTATATCCTTGGATGTATAAAGTAGTTGGGGTTATTGGATTAGTTGACTCACCCGAATCTTTGGCATATTTTTTATCGACATAGTCTTCTACAACATCAGGTTTTGATCTAAAATTACCATATTTATCATAAGCTTTCATACCTTCTGCCGGGAAAGACCATTCAAACAATTGACCAATCGTTGTTACATCAAATCCAGGTGTTGTTACTCCTTCAGGGTCAATATTAAAAACCTCTAGTGTAGGCATTTTCAATATAAAAGGATCCGTAAGTGCTATGGCAGTTTGTCTAGCTGCTAAATAAGCATCTACCTCACTTTGTGCAGCCGCTATCTCTACATCTACTGCGGTATTCCACGCATCAATAAGCTCTTGTATCTTTGACATTATTCATTAAATATTTTTTATAGTTGCTTTTACTTCTTTACCATTTGTAGAAACTTCAGTAATTGTCAATTTAAACGTTTTACCAGAATTATTCTGAACAAAGAATATTTGACCAACTTTATATACACTATTCGGTGGTACTGCAGTTGATAATATAGGTTGTGTTTGACCTGGTACTACAGGATTTTCATTGTTCTGTGTATTTGTTTCAGCATTTGTAGGTGTAGAGTTTGCATCTTTTTTCAACTCATCATCTGTTTTACTAAGCTCTTTTCTAACAGCGGTAACTTTTTGAGTTAAATTGCCTTGTGTCCAAGTATATGATATATCAATAATAACCCATTCGCCTGTTAAACGTTTTTGTGAGATCTCATCATTATTAACAGAAGTTTTCGTATTTATAAAGTTTAACTGTATCTTCATAAATTTATATAAATTGAAATTTGCGTTAGGAAGTTCTAAATCAACAGAAATTCTAGCCATATTATCAAAATTTACTTTATTCTGTGTTTCTGAATAATAGTATTGTTTATGTACATTCTCCGTATCCATTTTACCGGAGTATGTTGTACGATAGTTATCTTTTTGTGCATCAGAAGGTGGACCTTTTAATATAATACTTTTTGATCCATCTGATGTCTGTGAGTCTACATCAAATACTAAAAATTCTTTTTTTATACTATCATAAGTATTTGATACTGTAAAGTGTCCATTATTCAGAGAAGTTTGTGTTGAGTTATTATTTACTCTATACTTATTAAAGAAAAATGAACTACTATTTTGACTTAAATCATTACTTAATTGTAATTGTACAACCTTTTCACTTTCTTCTTTTGTATTTAAGTGATTCAAACCTCTTGAATTTATACCAACATCTTTAGATATATCTCTAATCCATTCCTTTTCAATATCTACATAATTGAAGCAGTAATAAAAGTCTACATAACCTATAAGAAATGTTTTATCTGAAATATATGAGTGTGAAATAATATCAGTAATAAATGTTCTAAATAATTTACCATTATTTATCCAGGTCATACTATCAGAAGTATTTGTAATATTAGAATTAAAACCTATTTCTAACTCTTTACACATTTTTTGCAATGTTTCAAATGAAGTTCCTTTATAACTCTGAAATCTTATTTTATAAAAATCTTGAAGGTCTAGTGTACCTACTATTGTATAAGTTTTACTTTTATTTTCTTGGAAATTCACTAGTTTAAACTTTAGGTGTATTGATTTTAGATTTTTTGAACCTGAATTTAAAAATATTTCGAATTTACTATCATCAAGTGGAAATCCATCTTTTTTCATAACACCCATCGAGTCCTCAAAAACAATAGATACCATCGGTACAAGACCATCATAATATAAATTCAGTGAGTTTATATATCGTTGATCTATTTGAACACCAGAATACCAAAAGAACGGAGTAAATCCTAATGCACCAGCAACCTCTGCGTTATCTCCATTATTCTGTAATGCTTCAAACTCAATAGGTTTTAGTTTAATCGTGGGTTTATCTATTTGTGCGATTATTGGACGTGTACCTTGCACATCTTTTGGTTCTTGTTCACCACCTCTTGACTTATCTTGAGCAATAACATCATCTTCTGGTAAGACCTTTATAATTGCTTCAGAAGGTTCTATAAGATTTGAATCTGGTATTACTGAAATAACGTAATCTCCAGGTGCATTGAATTGAATACCTGCAAAATTCACAAAACCATCTTTAACTGTTTGTTCTACTTCACCTATTAGTTCACCAGGACCACTTTTCTTTTGTAGTTTAATCTTTATTCCAGTTGCATCAAAAGTACTTTGAGTCATACCAGATTGAGTTGCAGTTAAAGGTGCAGAAGATTGAGTTGCAGATTGAGTACCGGAAGCAGATGCAGAAACAAGAGTAGGAGCGTCGGGATTTTTTGTATATTGTAACTTTATTTCAACTCCGTAGTAATAATCTATCATACTTTGTAGGTTTACTATTGCCTCGTCTGCCAATACTGTTTCATAAGTATCCGGATAAGATGATATACTTAAATTTCTAGTTTTCCAGTTTAATTCTCCATTAGCTTCCGCAGTTTCTTGTGATGTTACTACTGTACCAGTTTTTGGATTAGTAAATGGATGTGGTAAGCCAATCAATCTAGAATTGGCACTAACTTGTGGACCTAAAGTTGTGAATGAAATTGAACCTTCGATCTTTCGGTCATTATCACTTTTAGGATCTTTTACGGTGATTTTATAGTCACCTATCTCAAGAACTGATTGTGTGGCAGATTGTGTCTCAACAGGTGTCGCGGATTGAGTTCCTGATTGAGTTCCTGATTGAGTTCCTGATTGTGTAGCCGATACTGGTGGTGGTAGTTTATAGTCATCACCTGCTTCCATAAAAGCTTCATAGAAGATTGTAAGTGTAGAGACATCATTTATAGAAAAATCTGCAATACTGTTATAACCATAACTATCTCTAAACTTTTTTCTTAAATCAGAAAGATCATCCTCAAATTCATCGGAATTCTTATAATTAGTGGTTAAACTTTTTTGTGATTTTAAATAGTCAAGTGCCGATGACATAAATGCGTCAAACCACTTTTGTGCACCAAATGCTCTAAGATTTTTTGTAAAATCTGCGGCCCTTTTAGCACCATAATTTTTACGTAAAATTTCATATAATGGAAATGCACCCGTATCTGGGTCTTTAAGTTCGTTTAACACGTCTCCAAGAAAATCGAGATATGGATATTCAGGTGTGATTTGTTTTCCTCCTTCTTCCAGAGGATAAACATACTTAAATAAATCACCTACGGTTCTTACATCTGGATCTGTTCCATAGGTGTTATCAGATTTTTTCTTAAAAGGCCAAGAGGCGATTTTAGGATAAGTTATTGCAATTGCAGAAGCTCTTGCAGTTTTATATTTACTTATTCTTTCATTTTGAAGGTTAAGTTCTGTTAGAGTGATTGTCTCAAAATTATCAATGAAAATTTGTATTTTTGACATTAAATATAATAAATTTTATCTATTATATATAAAGATAGTGTCGTTACAAATTGATTTTTATTATCTTGTATGGGTATTTTCTTTTATTATAAAATCCCTCTCTTTCTTTAAAATGTCTATAAAGTATATTAGACATATCATTTGGATTGAATATATCAACTAAATCAAAAATGTTTACCTTATCTTTATCAGTATGTAAACGAAGTCCACGACCAATACTTTGAATAATAATCTGCTCTGATTTGAATGAGTCAGTAAATATAACATTGAAAATAGCATTTATACTCACACCGGTAGAAAGTGTTCCAAAAGAAGCTACAAGTACTTTAACTTTATCAGAAGTTACCTCCATCAATTTTTTAATCTCTTCTCTTTTCTTACCACTTATCTCACCATCAATATAATAGAATTCTTTATCTGGTAGTTCATCTTTTAATTTCTGAAATATTCTTTGACCATTATCAATTGTATGAAATAATAATAAAGTATTATTAGTACACTTTTCAACAATCTTTCTAATAAAAACTAATCTTTTTTCAGATTGATGTGCATAAGCTTTCTCTAAATCAAATGCCGCCTTACCATCACCACTTTTTCTTATCAGTTTTAATCTTTCATGAAACTCTAGGTCATTATGATTCATTATAACAGCCTTTATTTCCATTGGAGTAATAATACCCTTCTTCTTTAATTCATCAGCAGAAACCTCTGTTATTTTAGGTCCTAAGACAGATTGAATGGTCAATATTTCACAAGTTTCATCTGTTGGTGTGGTTCCGGAGACACCAAATCTAGAATATGCATGAGTGAATGTTGACTCAAGTATATTAGTGTATGACTTGGCTTTTGCTTGATGACAATTACTAACACATAATCCATCTACAAAATAATTATGATTGTCTTCTATTCTTAAATTATAAACATTATCATTATGTTCTATTTTTTTAATTTTTTTAATTCTCATCAAATTTTTTTAATTTTTTATAAATATTTATACCATCAGGCTGATCTTCTAAAAGTATTTTAAATTTGTTTAAATTTTTAATATACCAATCTTCCGTTATAAATACTAACTCATAATCATTTTCTTCACACCATTTTAAACAATATTCTTCTTTAATTTTAACAACTGGTTTATCTAATTGTGATATTGGTTTTATTTCATATAACTTTTTATTTTTTATATCAATAAAATCAACAATGTAATTATGTGATTCATTGTTATATTTATATTCAATTCTCAACTTTTCATATTCCAGTTCATTATTACATAAATGAAAGAATGCTTCCCAAGAAGATCTATATTTAATCTTTTTACTATTAATTATAAGATATGATGTACCATAATTCCAACTATTTGTTATATTTGGTGTAAATTCTCCATTTTTAATTTTTTCTTTCATAATAATTGAATTTTTCTCACACATAGATTTAAAACTCTCCTCAGTCATCCTATGACATGTATTACCACTACCAATTTGTCTTAATGAAATTCCTTTATATTCACATTCCTTGGTGCAAAATTTTTTAAATCCATATTCTGTTCTATTATCATTCCTAATACCTATAAAAATTCTATTATTATTACATTCATCTATTTTACATTTAGTGTCAATATTTTTCAAATAGGAAATTACATTATAAATATTAATATCAATTTCAATAGGTAGTATTATATTATTATCTTTAAAAAAGGATAAAAATCTTTCTTCTTTATTTTTCTTATTATTAAATATACTAAATTTATTTTTGTTGATAAGTTCATATATTTTATCTTTTTGACTTTGATCCATGTGTTTCTGTTTTTTAATTATATATTAAAGTTAAAATCTATAATTTCATCATTTTCAGATAAATCTTCTACTTTTTTCCAAATATATTCTTTTGTATAAACTTTATGATTTCCGGTAATTTTTAATATTTTACCATCTTCCATCTCAATTTCATACATATCATTTAATATGGATAAATTTTCATAAATATATTCAACTTTTTTATCTTCAATTTCTTTAGTAACTTCATTAATTGTTTTAACATATTCACCTATTTTAATATCTGATATTTTTTTTAGAAAACCATCAGACATATTAATTAAACTATCAGGATGTAAACACTCATCTGTAATAACTGTATGAAATTGTTGAAAGAATTTTTTTGGCCACTTTTCTAAAGATTGATAAGTACCAATATAAACATTAGGATTTTCTGTACCAGAAAACTTTCTTGGTCTATCAGACATTACTTCTTCTACTCTAACCGTACAAGGTATATGTCCATTATTTAGATCTTCAAATTTTTCAATTTTACTTTCTCTCATTTGTAGAAGGTTATTCAAACCATAGTTATACTCAACTATATTATCATAAAACTGTGTAACTAAAGTGATTGACGGAACTATTATTAAGAATTTTGCATTAGGGTCAGTGTGTTTTAAAGTGTAAAACATAACTATTGATATGATTAAAGATTTACCACCTGAAGTTGCCACCTCTGCCATACAAAATCTATTCTTTAGTATTTTATAAGCAGCTTCAATTTGATGGTCGTATGGCATAAAAGGAACTATTTCACCATCTTTTTTCATTTTATGAGTTTTAAAGAAGTCTTTACAGAAGTCTTGAACTTTTTCTAGAGTAACATCTCTATTGATTGGGAAATCCTCTTTATTTTCAAGTATAAAAGGAGCATCAATTTCTTTACATCCTCGCATAGCTTCTTTCCATAAACCTAGATTTATTTTACCATCTCTAAAGAATGATTTTTTACCATCCCAAACTCCCATTTTCACCGCAGGTTGATATTTCCAACCTTTGACATGACGAGTCAACCACAGTGATAACTGATGATATTCAACTCTACTTGCTTCTGTGACTACTAACTCTTCTTTATCTTTATCATATCTAAGTTTCATCTCATTATTATATATAAAAACCTTGTGTTTGTTTAGTTTACGAAGTTTTTGTCGTTTTTTTGGGGTTTTTTACAAAGGGGAAAGAGTAAATTGAATATATAATAAAAAAATAAATTAAATATTATGGGATTATTCAAATTCTTAAAAGGAATTTTTGGAGCAAAAGAGACAGAAACTTGTCCAACTCCAGAAGTAAAAGTACCAGCAGTAAAAGCTGTGGAAATTAAAAAAGAAGTAGTAAAAGAAGTACCAGCACAAGCTGTGGAAACTAAAGTAACTGCTAAAGAGATTAAAGCAAAAAGAACACCTGCTATTAAGAAAACTGAAGAAGTTAAAGTAGAAGAGGTTTCAACAGAAGTTGTTGCTGAGAAAAAAGCTAAACCACGTAGAAGAAGAAAGCCAAAAGCTAAACCAGAAAACGGAGATCAAGCATAATTAAAAAACCACTCAATTGAGTGGTTTTTTTGTTTAAAAGAATCCTATATTATTGTCTTTTAATATATCATCTATTTTATTTTCTCGTGTAATTGCCTTTAAACGCAATTCATCTTCAAACTTATATAATCTTATATTGTATCGACTAGTATTAGGATCATACGTCAAGTCATAAAATCCAATAACTTCAACATCTTTTAAATAACCAATAACACTCTGTGCTAGTTCATCTAATGTAGAGTTCTGTGATGTCACCACACTATAGGTATTTTGTAAAACTTGACTTCCTACAACTTTAGTAAGAATACCATTTGGTGCATTTAAAATTTTAGTTGTTCTATCTGAAATTTTCTCAAAGAAAATTTTTAAATCAGTATCACTAATTTCATTTTTTGGAAACAAAGTATTACTTACACTAAATACACTAAACTTATGTTTTACGTCAGCTACTAACTTTTGAACTTTTTCATCATCCGATAGAAATGTTATATCTTCCATTCATATTATTTTCTTTTTAATATTATCTCATCGATAATTCCATACTTTTTTGCATCTGGTGCGGTCATCCAATAATCTCTATCACCGTCTTTAGCAACTTTATCAAAAGCTTGTCCAGATTTATCAGAAATTATTTCATAAAGTTCTTTTTTCAAAGAGTTTATCTCTTTTACTTCAATCTCTAAATCAGATGCTTGTTGATATCCAGCATAGGATAATGGTTGGTGTATCATCGTTCTACTTCTTTTAAGAGCCATTCTCTTACCTTTTGTACCAGAACATAGAATTACGGCAGCCATCGATGCAGCGAGCCCCGTATTGATTGTAACAATGTCTGGTTTAACAAAGTCCATTACATCAAGTAAGCCTAATCCAGTATAAACCGAACCACCTGGGCTATCAATATAGATTGATATGTCTTCATCACTTTCAGATTCTAGATAAAGAAGTTGTGCTTTGATTATGTTCGTGACATATTCATCAACTTCAGTAGATAGAAAGATAATTCGATCATCCAGTAACTTTGAAAAAACATCAACTGACATACCGTTACTCTCTAATAACATAGGAGTACTATTTTTTCGTTGTAAGTGTTTAAAGTAATTGTCTTGAAAGGTGCTTGAAATAGATTGACTTCGTAGAAATTTTTGTAAGTCGTTTTTCATTTAAGAATTTTATTTTTTGTTTTTATTATAAAATAGAGTAAAAGTTTAATATATAATGATATGAAGTATTTAAAGATTTTCGAGACATTTGATAGAAATGACACATTATACGTGTTCGATTTTGATGATACTCTTGTAAACACGCCAGAATTTGAAGGATTTGTTATTGAATACTTAACAGAAGATGTTTCTATAAAAGAAATAGTAGATAAATCAACTAAAAGTATTGGTGTAAATAAGTCAGATTTAAAATGGCAAGATGGTAGAATTTATGTAGAAGATCCAAGTGAGAATATTGAAGTAAAAGGAAACTGGGTTAGAAAAGGCAAAAGAGTTTATCTTACCGCACCAGATATATTTGGAACAACTGATTTAAGTTTACCAACAGAAACATTGGAACTGGTAGATTTTTATAATTCAGTAGAGAATAAATGTATAGTAACCGCTCGTTCAGAAAAGATTAGAGATAAAATTGAAAAAATTATGAAAGAGTTAGGATTAGAATATCCTAAATATGGACTTCATATGTATCCTTATGAAAATCACTATAATGCGGGTGGTTGGAAAGGTGAAAAGATTGTTGAACTGGTTGAGAAAACTGGATTTAATAAGGTTATATTTTACGATGATAATATAAAGTATTTAAAAGGTGCTACTAAAGTTATTAAGAGTAAACTACCGAATCTTGATTATAAGTATGTAAAAGTGTAAAAAAGACGTTTAATAATTTAATATATAATAAAAAAATAATAACATATATGAAAACTAAAGTTGAAGTACTTGGATATGAAATCGAAATCGAAGAAGTTGACGGTGTCGTAACTGTTAAAGCTGAATTAGATGGTGAAACAGTTGAAGAATTTACTCTTGAAACTCCTGAAGAAGGACAAAGTCAAGAAGGTCAAGAAGACGATGATGACGTTAAAGGATTTAAAGATTTTGATGGTCAAGACGAAGAAGAAGATTTCGGAGACGAAGAATCAGAAGGTCAAGAATCAGAAGAAGATGAAGACGAAGAAGAAGGTCAGGCACTAGAATCTTTTCAATCTTTTTTCAATAAAAGATAAATAAGAAAGAGGATTTAGTCCTCTTTTTTTTATAAATGAAATTTAATATATAATAAAAAATATTATAATACTATGTTATTAAAATTTAATAATTTCATCAAAGAAAGTTTTACCGGTAAAGGAACTTTACTTTTTTATGCACTAGACTGGGATAATAATATTTTGGATATGCCAACTGAGATCATGGTACAAACCGAAGATGGTGAAGAAGTTGGTATGAGTACCGCAGACTTTGCAGTTTATCGTTCTAAAATAGGAAAAGAAGATTTTGAATATGATGGGAAAACTATTGTTGGTTTAGACTATAATACAGCATTTAGAAACTTTAGAGACACAGAAGATCCAGAAATATTTAAAAAAGATGTTGCTAAGGCATTACAGATGGAAGCATTTGCCCCAGCTTGGGAAGATTTTATTGAATGTTTAACTAATGGTTCTGTATTTGCTATTATTACTGCAAGAGGACACGAATCAGAAGGTATGAGAAAAGGTGTTGAATATATTATTGACAGTTTAGATCAACAAGATAAAGAGAAAATGCATGATAGTTTACTTATGTTTCTTCAACTTTTTGGTAAATCAAGAGAAGAAGAAAGTTATGAAAGTATTACAAACTTCTCTCAAAGTGAATTAGTTAAAAACTACTTGGATTTATGTCACTTTGTTGGTGTTTCTGCTCCTTCAAGAGGTGGCTCACCTGCCAATCCAGAAGTAGCTAAAGAGGATGCTTTAAGAGAATTTATTACTGATGTAAATGGATATGCACAAAAAATTGGATTTGTTGCAAAAGTTGGTTTCTCTGATGATGATCCAGGAAATGTTAAACATATGAAAGATGCTCTTTCAAGCCAAGATTTAGATCATGAAGAATTATGGCCATTCATTAAAGAGTTTATTATTAAAGATACTAATAAACCAGAAAACGTAGTTAAGACTAATATACCTACAAGAAGAGTTAAATCATTTGGTGATTTTAATGAGAGTCAAACTCAAATTACTGGACTACAAAGTTCTACTATCTCTATGCAACCAGAAACTAATCTTATGATTATGGCTGGTAAAACTGATGGTTTCAGTGCAAATGGTGATGAAACTCGTCAAGATCCTTATGGTAATAGACTAAAAGCTCAATCGAGACGACTAGGTAACCAAGAATGGTGTCCTTGTTGTGACAACTCAAAAGAAGAGTGTGACTGTGATGATAGTTGTGATTGTAAATGTAAAGAATAAATTAAATCCTCTTTTTTAAGAGGATTTTTTATTTAAACTTAGTAAGCCTTTTACAATATATTCAGTATGGATAAAGTCTATATTAAAAATATTCTTCAAAAAATTCTCGATAAAGAGTTTGCAAATGTTCAAAAGCGTAGAGTAAACGATTACTCAGACCGTTTGAACTTTGCATGTCCATTTTGCGGAGATAGTCATCGAAACAATCATGCCAAACGTGGTAATCTTTACTTTAATCGTTTAGTTTTTATTTGTTTCAATTGTGATAAGAAAACTACATTCGATAGAATGTGTAAACATTTCAATGAACAAATTGATCCAGATAAGAAATTAGAGATGATTGAACACTTAGATTCAATTATGACTTATAATGATTACCAAAGTGAATTTACTGATGCAAAATTTGATAACTTAATTGATTTAAGTGACTTAGAAAAATCTATCGAACTAAATCTTACTCCATTTTCTGACTTTAAACCTATTCAAGTCAATGGCGGTATATACAAGTACCTAATAGGTCGTGGTATAGAACCAGATAAACATAAAAATATTTACCAAGCAAAGTATTGGAAAAATGAAGATGAATCGGAATGGATTATAATAATGCTTAATCGTAGAGATACTAAGTTATTAGGAATGCAAGTTCGTAATCTTAAAGAAGGTAGAAAAAGAATGTTTAAAATCTATAACTTTGAGAATATATTAGAATGGGTAAATTTGGCAAAAGAAGAACCTAAACATATTGATATAAATGAGTTGGTTATTTATAACAAGTTATCTTATTACTTTAATATACTTAATGTTGATTTTGATAGAATGATTACAGTATTTGAAGGTTATTTAGATTCACTATTCTATCCTAACTCAATTGGGTTAGTTGGTGTAAATACAGACTTTAGATTTTTAGAAAATAGTGGATTTGATTTACAATATTTTTTTGATAATGATGAGGCTGGATTTAAGAAATCAGAAGAAAAGTTAAAAGAAGGATATACAGTATTTTTATGGAATAAACTGTTTGAAAGTATTGTTGACCAAAAGAACTCTAATGATCCATTTAGTTTATTACATAGAATAAGTAAGGTAAAAGATATAAATAAATTATGTCAACTAACACCGGATGCTTTTAAAAAGTTGAAACTACCTTTATTTTTCAGTAAAGATGCATTGGATGTAAAATGGATTCCTAAATTCAAACGTAGAAGAAATAATAAAGAAGAAGTTGATTATAATAAAAAATTTGAAGAATTTAAAAAATTATAAGATATTTTATTTATTTTTTTGTGTTTTTTGTTTTAATATATAAAATAAAAAAGACTTATTATGGCAGAACAAGTTAAAAAGAAGTTAGGATTCTTTGGAAGTATCAAATGGTTCTTCACAGAGATTATGAAAATCTATTCTACAGAAGACTCATACTTTTCTAAAAAGAGGGTTGAGTCAGGGATTGGATTTGTAATTGCAGAGTGGGGAATGATATTTTTTCTATTAAGCAAGTTTGATACAATGACTATGATTGAGTTTGGTGGATGGGCTTCTATTCAGTTTCTTGTTGCAGGTTATATGGTTAGCCAAATACAAAGCGAAAAGAAAGCATCAGACGTTAGTAATTCAGCAGATGCAACGGTTGAGGAAAATCAACAGTAAAACAAAAACCACTCAAATGAGTGGTTTTTTTATATCTATTAAAATATTATTTTAATCTTCTTTCTCTTCTTGAGAATTTATAACTTTTAGCTTCAAATTCAGGATCAATTCTGTCTTCTTCTTCTAATCTAGGAGCAACTCTTTCAGAACCACCTTGTAAATAAGAAACAACTTGATCAACTGTATCAAATTTCTTTCTATCAACGTGGAACTTTTCAGTTTCAGAAGGAAAAATAATTTCTTTTCCATCAAATTCTAATTTGTTGTTTTGAACTGCATCCGATTCTAATCCTAATGCTTGTGCCAATTCTTTTAATCTACTAGAATAAACATCTTCTTGTTCTTCTTCTTCACCACCTTCAAACTCTTGTTCAAATGGATTATTTTTAGCCAATGGATTATCTTGTTCACTTGGAACATCATCTGGGATAACACCTGGTCTAGTTGGTCTAGGAGCAGTAGGTCTATCTGTATCTGGTCTAGATGGAGTTTCCGTTTCTCTTCTTGTAGGTGCAGGAGCTTGTTCAGGTCCAGCAGTAAACTCTTCATTTATTTTGTCATCTACGAATTGATTATACTTTTTAATCATATCAAATAATTATTTTTTTATTATATATTAAATTTAAAATACCTGTTTTTACTCTAATTCTTGAACCACATAGTCTATAAAGCTATCTAATTCATATTCTAATCCACCACAAAACTCAAAAACATCATATTCCACTACTTTACCCTTATCATTTACAACTTTTAAAAAATCAAGTGAATAAGCACCGGTATTATAAAGTATTATTTTACCTTTTAAGTTTCCCTCTATTGTTTTATGCGATTTCTCTAAATCTGGTACATATAAAGTACCAATATATTCAATACCATCTTCTTCATACTTTATATCATCTAATTCAAATTTAAAGTAATCATCCTCAAAAATAGTATCAGTACTTAAAATCCTCATCTTAGTTTTAACTGCTTCTTCATCACCTAAAGAAACTGCGTCTAAAAAGTCTTTTTCATGTATAGTCAAAGATATTATACCATACTTAGATATTTTATCTAGTAATTCATCAGTCTTTTCTTGACCGGAAAATTCTTCTGCTACTATACTTTTCATACAACTATATATTTTTTATATATCATTAAAAAGATCATCAATCCTCTTATCTCGCTTAAATTGAAGGGAAAATTCTTTATCATTTTCAAATCTATATTTAAAATCATTAAAAGCACTTTCGCTAATTCGTAAAAGAGAAAAAGAACCTCTACTTAATTTACCTTCCGTAAGTCTGTTATCTAAATGTTTTAGATAATATGGATATATTTCATCTTCTTTCATAATTTATATATTATTTTTTTATATATACATTATGAAATGGATCAAATTAAATGAAAGTTCCTTAAAATTAGGAAACGTAATGACCAAGAAATATGGTGAATTTAACTCAATAGATTGGTTAAATGGTAAAATCAAGGAATATATCCAAGAGGTATATGAGCCATTTGGTTTTAAATATGGAGTGAATCAAGATTTAAACATAGAAGGTCAGATTATAAGTAGCGAATATATCAGTAAAATGGTAAATAACTATACGGTATTCAAATCAATAATTAGAGAAAACTCTATTAGAACAGAAGCCGCATTCTATCACTATATGACTAATAATATGAAAGAGATATATCACTGGAAAGGTAGATACTTTAAACGTATTACTTTACCAGTTTTAATAAATACTTCTAGAAGAGGAAATGTAGGAGAACAAGATTCTTTAAGATTTTTTAAACAATCATTACAAGAAAAGAAAGGAATATCAGTAAACTTTATTCCGCCAACAGTTGAAGAAGATATTTCTGGAATCGATGGGAAATTTATTTACTTAGGTAAAGAAGTAACTATTCAAGTTAAACCTTATGATAAAGCAGTTATTAGCGAATCAACAAGAAAAGTGAAAGTTCACTCACAAGGATCATTATCGTTGAATACAGACTACCTAATCGTTTATAAAGGACAATCATTTATTATTGTAAGAGGTAAAGATGTTGTAATAGAAGGAAATTTCTTCACATTTCAAGAAGATAAGGTAGTAGCAAAAACATAAAGTATATGAAAAGAATTGATACATTTAATAAATTTAATGAAAGTGAAGACAATAAAAGATTTGTAGGTCCTAATGGAGAGTTTCAACCTACTGAACAACCAAAAGAAGGAACTACTACTATAAAATTTATGGAAGAACTACTTGAATGGATATATTATCATGATAGCATGCCTTTTGAAGAAAAAATTAAATTCATAACTGGTATCGAAGAACAAATACAATCATTATTAAATGGTGACACTGGTGGTGCTCCATTTGGTATGCCAATCAATTATATACCAACCTGGTCTACAAAGTTAAAGAAAGATTTAGAATAAAAAATCCTCTCGAATTGAGAGGATTTTTTATTAGAAGCCATTGAATATGTCCATTATTACCGACAATCGTTTAGTTATTTCAGGTAAACCTAATGGTTCGATAATTGAATTGATCGGGGAAAGTATAGCTTTCGCGAACTGTTCGTCATAATCTATCTGTGGAGCGAACTCATGAGGGTATGAACCTCTCATATAAGCAAACTGATCATTCACAGTTTTATCCTTACAAACATAATACTTAATCTTTGTACCCGATTTAATAAATTCATATTTCTGTTGTGCTACTCTATCCAAATTTAATAAGTAATTATGATAAGCCGCCGCTTTGACTGCAAAATGTGAACCATTTACATATCTTAAAGGCAAACTCTTATCATCAATAATCTTAGCATCATAGTTAGAACAAGAAGACTGCATTGCAATATCATCAATATCTGCTAATTCAAATTCTTTTCTTAAATTCTTAACTAATTTCAATAATTCTTTAATGTTGAATGTATCTGGATTAGAAAATAAGTATCTTACAATATCTACAATCTTATCTCTTGCAAATAAAGGTGTGGATGAACGTACAAGTTCAACTCCTTTAGGGAATATATAAGTCATAGGATCAAAGTTGATACCATCCTCATGTACAATATGTTGAATATATTTCTTTTTGGCTATATTGATAATAGATTCAGAGATTTTCTCTAACTCAAAGTCTTCTTTATTCTCTACTCCAAATGAAGCAGCATAATCTTCTAAACATTGTTTGAAATATCCACCATATCTGAAATGATCTAAACCTTGAATTAGTTCTAATTCACTAGTCCAATTCCATTTTATTTCTGATGTAAATACACCATCATTTATCATACCATTAAGATTTCTATCTTTAATGAAATGTCCATCAAATACTAATAAGTCATAACCATTACAGATAGTATCTTTTAACTCATCTACTGAATGAACAACTGCAACACAATTCGGATTATTATGTTTTACTTTTGCTTTTGAAAGAACAATAAACTTTTTATCTATAGAATCAATCTCACTTAAAACTAGATTATTCCAATCACAATGATCGATTGCCGGTTTAAATGATACAAATAATGAGTCAGTATCTGCATAAATACTCACATGCTCACTTTTATCAATTTGAGTAACATTTTTAATTCCTACTTTATCATGTACATCAAAATCAAGATGCCATTGGTTATACCAATAATCTTCATTTACTCTATCCATTGTTTTTGTTAAATCACGACCTTGTGCCGTTATTGTACCTGCTACGTGATTATTATATAATATGAAGTAGGCAGTTGCAAATGCTCCGTTTTTTTTATGTCTAACCCCCACCACATAACGTAGTGGGGGTTAGACATAGCTACCATTTAATACCAATTTTAGAGCTGTCTGCATTGCATTGTAATACTCAACATCTTTCTTTAACTGAACTGCTTGTATTTTCAGCTGTTCTATTCTTTGTCTTTTTTCATCCTTTGTCATAAATATTATATGATTCATGATAGAAAAGTTTTTAAATAAAAAAGAAGAACATTAGTTCTTCTTTTTTGGTTTTAATATCATAAGCCATTTACTAGACTCAAGTTTTGGTATATTTTCGGCAGATCCAAACTCGTCCAACATTGTGGCAAATTTTAGCATTACTAGTTGTCCTCTATCTGGATTACCTTTTTGTCTTCCTTTTAATTGAATAACACATTTTACCTTATCATTATCTAATAAAAACTCTTTACCTTTCTTAGCTTTAATTTCTAAGTCATGGTCTGAAATCTCACAAGAGAGTTTTATTTCTTTTAATTCTGATTTTATGGCATTTTTCTTTTGTTCTTTTAACATCTTTTCGATGTTATAAAGAAATTTACCGTAATCTTCGATTTTAGCAATAGGTGGATCTTGATTCTCATTGATTAAAATAAGATCTTTTCCTTCTGAATCTGCTAAACGAAGTGCATCTTTAGTCTTCATCACTTCTGGTGCGGCACCTGTAACGATTAGTCTAACTTCAAATGACTTAATATCATCATTTATTTTGTGTTTTCTTTTAGAATTTAGTTGTTTTTTATTCAATGTTGAATATTTTTATTATTTTTATTTGTCTGTTTATATATTTGTTTTTAAAATTGTAAGAATTCTTTTTCCAGATTTCCCACCATCTATTTTTTGACTTCAATGATTCTAGTGGTATTTTGAATACTAATCTTTGATCATTACCAATTATATTCCAATTCCAGGTCATTTTACTACTCATCGTCACTAAAGTCTTGTTCAAAGCTCAACATTAAATTTGAGTTTTCATCTTTTATCAACATAAAGTTATCAAAGATAATAAATTCTATTGATTCCATCTTATCATTTATACAACTTAAAAATCTTTTATTTAAAATTAAACTGGCAACTCTATCATCGTTTAGATTATCAACTTCTAATTCCCAAGAAGATTTCTCTGATAAAGTAACAATTCCTTTAACAACATCCATATTTATAATTCTTTCACCATTTATACCAGATAACTTTTTAATGTCTAAGAAATCACTATTAGGAATATTAAAAGTCCATTTTTTATTTCTAACATCTAATCGTTGAGCTAATGCTGCTTTACCAATATCTCTTATTGTTCCACCTTCACCACCTAACCAATTTACTTTAAATTTACCAGAAGATATTTGAAGTCCTCTTGCAATATATAATGAATCATCATCTGGTGACTCTTTATAAGAAACATCAAATCCTATTTTGTCCATATCTTTTATGAATGCTAAGTTTTTTACGAACTTTTTAGCAGATGGTATGATAATGTCTAATGAAAAATCTTCCATATCATTATCAAAGTATTCTTTTGTAGGTAGTAAGAAGTTTTTAAATGCCAAAATAACATTACCACCACCTAACATTGCATACATTAGAATATTTTCATTATCTATCTTTAATTTAACGGTGTCATCAATGGATGCTACGGTATTTAACTTCTCGATGAAGTCACTAAACATACTTGGTACTACTTTTAACTTTACTTTTCCTGCCATATTTAATTTAATTATTAGAGATTATATAAAAAAGTACATTTTTTGTTTAATAGTTTTTAATATATAATTTATGATTAAAAACTGGAACCAATTTATCAACGAGAATGTCACTAACCCAGATAGTTATTTAGACATGAGAATGCAAGAAATCAAAGATTTACTTGACAACACTGAAAATAGTGATACACTTATATATGAGTGGGAGAATAAAGATGACCATGAGTTGTTTATAAATTTCTCAGCAAATGGTATGAATGTTAGATATGAATTTGACATTGATGATATGAAAGTTACTAAAATTGCAAATGACGTACTTGACTTTGAAGAGGAAGTAGAATCAATGGAAGCAGGAGTTGAAATGATTGAACAAGATATTCACTCTATATTAGGTATATCTGAAAGTAAAGTAAATGAGGCAATCGTTGATTACAAAAATGAGGCAGTAGATGGTTTAATGGGGGAAATCAATACATATCCGAGACATCATAGATTTCAAATACCAGAATTGACTACACTCGGAGCAGAGTATGATATAGAGATTGTAGATTATAATACTTTCTTAAATGATTTACCAGAAAGAGATAAAGCAACTGCACCACCAAGATCTGCTCAGTTTTTTGCGTTAGTAAATCCAGTTACGAAAAGACCTAGAGTTGTTTTAAATTTACCAATGCCTTTTATACCAAAAGACTTCTTTGATCAAGTTCCACTTGGTGACATACTTAAACATGAACAAATTCACGTAGGACAACATTCTAGAAGACCAAATATAGATATGCCTTTACCAGAACCAAAAGATCAGAAAAAATATTTCTCTAATAAAGATGAGGTTATGGCGTTTGCTTTTTCAGTTGCTAAAGAAATAGTTACTATGTTTCCAACAATCACAACTCCTAAAGAAGGAATAGATAAACTTACACAAAATTCCGGTAGATTTAGATTATATGGTGATATTAAAAGAAATGTTGATCCATTTATCTTAAAAAGATACCACAAATATATATACTTATATTTAGAAGACTTATTGAAAACAGAAGAGTAATGAAACACTTAAAATTATTTGAAGAATTCAATTTTGATATTGAACCATTTGATGTTCATGGTAATAACCTTGAAGTTTTCATTGATGACCAAGAATTCTCATTTAAAGTAATAAATGGAGAAGTTAGTTTCTCAAGTGAAGATGACTTTGAAAGAGCATTTGAAATGGGTATTGAACTGGATGATGAATTAAGATCTTATATAATTGATGAGTATAGTAAAATGTTAAGTAAAACTAGAATGAAAAGATTTGGTTTTTTTAAATAATTAAAGCATTTCATTTACATTCTCTCTTATAAACTTTTCTATTTCCTTTAATTTCTTTCTTGATGTTTTTACATCAAGTTGTATTCTCCAATTACCTATTTTATTATCATCATCTTCAGTAATTTCTCTTACATCCAATTTTAATTCAAGTAACTCTTCAAATAACTCAGGTTTTGAAAGTAAATCTTCTTTAGTAAATGTTCTACTTATTTTAGGAAATGAATAATCACCATTTTCATTAGGTTCAGTAATATCTCCTTTTTGGAGAATTATTTCTTCACCAAATCCAGTATTTAATATAAAGTCATTTATTAGTCTAAATTTCATAATGATTATATCAAAGTTGATAACTTTGTTTAAACTAAATTACATTTTCATGTATAACATAAGAACATTAAAATATCTAAAATGAAATTAAACAAAAAGTTTTTAAAAGAGTACTTGAACAGTACTTCTCCAACAGGTTTTGAGTATGAATTAGGTGGACAAAAAGTTTGGATGGACAATATTGAAAAGTATGTCGATTCTGTAGAACTTGATAATTATGGTACTGCTTATGGTGTTACCGGTAATTTAGAGTCTGACTTTAAAGTTGTTATCGAAGCACACTCTGATGAAATCAGTTGGTTTGTAAACTACATTGACTCAAAAGGATATATTAGAGTTATCAGAAATGGTGGCTCTGACGTACAAATTGCTCCTTCTATGAGAGTAAATCTATGGGGAGAAAAAGGAGTCGTTACAGGCGTCTTTGGACATCCAGCGATACATATTGCTGATAGAAAGAAAGAGGTTGATTTAAGTTCAATTTTTATCGATATTGGTGCTTCTTCAAAAGAGGATGTTGCCAAGATGGGTATTCAAGTTGGTACTGTAGTTACTTTTAAAGATGAGTTGATGAAACTTGGTAAAGATTACTACTCTGGTAGAGCTCTTGACAATAGAATTGGTGGTTTTATGATTGCCGAGGTTGCAAGAAAATTAAAAGAGAAAGGTAAAAAACTACCATTTAAACTTTACATTGTTAATTCAGTTCAAGAAGAAATTGGATTACGTGGTGCTGAAATGATTGCACACACAATTAAACCAAATGTTGCTATTATTACTGATGTTTGTCATGAAACATCATCACCTTGCTATACCGCAAGTAAACAAGGTGATCACATTGCTGGTGATGGAGGTGTTATTACAAGAGGTCCTGCAGTTCATAATAAATTGAGAAAATTGATTTTGGATACTGCAACGGCTAAAAAAATCCCTCACCAGTTAGCAGCATCTTCAAGATCAACTGGAACAGATACCGATGCGTTTGCTTATGCGAATGGTGGTACTCCTTCTGCACTTATTTCTTTAGCACTCAAGTACATGCACACAACTTGTGAAACTGTTCATAAGGAAGATATTAAAAATGTTATAGAGTTGATTTACGAAACTCTTCTAAATATTGAAGAGAATCATAATTTTAAATACAACTCTTAAAAAACAACCCATCTCAAAAAGATGGGTTTTTTATTTAATATATAGTTTATGAAATATATTAAACATTATGAAGGTTTTATACCAAAAGGTGGGTTATATGGTGCCGAGAAGGGTACGAAAGTACCAATATCAAAATATGATGGTATGTTATATAACTCTGAACAAGAAGCCAAAAAAAGAGTTGCTGTTGCAGATTTAAAAATTGGTGATAAAATCAAATTTATAAAATCAACGTCCTTATTCAGAAGATTAGTACCAAAATTTACTCACAAAGTAGCGGGACACGGTGAAGAATATTTCTTAAAAAATGAAGTTTATGAATTTGTTAATTATTGGAGTGATTTTGCAAGAGATTCTGGTTGGGATTATGATGAAACTATAGCAATGGAATTTGAATGCTTGGAGTCTTCTAAACCAAATAGAATAGGAACTAAATTTATTTTTTCACTAAGACATTTTCACGAATATAAAGACGAGGGTAAATTTATAATAATATAATGATTAGCAAGTACAACCAATTTTTAATAAATGAATCTAAACTTATACTAGAAGCATTTTTAAGTGCAGATACAAGTTTCTTATCTAAATTATATAAAATCGCAAGACAGTCGAATAATTCCTCTACAATTGCAGATATGCTTTTATCAAGAATTAATGATAAAGACTGGATTTCTGAGATAGATTTAAAACAAGATTTCTTTAAAACAACTGATGATAAAGACAAGGTATCTTTTATTCAAACAAATAGAATAAAGGATGATATTAAAGATCCTTATATTATGTCTGGAAGAACTGACGTTAAAGTTGGTAGAGCTATAAAATACATAGCAAAAGATTTATATAATATTAAGATTACTGATAAACAAATAGAAGATTTTGTAAATGTTTATAAATCAATTGCTGATGAAGGAGAAGATGATTTTCAGTTTTATGTTGGAGAACAAATAAAAAATGGTTATAACGATAGCAACTATTTTGATAGAAACTTAGGAACACTTGGTAGTTCTTGTATGACTGGACACCAATCATTTCTTAAAATATACACTAAAAATGAAAAGAAAGTTAGATTACTAGTTCTTCTCGAAGATGGTAATATATGTGGTAGAGCTTTAGTTTGGAAATTAGATAAATCTCCTTGTGACGCAGAATACTTTATGGATAGAGTTTATACAAATCGTGATTATGAAGTAAATAAATTCACACGATATGCTGAAAAAAATGGTTGGTTATATAAACAATCTATGAGTTGTGGTGATTCTAATGCAGTAAAGTTTAAATATAATGGTAAAGAAGTACTAGGTGAAATATCTGTTAAGATAGATGGTAAACATCCTAAATATCCTTATATGGATACTTTATTTTGTTTAAATAAAGATAAAGATGAGCTTTCTAATATCCCTTCTTGGAAATGTTATAGATTATGGGACACCGATGGTGATCGTGATAGATGTGATGACTGTGAAGGTAAGTCAAAAAATAAAAATCTATGCTATGGATGTTCTGAAGGTGTGATGGTCTTAAAACAAGCAGGTATCGAAATAGACGTTGAAAAGGGAAGAGAACGTGATAAAGACAAAAAAGAGACTTAATGTCTCTTTTTTTATTTTCCTAGATAGTTCATCAACTCAATCATATTCTTAACTGCAAATCCTAATGATTCAAGATTTTTAACAGTATCTCTCATATAAGAGATATAAGCTTCGATGATTTCCATTGCCCTATCATTTTCTGCTAAATGACCATCAATCAAAATACCTTTTTCTCCCATATTTGTTTTTATACCGAATCCAGTAGCATAAAACACAAATTTATCTTGTTTTAATTTTTTAATCTTGGTCATTTCCCTACTTCGTTTATTTAAAAAGAAGTTGATTTGTTCATTTAACATTTGTCTATATGATAGTGCGATAGCTTGTGTATCTAATATAGTCTTAGAATTGGCTGGATTTGTTAAGTCTAATGACAATGATTTGAATAAAGGATCAACATTTTTAGTCCAGTCTACTCTTTTATCATTAAAGTATTCTTCTAGTTTATCATTAGTTTCCTTAGCTTTTGTAATTCTATCTATTTCGTCTTGAGTAAATAAGTTCATATTAAATAATTTTTTTTAATTTATAATCTCTCAATAAATTCCTTTGTGTTGAGTTTGAGAATACATTATTTATTAAATTTCCAACTTCCTTTTCAAGACTTGTTTGAATATACTCTTCAAATATTTCAGTCCATTTATCTACTAAATCTTTATCCTCAACAACAATATTATCAAAATTAGAAAATATATCAATACATTTGTTTCGATTATCAATTGTGATACAAAAGTCTCCACCACCAGATAAATAAATACCAGAGTTATTGATTGAATTTTTATCTTCTTTATCTTCTTTTTCTACATTGACATTTAAGTAGTAATGTCTATAACCATACTTCATCTTTTTTGATAAGATAATATCTTCATTTTCAATATTACTAAAAAGATGTGTTAAAAAAAGATCTAATTCGTTCATTCATAGGCTATTATTTTTTAATTCCTAATTAAGGAGTTAAACTTAACTTATATGAAATACTAACATGTTAGTTTAAAAGAAAAACCCTCACTAAGTGAGGGTTTTTTTATTTTTTTGTATGTGATATAAAACTATCAATATGTGATAATGGATCACCAAATAGATTATCAAGAGATTTTGCGTCATCAGGATTTTCATTACCCGCTATAAAGTCAAATACTTCTTCAATATCATCTTTAGAAGATGTAATGTGATCTGACGCCCAGTCATGCTCTTTTAACATTGTATCAATTTCTGCTCTATCCATCTGTAATAACTCATCCACTAATCTTTTGATAGTTTCTAAATTACTAAAAAACATATAATTTTCTTCTTCGTGATTTTCTTTAATTGCTTTAAGTTTACTTAAAGTTTTTGCTAACTCTAATCTTCTTTTTTTAGTAGCATCTTTTTTATCTAATTGAGTACCTGGTTTATTCTTATCTTTATCCTTAGCCTTTAATTTAGAAAGTTCTGATGAGATCTCTTTTTTAGAAATTTTTTCATCATCTTTTTTTCCTAATGATTTTCTTAATGCACCTGGATGTTTGATTGCATCTTTGATCCAATTTTTCTTCTCATTAAATTCTTCTGATTTCTCATCAGTTAGTTCATCCGTTTGCTCATCCTTTTCACCATAACACATACAGTGTTCAACTGGTTCTTGACAAGATGCACAACATTCTTCACTATCAAAATTTTCAAATTTCTTAATCATGATCTTTAACTATTTTTTATATACTATATATTAAAGTTTTTTATCAAATAAATATAAATCGTATAAAGCATTACCTTTCACATTCTTAATACTCTTTAAAACATCTCCTGTAATAGAATCAAGTACTTTAAAAACTCCTAAATTTACTTGTTTATCGGTTAAAACTCTAACAGTGTTACCTGGTTGTCCTAACGCACCCAATACTGCAATATACTTATTACCATAAATACTTTTTAAGAATGATATTCTTAAACCCGCCATATCTTTATTGTTATTTACATAAACATTTTCAAATGGTTTCATTAAGTCTAATTTAGATTCTTCTGTTTCCTTAACTTGTATAGATGCAAAAGTTTTATCTTTTTCACCAATAGTAACTTCTTCTCTGTTTTGAATTTTGTTTTGATTTACAAGTGCTTGTTGATTTCTTCTAATTTCATTGAAATCTGCTCTAACAACAATACCACCTCTCATACCTTTATCATTCATATTATAACCGGCAGGAGGCAATCTATAGAACGATCCAGTAAAAGTCATAGAAAGTATCCTATCTGTTCTAAAGAGTCTCCAGATCTTATTTATGTGTCTTCTTTGAGATACTGACCATCCATTTAAGTGCCAACCTCTCAATAACATCTTACCTTGAGATGAACGTCCAAGTACCATAGGGTATATAACTCTCTCGTGACCAGCAAAGTGTTTATCTTTTTCTCCTTTGTAGTTTAATAAAAACATCATACCATACTTAATGGCTTTAGTCATTACTTGATCGGAATACTTGATTGGTTGGTTAATTGGAATATTTGCAATATCCTTAACATTTTTTAAAGAAAATCTAGGTATGTATTCATTATCTTCTATTAAGTTGTAGTGTTCTTTAACTACAAATTCTACAGGTTTATTATTATAAAAGTCTCTAAGTTGTTTTAAATTCATAAACTATATATTAAATACATAATTCCTAAAAACAAAAAAGAGAAACATTTCTGTTTCTCTTTTTTCACATCAAACAAAATGATTGAAAAATTGTCAGTGTTTTTTTTGATTACTTAGCTACCTCAGTAGTTTTAGTAGTGTCAACAGTTGTTGAATCTACAGCAGTTGTATCAACTTTAGTAGTATCAACAGCAGTTGAATCAACAGTTGTTGTAGCATCTACAGTTTCAGTTTTTTTGCAAGATGTTAAAGAAATTGCAGCGATTGCCATTACAGCGAATAATACTTTTTTCATGGTTTTTTGTTTTTTAATTTTTTTACATGATTATATATCATGAAACTTATCTTTTGTTTAATAAAAAGTGAAAATATTTTTTTAATATATAGTTCTAATAAAAAACACAATTAAATAATGTCAATAAACAGTAGAGAGGATGCAAATAAATATTATCAAGTAGTAAATAAACTAGTTGATGAGTATATTGATAAGTGGAAGATTAAACCTACTAATTTAAAAAGATATTTAAAGAATGGTTCTGATAAATTTGAAAAGTTTATAGATAGAAATGGTTTAAAAGATATAAATGGTATTAAACAGGTTATAAATGATGTTATTGAAGATAGAGTTCACATGGAGTCAGATGGAGTTTTAACATTTGAAAGATTTAAAGTATTTGAATCCGATGAATTTAAAATTACTTCAATTATTCAATGTCTTTATAAAGGTATTGGTAAGACTGATATTAAAGCAGAGAAGTTTTTAGCAGATCATTTTGATGCAAATTTAAGTCAAATAGATATAGTTGATACAGATAAACATATGTTTAAAATTAGTAATTGGGAAAATGAAGATCTATTAGTAATTGTTTATAATAAAGATGAGTTTGATATTATTAAGGAAAATATAAAGGAGTATCTATATGAAGAGCTTCTTAAACAACAAATTGATTTAATTGGGGAAGTATCTTTAAAACTAAATACAATTATAGATAAAGATAAATTTAATACAGATATTGAATCTAAGTTGACTGATAATCTGATAACTGATTTAATAAATGATTCTCTTGAGATGAACTATACAAAGTTTGATTTTGAGAAAACGGATGATTATTATCTTTGGATTAAGAAACAATAAATAAAAAGAGAGTTAAACTCTCTTTTTTTATTATTATGAAAATAATATTTTAATATATACATAAAAACATTAATTATATATGTCATTTTTATACAAATATGGTACTGCGAGTAATTACGAATCTAACCGTTGGTCAACCGTACAGAATTTATTAGATCAAATAAAGGATAATAATGCGAATCTTATTTTTGCAAAGGATGTAAGAGACGCTGTCTTTACTCTATGGGAGAGAATGAGTGATATTGAAATAACTGTAGCATCTGCGTCATTAGCTTCGCCATATTTTCAAAATCCAAATCCCACAACTATTGGAGTTGGTGGTATTGCAGAAGGAACAACATTCTCTACCCCACAAACGATACAACAAATGTTTGATGCTCTTTTATATCCATATGCTGCACCAATATTAAGTTTATCTAGTATAGGTAATAAAGAATATGGAGCACCTCTAAATTCAGTAATAAATTGGAGTGTTATTAAAAAATCTAATACAATTACATCAATTAATGTTGATGGTCAAATAATATTTCCAGTAAATGGTGGTGATCAAAGTGGAACGCAAATAGTAACAGGAACATGGAGTACACCTGCAGTTTCTACTCTAAATACTTTTACAATGACAGTTAGTGATGGATCAACAATGACAACAACGACATCATACGAGTGGATGAATAAAATATATTGGGGAAGATTAAATCTTACATCAATATTAAATCCAGACTTATCAGATCCTAATACACGTAGTGCACGTATAGCAACAATAGTATCAAATTTTTTCCCTAATTCTAGTAGTGGAAGTTTACTAATTCGAGGATTGACCGGAGCAGGTGTTTCTCCAGGTAATTTGTTAGCTAAGGTAAAGAATAAAAGTTATCCTAATATAAATGGTGCGGGTGGATATCTATTATTTGCTTGGCCAAGTTCTGTTCCAAATGCAATAACACCTGCATTTTCAGTAAATGGACTTACAAGTACGGGTTTTAGTAGACTTCTAACTGGTTTTAGTTTTATAAACACATATAATATTACAACAAACTATGAAGTTTGGATATCAAATACTGCACAGAATTCACCATTGAATCCAGTAATAATAAGTTAAAAAAATATATAATATAAATGCAAAATTCAGGAACTTTAGTATCATCCGCAATTCGTCCAAATGATTCATTAGATCAATTTGCTTCAGCATTTGCTAATGAAATAAAAGGTGGCTCTCACGGTTATGAAACATATGATGAGATGATTGACATAATAGAAGCAAGAAGAGAGTGGGGAATGTTAGTAACTGTTTACAATGATCCTGTTCCTGGTCTTAACGGCACATATCAACTTAAATATGGTAATACTAATAATAATGTGTTTGATATATCAGATGACTCAAATTGGATAAAACTCAATTTAGGCGATAATGCATCAACTGAGTGGGTTGATTCAGTAATTTCTATTTCAAGCACTGAACCAACATTAGTACCTAATACAGGAGATCGATACTTACTAGGAACTATACCAAATTTACTACCATCAGGTACAAATTGGCAAAATTATTCATACGGAACAATAATTGTAGAGTATAGTAACATAGGTACATGGAAGCCTACTATTCCAACTAATGGAATGACTGTTAGAGTTGATAATGATGATAATTCAATTTATAAATATGAAGGTATTTATCCTACTGGAATCTGGAAACAAGAGAAGACAACACAAGTTTTTTATATTGAACCAACGTCAATAGGTGGTTTAACTTACTCAGTAAGTACAGATCCAATATTTAACGCATATAGTAGAGACTTAATATTTTTAACTAAATTTAATACTGCTAATACTGGTACTGCATCAATCAATATAAATGGATTAGGATATAGAAATATTAAAATTGCAACTAAAAATGGAGTAAGAGATCTTATAATAAGTGATATTATAACAAATGGTATTTATAGTTTAACATATAATGGAACTTACTTTCAAATGACTAAGCCATTTCCATCAGATAGTTATAACATCGAGTATTATATTGGACCAGGTGAGATTGTTACTGTTCAAGAATATGAACAATATTGGGTTTATGGTGATTTAACAATAGACGGAGGTGTAATGCAAAACTATGGTCATGTAGTTGTGGCAAATGGTTCAGTAAATCTTGTAAATGGTGGTGCTTTTAATAATAATGGATCAGGTGAGTTGATTTTAGTTGACTTGTTTAACACTCCTATTTTTAATACAACAGATACTATTCAGTTATCATCAGTGATGACTATAAATGGTCCTTCTGTTTCCGCAATAGTTTTAAATAATAGTTTAACACCGTCACATATAAATTCGATAAATACAGCAACAGCAAGTTATTTACTTTCTACAAATGGAAGTTCATTTGAGTGGGTTTTACCAACATCGGTTAGCGGTACAGTGAGTCAAGGAGCAACAGGAGCAACAGGTTCACCAGGAGCAACAGGTTCACCAGGAGCAACAGGTTCACCAGGAGCAACAGGAGCAACAGGAGCAGGTGTAACATCATCATTTTATATACAAGGTGGAACAACATCTTCATATGATACAACATCTGATATTTACAGAACTGGATCAATAAATATAGGTTCGGGCACTGCGGATAATGGTAGATTTGTTATTTCATCTTCTGGTGGTACTGTATCATTAGTTGTTGATAACTATAATTCGATATATAACGGAAATCTTCTTAATTTAAAATTTGGATATAACGCATTGAAGTCTAATACAACCGGTGAGTATAATACCGCATTTGGAAATTATTCCTTAGAGGCAAATATAACGAATGGTTGGAATTCAGCATTTGGATATAATACATTAAGACAAAATTACGCTAATGCCAATTCTGCATTTGGATTTAATACATTATCATCAAATAGTAGTGGTGATCAGAACTCTGGACTTGGTTATAGTGTATTATCTAGCAATACAATTGGTGGAAATAATACAGCAATTGGTGTCTCATCACTATCTCAGAATTCATCAGGTTCAGGTAATTCTGCATTTGGAGTATTTTCTCTACAATATAACTTATGTTCATTTAATATAGCGATTGGTGGTAATTCAGGTAAATATTTTGGTACAACATTTTCAATATTTGATACTTCATTTTTAACTGCAGCAACTTATTCTATATTTATTGGATATGATTCAAGACCATTGTATAATAATAGTTTTAATGAAATAGTTATCGGTGCAACAGCAATAGGCAATGGTTCAAACTCAGTTACTTTAGGTAATGATAGTATTACAAAAACATATCTTAAAGGTACAATAAATGGAAATTCTTTTGTAAAAAATGGTGGATCATCATCTCAATATTTGATGGCTGATGGTAGTGTATCATTAGGACCAAGTTTTTCAGGATTGCCTCTTTCAGGAGGAGCATTAACAGGTCCATTAAGTGGAACTAGAGCATCTTTTTCACAATCATCATCTTTAGATACATTATCTGCGTATAATGGAACAACTAATGCAACAGCTATTAGTGGTGGTGCTGCTAATGGTATTAGTGGATATTTTAATAATAATTCAACTACAAATCCTGTACTGAAATTATTAGGTTTATCTTCAACTACACTGATTGATGGTAGAAATACTAGTGATGTGACTACTTTTTCTGTAACATCAGCTGGTAAAGTGACCGGATCTTCTTTTGTAAAAAGTGGTGGAACTTCATCTGAATATTTGATGGCGGATGGATCAGTTACTACTGCGTATAAATATAATTTTGGTGGAAGTTTAACTCACACAGGAACTTTAACAACTACTAGCTTACTAACAATAACAATACCAGCAAACTCATTAAGTGATTATTTGAATCTTAGAAGTATAATGGTTCAACAGTCTGGACCTGCTTTAGCTGGTTTTCAAATAAGAGTTTGGCATAATAGTGCCAATGATTTTAATACAGCTACAAGAATAGCAAATTTTGCTTTTGGAGCAGGAGGTGCTGATCTATTTGCTCAAATGTCAAGAAAGTTTTCAATACAATCTGGACAATTGTTTGGTTTTCCAGGGACCATTTCAAACGCTACAGGTGAAGGTTCAAATACTAATGCTGCTTTATCAATATCTTTTAATACCACAGTAATTAATTATTTATTTATATCTGTTCAGTTAACAAATATAACTGACACTGCAATATTAAGAAATGTAAACATAACAACTTAACTAAATAAAAAAAATCAAATACAAAAATTATAAACAATAGATGAAGAAATATTTTGAATTTGTACAAGCTGATTTTGAACCAGTAAAATCATTTAACTTAAAAGATGAGTTGAATCCTAAACTATGGACAGATTTTGAACTTGATCAAGAAGTTAGAGAAGATTTACTAAGAATTGCACAAGACTTTTATAATTCTACTGATTTAAAAGTAGACGTTAAAGATGTTATTCTAACAGGTTCATTATCAAACTATAATTGGTCAGAAAAATACTCTGACTATGATTTACATATCTTAATAAACTTTAATGATGTAAGTGAAGATATTGAATTAGTTAAAAAATATGTAGATGCGGCAAAGAATAATTTCAATAAAGATCATGACATAAAAATAAAAGGTTATGAAGTAGAAGTTTATATACAAGAGGTTTCAGAAGATCATAAAGCATCTGGTATGTTTTCATTACTCAATAATAAATGGATTGTAAAACCAGAGAAAATTGATTTTGAACCAGATGATAAAGAAATTAGAGAGAAAGGTAAGTCTGTAATGATGATGGTTGATGATTTAGAAGATGAAGTAGATCAAGATAAATACGAACAATTTAGTGAAAAGATTAAAACGGTTTGGGAGAAGATAAAAAACTATAGAAAAAGTGGATTAGAAAGTGAAGGTGGTGAACTTTCATTAGGAAACTTAGTCTTTAAGTTATTAAGGCGCAATGGGTATATTGAAAAAGTAATGAAACTTAAAAGATATGCTTATGATAAACAATTTGAATAATTATGAACATTAGAATATCAGAAATAGAAGAAGCATTTAAAGAGATTTTCAGTGAAGAAGATGGTGTTGTTACATCAATCGATACAGTGTATGAAAAATCAGATGATGAACAGTTCTTAAAACTTGTAATTTGCTTACATGGTTTATCAACTGAAGACATATCTATTATACACACTAAATTTATCTTTAAAACTGATCTAAATAAAAGAAATATTATTGATAATTCATTTTTATATCTTTATGATATAAACTGTGTTTATCATAGGATAGAATTTACTAGTATTATTGATATGAAAAAGAAAATTGATGATATTATTGAGTCAAATAACTTTGGAGAAGATATACAAATACTGTCCGACTTTATTGAAGCTCCTGCGATGTTCTTAAATTATTATATGAAAAGAGCAAAAATTACAGAGTATTCAGTATTTGAAGTAGAGTATGAACCAAAGTTTAAAATGGTTTCTTGTGATAAAACCACATTTGACTTTAAAATGAATATTAACAATAGTTATGATATCGAATTATCAATACACAAAATCGATAAAGATTTAACCGAAAATCCAGAAGATCAAGATAAATATAAATTCCAATTTAGATTTATGGATGAAATAGAAACAATTGAAGTAGATGGAATTAAAAATATACACTACTTAATTGGTTCAAATATTGCCAAATTATTAGACAGAAAACTAAAAAATCAATAAAAAATATGAGTAGAATTAAGAAATATGACGACTTTCTAAATGAAGGTAAAATTACACAATTTGTATTAAAAGCATTACTTAATACAAGTGGATTTATACAATCTATTATTAAAAGAATAAAAGGTACTTATATACCATTTACTTTTAAAGATAAAAAAGTGGAAAACGATTTTGAGAATAAAATGTTTGAACTATTTGATTATTCAGTATTTGATACTATTAAATATCATTTTACTAAAAATCAAAAAGAAATGGCAAATAAAACATCACTTTCTGATTTAATAAAATCAAGAACTGGTGTTGATGTTTATCAATTATCAGACTCTATTCTAGATCTATTAAAAATAGAGAATATTAAAGTTGCAGAAGGTAAAGAAGAAGAAGCAAATAAAGTATTACAAAACGCAATAGATACAACTAAGAAAATGATTTCATTTATTAAAAAGATTGATGATGAAATTGAGGATGATAGACAATTTATGAAAGATCTTAAAGATTTAGGAGAATTATTTAAAGGATTAGATCCAAGAACTTCAAATCTAAGAGACAAAGAAGATAGTTTAGAAGCATTTGGTAAGGTTGGTAGTAAACTAGATGATATGCAAGAACCAAAAGAATTAGATGATATACTTGATAAGATAAGTAAATTCGGTATGAGTTCTTTAACTGAGAAAGAAAAAGATGATTTAGAGAAGTTAAGTAAATAAATAAAAAAGAGGATTATAAATCCTCTTTTATTTCTTCTTTTATATTTAACATTTTTCCAGTTTCTGGATCATAGTTCATAATCAATAATTCAATACCCTTTTCTTTCTCAACTCCCTCTACTTTATTCTTAATTACTGCAGATGGTCTATGAAATTCTTTTGAAGTCCAAAAATACTCATCTCTTGGTAATAACTCTTCCAATAAAGGAAAATAGTAATATGATAATGACCATCTACTTTTAGAACTCTTTAATAATTCTAATAAACGTCTATGTGAAGAAATCCCAAAGGTGTTCTCTGTGTCACAACCATACCAAAATAATCTTCTACCATCATCATCGTTTTTTAAGTCATTAAAACGAGCGTAAGGTGGGTCTAAATACATATAAGTATCTTCTGCATCATACATTGTGATAACATCTTCAAAGTCTAAATTATGAAAGTTAGTAATTTTTTGTAACCTTTCAGTGTATTTGTTTTTTTCTAATTTATTGATTAGAATTAAAAGATTTAATTTGTTTGTTTTTTTCTTAAATCCAGTAAATCCACCACCTCTAGGATAAACAGAACTGAAACTTGATGTAATTAAGAAAGCATAAATCGCACCTACTTTAAAATCACCAATCTCAAAGTTCATATCATCTAAGAAATCATTAGTAACATAAGTTCTATAAATTGCTTTATAGAAATCCCATTTTTTATCTAATTCTGTTTCAGTTGTGTGAAGTAAACCACCTGGTGCTAATAAGGATTTAAGTTCTACTAAGAAATCTTGTGGTTGAGAACAACATTTCATTAGATTTGCTTGATGTCTGTTTCTATCATTAAATACAACATTAGTAAACTCTAAATTAGAATCTAAATATATTGCGAATGAACCAGAAAATGGTTCGATGTATGTTTTACAATCCGTTGGAATGTTAGGTGTGATAAAGGATTGAAAGTTTGCCTTGCCTCCGAAATAGCTTATGACGCTCATTTTATATAGTTTTTATTATTATATAATTTTATTGGAAAATGTTTGGTATATAATTTTTTTTTATTACTTTTGTCAAGATAAAAAATAGAAAAGTATGCTTATATATAAAGGGATTGAGTACAAACCAGGTAGTAGAGTAATTGCAATTGTAGATGGTGTGCAAATTGAAGGTAAAATTCAACAAGAGGATCCATACTACTATATTTGTCATAATGAACCAGAAAAATCAGGAAATCAAGCCGCCGATAGACTAGGTTATATTTACTCTTGGGCATTTAAACAAGAATATGATGGATCACTTACTGATGGTGTAGTTATACTAGGTCTAAATGGTGTTGAAAACTTAAAAGATAAATTTGAAATATCCAAAAAACTAATTACTTTTTTTCAAAGTAAAAGAATTGATATTCTTTCGATAGAAGATAAAAGGATGTTTCCAGATTATAATAAGTTTGATATATCTGAAACTAAAGGAATGATTAGATTAGTAAATTCTGAAAAAAATAGAAGTACTGATTTAAAATTTGGTAGATTTTTAACTTCATTCTTCAAACAATATACAGATATATTTAAAATAGAGTCTTTATTTGATAATAAAAAAATAGAGAAAAGTCATAATGATTATGTTTCATATCAGACAGGTGATCATATTAGAGTTGAGTATTTAACAGGTAAACAAATCTTAGAAGGATATAAAAGAGAAAACTATCAAGCATCTAAATCATCATTAGGTGGTTCTTGTATGACAGATAAATTAAGTTTTTTAGATCTTTATACAAAGAATCCGGATAAGATCAGTATGGTTGCAATTAAAATGTTTGATAAGTTTGTTGGTAGATGTTTAGTATGGACGACTAATTGTGGACAAAAGATAATGGACAAACCTTATATTTGTGATGAATGGGTTTTATCTAAATTTGACGAGGTTAGAGAAAAAGAAGGATATTTATCATTTAATGATGTTTTAAACACATCAATGAAACTATTCATTGATTTGGATACTACTGATATTGATGAGTGGCCTTATTTAGATACATTTATGTACTTAACTTTTTATCAAAAGAAAGTTATTGTTGAACAACCAGTAGAAGTTCTTACATTAAATCTATTTAATCGTAAAACAGAGGTGTTAGAAGATGATTATTCTAAAGGTATATTACAATCTTACCCACCTAAAGGTTATTCTATGAGACTTAGAGCAACTAATGGTAGATATGAAGATAACAGAAATTAAAAAAAGCTTAGAGAAATCTAAGCTTTTTTGTCTTTAAATAAAACATCAAAAAGATTTGGTTTTTTAGTACCATTTAATTCACTTCTTATATCCATTAGAAGTTTACCTAATTTATTTTTACCTTTACCAACACACTTTTCACAAGTACATTGACCCCAATAGACATCGTGCCAATAATTACCTTCAATAATATCTTTATCTTCAGTCATTAGTAACATTTCTTTTAATGTTTCATCTTTGAACTTCTCTTTAACTGCCCATTCCATAAAACCCAACTTCTTTGAATCCCACTCAGAACGTACTTTTATAACCTTGCCCAATTGTTTAGCTTTACCAGGTGCCATATTAGCAACCAGTTCTCTAAAATCAGCAGCAGTATAGTATTTACCATCAATCATTTGGTCATTATTACACTTCATAGCAACATAGTATGTTTCAACACTATTGTATGTAATACCTTGGTATTCTATTTTACACGGGTAGAAATTGGATAAGAACCCATATCTACCATCAAATTTTGTTATCATAATTTTATATATTATAAAAAAACCCACTCATGAGTGGGTTTTTTTGTTGTGGAGATGACGTGATACTGCCTCACGTGTCTTTTTAGTCATCGCAAATTATTCGTTTACAAGTTTAGTAAGTTTTTCTAAGTCTTACAAAATAATCAGTTTTTGAATCTCAAAGTACTAATAAAAAAGTTTCACTTTTAAACTGGTGACCACAGCTGTAGAATTTTTGGTGTATTAGTCTTATTTGATTAAGCTACTACTAAATCTCTGTTAGAGATCAAATTGTTTTGTAAGCAAGCTACTAAATCTTCACTTGTTCCTACTTGATTAACGTTGCCGTTTAAAATTGTACCATCTAATTTATTAATCGGTCATTGTAGGCCACCCGATACTTGCATAATTATTAATCAACCAAGAATCAATGCTATTACATCCCCAATTGTTTGTTTATATATTAGATTAAAAAAGCCAAAAAGTTTAGTTTTTGGCTTTATTTTTTTTTATTATTCAAGAACATTATCAGTAAACCACTTAATAACTAGTTCTTTTGGTATCACATCACCATAATACTCTTTATATTGTTCACCACCTTTTTTAATGACATATGACGTATCATCCGTGTTTATACTATCAAAGTATTTAACATACTCTTCAAAGCTCTTAAAACGCATCCCTAATACGCTCACCGAGTCGTCATTAAAGATCATCATCTTATAATCATCTGGACTAATATCAATACCAAATAGATTTCCTAAATATGTATTTAATTTTTTAACATCTTTGAAATCAAATTTAACATCTTTTTGACCTTCGATTTGAACTAAAATATCATCTAAAATGGTTACTTTAATACCAATATCTTCAAACCAAGTATTAAATACAAGAGTATCAGTGTTATAAGTATCATACTCTAATGTATTTGTGTGTAATAAGTCATATTTATTTAAAATAAATTTAACTTCTTTTACGACACTCTTATTAGAGAAACGATGTCTTGGTTCAATTTTATATTTTGGTTCAAAATAAGTTACTTTTCTTTCAGTTGGTAAGTTTTCCCAATCAATTTTACAAGCAGCTTCTGCAACTTTTTTAGTGTAGGATAAATCTACATACTCTGTTTTATAGTGTTCATTCCATCCGCCAGCACTAATGTTAGTACATTCTGGAATAATGTCTAAGAAAGTAGCAGTATCTGTATAATAAGCGTTTGGATCTGGTTTAGACTCAACTCCTAGATTAGTTAGTTCATCTGATAAAGCATCTGCAAAATCAATAGAACAACAAAATCTACCTTTCTGTCTTAGAACAACAGAACCTGTTTGTTTTCTATCAAATGCAACTGCTCTTTTAAATTTTTTGAAGAATTCTGGATTTGCTTTTAAAGCATTTTGTGATCCCCATAAACCACCACTTAAAATTGGTTCTTCTCCCAAGAAGAAGTAATAAGTTCCAGGTATTCCTTTAGAAATCATGTATAATAGAATACACATTCCTAATTTATTATCACCACCTAATATGGTTGTTTCATCGGTTTTAATAATATCACCTTCAATAACGTGATTTACCTTTTCATATTTAGTACAATAAGTATCTAAGTGTGTTGTGAACAATGTTTCTGAATTACCTACTTGAATATAATAGTTACCAATAGAATCTTTTTTATATCCTTTTGGTAGATATTTTTCCAATTTAGTTTCATCACCATAAGGAATTGTATATTCAGTTAGTTTCAAAAAAGTATCCTTTATATCTAAAGGATTTATACTTTCATTTTTTGCCATAATTGTTTAATTTTTTACAAATATACAAAATTAAAATGGACTTTCATCATCTTCTCCAAAATCTTCATCAGTATCATCATTTAATCCTTCATCATAATAGAATCCAAATTCTAAAGTTTGACCTCTTTGATTTTCCCACATATCAAATTCTGAATCATATTGAGGTAGAATATCCATTTTTAATTTATTTAAAAGATCAAAAACATTTATTACATCACTTAATCTTTCTCTATGACCCATAGAACATCTAATAGATAAGTCTAAATTATCATTAGTAATAGAAACATTTTCAATACCTTTGTTTTTAAACATACCTCTTAATAAGTACTTTAAGTGTTCCATATCATCATCTTCTATATCCTCATCAGATAAATCTGGATCTCTATCTTTATCACCATCTTTATTATCATAATGATCAAAGTTATGAGCTGCACCACCATAGTATTCACTATCATAGAAATCTTCATCATCATCCGGTATTTCACCAGACATATCAAAACGAGATCCTAAAGAATTGCTCTTTCTAGAACCACCCGCCCAATCATCATTCCAATCTTGATCTGTACCTTCCCAGGCATCATCATCAACTCTTTCTGTAAATCTTTTATACTTTTGTATCATATTATTTTAATTCTATTTTGATGGTTGTTTCGTCAAAAACAACATAAGGATCTGCGGTTCTATGTTTATATAATAAACCTTGTACTTGTGATAATGTATCAAAAATAGTTTTAACATCAGCAAGATCTAAATCTATTTTAATAAATATTTTATCTTGTACACCAACTACTTTAACATCTAACCCAAATATAGATTTTTTAACAGTATCAATCAAAGTTTTATGTCTTCTTAATAATTCTTCATTTATACCTACTTTTCTTACTGAAGGTAATTGTGACCAATTTACTTTTAAAGAAGCTTTTGCTAATTTCTCTAAATAAGTCATATTTTGAATCTCTCTAAATGTATGCTCGTTATTATATCCAACAGATACGTTAGTACATTCTGATATATCATCTATAAATGATGCAGAATCGGTAAATACTCCTGTTGGATCAGTAGATAAGTTTAATCCACTTTTGTTATATTCTTTACAAAGTGCTGTAGCAAATTCGTTTGAACAACAAACTCTACCATATTGAGAAGTAATAACTGAACCAGTTTTTCTTCTATCAAAAGAAACACACTTCTTAACATTTTTTAGAAACTCAAATGAATTATATTCACTTGCCAAATCTCTTGAACCAATACCACCTCTTTCTTCTCCGATAAAGAAGTAATAAATACCTGGTATTTTATTTTCCATCATATATAACATTACTGCAACTCCTGCTTTATCATCAGCACCTAATATGGATGTACCATCAGTATAAATATACTCATCACCATCTTCTATTTTTGATAGAAGTTTAGTAGGTAATTGAGCTCTATCTGCAGTATCTAAGTGAGATGTAAACATTGTAGTATCATCTCCGGCAATTACTTTATAATAATTCCCAAATTTATCTAATTCTAAGTCTGGTAAAAACTCTAAAACCTCAGTTTCATGACCCATTGGATAAGTTTTTGTTACTAATGATAAGAATGTTGAACGAACATCTTTAGGATTATAAACAAATGGCTTATGTTCAATTGGTGTACCAACTGGTTGTACTGCAACTTTTACTCCCTTTTTAAGATTTACAATAGTAGTAGAGAATTTTCTAATACTTTCTTCGTCATAAACGCCAGGGAAATAACTTCTTAAAAATGTTCCAATTTTGATATATTGTCTTCTTCCACCTATTATAGCATCAAAGAAATAATCTGAATCAGAGATATCCAATCTTGATATATTCATATCATTGGCATATTTAGACCTAGGATCTGCCATCCAGTTAAGTTCATATGCAATATAATCATCATGATCATCTTCCATTGTAGTTAGAAGTTTTACTAACCTAGCAGAAAATGCGATCTTTATTTCATCTTCATATTTCATTTTATAATCATTTGCCATTTAGAATGTTTTTATTTTTATTATATATTAAAATTATATAGTGACTTCATGTGCATTTTTATAATCAACCATAACTTGTCCGTCATTCATACCTGATTTTTTTGAAACGAAACGACGTTTACAATAAACCACTGTAGCTTTATCAGTACCTTTTGCCTTACTATTATCTTTTGCAATTTCAGCAACTTTTTTAATAACTTCTGGAGTAGGTATATTATCTTTAACAACAATAACTACATGACTTCCTGGAACACCTTTTACGTGCATCCATAAGTCATCATTATTAGCAACATTAAATGTTAAATGATCATTAGATCTGGCATCTTTACCTAAATGAATAATAAATCCATCAACTTCCATTTTTTTAATATTAGGAAATTTATCTTTTTTAGATTCATTAAACTGTGAATATTTCTTTAATTTCATATTGTATATATTATTTATATAAAACAAAAAAAGACCCAATTGGGTCTTTTTTTGAAATATTATAACTAATAATTAGTTAAGTAATCCTAGAGTATCAGAAACTTTGATAGTCATGAACTGTTTTTGTGGGTACCATCCAACTTCAGTTACTGCATATCTTGATCTAAGTAACATTCTTGGTGCGAATGTAGCCTCAGAGATGATGCTAATTGACTGAGCCATTAAGTAAGGTACGAAAATAATACCTGGTTGATCAGGATTATTTTTTCTTCCTAAAACGATTCTGTTATCGTTATATCTCATGTATGGATCAACATAGATAGAGATGTCTCCGATTGAACCTACTGGGTACAATTGACCTTGAGAGTTCATTTTAGATTTCAATGGATTGATTGTGTATCCAGCGATATCTTGTAAAGCTGCTGCTAAACCTCCATTTGTGATTAAGTATTGAGCTGGCCCAACACGTCCTTCTGTTGCGATGTAGTTAGAAGCATGAGCAATTTTCGTGATCAATTTTCTTTGTACAGCGTGAGTAGTTTCACCACCAGGACCATTTGAAGCTCCTGCATATTTAGTATCTAAGTCAAACAAAGTTTGATTAGTGATAGCATTAGAGTAAGTACTTCCTGCTAAAGGTGCATTAGTTCTATTCAAATCTCCCATTTCGAAGATTTTATTAACAATTTGTTTAGAGATTGTTTGAGACAATTCATTAACAAGGATTGATTCCATTTTTTGAACGATATCCATACCTGTGTTAGCTTTGATGTCTTCAATCTCAGTTCTTCTAAGTGCAGAAGATACTTCAATAGTACCAACAGCAACTGTTTTAGAAGAGATTTTTGGTCCAATAACTCCTGAGTAAGAATCATCATCTGTCTGTCTGTCCATTGGGTAAGCACCAGCAGTTTGAGTTGAAGGTCCGTACCAGTTAGCAGAGAAACCAGGAATGTGATCTTCTAATGCAGATACTAATGAGATTGAAACGTTAGATACAGTAACACCTGCTAATGATCCAATTGCAGTAGTCATTGCTTGAGTTGGTCCAAATGTATTTCTTGTAGTATCAAAATCCCAAGTTGCAGCAGCAGAACCACCAGCAGCATAACCATTTGCACTATTAGCTTGTCTGTAAGCTTTGAATATTGGGAAACCATCGATACGAGAGAATCCTAAGAATTCAACAAGATTAGCTTTTCCAGCTGGTTCATTTGTAGTTAAAGTTGAGTTAGCATTGATACCAACAACATATAATCTAGGACCTTGTAAACCACCTTGTGTTTCAACGATACCAGAAGTTGTCATTTGAGCTCTTAGAGCAATTTGTACTGCAGATAATTGGTCTGCTGTAGCTTTGAAAACTTGTGGTTTCTCATCAGCAGCACCTAAACGAGTATCATCATATTGAAAGTCAATATAAAGTAAGTCGATTTTCGGACCTGGAGTTGGTTTAACAGCAACTAAGTCAAGACCGATTGTTTGACCTGCAATTTTCATTGCAACTGGTAACAAGTTTTGACCAACATCACCTGAACCAATTGTTCCTGCAGCCAAAGAACCACCGATTGTTTGTCCTGCATAAGCTTGTGGTTGTGCAGAAAGGACATTACCCATACCTGCTACGTTTGATGCGTTTACATACGCATTCTCATTGATTGAGTGAAATTCAGCATATTCTGACATCCATTCTACTCTATCACCTGTAATTCCCATGTTTTCCAACACTGGAGACCATTTTTTCATGGCTTTTTGATTATCTATTCTAATGTGTGACATAAAATTTTTATTTTTTTTTTAGTTTTTTTATAATACTATATATATCCTTGTTTTTACTCGTTTTTGACAAGTATGGATTTTTTATAGATTATATACTTTTGAATCTTTCCATTATTGCAGTCATCTCATTATCAGACAATTTGTCTTCTTGGATTAAAGCTTCATGTGCTACTAATTTCTTAGTTGAAGATTCATTTTTTTTGATATTTCTAGTTCCCCAGAAATGCTCAATTTGATTTTCAGTTTTTAATACGTCTTCTGGATATAATCTAGCTTGTGACAAGATAGACTTTTTAGCAGATTCGTTTAACTGTCCCCAGATTGGCTTAATGTTTTCCGGCATCAATCTGATTACTCTTTCTTCAAGAGATTCATTCTTTGTTGATAATGACTCTGCAATCAATGTAAGAACTTCTTTCTGTGTAAAATAACTACTTTCGTTTATGTGTAGTTTCACATTTTCTTGTTCTTCGTTTGATAATGCATAAAAGCTATCAACTTGTGATTTGTTTAAGAACTTTAAAAAGTTCAAATCACTGCTTTCAGAAACTTTACGTTTTTTAGCTTCTTCAATTAATTTATTTATTGATTCAGAAAGTTCTGAGTCTTCTTCTCCCATAAATTGAGATTCAAGACCTTGACCTTCTTCACCTTCTAATTCTTCTTCATGTTCTTCACCTTCGTGACCTTCACCTTCGTGTTCTCCAGCAAACTCTGCAGCATCTTCAGCAAACTCTTTAGCCTCTTCAGCAAATTCTTTAGCCTCTTCTGCAAATCCTTCATGACCTTCGTGACCTTCGTGATCTTCGTGTCCTGTGAATTCATCTTCTTCTGATCCTTCTAATTCATCTTCATTTTCTTCAAAACCAGCGTCTTGTAATGTAGGGAATTGAGCTTCATCACCTTCTTCAGTAGATTCATTTAATTTAAAACCACCATTTAATCTTTCAACGATCATTCCTTGATAAGAGATAGATTTATCTAAACTTTCAGCAACATATTCAGAGTATGCAATGTTATCATCTAAATGTTCAGCAATGTATTCTGAGTAAGCGATGTTACCTTCTACGTGTTCTGCTAAGTATTCTGAGTAAGCAATTGAGTTATCAACATTCTCAGCAATATATTCTGAGTAAGCGATGTTTTTGTCTAAATTTTCTGCAATATATTCTGAGTAAGCAATATTCTTGTCTAAGTTTTCTGCTAAATATTCAGAATATTCAATGTTTTTGTCTAAGTTTTCAGCTAAGTATTCTGAATAAGAGATATTTTTATCTAAGTTCTCTGCAATATATTCTGAATAATTAATGTTTTTGTCTAAGTTTTCAGCTAAGTATTCTGAATACTCAATGTTTTTGTCTAAGTTTTCAGCAACATATTCAGAATAAGCAATAGCTTTTTCTAAATTTTCTGCTAAATAGTCGTTGTGTTTAGCCAATTTTTCAGTTGTGTCTTTTAATGATTTATTTTCATTAACTACAACTTGAATTTTGTCAGCTAAATAATCTAAATATTTAGCAACTTGTGAATTAGTATTATTTAATTCTTCATAATACTCTAACAATTGTTCCAATTTCTGTGGGCTCATATTACCTTTTGAAATTGCACTTTTCACTTCACTCTTTGTTGAAGCAATCTCTTTAACCAAATACTGTGAATAATCACTTAACTGTTTCTTGGTTACAAATTCATCTTTGTTCATATTGAATAGTTCATTTATTTTTGACTCGTCAGATAATTCATATATCCTAAAGTTATTTTTTTCGATTTGTCCTTCTGGGCAAAAACCTAACGATTCATTTAATACTCTTACACTCATTTTTGCTGATGCAAATCCAGGATCTGCAACAATGTCATAAGTAAAAAGTTTTTTTAATGATACTGAACCATCTGATTCTGTTATACCAGCTGCTCTTGATGATACAAAAACTGGACATCCGTCATCAACTAATGATTTAGCTTCCTTACCCCAGTAAGTACTTAGTAATTTTATTTCTCCAGCAACAATGTTCTTTTCAGCAACAAATTCTGCCTTTGTAATAATGTGTGATGCTCTTGATAACGAAGTATCAAAAACATCCGGGTGATCGAATTCACCATAAACAACACCTAGGCTGCTCATTCTTTCATTCATTTCTTGTAGTGCTGGTAAAAATTTCTCAGCTTGATATATCCTCTCATTACGATTCTTTACACCAAACTCAGTAAAAGTACCACCCAATACATACTCCTTATTAGTAGAGTTTGACTCTCTAATAAGCGAACTTGTTGAATTTTCTACTATTAAAACCGGTTTCATTTAAAATAATTATTTTTTGTAGTTATTACGATGGTATATATTTAACCTGGAAAACAATAAAATTTTAAAGGTGGATTCTTTATAGTAAAAAAATTTTTTTGATTTTTATTAGGTATATCTACTGGATTTTTTATCTTTGTGAAAATTTTAGAGGAGAAACGCTATATTTAATAAATACTTAAAAAAATGCGGTTTTTTATGATCCTATCAAGAGAGATAAATGTGAAAATCACTGAGTCAAATTACAACTATTATGATGATTTAGGATATGATGTGTATATAAGTGAAGAAATTATAATTCCAGTTGAATTATTACCGAAAGGATCACATTACAAAATCAAATGTAAATGTGACACTTGTGGAATTGAAAAAGAAGTAATCTATAAGAACTACTTAAAATATGATAATGATTGGGGAGATTATTATTGTAGAAAGTGTTCTGAAGTTAAAAGAAAAGAAACATTAAGAAAAAATTTCGGAGTTGATTATCCGATACAGAATAAAAAAGTTTTAGAAAAGATGAAGAAAACATTAGTACAGAAGTATGGAGTAGATAACATTTCTAAAAACAAAAAAAAATTAAATAATGAATAAAATTAAAGAAGATAGTGTTTTTGAGGGCACTATCGATTTCGCAAACAGCGGAAATGCCTCAATAGATATAGGAGATAAAAATCTCTTCATATTTAAGAAAAATACACTTAACTCACTTAATGGTGATAAAGTTAAAGTTAAAACAATAACTAAGAACAATAAAATTGAAGCCGAAGTTATTGAAGTTCTCGAAAGATTCAGAACACAATTTGTTGGTAAAGTACAAATAAACAAAGAAAATAAAAGACTAATCTTTGTAGTACCAGACAGTCAAAAAATAGGTGTCGACTTTTATATAAAAGGAGAAAACGATGCAATACACGATCAAAAAGTTCTTGTCGAACTAATCGACTGGGAACCAGGAACAAAATCACCAAAAGCAAAAATAGTAGAGATACTTGGTAGTTCAGGTGAAAATAATGCAGAAATGAACTCAATTATGTATGAGTACGGTTTACCAAACAACTTTCCTTTAATGGTAGAAGCCGAGGCGGAATTGATAGACTTCACAATTCACGAATCAGAAATCAGTAACAGACGAGATTTAAGAAATATCACAACATTTACAATTGACCCAGTCGACGCCAAAGATTTTGACGACGCTCTTTCGGTTAATATACTTGATGATAATACAGTAGAAGTAGGTATACATATTGCAGATGTTTCACACTATGTTAAAGAAGGTGGAATAATTGATGAAGAAGCTATTAAAAGAGCAACATCAGTTTACTTAGTTGATAGATGTGTACCAATGTTACCAGAGAGATTAAGTAATGGAGTATGTTCGTTAAGACCTAATGAAGATAAACTTTGTTTCTCAGTTATAGTTAAATTAGATAGTGATGGAAAACTATTAGATAAATGGTTTGGAAAAACTATAATACACTCAGATAGAAGATATTCTTATGAAGAAGCTCAAGAAATAATTGAAGGTAAAGAAGGAGATTTCAAAACCGAAATATTATTATTAGATACTATTGCTAAGAAAATGAGAAAACAAAGAATCAGTGATGGTTCTATCGAAATGGGTGGTATAGAAGTTAGATTCAAATTAGAGCCAACTACTAAGAAACCTATTGGAGTTTTCTTCAAAGAACAGAAAGATGCAAATAAACTAATTGAAGAATATATGTTACTTGCCAATAAATTAGTTGCAAAACTTCTTTATGATGCGAAGTATCACAATGTTTATAGAGTACATAGTACTCCTAATGTTGAGAAGTTAGAAGCACTTTCTCTAATATGTAAGAATTTTGGATATACTTTAGATGTTGTTGAAAATACACAAGATTTGAAAAAATCTATAAATGAACTAGTTGCTGACATAAAAGGTAAACCAGAAGAAAATATGATTGAAACTTTAATCACAAGATGTATGTCTAAAGCAAGTTATACAATAGTAAACTCTGGACACTATGGATTAGGGTTTACTCATTATTCTCACTTTACATCACCAATCAGAAGATATCCAGACTTAATCACTCATAGAGTTCTATTAGACTTTTTAAATAAGAAATCTAATGGAAGTCCTCAAAAGATTGAAGGTATGGCAAAATGGTGTTCTGAAAGAGAAATCTTAGCAGCAAAAGCTCAAAGAGATTCTATTAAATATAAACAGATTGAATTCTTAGAAGATAAAATCGGACAAGTATTTGATGGAATTATATCAGGAGTAACCGATTGGGGTATGTATGTTGAACTTATTGAAAGTAAATGTGAAGGTATGGTTAGATATAATGGAAATCATAAAGTAGATGCAGAAAACTATACAGTTAATTTAAAATCAGGTGGATCAGTAAGATTAGGTGATGAAGTAAAAGTAATTGTTAAATCAGTTGATCTAGACAGAAAACAAATCGATTTTGAATTGTTCTAATGGACTATTTATTTGATGTTATATTAGCAGATGATTTAGAATTTGATGATTATAATTTAGCACTTTCTAGTTATCCAACTTGGAAATCTGTTTATCGTGAGATAAAATTAAATTATCTTTTAGAAGGTAGTAAAAAAATACAGTTTGATATTGATGATATTCAGAAATATATTACACTCGATGATCAACATAGTCATCAGGTATACTTAAAAAAGGTGTGTTGTTCTATAACAGGAATGACATTTGTCTTAAATAATAATAAGATTGAGAAACTTACTTTAAAATCTAAAGTACTTGATACAGAATGTGGTAGAATAGTTAAAACAATGATGCAGGTAGGTATGGAAGTTGAAGTAAGTCAATTTCTATATGAAAAGACTTTAAACTTTATAATAGAAGCACCAAAAAATGCTGCATAAAAAAAATCCTTTCAATTGAAAGGATTTTTTATTTATATTAGAATTCAAATTCCCCACCGGATTCAGGTGCAGGAGGAGCTTCAGGTGCGGCTTGAGGTGCGGCTTGAGCACCACCACCTTCTGGAGCGGCTTGAGCACCACCACCTTCTGGAGCGATTTGACTACCTCCTTCTGGAGGAGCACCACCTTCTGATGGCATTCCACCACCTCCACCACCTTCAGATGGCATACCAGGTTCACCAGTTGCATTAGCAGCAGCATTCATAGCATCTTTATCCCAACATTTTTGGTTTTCTGCTTTTTCTTCAGGAGTAAGTTTAAATATGTTATCCATGATCCAGTCAATATGAAAGTATGGTTTCTCACCATTCATTACACCAAGTAATGTTCCAACAATACCTGATTTCTTTTCTAAATTATTTAATTTCTTCCATTCTTCAAATACTTGATTTGAGAAAAAAGTAACATCGACTCCATTTGTAAAGAATTCATCCTCTATAAACTCAGGAAACTCTATCAACATTTGTAGTCTTAGTGGTTTAACAATCAATTCTTTAAAATTTGCTCGTAATCTACTAATAAAGTTATGAAACTTAATCTCATCTCTTGTCATCTCAGCAGCATCGGTAACTAGATTACCCCCACCATTATCACTTTCAAATCTTGACATTGGAATCTTAGAAGATCTTTTTAAAGCTTTGAAGAACCAATCTAACATTGAATCATCATTTAAGTTATGTCCTTGTGGAGAAACTAATTCCATATTAGGAGTACCACCATCCCCATCAGGAAACCAAACTTGTTTGTTGTAAGGTAAATGTTTAGAACCATTGATCGTCATTGTACCCAATGATTCATCCCATTCTACTTCTTCTGAATAATCATGAATCAATTGACCTATTTGTTCTTCTGCTCTTTGTCTAGACATTCCTTTAATTGGAATAGTGAACTTTTGATAAACAGTAGCATTGATAATGTTAAACATAATTCTTGTTTGTTGTAAAATCTTTAATTGATTATAAGGCTTAATTAAACCCTCTATATATGATGTTTCGGAAAATTCATTTTGAGTTGAATATGAAATATAAACTAATTGTGAATCTAAAAATATTCTTCTTAATTGTGGATCTTCAGGGAACTGAATCCATAAGTGTCCTATACTTGGTTCATATGCAGGAACTACTGTCTCTGGTCTAATTCTATTAAATCCAATAATATTCTTCTTTTTATCATCATAAATAATCTCAAGTGCTAAATAACCATCAATTAAGAAATCCTTCATCATGTTCCACGCAGTGATATTATCTGCAAATCCAAACTTGTTATAAATTCTTTCAAAATACTCTTGGTACTTATCTTGTACTTCTTGTGAATAAGACGTTGGAAGTGCAGTAACAGAACAGAAATCTCTCTCATCATTATACACTATACATTCGTCTGCAACAGTGCTTATAAAGTCTCTAATTTCATCTTTAACTGAATACTCTCTTAAAATTCTTCTTTTATCTGCGTAAGCTTTATCTAAATAAGGAATAGATTTTCTATTCAATACTGATGCAACCGCCCGGCTTGAAAAAAAATCGTACATCGAATTTCCTTTAGCAGCGTATGGATCTTCATTGATACCAATACCTACTTGATTCCTCACAATCATGTCATCAAAGTTCATTCCATATGATGATAAGTTTCTCAAAATCCTACTAAACAAGCCTTTATTCTCAACTCCAGATGAATTTACCATCGCAAAGTTTGATCCAACGTTATTTTGATTTTCTTGACTGAAATTATTATATGACGCCATATTCTAAATTATCTTTCTTTATATCTCTGTTTATTTTACTACAGAGTGGTTGTAAATTAGTATAGTGATTTAATTTTATTATTTCATCTTCTTTATTTACACTTGATAATGGTATAACATGATCTATATCCCAACCATAGTTAAACTCACCACTATACAATCCTCTATTATCCCAGTTCATCCAAGGTTCAAACTTAGATTCTAAATACTCTTTTAATTCTTCAAAAGAACATCCTAATAGTTCTTCGGTCTTTGAATTTTTTGAATATCCATTATAATAGAATGAATTATATATTAAATTCCTAACATTTGTTATTAGTCTAAATAAGGGATCATTCAGTCTTCTTTCACTTAGATAAGTATTTCTCTTATCTTTATTATTTTTTTGATACTCTTTTTGATACTCTAACTTAGATTCTTTATTATTCTCATAATATAGATTTGATTTGAGTTTAATTTCTTCTCTATTATTTTTATAATAGTTGGATGATTTTAAGATAAAGAAATCTTTATTGAGCTGGTATCTCTCACTTCTATTTTTAGAAAGTCTTTCCTTATTACTTACTAAATAGTCATTTATTTTTTCTTTATTATCAATTTTCCATTGTTTACAACAAGTAATACAATTTGACCTATGACCATCTTTACTAGATGAACATTTATAGAATAAAGTCAATTCTTTATCTAACTTACATTTACTACAACTTTTCATCAGACTTTTTATTTTTTTCAATGTAGATATATCTACCTGTTGGAGTAAGTTCTACTTCGATAACACCTTTTTTAACCCAATTATGTAATGTTCTTCGAGTTATATTATATTTTTCCATTATATCTTTTGCTTTCATATAACTATATATAAAAAATAAACTTCTTCCTTTCTACATTTTACTATCTTTTTCCGTACTTGGTAAGACTGGTCTGAAGACGTTTTATATGATCTCTCATAACATTATATTTGTCTGATATTTCGTTATTTACATCATAGAAGTCACTTAGAATAGATGAGATTACTTCTTTATGTCTTTCATTTCTACTAGAAAGTTTTGCTTGCCAAATTTGTACTAGTTTTTGTGGATCATATTTATTGATAGGATGTTGAGAATAAAGAAATCTAGGTAGTAGTTCTAAATGAATTCTATGAACCAAAACTAGTTGTACTGCATTAAACTCCATTAAAGCATATTCAAATCCAGAATTTAACAATTCTTTATACATTCCTTCATAATTTACCTTTAAGAAAGTATTGTTTTCAAAGTCATTTGTTTGTATATACTTATTAAATATCTGAGCTCTTATCTCCATCGGAATAAAATTAAAATTCACTGCAAATAGAATTACTTTATCTTCAAATTTTTTAAAATCGACAACAAATACTGGTGAATATTTCATCCAATTAGAATCGTCTTTATAGTGAAAAAAGTAAAACCCACCAGGATAAATATCTTTAATATTTATAGATTCAACATCTTTACTAGATTTACTATACTTATCATAGAAAAATAAGGAGTTATTTTTAAAATTTTCAACTATTCCATTTCCGTTATAAAGTAAAGCTAGTTTAACACGTTCTAACAAAGAATCAACAACTGCCATAAGAGAATTATTTTTATTTATATATAAAATATGATAAATTCAAAACCAAATAATAAGAACTACAACCAGGGAAATTTTATTCCTATAAATAAGGATAAAGTAATGAAACTAAATACTAACGGTGGAGTTTACTTTAGAAGCTCTTGGGAGAAGAGAATAATGACTTGGTTAGATAATAACTCAAGTATTTTAATGTGGGGTGCAGAGTGTCTTAAAATACCTTATCAAATGACTCATTTTGACAATGGTGATATGAGAGTTAAAGAACACTGTTATTATCCAGACTTTTATTATGAGATGCAACTTGCAGATGGAACTAGAAAGAGAGTCGTGGTTGAAGTAAAGCCAATGAAAGAATATCAAATGGTAATTGATTTAAAAGAAGGAAAAATGAATGTACCTCAAAATGGATTAAAGAAGTTAAAAAACTTCGAGTATGATCTTAAAATGGCTTATAAGAATAAGACTAAGTGGGAAACTATGATTTCTTGGTGTGATAAGAAAGGATATGATTTTATAATCATAACTGAACTACATTTAAAAAAGTTTGGAATATAATAAAGTAAGTAAAATAATAATTGTTATATGTGAATAGAAATATGAAAATATTTGATATATCTTTCTATTTATATGATATAGCGGAAACTTTAATAGGTATGTTATAGTTAAAATATAGAAATATAACTTATAGTCAGTAAATAAACCAATAAATACAAAGACATAGTATAATAGATTTATATAATAATATAAAACATCTAGTAATCTAATATTATTTTTTTCCGAAAAATTCTTTTGTAAATAATCTCTATTTTTAAGAAAATAAATATTATTTATTATAAATAATAAAATTATTAAACTAACAATCATTTGGTATTATATCTTTTAGTTGTATTAAATTATTAAATTCGTTTTGTAATAATCTAATTGTTTTGTCTATCTTTATTAGGTTGTAAACATCATCGTTTACCAAGACCTCAACTGGTTCACCAACTGCAGAATCATAATCATTTGGTATTTTTAAATTTTCTCTAAATTCATAGATTGATTTTAAATATTTTTGATTTGATTCTAGGTCGATATGTAGTGAACAACCATCAGGTCTTGTTCCTTGATTAATAATTGACTCTTCCCAGATTTGAAGATAAACTTTATTCATAAAAATTGGTTTAAAAGTATTCTATACTAAAAATTAAATAAGTTTCTTATTCTTTTCATTCTTATATAATTTTTATTAAAAAAATTTGCAGTAGAAAAACCCGGATCTGAGACTAAATCAAATGTTTGTATATTAAATTGAGTGTAATCCATTTCCATCGTTGGCACCATTTATTGAGATAAGTTTAATTAAATGTTCATTATCTCCTTTCTTTTTATAAAGGTCATTCCATCCTTTAGCCAATCCTCTTTTAAAGATTTCTGTAAAATAAGCAAATGCATTGATTGATTTGTCTTCATTAAAATTGAACCAGTTTTGAAACATATCTAGTAAACCACTTTGGTAGCAATCTAACTTGTCATCATTTGACCAGTATCTCATTTTTCTTATTGTCTTTTTTGCTAGTAACTCTAGCATTTTCTCCGCATTTCTTGTTAGTCGTCCTTGTGCTTTTGACACTATGATCTCTATATAGAGCTCTTTATTGTTTAAGTAAATAACCGTTAAATCATTTTTTATAAGAGTAAACTCTTTAATTACCTTTTAATGGTTTCATGTTATATAATTATGATTATAAAAGTTTAATAAAAAATAACCTTTTCTTGATTATTTAATAATAAGACTATCTGGGTCTTTTAAAACATAAAGTGAATACATATATGTATATATTAAAAAAAATACTCAAACTTTCGTTTGAGTATTTTTTTTATTTATATGATTGTCATGACCCGAAGGTATTAGAAATCAGCAATGCTATGAATAATAACTTGTTTAGTTATCTTATCCTTTTATTCTTTCTTTATATTGTAATTCTTTAACTGCACTTAATTCAGTAGAAAGATTAGCTTGTCTTTTTTCTAAGTTAGATAAAGCAGTTGTTAAAACTTCTGATTCACCAATCATTTTTAAAGAACCTTTAACTTTATCAATGTTAAATTCAACATCTTCTAATTTAAGAGTGATTTCTCTTTCTTTATCTTCAAGTTTTCTTTTAACAATTAATTCTTTACTTAGTTTGTTTTCGTAGAAGTAAGTTAAGTCATAGTTTAGTTCATTTCTTACCTCATTTACTAATTCTAAAGCAGATTCATATTTAAAGAATGAATTACCATATCTTTCATCACATCTGTAAACAAATGTATTATTTTTGTAATTGAAAGCAAATACTTCTAAATAAGGATTTACTAAGTTATTAACTCTTTTTACAACATCTAATTCAACAAATTTATCTAAGTTTTTAGAAGTTTCTAATAAAACTGGATAAAAGTTTTTGTTAACGATAGGAATAATTGGAGAGTTAAACAAACTTTCTAATGTAGTTTCTTCATTTAATTCGTCATCATTGATGAATAATCCACTTTTTTTACCAACTGATAAACCAATTGTTAGATATTCTGAAATTCTAAAATTAATTCTACTTTCAGTAACAGTTGAGTATTTCATTGCAGTTTCCAAAGTTCTTAAACTTCTTAATGCTGTCTCATCTTTAATATGATTTTCTAATAATGTTTTTTCAATTGAATTTTCAGTCAATAAAAACCAAGAATCTCTAACCAAAGCAACATGTCCTTCTTCAACTTGTTCTACAACAGTAAAGATTGATTCACCACTACCACCACTTAAAAGATTAGATCTTTTTTCTGGAGATTTTGTTAAGTTATGAACAAATACTTTAATTTCTGGAACCCAGTCATAAATAGCTAATTCATTAAGAATTTTTGACATTCTATCTTGATCTGATTCAAGATTAATTGTTTGTAATAAAACGTTTATAGGTTGTCTGTAAAGTTCTCCTTGATTTCTTGTATTAAGAACACCATATAAATTTTTCAATTCGTATAGTAATTCAAATGCAGCCATATCATCATTAAGACCTTCTAATAATACCTTAACACCTTTATCATAGGTATAAGGTTTTAATCTTTCATTAAGAGAAGTAATTATAGTTTTCTCTGAATGTTGATTACAAGCATTCATATGTCCTTCTACAATTGTAGATATTTCTTCTTGATCAAGAGAAAGATCCTTTTTGAAGTTAAACAATTCAAGTTTAAGATTCTTCATATTTCTAATTTATTATTTTTTTTATATTACTATATATTAAGGTAAAAAAGTCATTTTTTTCCTTTTTTTGTTTTATTTGTTTTTATTTCCCAAATCTCCATTAGGATTATCATATCTTCTAGAACTTTGTTCTCTAGCTCGTAGAATATTATTAAACCAACGTGTTCTTTTAGGTGCAACAAAAAATCCCTTATTTGGCTCTCCTGCAGTAGTCCCACCACGAACATTATTAAAAAAGTCAGAATATCCACCCTCTATTTCATATCCATTTAGATCTGACATTCCACCATTTTCTTTTGTATAACCAGGGAAATCTGCTCTATCTCTTCTAAAAGCAGGGTAGTATGTTTGTACTTCAAATGATACTGTCATTTTTATTGAATTATCAGATGTTAAATTCTTATCTCTTGTCATTTCAATAGAATTTGAATCAGGCATTAAAATAACTGCATCAATATTCATAAAATTATGTTCAAAATACATGAATTTATATATCCATAATGTATCCATAATAGCCTGACTACATTTAAAAGTATCTATCTCACTTGATAAAGTGATTACCAAATCATAACTAACAGTTACCGGAACTGCTCTAATTCTTCCTAAAACCTTTTTTATTTCAACTTCATTCTCAACAACTGTTCTTAACCAAACATTTGGATTTGCAAATTCATCTGAACGAATTGCAAATGATTTAAGTGTTAAATGTCCTCTTGGTATAATGTCAGTATTTAATTCAAGATACCTACCATTTCCAGTAGAATCACCAGAAACTATATCATCAGTAAATGTATCTAACAAAAATCTTTCATCACCAGTCATTGAATAGTAGAAAGGAACTTCTACAAATTTATCACCTGAGGTAAATCTATTTATCCACTTTACTTGTCCTTCTAGTGTATCTAAAACGCAGATGGTTAGATCACGAAAGAAGACATCATCCATATTATACCTATCTCCTATCATAATGAATAATTTAATATTTTTTCTATGTTATCAAATTCATAATATGGAATTCTTATCAATTTAATATTATTTTTTTTACAAAAATTATCTTTAATACTATCCTTAATTTTTTGTTTCTCTAATGAATAAATACCACCAAAATATTTAATTGGTTCAAAATGTTGTATACCATCATACTCTATACAAGTATTAAATTCTGGAATAAAAAAATCAAATTGCATTTTATTTTTGAAAACACATCCATCAAAAGACTTTTGTTTTATATATATTATATTGTTCTTATTCAATACCTCTGATACTTTTTCTTCACCAGTACTTTTCTTACCACAAGAACTACAACCATATCCATTTAGTAATAATTCAGTACTTGTTTCAAATTGAGAATGTTTAGGACATTTAACTAATATTCTACTTTTAATATTTTTATAATTGCTAAAATCATATGTATATCCTCTATACATATTATTAAATGTATCCAATAACTCAATAATTTTATATTTATAATTACCACCACACTTAGAACAACCTCTACCATTTAGGTGTGAGTTTGCATTAATCTCAAAAGGTCCATGTTTTTTACAAGATATTTTAACTTTTTCATTTGATTTAATATATTCTGTTATAGAATAGTCATATTTGTTTAAATGTATTAAATTTGATTTTTCTATGAAAAGTTTATTAGTTAATCTACCCTTCCCTATTGTATTACATTTAGGACAACCTCCTGTTTTGGAAGATAAATGTTTATCAGGTGTTTGTAAAAATTCAATTTTATGTACATTACATATTATAATAACCTTATCTTTCATTTTAACATAATTAGTCTTTGAATAATTATACTTATCCGTAAATAATTCAATTGACATTTTTATAAAATCTTCTGTTGTTATATTTTTTGACATAAAGTATATATTAAAAAAATATAAGTCTCTAAACTTAATATATAGATATATGAAGTACTTAAAAATATTTGAAGATTTTAATAATGAATTTCCCAATGTATTTAATGGAACATTAGTAAGAGGAGTTAAAATTGATAAAGATGAATATATTGATGATCCTAAATTACGTACAGTAAGTTCTGGAAATTCAATTGATGAAGATTACATTGAATTTATAAATAATTATGCTAACTTGGGAATTCCACATCCTTTAAAATCAGTACATATGTATTTTAGACCAAATCCAGATAGTTCGATTGGTTGGTATGGAACTGCATTTGATATTATCCCTAAAGAAGGTGCTATCTTTGGTTTTAATAAAGAATTAAGAAACGGTGGATTAGGAAGTACTTGGTTCTCCCCAGAAAGAACCGTGAAAGATTTCTTAGGTAAAAAAGTTGAAGAATTTCCAGATTATTACGAAGATAAAGATGGATTTATGAAAGCAATCACAGAATATCAACAAATGTTAATTGATGGTGGTGTAGTTGGAACATTAACATATGATGAACTACTTAAAATGTCTAAGGAAGAAGGAGAAACATTACAAGTATGGACAGAGTCACCTTGTCATCATAAAAAACATATAAAATCTATAGAACCTAAAGAACCAAAACCATATAAAAGTGAACCTATACTAACTGATGATGATTTTATTGAATTAGGTATTGATAGTAATGGTAGAAGTGATTTTTTTAAAAAACATGGAAAAGAAATAGATAGAACTGATATTACTATACCAATTGGACGTAGAAGAAGAATAGCATTAGACTTATTAAAAAAATGGAGTGACAATGAATTACATTAAATTATTTGAAGACTTTACTTTTTCCGATTTATATGATAAGAATAAATGGGTTGAACTTTCTATGGAAGATAGAAAAAAGCTTAAAAAAGAAATATGGGAGATTGTTGATTTGGCATATAAACCACTTGGTGGACATGTTAGAATATCAAGTCCTGATGCAGTTGTAAATGATCCAGACTTAACTTTCTGGACAGCAGTTGATATAGATAAAGATCCACAAGCCGATGTTGTTATATTTTCTAGAGAGTCTAATGGACACAAGATTTCTGGTTGGGGTCATGATGGAACAAAAGAAGCTAGGAAAGAACTAATGAAACAATTGATTGTCCTATTGCATAAAGAAGGATTTTGGATTGAAGTTTCAGGAAGACCTGCTGAGATACTTATAGGTGCAGGTTGTAAATACTGTGATAAACAAACTGTTAGTAAAATTTTTCCTCATTCAGAGATAAACTGGATAAGACAAGGTGTTTATACAAGAACTCTTCCAGACCATACTATAACAGAAGAAGAATATCTAATTGGGCGTCCAAAAGTATAAACTTTCTTGATAATTTTTGATATACTCATGAGAAAATGAGATAAAATATGTCAGTAAATAAATTATTATTATGGGAAAAATGGCGTCCAAAAACTATCGACGACATTATATTACTTCCAAGAATTAGAAAAGAATTAGAAAATGGTGTAAACCAACACTATATATTCCACGGTCACTACGGAACCGGTAAAACAAGTTTAGCTAGAATACTAATCGGTAGATACTCAAAAGAAACTCCTTACTTAGAATTGAACTGTTCAATGGATACATCAATTGATGTTCTTAGAACTGAAATCGATAACTTCTGTAAGTTTACTCCAATGATGGATACTAATTCAGATATTAAATATGTATTCTTAGATGAGTTTGAGAGAGTTTCTACAAACTTCCAAGACGCATTTAAAGCTTTTATAGAAAGATACAACAAAAATGTTCGTTTTATCATTACAACGAACCACATCAATAAAATATCAGATGGATTAAAATCAAGAATTAAACAAATTGGATTTGACTGTCAAGGAGTAGAAGAAGAAAAGTTCCTTAAACAAGAGATTTATAAAAAGATTATCAATGAAATTCTTCCTAAAGAGGAATCCGAGATACCAAAAGAAGATTTAGTAAATATTATTACTAAAAAGTTTCCAGACTTTCGTTCTGTATTAGTTGAAGTACAGAGTTATTTAGATACTGGAGCAATAAGTGATGGAACAGGTAATGTTTCTGCAAAAGTGAAGTTAGAACTTTATAATACTTTATATGAAGATTTAGACTTTGAAAAAACTTATCACTTTTTAGTGTCAAACTTTGGAGCGGAGAAAATTGATGTAATGATTAAACTATTAGGAAAACCTTTTATTGATTGGTGTATAACAGATAAAAGAGAAAGTGTAAATAAATTATTTGAAACTGCTTATATAATTGCGGATTATTCATCTAAATTAGAAGGAGCAACAGATCCTTTAATACTTGGTATAACAATTATAGGAAAATTTAGAGATATATTAAAAAACCCAGTTTAAAACTGGGTTTTTTTTATTGTATTTCATTTACCATAATTGGATTCATAAAAGAAGGCTTTTCACCATTTTTAGTAGTTCCTTTTATAGTAACTTCTTGTCCGTCAAATTTAGTTAAATCCCAAGCCATTATATCACCAGATAATACCGAAGTACCATCTATAGTTTTATTCATACTTCTAATTTTAATAACTGGTGTTTTTGATGAACCACCTTGTATTTCTAATTTACCAGTTACTTCAAAACTATCATCATTGAATTCATCTTCTACATTAGAAAAACGTCCAAACTTAGAACTAATACTAGAACGAGTTTTATCTACTTCAGATCTAACATCATCTAAAATACTTTCATTAAATCTTTTTAAATATTTCATTTTAAATTTTTATTTTTATTATTTTATATATTATTTATCAAAAATGATTTTTACTTCTGTTACTGGTAAATCAATAATAGTATCTCTTTTAACAGAAAAGAAAGTACTACTTCCCTTAATCTTACAAGACATTCTATATTTATATCCTTTATTCTTCATATAATCCAATAGCATTAAAACTTTATCTTTAATTGATTCAAAATCAATCTCATTATATATAAAGTCTCTCCTATTATCAGTATCTACAATATCGACCGGTAATTTAATAGAAACCTCTAAAGCCCAAGACTTATCAGTTATTTCTACCATATTATTATCCATTAAATCGACTAAAATGCCCTCTATACTATCTATTATATCAGATGGTGACTGACCTTCATTAAATTTCTTTAAATATCTCATTAAGTATATATAAATTTTTAATATATAATTTATGGCGAACTTTAACTTTATAGATTTTTATATCTGTTACCCAGGACATCCAATGTTTAAATTGGCAGAACTTATCGAAGATGACGTAATCAGAGTTATCATACAAAAGTATGAGATGATTATTTTTACTAATAAAGGTGAAGTTTTAGGTGAACCTAACTTTGGTGCAAATCTAACAGAACTATTACATGAAACTAGATTATCATCAGAATCAATTGAAGGAGAACTAATGGCACAGATTGCGGATTATATACCAGAGGTAGATTCTGTTCCTTACGAATTATATGTAGAGTTTTTTGAAGATCCTGAAAGATACCAAGAATATATGGTTATAAGTTTTACGGTTTCTGATTATCAAGTTTATGCAACAGTAAACTAAGTATTACTTTATAGGACAATGATTGGCACTGTAGATATATTTAAAATCTCTTTTTACTTTAACTCCAAATGATTTAGCGGCAGTTTCAACGTCTAAATAACATTCTGAATCAGAACCACCAACCATAACAACTTCTTGTCCTTTTAATTCAGTGAATAGTTCCTGTAGTTTTTTCGGTAGGTGATACCATTTATGATGATTTCCAATATAAATTATAAATGTACCTTCTTTAGTATTGAAAGTATCACCTCTTTTTAATTCCTTATTAGATTCCTTTTCTTTTAGATCTTTATAAACGTCTTTAGATAAAATATTTTTATAGAAATCTACATCTACATCATAGTTATATCTTTTCTCTATTAGATCTTTTTGATTAGGAAAACGATATAAATCTTTATGAACTGGGATGTCTGGATCCTCATCATATAGATAATCTTTATCTACATTCTTACCATCGACGTGGTTATCCCAAATTTGGTAAACAGATTCAAACTTCTTACAATAGTTTTTTAATTCGTGTAAATACATTTCAGTAAAAAACTTTCTAAAAGACTTTTGAACATCGACAATTATCAATGTTTGTTTATCTTGAAAATTATCAAATATTTTCAAGTGTTTCATTTAGTCTAACATTGCTAGTTTTTTTCTTATAATTGTAATTATAGATTGAATACCGTTGTTTATATTACCATAATAAGTTCTTCTATCTGTAAGTGCTGGATATAAATAACGAACTTCGTTATAATAACTACCTGGACGCATTCTATCAAATAAACCATTTAAGTTTGTCATAGACATTCTATCAGATCTTAATAAACTTTTTATAGAGTAAATTTCTTGTATTAAAAATTCAACATCTTCTAAAGTATCTACTTTGATTGATGAAATATATTTGTTTATTTCTGCAGATAAGTTATCTATATTGGATAGTATTCTAAGATCTTTATCCATCCAATCTTCACTAGCATCTGCTTTAATTTTATCTTTAAGTTGTTTAAGGAATCTAGTTGTACTATCTACTTTTTTAATTGAATTATCTAATAAACTTTTATATTTATCGTTAATAATAGTAATAATATCTATAAAATCTCTATCCTGTTTTAAATCTTCAACTGCAGTTCCTACGAATCCATCTTCTGTAGATTGATTATCTGCCTTTTCTGCAGTTTTTATTTTTTTAATCATCTTAAAGATATATCCTGCTATAGTTGATAGAGTATCCATTTCATTAGTACTTGCAGAATTATTTAAGAAGTACACACAAGATCTACCACCAAGAACTCTAGTAGCCATACTAGTAAACTTACTAACATCTTGTAATTCTCCAGTTAGTTTAAAACTAGTCGCAATTTTATCAAAGTATCTTTTAATATTTGCTTTCTTTATATCATCGTTAGATATAAATGCAGTCGCACCTTCTCTTGATTCTGTTCTACCAGATTTTACTTCTGTTTTCTTTACAACCCCCAACTTATCTAATTTAGAAAAATCTAATATAATTGCAAAGTTTGCATCTTTCAATGTAGAAGTAACTTGAACTGGTCTAACACGGAAGTTAGACATATCAAATAATGTATTATATCCATAAGGATCCTGACCACCTGCATTAGCTTTAGCTTTTAATAGGTTTATATTATTACATTTAGAAGTTGTAAGAGTCCAAGACTCATTACCAATACTTCTCCAGTCACTATTCCAAGGTCTAGGATATCTACCTCTTCTATTTTGAATAGCAAATACTTTAATCTCATTACCATATCTTACTTCTTTATAAACATAAGCAACAATTTGTGTTTCAACATTATAAGCGGTTCCATTCCAATGATTATCTACAAGATCTACTGATATTATATCACCAGTTTCTAATTGATTTTTTATCTGTGTTTTGGGAATTCTTTTAACTACATCATAATCAGTAATATTTGGTGAGAATGCTGTTGCCGCAGTGTTAGTTGATGCTCTGTAAATACCATCTACTGCAGTCGTAGCAACGTATTTTCCTTCTGAATTAAACCAAAATTTAAGTAAAGATAAATCTGATCTTTTAGGTTTGATACCAGTACCTTTACAAGTACCACAATCAACAACTCTAAATCCTCTACCCCAAGGTCTTCTTACTTTACCATTGTCACATCTTTCACCATGAACAAATTCACCTACTGCATCACAAGGTTGGTCATCAGAAACAACATTGTTGAACTTCAACGCTTTGTTAAAAGGTAAATAAGTAAATAAGTCATCACTAAGTTTAGATTCGGGTATATCAAATTTATCACATATTGTTTTTAGATTTGATAAAAAGTTTTTCTTATCTTCTGATCCTTTAATATTTTTTAAAGTTACATTAAGTGTTCTTGCATCAAATGCCTCAAATAATTTTATATATTTTAGATTTTTCATATTACTGGTCCAACTATTTCTATTTTTAATCCTTTACTTCTAAGAGATGATATTATTGATTTACTTTCTTTGGTTACCAAGTCTCCAGAAATTATCAATTTCTTCAAACTTTCTGATACAATCGATTTCAAATCTTCTGCAGAATCTAAAGTATATATTACTTGTAACTCTTCTAATGCTTTGAAAGTAGAGAAGTCAAAAGAACCAACATTATCACAACTAATTATTTGTAATTTTGTAATATTTGGATTTGATTTATTAATATCTTGTAAAACATCATTAGAAAATTTACATTTATCAAAAGCTATATTTGTTGTTTTGATATTATCAAAGTCTTTCAAAGTATGTATTTCAATAAACTTAAACTTAATCCAATCTAAAGTAATATTTATATTCAATAAACTATCTGGTATTTCAGTAGTTTCGATAATCAATTCTTTAATTCTTGCATTAGGATCAACTCTAATATTTTTCCAATTTCCAATTTGACTTAAATATAATGTTTTAATGTTTTTACCAATCATCTTACCTTGTGTAAGTGATAACTTATCTTGATATGGTGCATCTAGCGAATCTTCAAAATCTAAATCTGGTGTATATAAGTATCTTTCTCCTCTTTGACCATCATTTACATTTCCTGTATATTTAGTAACAATTTCCTCAAATTTATTCTGCATTCTATCTGGATAAGCTCTATCAAAATATAATCTTGTAGGAGCATTTTCTTCAAATGACTCTAAATTTCTAATAATCATTCTAGATAATGGTAAATGTTCTGATATTTTTTCACCTTCCCAGAAAATAGGAGTTTCAAAAATTAAAAAAGCTGGTATACTATTTGGATCAAATACATTTGCCAAAACTTGACGACTATATCCACCACTATATAAGTGTTGACAAGAAGAATAGAACTTAGAAATAGACATATTCAAAATGTCTTTTGGATTATGACTGATTTTTAAGAAAATGTCTTTATTAAAAATTTCAAAATCTAATTTATATTGTGTATTCTCATTTGTTGCAGCAAAGTTTATAAAACTACCTAAGTTTCTATTTTCAGAAAATAAGTTTGAAGACGCCATTTTATCTGATTCAGACCATCCATCAACATTTGCTTCAATACATTTATCAACTAAATCATTGTAGTCACCGATAAAAGAGTTTATATTGATTAAGTTATTACTAAAAACTAAATCACCTGCTTTCTTTTCAACTCTAATCATATTACCTTGTTCATCTCTAATAGGTCTGTTTGATTCATCTTTAGAGATGACAGAAGTTGCCATTGTATCAGCAATTGATAGTTTTCTAAAAACTGAACTGAATATAGCAAGTATTTGATCTAATTTAGGTTTTCTAATATCAAATCCTTCGAAAATTCTTTCATATGTTGCTTTATCTTCTCTAAATAGATCCGTATTGATCGATTGATTTAAAACATTACCAAATTGTTCTGGTAAACTTGAAAACAAAGTAAAAAGTTGTGGCATATCTGTTTGACAGAAAACACCTAATACTTCATTCTTATCTTCTTCAGATAACTTCCAACTTCCTTGTATGATCTTATCAGTAGGTGTTACCTCTTCATAATCTAAGTATTTTTCTCCCCATTTTGATATTACAGCCTTTGCTTGTCTTGGTAGGATAACATCACGTAATTTAGCTTCTAAAAAAAGATTTCTATTTTTAATCCATTTCATGTTAGTATAATTATAATTTATTGTGATTTATATATTAAAAATAATATGTTAAAAAGATATTTTTTTATATATTTGTATAATCAATAAACAAACTAATAAAAAAACTATATAGTTAAAAAAGATTTTAATATGCAAAAAGAAATAAGAACCGTCTTTAATGAGGTTACCTTCACAAACTTATGTAAAAGCGGAATAGCCAAACACGGTATTGATTATAATAAAACTGATGTTTATTTTACTAAACAGGACATTAAAAAATTAGTTTCAGGTGAGATAGTAACTAAGAATGAGAACGATCAAGTATTCCTATATTTACTTCAAGATATTGGATTTGAATTGATCAAAGAGATAATTAGAAGATCTCCAATTTATGGTGAAATGTATTACGAACTTTAAAAAATAAAAATATGATACAAATTGTAGTATTAGTACTATCTCTATGTCTTTTAGGTTCTTTGATAGGTAATTTCATTCTTTATTCTAAGTGCGAAGACATAAGAGAAGAGAAAGATAAAGTCTCAAAAGAAAGAGATAAAGTCTCAAAAGAAAAGGATAAGGCAGATGCTTTTAAGAAAGATTTAATTGCAATCGAGCCGGGACACAAAGTTATTTATCCAGATTACGGACTTAGTTGGACTGATACTGACAAAGATGGTAACAAAATGAAACCAGAATCTTTCAAAGTAACTTATGAATTAGAAGTTTTAGATGTAACCGAATCTAGAGTAAAAGTTAAAGCAGTTGACTTTACATCAATGGATCAAATTGGAAGAGATGCGGCAAAAAAATCAGGTATAATTCAGTTTATGCAAGATAAATGGGTAAATAAAAGTGAGGTTCAACTAATAGTTGATGATTCTGTTAAAAGAGATCTTAAACTAAAACAATTAGGAATAGAATAAAAAAAGTCGAGATTTATCTCGACTTTTTTTATTTTAACTTTATTACTCTAATATTAGACTTATCCAAATAGAATTCTTTTAGATTTTTGTTTAATATCAATTTAGATGATTTGTCACCAATTACAATTTGATTTTCAAACTCATTAGATAAGTAAACATTATATCCACAATCTTTCATATAAACATCATATATATGATTAGAAGTAATTATCCAGTTATTTGATGTAAGACCATCTAATTCTTTTTTAAGTCGTTTATTTGACTTTAAATTGAATAATCTAGATACTATATTCTTTGGATAAAAATTTAGTTGTTTTGACTGGCAATCAGACATTAGTTCAAACAAAAAAGTGTTAGTATCTTCCAAAGAAGTTACTAACAAATCTTGTAATTGATAAACTTCTACTTTATTTGAAGTTCTTATATTTCCATTTTCTTTAAAAGTCTCACTAATAGTAAATTCAACTGGATTTTGATCCACCCAAATTAGTTCATTAAAGTAAGATAATAATAAATATTCTATTGAATCTGTTTCCATAAATCAAAAATCGCAGTCGAAGTAGTCTAAAATCATACCATTTCTAACATTGACAAAAAGTAATTCTGATCTTTTAACTAATTGATATTCAAAATGACGACCAACTTTAAATAAAGTTCTAACAAAAGGAATATCTTCATTATAATTGACTTGACCTTCATCAACCATTAAACAAAGAACTTTCTTATCATCTTCTGAATTATAGTTTACTATTTCCTCATCATAATCTTTTTGTAGTCCAGTTTTACCATAACAGATAAACTTTGTTTTTAATTCTTCACCAGTTGGAGTCCATTTGATAGAAATATCATCTCCTATCACTAAGTTAGAATCTTCTTCCTTTAAATAAAGTCTTATCCAAAAATAAACTTTTTGTTCTTCAACTACTTGTTTTATTTTTTTTTCTTCTTTACTTAATTTATCAGATAATTCAGTAGTATCCAAAGATTTAACTTGTTCGACTAGATCTTCTAAATAACCAATTGTTGTAATATCACTCATTTAATAATTTACTATTTTCTAGTTATATATCCTTTTTTAAATTAGTTTCAATATTTCTAGTAATATCATGTTTATCTAAATCTTCGTGTGTCAAGTCGAAACCGTAAGAAATATGTTTTTTATACTTATTACAAAATAGTTGTACTCTTTCTTCTAATGATAGTTCTCTCATATTTATTATATGATGAATATAAATGTGAGTTTAAAAAATAATATATACTTTATGAAATGGATTAAAACTTACGAAGAACTAACACCAAAAGTCTATAGAGATGCCGGTCAAAGATTTATGAATATGCCTCATAAAGTAGAAAAAGGTAGAAATTTAAAAGATTATGGTTCCGAAAAAGAATGGGGTGTTTATAATATAGAACTCGTTAAAAACTATAGTGATATAGATAGAAAGGTTAAATTTACGAAACCTAAGGCAAAGTTTATTCTAAATACAAGAAAATCTGGATCAAGTATAGGTGATATCAATACAAGATATGAAGATATATCAGAAGAAGAAATGCTTGATCTTTGGAGTGATGCAGAAAGAGAATTATACTTTACGATACAATTTTATTTTGAACCATTAGAAGAAACAAAATTAAAATTAGGTAGATCTTTACCAGGATGGGATGTTCCTTTATTTTCATTTAAAATAAATATGTCTAACTGGGATGATGGGTTAGAAAATTGGAATAATCCAGATGAATGGGACCAAGAAGATCCACCAAAACAATACACACTACAAGAACTTTATGATGATAATGCAGATTTGCAAATTAGTTTAACACTTCCTCAATCAGATCCAAGACCTATGTGGACGGGTGGTAGAGAAGCACTAAATATGTATCATTATGGCATATTCTCGGATAGAAATAGTGCATTTAGGTTTAAAAAATTACTACCAAGTCTAATAGATGATCAAATTGAAGGAGAAATTTGGAAGATATTTTCACTATTAGGTGATTCTAGGAACTTTCAAAGATGTATACACGCATTAAAATATGGTATAAAAGTAAATCACTTGTATGATGATGTTGAAACACTTAGAGGTTCACCAGATTATAGAAATCCAAATAGTAAATGGTTTCGTTATAATATTGCAGATATACCAAGAGAAGTACCTAAGAAAGAGGAAATTAAAGAGGAGGAACCAAAACAATTAGATGAACCTAAAGAAGAACCAAAATCAATGTGGTATCAATCAAGAACATAAAAAAGAGGACATTTGTCCTCTTTTTTATTTAAACTCTATTATTTCATGTTCACTTAAAGATTTTCTAGGTTCATTAGAAATCAATTCGTGTCTTTTACAACACTCTAAAATATATTTAGAATGTTCTATATAATCTTTTCTTACTTTAATTGCAAGTGGACTATCATTTAGTGCAGTAGCCTCTGGATATTTAACTAGAGCATATCCTAATGTTAGGTGCATTCCATAGAATGGTTCTCTTGATAAACCCATAACTTCTCTAATACTTTCTGCTTCTGGGCAGTGAACTCTTAACCACCAGTGCTCACCATTACTTCTTGGCTCAGTTTCAACATAGAAATCAATTTCTTTACCATTGAAGATTTGTGCAAATTGTTCAAATGTTTTAGCGTCCATTTTATCATTGATGAAAGTAACGTGAGTTCCTCTCAAGGTACTATTTAATTCAAGACTAAATCTCTTCTTTAAAAACCAAGCATAGTATCTATCTAATTCACATTCAGTTCGGATCATAGCAACTCTCTTCCAAGAAGCTTGACTAGCATGCTTCTTAGTTTTGTCCTGTGGACTGAAATCTAATATACCTCTTACTTTAAATACCATACGACAAAGATAGTAAAATTATATATAAAATAAAAATCAAAGTTATGAAAACTAAAACGAAACAAGAAATTTCTTTTTTGAAAGAGAAATTTTTAGTAGAATATTGTAAAAAAATGGGATGGAATCACAACGATTTATCAACTAGTCAGATGTTACTTATAACTCAACAAAAGGGTTATCAAAATCCACTAAACTAATTGGTAAAATACAATATAATTAGAAAAATAATAAATTAGTAATGAATACACATTCTTTTACCTATATAATTGGATATAGACACAGCCCAGATAGGCTAAACAATCTTAGACGAGTTCTTGATTGGATAAATGGGTTTGCAAATGTAGAAGTTATTCTTGTTGAACAAGATAAACACTCTAAAATATCACACTTATCATTAAAATGTAAACACATCTTTATCAAAACTGACAAACCTTATAATAAATCTTGGGGATATAATGTTGGTTTAAAATCATCAAATACAAATATCGTAATATTTGGTGATGCAGACACTATATTAGATCCTAATAAGCTTATTGAGTCTATTCAATCACTTGATAAGTATGAAATGGTTAGTCCACATAATTCTATTGTTGATCTTTTTCCTAATGAAGCGAATTTACAATATGAAGACATACTAAAAATCAATAGACCTGGTAAAGAAACTTCTTTATGTAGTGGAATTTCTATATTTAGAAAAGCTGCTATACAAAAAATAGGTGGTTGGAATGAATCATTTATTGGACTAGGTGGTGCGGATGAGTTTCTATCACATAAAGTTAAAAACTTTTTAACAAGTAATGTATTACCAATAAGTGTTTATCATTTCTTTCATAATAAAATTGATAGTAACCCAATAAATGAAAAGATTCTTCAACAAATGGTTGGAATATCTAAAGAAGATTTAGTTAGATCTATAAACATGAGTTCACAAAAAATAGGTATGAGTAATTTCTATGATACTTTCTAAAACTGAAGAAGAAATAAAAAAGGAGATAAAATACTTATGTAATTTTTATGAAAAACAACATAGTGGCTCTGTTGCTACTATATCTTACATGGATTTTATAGAAGAAGATACACTTCAAGAACAATTAAAGATAAAATCAAAAAATCGTGAACTAGCCATTGATATTGTAACTGGTGAAAAAGAAGAATCTACTTGGAACAGTAGAGTAGATCTTCCAATATTAGACGGTAACTTTACACAGACTATTGGTCCAAAAATATTTTCAATGACTGTACAAGAAACATCCTTTACATCTTATGAAGATTTACATACAGATTTATTAAACTATATGGAAAAATTTACACAAGGACAACCTGTTTTAAAAAGTGGAATGTCATCATTTGATTTAACTCTAACTAATGATCCTGATAAAACTTCTAGAGAAAACTTTGAATATAGTCAAAGAAAAATTATGTCTAAATTACTTATGTGTGGTAATTATATTGCAGTAAATAATAGACGTGGTCCAGGAACTACTTTATTAGCACATCCAGAAACTATATCAAAATATTTTTATGGAGATAAACAACTTATAATTTCAACAAATTATACTTTAATTGAATCAAATATAATTTCAAAAGATAAATTTATTGTTTTAAGAGCCGATATAAATGGTGGTCAAGAAGATGGACTATTTGTAATAAAGTCACTTAATGAAGATAAATACTTTATGAAAGAAACACCGAGTCTAAAAAATAGAATTATGTGGTTTCATATAAAATAAGAAAAACCTCTCAAATTTTGAGAGGTTTTTTAATTTATAGATTGTACTCTAACTTTATCATATTTTAAAAGAAGTTTATACATTCTTTCCCATTCATCATTAGGATTTTCAACTACTTTTTCAGACCATTGATTATTATTGAAATACTCAACTATCATACCTACTTTGAAATCTTCCTTAGATTTAGGAACCCAATATCTCTTTGATTCCACAAAAGAAAACGATAATCCTCTATATAAGTATGAAACATTTTCAGAATCAGTATTAAACATATTGATTTCTAATAACTTTTCAGCACCAGTTCTATAGATTCTTCTTGGTTTTTTTTCTCCTTTATATTTAATAATCGCAGATTCTTGATGAAAGTGATTTAATAAAAAAATAACATCTTTTCTTAGTGTATCATTATCAACATCACTATAACCCATAGCAGAATTATCAAAAGATTCTCTATAATAAGTTTGTAAGGGAAGTATCTGATAATCTTTAGCATAAAGAACAGATGTCATATCATCTAAACCATCAGATGATAATATAAGATAAGATATATTTGGGTTTTCTAAATTCACAAAGTATATATTATTTTTTCGATTCAGTAATCAAGAATATACTTACTAAATCTTTTTTTGGTAATTGTTTAACCTTTGAAAAGTAATCAACTGCTTCTTCGATACTATAACAAGATGTTTTTATTAAAACTTCTTTCGTATTCTTTATTCTTAAATAAAATGTTTTCATTTCTTATATATTATTTTTAGTTTATGTTAAACTCTTTTTTGAGCTCTATTTCAAAAATTTGATTCACTTCTTCCTTATATTTTCTAGGTATAACAATACTATCATGAATTGTTATTAGTTTTATCTCTGGATAAAATTGCATTACTTTCTTGATAACGGTATTAAAGACTAAATCCGATTCTGCTTTTTGTAAGTCATATGCCAGAACTCTATAATCACCATTTTCTTTTTTATAATTTTTAATAAACTGATGAATTGTTGGAAACAGTTTTTTAAAGTTTTTATCTACTTTACTTGTAGCAATATTTCTTCCAAAAAGAACTTTATAAGTCATCTCTTTAACCTTTTTCTTATTACTCTCACCTAATTGATTCATAACATATTGATAATATGTTCCTGATATGGTAAGTTCTTTAAATAAGAGAAGTTCCTTTTGATCTACTAGATTAGAGTGCATGTCAATTATTTTAGTTAGAAATAATGGCTGGCTGTTAGGTATGTCGATCTCACAAGTTTCTTCACCATCTATCAATAGACAGTTTTTTCTAATAAATGATTTAAGAATAGTGTAGTTTGTATGCATTCTCCCATAATCATCAAAGTGATAAAAGATATGTTTATCATTGATACAATCAACAGAGTATATGTTTCTGTTATATATGTCTATATCTTGATGTTTTAAGGAATCTAGAAAGAAAATAGCTCTATCATATTCAATTTTAACACTGAATAGATCAGAAACTAATTTTTCCTTTATAAGTGGTTCAATTAAACTCACTTTAGAAATATCATTGATATGAATCATATCAACAAATTTATTTTTATACTTTTTTAGAAGTACTTTATCTAAATTTTTATATCTTTTTATTTTATGAGTAAATATATTTTCATCTAAGGCATATATTCTTGATGTAACTCCATTTTGATAGTTTGTTTTAAGTATCAAAATACCATTTGAAACTAAGTAGTTGATATAATAGTTATAAAGATAACCATACTTATCCTTTAGAATAGTCGCATTTAGAGCGAATCTGTTTTCTTTTTTGAAATAATACTTTAATATTAAATTATGTACTATATCAATTAGATAGTTTGTTTTAAGTTTAATGTTATTAAATTCTAATGTTTTTATAGTTGATATTCCATATAAACATTCTGGTAAAAATTGAAGAGAAAATAACTTATCATCTATACGTTTTGCTACGCTTTCAGAGCTTTCTTTAGTGATTATTACATTTTCAATATACATAGTTTTTATATGAAAATTAGTCAGTATGTTTCGTTAAATTTTCAATTTTTTTCTTTCTACTTTGTTTCCTAATTGATGTCTTAATTTCACTATCTAATAGTCTTACTAATTCTGCCTCTACATCAATATTATGGAAAGAATTAAGATCTTTAACCAACTCTCTAGAATAATCACATTTAAGTTGTCTTGACTTTGTTTCAACATTGATCGATTTTGTTTTTAAATTTATTTCTTTCATATTTTTATATTAGAAAAACCCATTATTATATGGGTTTTTTTGTTGTATTTATTGGTTCTATTGGCATTTTACCACCCTTACCCTTTTTCTTTTTATCATTTGATACTCCTTTTTCAAATTCAGAGTAAACATCTGGATAAACTTCTCCCTCTCCATCAACATCATATTGAATATCAAAGAAGTCTCCAAAATCTAATAAACCCGCTCTCGTCAATTCTATCTCACTAATTCTTTGTAAGTAAGTTCCAATATGATCTTCAATATCATCAATAAACTTATTGAATAGTTTTACTGTATTATCAGTGAATATACCAATTGCTTTTTTTCTTTTCTTACTAAATGAACCAAGAATAACCTTGAAAATATATTCAAGTTTTTCAGACTCTGATAAATATTCTTTAGTTACTTTATTTAGAATAAGTTCTGTATTTATTTTAAATTTATCTTTATCAAAAAATTCTGGTACTACAAAATCAAAGTCTAATAGATCCTGTTTTACTTCACTAATATATATATTATAAAGTTTACATATTAAATAGATATAAATTTCATCTTTTGATGAACCTTTTAACTTTATATCTTTCAAATCAACAGATTGACAGAAGTTTAAAAAGTTTATCAATATCAATGTGTATATCTCAACAAACTCAGTATCATTATTTTCACCTAGTCTTGTATATAAAGGATTTAATAATTCAAATGACATATCATCCGAGTTATTTCTAATAATCAATTTCTCAATATTCTTTTGAAAATCATCATCCATTAAAAATGAACCTTCCGAAAGTGGATTTAATATCTTATAAAAGAAAAATGTAAATGACTTTTCACCAAAAATATAATCTAAATCTTCTTCACTAGTATTTAAAAAATATTTAATTGCCTCAATCATCTTATCAGTTAGTTTTCCTTGAAAAACAACTGGTATAATCTCAACATCAAAAAGTCTTGCATATTCATTTAATTCTTCTAAAAAAAACTCATATTTACCTGCTTTATTTATAGCTGTTAAAACCAATTTATTCTTAGGAACTCTATTATACTCTATATTAGCAGGTTGCTCGTCTGGAAAATACTCAAAACAAAACCACCACTTTCTATTTAACAATGATTTTACTCTACTATCTAAAGAGTTAAAATAATTAATTGCAGGATTATAATAATTCTGCATTGCTAAATCTATAAGATTGATTGGCTCACTTGAAATACTCTTTGTTTTAATCGTGAATTCTTTACCATTCCAATTAACCCAAATTTTACTTCCTTGTATATCTTCTATAATAGATATTTCATTACTAAATAAAGAATTTAATAGTTCTTCATCATTTATACCATTTAAGGTAACTAATTTACTCATAACTTGATTTCTGTTTTTTTATCAATTTGTTATATATATTGTATTCTACTGCTGTTCCTGTAAAGAAACTATAATTTTATCTAAATTCTCTTTCGTAAATCCATTTAATGGTCCACCACCTGCTTTTAGATAATCTTGATATAATTGATTATAATCATCTAGTGTATAAATTGTATTATTTATATCACTAAAAATTACTGAGGTATCTGATGAACTTATTGTATTGTTATTTAATGGAGTTGTACCAAATCCCATACCCATTTCTGGACCAACTAACTCAGTACCACTTACTTCATTTATAAAGTTATCAAATTTTTTAATCTTCATTATTTTGCTCTATTTTTTCATAATATTCACCTTGTTCTTGTAGGGAATACTTGTTTAATTTTTGATTATAAATTATGTTGTATAAAAATCTATCTTGAAGTTTATATGTTTCATCTCCTTTCATAAATACAGTACAATCATCATCAGTGTGAATATTCTCTATATTTAGAATTTGTAATCCAATTTTACCATCTCTATCACTCAAATCACAAATTACTGACTTACCAGTATCAAGTAAATTTCTAACTCTCTCACAAGTTGTATTCTTAGACAAATACATATGGTCTTTAGGAGTTTCTTCAGATTTATGATTATATAATTCTAAAAATCTTTTTTCCCTATCGGAAAGTGCTTTCTTTTTAGAAATTTTATCTAATATACGATTAGCTTCAATTTCTTTTAAAGATTCACCAAGAATATAGTACTTCAAAGTCTTCTTTAGTCCCATCTCCATATGATTATTTTATTTATTATATATTATTATTTATTATAGTAAAAAATATATAAAATGTTAAAAGGATTAAGTTTTTTAATATATACTTTTATGGATAAGCAGTTATTAGACGCATTAAATAATTTATCAGATTCACTTGAAATGATCTCAAAAGCACTTGAGAAGAAAGAGGGTAGTAATACTACAACTACCAATGCACTTCAAAGTGGTAATTTCTCACAACAACTAACTGAGATTTCAGTTAGTTTAAAGTCTATTAAGTCAGATACTAAAAAGATTTTAGAGAAACAGAATACTATTTTAGAGATGCAAAAGAAGAAAGATTCTGATAAAAAGAATGCTATTGATGAAACTGGTGAAGATCCTAAAAAACAAAGTAATCTTAAAAAAGGTGTAACTACAATACTTTTAATAGCGGTTGCGGTATTGGCAATTGGTTTAGCATTTAAAATAATAGGTAAAGTTGATTTTCTATCAGTTGTCTCACTCGGTTTAGCAATAGTTTTAATATCACACGCATTTCAGAAAGTAGCAGAAGCCAAAATAACTGTAGAACAAGCAATTACTGCTGGTAAGGTTATGGTTATTATGTCTATAGCTATTATGTTATCATCTTGGGTTCTGTCTTTTATAAAACCAATATCATTTGGTCAATCTATAACAGCGATTTTAATCGCAGGTATGTTTACAGTAATTGCGTTTGGAATTAAAAAATTGATATTAGCACTAGGAGAAAATATAGTAACATTAGGTAAGTCTATTCTTTTTCTACCGATTTTATTACCAGCAATTGCATTGGGAATTGCACTATCATCTTGGGTATTGGCATTTGTAAAACCAATATCATTTGCTCAGGCATTTACTGCAATCTTAATAGCAGGTATGTTTACAGTAATTGCATTTGGAATTAAAAAATTGATAAACGCACTAGGTGCCGATATATCAACATTAGGAAAAGCTATTTTATTTTTACCTCTAATATTACCAGCAATTGCATTAGGAATTGCACTATCATCTTGGGTATTACAAATGATAGTTCCGATATCATTTGCACAAGCGATAACAGGTATTTTAATCGCAGCAATGTTTACAGTAATTTCATTTGGGATTAAAAAACTAATAGGTGCATTTAAAGGTTTAGATCCAGCACAGGCAGCAGTTGCTGCAATATTGATGCCATTATTACTTATAGCAATGTCAATGGCAATAGCAAAATCATCAGAATATTTGGGTGAGGTAGTTCCAATAACTTTTGCTAAATTTATTACAGCAATTGGTATATCAATAATATTTGTCGTATTAGCATTTGCTTTAAAACTAATGGCTCCTGCAATTAAAAACATAAAACTGGGAGATGTTGTTGTATTACCTCTATTATTTACTGCATTATCAATTGCAATTATGTTATCTTCTAAAATATTAGCGGAAACTACTCCAATTGACTATGCTCTATTATTTAATATTGTAGTATTCTCTATTGTTTTTGCGATATCCGCAATTGCAATGGGATTTGCCGCTTTTGTACTTGCAAAAATAGGAATTAAGAAGATTATAGAAGGTGGATTATGTATGATTATACTAGCTGGAGTTGTAGCAGTATCATCACTTTTAATTTCAGAAGGTAAATATGATAATTATCCTGGTTGGAAATGGGCACTTGGTACAGGTGCTTCTATATTAGCATTTGGTTTAATTGCCACAGTATTTGGTTTAATAATTGAAACTGGTATTGGTGGAGCAGCACTAGCATTAGGAGCACTTGCTATAGTAGGGATTGCAGCAGTAATAGTTGCCGCTTCTTATATTTTATCAGAAGGTAAATATGCTAACTATCCTGGTTTAGGATGGGCAATGGGTGTTGGTATAAGTTTGACTGCATTTGGTTTAGCAATGGCTGGTTTAGGTAGTGTAATTCTTTTATCGTTTGGATTAGGAATGGCCGCATTAGTTGCAGGTGGTGAAGCTGTTTTATTGATTGCACAAACAATAGTTGATTCGGCCGCAATCTTATCAAAAGGTAATTTTACAGGTGGACCTACATTAGAATGGGCAGGAGGAATTGCTCTTGCATTGGCAGCATTCTCACCGGTTTATGCAATGTTGGCAGCAAATAAAATAATGAGTTTATTTGGTGGTGGAGTTGGTCCAGATGATTTTGCACAAGCGATAAGAACAGTGTCAATGGGTATTGTAGATGCGGCAAACTTTTTTTCAGATCCTAAAGTTAAAAATAGTTTTAAAGGTGGGCCACCTAAAGAGTGGGCAGAGGGAGTTGGTGGTGCTATAGCCGCTTTTGCACCTGTATATGCAGCACTTAGTAGTGGTGGTATGTTTAGTACAAAAGTTACTCCAGAAGATATGAAAGCAGGTATACTAACTATTGTAGATGGTATAATTGCAGCAGCTGATGCGTTTGGTGTAAATAAGTCTAAATTTGATTTATCAAATACACCTTCTGCAGATTGGGGTAAAAATGTTGGAGGAGCTTTACAAGCTTTTGCACCAGTATTTACTTATATGAGTGAAAATAGTGGTTGGTTTACTTCAGGTGCAGATGCCGCAAATGATATGGTATATGGAATTAAATCAGTTGCGAATGCGATAGTTTCAGTCGCAAACAAATTTGGAACAGTTAAAAAAGCTATTTGGAATTCCTATCCACCAAGTACATGGATAACTAACATATCAAAATCGATTAAAAGTTATGTTAAACTTGCAACCGATTTAATGGATGTTGATCCGGTTAGTCTTTTGAACATAAACTTTATTGCGTATTCAATGATATCGACTGCAAAAATAATTCATAATAATAAAAGGTATTTTACCCCTATGAATAATGCGTTTGTTCCAAGTTTAACGAGAAATTTAACTGGATACAAAAGTCTAAGTAATCGTTTAATGAATACAAGTCTATTTGGATTGGCGAAAACTAATTTAGTAGCACTTTCATTAGTGAAGGCGGCAAAAACTATTTGGTCAGGAAGACAATATTTTTCAAAAAATATTGATCCTAACTATATGAAGAATTTATCCAAAAATGTGATGGATTATGCAAAACTAGCAAATTACCTAACCAGTGTTGATAAAAATTCTGGTTTCTTTAGTGGAGTAAAATCATTACTTGGATTAGATCCTATTTCACAGGCAGCCAGAGGTATGATTACTATTGCAGGAGCTTATGATAAGTTAGCAACATCATTGAAGAAGTTTGGTGGTGCACTTTCATCAATAGATGGTAAGAAGGTTGGCCTAATAAGAAATCTAACTGGTAATTTAGCAGTGTTAGCTTCAATGAATAAGGATAATTTAGAAAATATGATGAGAACTCTTGAAGAAAGAGCAAGTGTATTTAGTAAGTTGGTTGAATATGATGGCACGAAAACAAAGCGTCCAGTAGTTGGTGATAAAAAATTAGCACCGACAGCAGCACCTCTCAAAGGTGGTAAATCAAAAATGAATACGAATGACCAACTTGATATGATTATTCAATTATTAAGTAATATAAATCAGACTACTATGACTTTAGATCAACATGTTTCTGGTGCATCTGAAGGTCAGGTACAAACTAAATCTGTTGTAGGTGGTGGAAATAGTGGCGGTGGTGGTAACTGGTTTACTAATTTGTTTTAAAACAAATACCATATAAATACATATAATATAATTATGAACAAAATATCTTTTTTAAAAAAATTAAAACTTTTTCTATCTTATAGAAGAATAGTTAAAGAGAACAAAGTAGATCTTGAGAAAAACTTAAATATAAGAGTCGATAATGCTTATCGATTATATACTGTTTTAAATGTTCCTGAAGAGCTTGTTGGTGAAGCTTATTCACTAAAAAAAACAGATATTGATAGAATATCAGAAACTTATATTAGAGAATATAGTGCAGAAGTTGCGAGATTCCTAAATTCGAAAGGATTAGTTGAACTTTTTAGATCATATGAGATTAAAAAAGTTGACAAATATTCTTATCTAATTGTAATTGGATTCTCACTACTTGAGACACCTAAACTTTATAATAGTCTTTATTATAAATTTATTCCTGCCTTAACAATATTAGGTATCATATCTTACTTTTTACTTAAAAATTAGTAAACTTTCTTTTATATTTCTTTATAATATAAAAATATAAAATATAATATGGATAATTTTTATGAGCTATCGGAAGATACAATAAATGATTTTTTTGATGTTTTTAATAAAAAAACATTTCCGGTAAAAATAGAATTTGAATTTATCGGAGTTAAAAAACAAAAACAACTTATTAAAATCTCTAAAATTGCAGATGACTACGCATTTGTTCTTAAAAAGGATTTAAAAATTACTATCAATGAAGATTTAATGGATGCCTTTGATGAGGAATCAAGAACTATCTTAATTGAACAAGAAATTGATAAAATCAACATGAATTTAGAAAGTGGAAAGATTAAGTTAGTAGGAACTGACTTTAATACATTTTCATCAATTGTAGTAAAATATGGTGTTGAAAAGGTTAGTAGAGCCAATCAGGTGGAAACTTTATTTGCAGAGCAAAAAGAGGATAAAGATAACGATTTTATCGTATAAAAATAATTAAAAAAGTATGTCAGATATACAAACAAACGTAATTAAACCAAGTGTTATTTTTACAGAAAATGATATAGATTATAAAAATATTGGAGAAGGTTTTGAATCTAATCTAGATAATAAATATCAAGCAATATTAGACTTTATCAAAAATAATAATGGTAAAGGGAAAACCGAATTAGAAAAAGACAGTCTTTATAAAAGTGCTCAAGAACTTTGTATCAATTATACAAACGCATTAAAATCAACTAAGTATAACTTTAACTTAAATAGAGTTCAATGGAAATTTTTAAGTGATTTAATTCAAAGCAAATTAGAATATGATGTAAATACTATATTCTTAGCAATTGAACTAACAGAAATACTAGGAACTATGAGAGCAGATAAATTTACAAATGATACAGACTCTATTCCATTCTTAGTAGATGCAACAGAGATAACATATATCTACCATTTAATTGCAGAACATAAAGTTAAAGGTCTTACAAAAGATACTTATACATTTTCTGAAATTCTTAAAAGAATTGGTGCAGTTAGTAAAGTTTTTAACTATTATGATACTATTGGTAAGAATGTTTCAACAGATGTCTTAGACTGGGTTGCTTGTTTTGAAGAAGGAGTTACTCAAGATGTTAAAAGTAATCAAACAGAAATTGAATTTGAAGAAGTAAAGTAGTAATCAAAAAATAAAAACCCTTAGATTTTATCTAAGGGTTTTCTTCTATAATCTGTGAAGATAATTGTGTAAATATACGTCTTGGTCGTCTTGGTGGTGTAGTATTGATTATAATAGGAACAAATGGTCCTATTGTTTCAATAGGTTTATAAGGCTCTACTAAATCTTTTAATCCTCTTATTTCATAATTATTTTTATCATTATAAATACAACCATATCCATTATCAGATACTACCTCTACTGCTACAAATGGATCAATATTTGAGTCTAATGTAAAATTGAATGGCAATAAGTCATTTCCTTGTCTAAATTCCGAAATGGTTTGAACTGGATCCCAATCCATTTCCTTCCACTCTGTCACTTTGTTCCAAATAAAAGTTTCAGTTTGAATATTAGTAGTAAAATCAGAATATGGTGTAGTAGTTGATTGGGTTGGACTCAATAAAACATAAATATCTCTATTATATTCAACTAAACTTGTTTCCGAGTATGACTGGTTAGATATCCATTTAGTAACATTTTCATACTTTCTAGGAGAGTTTACTTTATTAGTAAGATTCACTAACATGTTAAACTCTACTCTTTGATAAACTGATTCATATAACTTACCATAATAAGTTACTCTGTCACCAAAATCATAACTAACAAACGGTGCCCATTCTTTATATGTTTTATAAGTTCTAATTTTAATAGTAAAGTAGTCTGGTAAATTTAGTGTCTTACCATTAAAAGGTTTTGGTGGTACAACTAAACCAGTTTTGGTTTTATCTGCACCAACATCTGGAATAATTGAATAAAAATCTAATACACAGTTATACACCGTAGAACCACTATTTACAGGCATAAGATAAGCTTCATTTAATTTAGATGTAATCGGTGTCATATTATCATAAATATTTACTATTCTAGTATCTTGTAATTTATGTTGTATTTGAGTTCCTCCAGTAAAGTAAGCATTACCAGTAATATCAAGTATCTTATGTGTTAGAGGGATAATATTTTTCTTTAACCAGTATTTCAATCCTTGAAGTTTTATAATAACCTCATCTAATGTATAGTTTAAAGTATTATTACCTTCTTTATCAGTAATAAAATAAGTTAAATTAAATAAATTGGTATCCTCAAAGTTATCATTTGGCATCGTATGTTTAATAAAGTCATTCTCAGTCCAACCTTCAACACTATTATCAAAAATATCAGGAATCTCAACTTTAAATAACTTTAAAAAATTAGCAGAGTTGGTATCAATATTTCTATAGTATTCATTTAATTCCAAGTCATTATAACCAAAGAAGTTTATAGCATTTATAATTGATTTATAAGATCCAATATAAGGATATATCAAATGTTTCATCATCAACATTTCCTTTCTCTTCATATTCAAATAAACCCAGTCAATACCACCTTCTTCAATATCATATTGTTTAAATATAAATACATCTTCTGGTGAAATTAGTTTACCAACATTACCTAATTCAATCTTGTGTCTAATATCTTCTTCTTCTGTCTGACCATAAGTAAAAAATCTACCTATTTCCTTATCAATAACTTTAATACCAAAACTTAAATAAAGTAAATCATTTGCAGTTGGATGATTAACAGTTGTTGATTCTAGTTCTATAATATCGGTTGATAAATTAAAGAAATCTACTATTAAAGATTTTGAATAAACCTCTCTAATTTTAAGTAAAGTACCATTATTATATGATATATACTGATTTATATGACTAGTCTTATCTTTAATATAGATTACAATATGCTGACCTGGTTTTAAACCTTTATCAGTAAAATACTCAGTTGAGTATGTACTAAGAGATATTAAACCTCTTTTATCAGGACCATTTATATCCAATGTTTGTAAAATTACTTCTGTATCTTCTTTAGTTTCAATAGTAAAGTTTATATCCTCTCTTTTATACAATTGTAGTATAGAACGAAGAGCTCCTTCATTTTGTGATTGAAATCCAACAAATAGTTGAAGTGGTTCTACAGAAGTAGAAATGTCAACCTCATCATCAATATAACTTAATGAATAATCAATTCTATCAAAAATTGTTTGTTGATATTCAGATACAGAAACCTTAGATAAATCAGTATTAGAATTTCTATTTAAAACAATATTATTTAAAGGAGTTGGTCCAACATATGAATATGATCCAGTTGTTGTTCGAGATAATTGATCACCATAAAAATCATATAGAAAGAATTGTGGTACATTATCCGAAAACCATTTCCAATAATATTCTACTCGATAATCATCTGTGAAGTTTTCTCTAGGTCTTCTAAAATAATCTCTAGTTTTTAACCACATATCATCTCTTTCCTCAAAATTAGGATCCAAAGTACCATATACATTATCATTAATATAACTTGCTGTACCAACCACTATCGTTCCATCGTTATTCAGACCTACTTCTATTTCAACTATTTGATTAAATGATGGTTGTAATACCCACATAGATTTTCTATCAGGGTTATAAATTATTTTTGTTGTTGGTGCGGCAAGTGAATTCGAGTAAACCAACTGTTGTGTTATCGAATCTATAACAATCACTGAGTTTCCGCTTTGTGATGATATATAAATCGCACCATCATATTGATTCAATGCCATATATCCATAGTTTGCAATATCGGTTTGTTTTAAAATATTACCATCTAATCCTAATTTTGCTACTTCAAAAGAAGAGTCTGATATATTCATATCACCAGTTAAATTATTAAAAATAATATCATTAAATAACTGAGTTGTAATTGATAGAGATACAAGTATTCCATTATCAATTTTATACAGGTTTGTAGAATCGTAAACAAACATAGACTCATTTGCAGGTTCATATAATATATAATCAATAACTCCAGGTAGATTATAGATTACCTGTATTTGTCTTGCATTACCATCAATTCTTAAAATATTATCAACCGTAACAACATAAATATCATTCTCAAATTCATTATAAGCCATTCTACCAGTACTACCAAAAGTAGAAATAATGGTATAATCTTGAACTGAGTTAAATGTTGTAGATTTAAAGATGTGTACCTCGGATAAGTTACTATAAGTAATATAAACATCACCACTATCAGGATTTACTAATAAGTCTGCCACATCATTAGCTAAAGAAAATGATGTAAGTAAATAATTTGTAGATGGATCAACAATATAAACTTTATTTAAGGATAAACAATAAATATAATTATTTATAGGGTTAAATTCCATTTTAATACTAGTAACATTACCTGGTAAAGTAATTGTCGTAATATATGTTCCACTGTATGAGTCATGTACAACTAAATCATCACCTAAAGAAAGTATAGTCTCTGATAGTTGTATATACTTAATATCAACTAAATTAGTAGTTGATTCATATTCAGTAACAGCATAAGTATTAGGATAAAAGTTTATATTAAATTGTGTATCACTAAACTGATACTGATTAAACTGACCGCCACCAGTAGAACTAATAGGATCACATTCTGTTTGTCCAAATCCTAAATTAAATGCAATAGTAACAAATGGAGATTTATTACAAATTATATTGTTATAATCCCAGAAAGGACCTTGATAACTTAAATTTAATACATGTGGATCTAAGAACTCAATAGCAAACTCTTGATTCATCCAAGGCCAGTATGTATTATTAAGTGAAAATACCATACCAGTGGCGAATCCTTCCTGTTCAAATGATAATGATGATGATGCGGATAAAATAACTTCATTAGAAGCAACTAAAGTGCCTTGATTACCTTTTATCTTTTTTGTTATTTTATAATCATTTAAACCAGGTAGATTTACTTTACCTGTTGTAATAGTATAATCAAATGCAACATCAGTTTGTTTAATATCAAACTTTAAAACACTATTTATATTAGTAATAAGAAATCCATACTCTTTTAAATCATTTGAATACAAATCACACCAACTTTTTAAAGTTTTAGGAATGTCAGCTTTTCTTTGTAAATCTCTGTCGTCAACCTCAAATATAATAGATGATGTACCACTACTATTACCAAATTCTAAACTAAATGTTGCACCTATTGAATAACCAATATTACCAACTGATGAAAGTACAATTGATGATACCTTTCCATCAACACCAACAGATATATTTGCAGTATCACCGGTACTAAATATTGTACTGTATGTCCCTGCAGTTGCACCAATAATTTCACTATTAAGTGGTAGTAAATTAGCATTTATATCTAATACATAAAAGTTTGATGTTTGGATGATATTATCTTTATTATTTATCTTTATATTTAAAGAAGGTCCCAAATCATTAAAAAGTACTCTTGAATGTTCAATAAAATAATTCGCAGTAGTTCCAACTAATACAGAACTAACATCAATTGGTACATTAGGATATTCAGTTTTAATAACTATTGAATTAAAAAATACTGAGCTAATAGGTCCACCTGCAACATATGTATAGTCCAACTCAGCGTTGATACCAAGTTTATATAAACTAATATAATTTCTCGTTATCCAATTTCTAAGAGTTCTATCAATTGTTCTTGGTAAGTCTAAACCAATTCCAGTATAAACATAAGATATTTGCTCTTCATAAACCATTTTGTTTATAATTATCTTTAAACCATACTCATCTAAATCAGTAAAAACTATATTGTATTTAAAGTTCTCTGAGTAATCATAATTAAATTCAGGTTTAAGAGTCTCATTTACCTCAATAAGTCTCTCAAATGACCTATATTCACTTCCTATCGAGTATGTTGGTCCAACCTGTGTATGATAGAAATTAACAACCGCATATCTACTTGGATAAACTAAATCTGCCTTTAAATAACCCTTATCATAATAAAGATCAACATTAAATATATCTAAATCAGTTTTATATTTCTCTGCCGCGGCAGCCATTGTTACATAACTAGATTGAGTAAAACCATAATCGTAGTAGTACTTTTCTTTTGTTAGATATATCTGTGCAAATAATAATGATTCATTCACTGTCGATTCATTTACTCTAATAAATGTTGGATTTGACCAGTGAGTATTATCATTAGAAGGATTTATAAACCTAGTTGTCTCATCCGCGTGACTATGAGTATAAGCTTGAACACACTGATATAGTTTACCATCAAAAGTAACTTGATCATCTAAATTATAAAACTTTATATTATTATTTGAAGTAAAGTCATAAGTATCTGCAGTTGTAAAGAAGTTTTCATTTGTTACAGAACCAACTACCTTAAATTCTTGTCTAGACTTTAACATAGTTGGATAGTATATATAGTTAGTTACTAATATTTTACTATCTGCTGTTATTTCTAAACCACCATCATATAACTTTGGCAAATCTGTTCCTAAAACAACCTCAATAATTAAATCAGAGTTTGTCGGTAGTAAAGCAGGACTAGTTAAATATTCAAAGTGTATAATATCTGTTATCTCTGGACCCTTTATAGTATAAATACCATCATTTATATTACTATTTACTACATTTAACTTTTTACCTCTATAAACTTTATCATAAAAGTTTTGTTCATTCCAAACTGATAAGTTATTTACATAATTTGTATCAATATAGTTATAAATACCAACTGCATTTATACCAGATATTGTTTTACCAACATATAGATTAGTATTAGAATAATCTCCATAATAATTACTTTCAAAGGTAGAGTTATCAACTGTTGATATAATTAAAATTGCTCCCTTTTTTGTACCAACAACAACAAATGTTTGATCTGGATTAGTAAATTCTAATAATGTTTGATTAAATATAATCAAAGTTCCTACTGGAAATGTTGATTCAAAGTTACTACCATATATCCATTTAGAATAGAAGTCAGGATCATTATTTACTGGCTCTATCTTAGTTATCTGTTTGTTTAATGAGTTTGTACATCCATAAAAATGAAATCCATACTCATTAAATAACTGAAATTTATTAGTTCCTAATTCACCTGGTGACTCAAATTCAAATGATGGTATTCTCTCCAATGTATAAAGAGCATATGTTTTAAAAGTATCTGTTGAATTCTCATCAAAAAGAATATCTCCTTGAAATAATTGAGTTGTTTCATCATATCTGAAGTTTAGAGCATCTCCCTGTTTATTAAAGAAATATAAGTTTTCGTGACTTGACATTAAGTTTATTAAGTTTTGATTATATATTAAATTTTGAGTTCTTGATATTTAATATATAATAAAAATTATTTTACTAAAATGAAATACCTAAAGATATTTGAGGATTTTACATCTGATACTGGTCTGAATACCTCTTGGGCAGATAACGATGGAAACAAAATAACAATAACTGATGTTATTGAATACCTAGATGAAAAAGGAATACCAGTTGAAGAACTAGAAACAGAATTACTTAAAGATATTATTATAGATGTTGAGAGGGATCCAAATAGAGTAGATAGTGCAGATTTAGAATTTCCAATACTAGTTTCTAGAAGAAATGGTAAGTTTACAATGGTTCTAGATGGTCAACATAGAGTAGCAAAATGTCTTAAAAATGGTATCAAAACTATAAATGCAAGAGTTTTAGAATTAGACAATGCACCTGAAAAATTTAAAAAAATGTTTAAATAATATGAAATACTTAAAACTATTTGAATCTTTTTCTGGTAGAATATCAGAAAATCTACAATACCACATTGATAATAATAAACCTATTGTTGAAAATGTGTTTAGACCTGGTTCTAATCAATACTTTAATCTAATCAAAGAAGCAAGACAATTATTTGATAACAATCAAATTGAATTATCAGACTTAGATACTGAATTATTTGAATCAACTGATATAGGTAGATTTGCTGAGTATGAAGGAGTTTCAGTTCCTTTAGATTTACCAATGGAGACTATACATGAATTAAATGAAGCAGAATACCAAGGTAAAGAAGTAGAGTTAAATAAACCTATGAGAGGTGGTGCTAAGAAATATCACGTTTTTGTTAAAAATCCTAAAACTGGTAATGTTAAAAAGATTTCATTTGGTGATGTTCATGGTGGTTTAACTGCCAAAGTAAGTGATCCTAAAGCAAGAAAATCATTTGCAGCAAGACATAAATGCCATTTGAAAAAAGATAAAACTACAGCGGGGTACTGGGCGTGTCGGATTAACAAATATTCTCATATTTTTGGAAAGTCTTATCCAGGCTTTTGGTAATGAATTCTTTATGATAAAAGAAAATAAATAATATGAGATATTTAAAAGAATATAAAATATTTGAATCTGCTAACAAAAAGTTTATCAATGATTTTTTGTTTGATTTTGGTATGTTGATAACAATGGGATTTTCACAAATAACTAAAATGGGTGTTGATCAAACCGCAACTGATGAATTGAGTTCTATGATGAAAAGACTTAGAGAGCCTCTTATAAATGGAAAAACATATGCTGAACTAATTGATAATCTTAGTTTATTATATAATAATCCTAAAATGTTATCTACATTTATAGGTCAGATAAGAGAACTTTTATTATATATTGAACCAAGAGTTAAAAACTATGTGAAAGATTGTGATGTGAAAGATAATTGGTTAGACAAAATTGATAAATTCAAAGAAAGATATAAAGAAATAGTAAGCTAATGTTACCGTTTAAAGAAGAAATAGTATCCGATAATGTATTTATCAGAGAGTTTAAACAAGATACTGACTCTGGAGATTACGTTTGGCATCGTGATAGAGAAGATAGAATAATTGAATCTATTGGAGAAACAGATTGGCAAATACAATTAGATGATGAATTACCAAAAGTTATTCAAGGTGAAGTTTTTATACCAATGGGAATTTATCACAGAGTTATAAAAGGAACTGGAGACTTAAAAATAAGATTACAGAAATTATGAGATATTTAAAACCTTATGAATCTTTTTTAGAAAGTAAAGAGGAAAATAAAGAAGAAACTAAAGGTATTCTTTACCAACTTTCTAATGAAGGAAATAAAACACTTATACTACTACCAGGAGCAGGTAAAGATGGTGGTCAAGGTGATGATGATTTCCAAGCATTGGCTGACGATCCTGGTAATGATTTCTCCGTATATACTGCAAATTTTATCAATGAGTTTAATGTGAGAGACTATGCCAACAAAATTGCAAAGGAGATAGAGGCTGATCCCAATATTAAGACGTGCGCAGTAGGTGGATTCTCTATAGGTGGTGCAATTGCTTGGCACTTAGCAAGTGCTTTGTCGGGATCAAAAAAGTTCAATAACCAATTATTCTTTATAGATAGCGGTATCCCTGATTCCACAGAAGAGTTTGCAATAGGTATAGTTAAAGGTAATACACCAAGAGCAGCTATGGCAACTCCGATGGGAGTGATTAGTAAAGCTAGATTGGGTGTAAATTCCACGGAAGAAGAAGAAAAATCCATTAAAAGAATATACACAGAAAAAGAGTTGGTTGATTTCAGAAAAGCAAATAAAGGAAACTATATAGAATATTTGGGTAAAGATTTTCCACCAGATAATACTAAATTAGATGCAGCGGCCAAAGTTATAAATGAGAAAACTCCAGATGAAGTTTATATAATTGAAGATAAGTATGACACTACTAACTTCAAAGAAAGATATAGTGTTATGCCAAAAGAAGTAGAAAGTATGACGTTTAAAGAAGGTGATGTTATCAATCTTATAAATTTTGTTGAACAAGACACATTAAAGAAGCTTGGACTGGGTAGGGAAACAACACCAATAGAGATCTCTGAACTAAAAATGGACGGCACAAAAAAAACAGGTAAAGGAAGATTACCTAAATTGGAAGGTGTTGAAGTAATTTCTTTACTGGCTGGTAATAAAGAGGGCAAAGCTAAGCCGAAAGAAGATATAGCATCAATTGAAAAAGAAGTTACTGAATGTACTACAGGTAAAGCAACGTCAATTATCATACCTGGTACAGAACATGGTAATATAACTAAGTCAAAGGAACTGGCAAACAAGATAAAGAGTAATTACAAAAACCCTATATAATAGGGTTTTTGTAATTTAACTCGTGATTAAATCTCTTACTTATAAATTCATTTAATTTTATACATTTCTCAAACTGCTCTTGTTGCTCAAGTTCTCTTACAATTCCTTCTAAATAATCTTTTGTATAAACTTTTAAATTACGGTTATATAATATACCATTTGTAATTCTTTCAAATACGTTTTCTGCCCTCATTTTAATCTTTTTTAGAACTATAGTTCTCATTATAAATTCTAATAACCTCATCATATTCAGTTACTACTCCTTCTCTAAAAGTATCATTATCATACTTTTGTTTGTTTATATACTCTTTTATATAATCCGAATAATCAAGTTGTATAGAAATATCTAATTTTTCTTCATCAAATTCTTCATCAGGTGTTGTATCAACAGATTCGTCAACCTTAGTAACTATATCATCAATATAATCAACAGAAGAAAATCCACTGTTTTCTAATAAAACTTCTAACTTTCTTCTTAACTTTCTATTACTAATAAGTAAGTTATTTGAAATAGATAAATCGATATAATCTTTTGAATTTCTTAAAGCATCTAACCCATCAACATCAGTTTCTGAAATAACATTATATTTTCTGAATACTGGAGAAAATGTATTTGGAATAAAACTTACTTCATCATTAGATAAATCTAATATTGTTATTCCCTTTTGATCACCATAATCATTTCTGTCCATTTGATATAAAGACCCTATAAACGTGAAATTTTTATTATGTTGCAAAAGGTGAATATGGCCAGAGAAAGCTCTCTTATACGACTTAAAATCTTCTACATCAATCTTATCAGCATTTCTGTGAGCAACTGAATTAAGGTGCATTTTACATCCATTTAAGTCAGAGTGACACATTAGATAATCACCTTGATTAGATCTAATTTCATTGACCATATCTAAACGTTTTTCAACCCAAGGCATTAAAACAATTCTTTGACCACCTAATTGTAAGATTGTTGTTTCTTCATATACAGTAATGTTATCGATATAACCATATAATCTAACAGAGTTTACTTCATTAGATCCTTTATTCCACAGATCATGATTTCCAACCATTATATGAACAGGAAGAATTTTAGCTAGTTCTCTAAGTATTTTTTCTACTTTATTCAAAACAATAATAGGTAAACTAGTTCTATTATCAAATAGATCACCAAGATGTATTAAAACATCACCTTCTTTTACATTTTCTTTTAAGTAAGGTATAACAAACTCATAAAACGTTGACTCCATCATATTCAACCACTTATCTAAATTATTAAGATAAATACCGAAATGTGTATCAGTTATCATAAAAACTCTCATCAATAAAAATTCTTTTTTATTTATATGATATTTATCTACAAAGTTAGAAAAAAAACGTTTTTTTATTATAATATATAGAGATAGAGAATACAGAAAAGTAAATATATAATTTAATAATTTGTTATTCAAGTTAAACAAAAAATAATAAAAAAGCATATGCCATTACCTCATTTTACCCAACTACAAGGAGTAGGCTCACCTGGAGGACCAGGAACTCTTCCTGACGAAGTAGTATATTTAAACTTATTTGAGATAACATTTATATTACCTGTTATCTTACAAGCACAAGGTAGAGATCCGATCTTGTTATTACAAAATGCAACTAAGATCGATCTTAACTTAACAGAATTTGATATAACTTCTAAACAACAGAGATTCAAATACTCTACAAGAGAGTTTCTTTCAACTCCTACAAAAACTTCGGGTGAGATTGTTATTCCTATTCAGGTTAATGTTAATCAACAGGGTTCTTTGGAGAACTGGAATACTATGAAAGCTTGGTATGACTTAGCATTCAACTCTCAAAATGGAGCACTTCACTATAAAAGTGATTTGATTGGTACTATTATTGTAAATCAACATGATAAAAAAGGAGTTGTTTTGAGAAGAGTTACCTTTCAAAACTGTCAATTATATAAACTAACAGGATATTCACTTGATTGGAGTTCAAATAATATCATAGATAACGTTAGTGGTACTTTCACATATGATTACTTCATTGATGAGTATATTGATAACAACTTTACAATCAACCCACCGTTGGTTTCTGGTTACTAATATCATCTTATATTAAAATAAAAAAATCCATCAATTTGATGGATTTTTTATTTTTATCTATTTTAGAATTTAGGCATTTGCATATTTCCTGTCATACTTTGAGCACTTTTCATCATTGATCCAGTATCTGGCATTGAACCTCTTTGACCCTCTTCTTCTTTTTTCTGGTTTTTGTCTTCTTCTTCAAGAATTTCATTAACTAATTTAATGTTTTCTTCAAGCATCCAAAAAGGCCATTCATCCATTGCTGCTTCCTGAGTATGGAAATGTTTTTGAAGTAATAATTTATTCTTTAATATATGCTTCAAAGGCATCATGAATAACGAAAATACCTGACGTTCCGTTGGGAAACTGCATTTCTGTGGTAACCTCCTCACCACACGTACAAGCCTTACCAAGTTTTTCAATACCGAAAGTCATTTTACCTATAGCGGCATTTAAAAACTGAAATGAAATATCATCCATTTCTTGAAATTCTTTTAATTTTGCTTTAATTCCATCATAAGTAATACTTGATCTACCATTTAACATAAATGGAATAATTTTTAAGAAAGATAAATTAGGAGTACTTTTCTCATTATTTTCTTTAATGATATAATCAGTAAAAGCTTTTTGTAATCCAATGTTTGGAGGAGTTATTTCAAACTGACCACCGTTTATTGTTTTAAATGAGAATGAACTTGATGCAGGTGAATAAAATTTATCCAATTTCTCATCAATTTTATGGAATCTAAAGTTATCTCTTTTTAATTCTATTGCTAATTCTTCACCACAGGTACATTTTGCATTTACGGTCAATGAGTTACCTTGCTGAAATGTTAGTTCTCTAATTAAGAAAATTAAATAAATTCTATCTTGATCTTTCACTTCTAAAAAAGAACCTACTCTACCATCAGTATATTTAATACGAACACATGCTTGTAACATATCATTCATTTTTTCAACTACATCATAGAAGTTATTATCATCCACCATTGAGTAAGCTTGAATTTCTCTAACTTGTGCAGGTCTAACCATAAACATAGTTCCAATTGGATAGAATTTTCCACAAGGAAAGTCTCTAACATCAAAGCTAAAATATTGTAGATCACTAGTTCTTGTACTTTCAAGTACTGGTTCAGTGATAGTATCATCAAATGAACTTGGTGTATTACTTTTTTTATTAGTGTCTATATCACCTAAATGTCTTTTTAGGTAATCTTCTTCACTCATATCTTTCTTATTATCTGGCATAATTTAATTATTATTTTTTATTTATATATTGATACAATCAATGTCTCTATTATATTAAATAATAACTAATTGGTTTAAAATAAAAAACCCTTAGATTTCTCTAAGGGTTTTAATATTTATTTAAGTGATTATGCGTTTTGGAATCCTCCAGCTGCAATAGCACCAGTTCTTAAAATTGTAACATTGTTTACAATGATACCCATACCTTTAATTGGTTCTACATAAGTATCAAGAACTCCAATTTGACTATCAATAATATCAGATGTATTATTCTCGTCATCCATTTTGTTGAAGTAGTTATATAAACCATTTCTGTTTACATAAGTTTCACAAATAACGTCAGCTCTTAATTTAATTTCAGCTCTAACATCAGGAGTATTGAATTTCCATTGGTAATCAAGTAACATTGAAGAAAGTTCTCTTTCTAACTCAACTAAAACTTCTCTCACGTGGATTAAAGATAATGCTGATTTATAAAGTGTTAAAGCAGTATTTTCTGTCTCAATCACAAATCCTCTATTTCTTTTGAATACAATTGGATTCATTTGTGCTTGGTTTAAGAATTCAATATCTGTTGGATCAAATTCGTGTTCAACACCCGCAATATTTGTAATTCTACCATTTGTAACACCAGCCGCAATTGTCCAAGGAGTAACTGAACTTACATTAGAAATATGTTTTCTCATAAAAGTAGTTGCTACATAAGATGCCGGTGGGAAATCTAATGGTCTACCATTGTCATTTACTGTTAAGTAAGGTGTGAAATAACCAACTGTAGAAACACCAGTTCCATCACCGAATGAGTAAAGGAATGCAGGATTACTTTCTGGGTCACCACCTTTAGCAATAAACTCAACTTGTAAAGTACCTTCATTGTTTACGAAACTAGGAGATGAAGAGTTTTTGAATGATTTTAATGATGGCATATTTATGAAACCAAATACATTTAATCTTTCACCACAAATATCTACTAATTGTTGCTTTGATCTTTCAGTCAAACCTAGACCAAATGAATCTATTAAATATCTAAAGTCAAATGCTTCTTTATTGATTAAAGCTTTGAATAATGGAGTTCCTTTAGCAACCAAGTTTAAAACTTGATTTTGTCTAGTTTCAGTACCATCTGGTAAAGAAGCTTGTCTAATTCTAAATCCTTTCATCGCAATACCTTTGTAAGTTGTTGAATATTGATCAACAGTTGAATATCTTGTTGTTTGGTAATCTACAGTACCCGCATCATTAGTATATGGAGTTTTTAATATTTTTGCATCACAAGTAATTTCAGATAAACTAGTATTACCAGCATATTGTCTTTTACTTAAAACTCTTGTAAGATTTCTTTGTTGAGTTTGACCAATTGCCAATTCAACATTTTCATTATCTGCTAATAAGAAATCACCAACTTTTAATTCAGTATATCTTGAACCATTTACTAAAATCTTATTAGGAACTTCAACATATCCAGATGGTGTTTCAATTTCAATAGTTTGTTTTAAGTTACTTAATTCTGACTGTATATTAAATGTAAAATTAGTTTCTATATCAATATTTTCTGTTGATTCTAAAGTTTTTTCTGTAAAGTCTACTTCTAAAGTACCATCTAAATTTAGAAGCATTTTTAAATAATGTTTATCTAAATTATTATAAACCATAGTAACATCCGATACTTGTTCAAACGTAACATTCTCAGATACAGTATACGCAAAGAAATTATTACTTGCAGTAAATCCTAATGCCTGTGCCAATTCAACTGCACTATCTTCTGGATGAACAGTGTTTTGAACTACTGTAAATACACCAGTATTACTCTCAGATTGAGGGAATGAAATTTCTTCCAATTGACCTAAATCTAAAGCAGCCTCTGCTTGAACACCAGTAAGTCCAGTTACTTCAAAAACAATATAGTTATATCCTGCATAATCTCCAGTAACACCAGATGTTACAGTTATATTAGTTGGACTTGGAGAAGCTTCACCATTTACAAAAGTAACATTTACTTTTAAGACATTACCATCATTATCAATAAAATCATTAACAATTCCATCAGATCCCGCAAGTAATCTATTATCATAGAAGTAGTCACCAGTATTGATCAAACCATTAAAGTATTTTTCATAGAATGTAGAATATTTAGCAACAACACCTTGTACTGGAGTAGCACTGATATTAGTAGTAAGTAATCCATCAGTACCTAGTATAAACTCATTATCTTCTTTATAGAAAATCAATCTACCTTCACCTGCTATGTAAGACACATCAGATAAACCAGTTTTAAGTACAAAAGATTTGTTTTGAGATGTTGAAGTAACTATATTTGTTACAGTCATATCTGCTAGACTTTTCTTAGTTCTATTTCCAGTTATATCTTCACTCACAATCATAGTAGCTCTATCTTTATAAGAACTATTGATGAAAGATAAAATTGTATTAAAAATTTTTATTTTTCTATATTGATTATAGTTTTTAGAAGCTGCCGCAGCATTTGTTCCCCAGAAAACTAATTGAACATCACCTTGTGTATAACCAGGAGTATTACTTAAATCATAAACATAATAGTCATGAACTGTTGAGTTTGTACCGAATCCAAGGTCATTAGAAACACCATCAGTAAGATAAACACCATCAACATATTCAGGAACAACAAAATCAAATATACCACCTGATGTACTTATTGCAACCGGTGAAAAGTCTATAGATGATTCAATAAATCCACCTTGAAAAATATCAACTGTTAAATAACCTAAAACTATATCACTTGCACCAACTGATGGATTGTTACCAGCAGAATAACTACTAACACTTGAAATAACTCCACTTGAGTTAAGAGTAAATGCAGTTGTATAACTTGCAGTTGCATTACTATAAGGATAGTTTACCGATCTCAATGTAGTTGATACAGTACCACCTACAACTGTAACATATTGTCCACCTATAATACAGAATGGTTCAAATTGTGAATTATCTGCTAAATATTTAACATTTATTGTTGATGAAGTACCAGATCCTGCATAAGTATATCCAGAACCAGGTTGACCACCTTCTAAAACACTAACGTGTAATACAGCACCTTCTGTAAACCAAGCAGTTCTATTTTTACCACCGGTAACTACACCAGATTGAGCAGGATCACCATAAGCGTGACCCATTTGATCAATGTATGAGTAAGTACCAAATAAAGCAACAACATTTCCAGGTAAATCCAATGGAACTTGTGCAAATTCTACTGACTCTACAATAGTTTCTTTATAAGATAAGAAATCAATAGTTTTTTTCTCAGAACCAACTAAAGTACCACCTATAAGGTCAACTAAACCAGTATAGAAGTCTTGTTCTACTAAGTCTGCATTAAATGCACAGTATAAACCTGTTGAATCAGTATCTCTATTTATTGTTGTTTCGATAAATATATTTTTACCGTTTAAATCTCTAAAATATGGAATCAATGACAAACCTTCATAATAAGCTAATAAAGTCATATTTCTATCATTTGCAAAATTTCTTAATTGACCTTTAATTAAACCATCTGCATTAAAATATTGACCCCATCTGTTATCAACCGCCAATTCTTTGTAATTAGACCAATCACCACCTACAACTATAACATCAACCATATAGTCAGATGCATAATCTACAGTACTTACATAAGCAGGCATTTTTTCAATAGAACCATACCATTCTAATAAAGTTCTATCAAATCCAGATACAGCAGTTTTTACTACAAAAACTGTAATATATCTATCGGATAAGTTAGTAAAACTTAATGCTCTATCAGAGTATCCAGTATTAGGTTTTGTTAAATTTATAAATGATTCAGTATCTTTTTTCCAGAAACCAGTTGTATCAAAGAATCTTCTATAAGGTCCTTCTCTCTTAATATCATTAGTTTTTAATGCAGAAGAAGACAAAGATTTATATTCAATAACATCTAATGTATCATCAGTTATCATTAAGTTCATTGCATAGACAGGACTTGTTTCTAGCATTTTAGAAACCGTTCTGTGAAAAAATGAACCTTTTCTTTCCAAGTTTCTATCCAACTGACCAAAAACTGTTTCTAAGTCATTTACAGTTGTTAGTCTAATCGGTGTATTAACAGGTCCTTTTTTAGAAACTCCCATCACAAGGTTAGTTATTCCTTCTACAGTAGCTGTACTGAATACAGACTTGTCAATTTCTTCGATGAAGATACCAGGTCTTTTGTATTTTCCAATTTGAATTGCCATATTTTTTATTTTAATTTTTTGTATAATGTATATATTAAAAGAAAAAAATCATATTTTCTCTATTTTTGATTAACATTAGATATTTTTTTGATATATTCGGTCATATCTGAACCTGTCTTGTTGATTTTAGTAGTATGTTCTGTGAAACTTTTATTATAATCATTCTGTATTTGTGTCAATTTAGGAGTTCGATCCATAATTCTTTTATTTACATCAGCAATTTTTTTAGTAATAACTAATTTTTGTGCAGGATCATTACTCTTATTTGCATCCAAATCTCTTAACTCTTGATTAAAATCATCAATAAACGCTTTATCATATACATTTTGTTGCTTCATTGATTCTACATCAGCTTTTAACTTTGCCAAATGTGAATATTCTACCAAAAAAGGATTTCTATCTTTACCATTTTGTATATCAGTAGTACCTAGTATTTCCTTTAATTTAGTCTCAATTTGAGTAGGATCTTTTACTTCTAAGTATAACTTATCAATTAAAGATTTCTTTGTCTTATACTCATCTAAATTAAGTTTCATAGTATTCATACCATTCTTAGCAAGTTTAACATCAGGAGTATCTGTTGCTTGAACATCAAATTCTGCTTCTTCTAAAAATATATCATATTTTTTTAAATGTTTCATTATATTGCTTTTATTTCTACTTTATCACTTTTAATTGCAGCCTTTACATCACTTTTTAAACCGGTTTTCCCTGTATTAAGAATCTTAGTCACTTGTTCATCAGGAATTTTATATGGTGCTACATCATCTACTTTATTAAGTGTATAAATATTTGTTATCTTTATATTATCTTCCTTAGATAGAGTACCTGTTAGTGATTCTGTAACTATTTTTAATTTTTGATTAGGTTTTAATTTTTTAAAATCTTCAACGCCAATTGAAGTATAATAAAAATCCCCTGATTTACTACTACTTAATTTTTCAAAGTCACCTTTATCTATTTGGTGTTTTGGTTCTAATAAATCAAAATCAAATTTCTTCAAAAATGTTGTACCGAAAAGCCAAACTTTACTAGCTTCAGTTTTATTTATAAGGAATGTTCTTAATACAGATTCATCAAATACATCTGGTTTTGCAGGATCTTTGGCTCTCATACCCTCTATTATAAAGAATGTATATGCTTCGGGAGTAATAGCTGTTTGTTTTTTTAACTCTAGTTTAATAGCATTCTCTGCAATCTTTTCTGCACTTTCTGCACTTTCTGCTAACGCAGCACTATCAATATCTGTGGCAGCCTTAGCTTCACTAACAGTACCATCACCAAAATATTTCTCTACAAATGTAGCGACCGCTCCTGTTGTGGCAGAACTTTTATATAGTGTATCACCATCTAAAACATCATTGATAAATTTTCTAAATGATGCACCTGCCTTAGGTTTAATAACCCAATCTTCCGGATCGGCAGGATTAGGGTCTGTTACTTTCGGCAATCTTAAATTTGCATTATCAGTAAATATTGCTTGGTACTTACGATCTTTTCTTATATTATTTACCGCTTCTTCCCACATATCAAATAATTTGTTATTTCTATAAGGACCTGTTTTACCACCATCTTCACCTGATTGACCAAATGACGTATATTCTGATAATGTGTTTGTATCAACCCCTTCTGTTCTTTTAGTAATAGTTTTAACAGTATAAGTTTTATATGCTTTAATAAATAAATTCATTATTGCAATAATTGGATCCATTGTCATCTCAATCTTTTTACCATCCTCTGTTTTTACTTGTTCTATTTTAGTTTGTATTGACTTTCTTTCTTCATCAGAAACAGTATAAGCTCTTACTTCAATACAAGTTTTATTGAAGAACTCTAATATTTTTGTAGATACATCACCACCCTCACCATCACCTTGTCCCTGTGCCTGTGATGCAGTTCCGGATGTAGGTGTAGTAGGTTTATTATTACCAGTAGGTTTTTGTGTAGTTGTTTGTTTATTATTAGCACCACCATTCTTTTTCTCTTCTTCCGTACGATCATCCGATAATATTGCTTCTAAGAATGACTTATAATTTAGTAATGACTCTTTTTGTGGAGTAATTTTAGGAACACTATTTATTACTAACATCGTATCAACAAAGTCTTTCAACGGTGTACTTAGATTACCTAGACCACCATATAAGTTTTGTTTATTGAACTGAAGAGCTCTTTTTGAAAATCTTGCAATTTTCTCAGCAAACTCAACTGTTTTATTTTTGTCTTTTAAAAGTTCAATGCCTTCTTTGTAAAGTTTATCTTTTTCTTGTATTGTTGCTTTCTTATCTCCAACCAAATATCTATTTATCTCAGTGTAAAGATTTCTTATGAGTTTTCTACTATCCTCACTTTTTGAATTTGCAACAATATCATTGATAAATTTTAGATATTGTAAACGATACTCTTCTATTCTCTTTTCATCAGAAACAATACCTGCAGATTTAGGAGTAATCAAAGCAACAATATCTTTTTTTAATTTAATAAATGCTTGTGTTAAATGATCTTCACCAGTATGTACTTTATTTCTCTCTAAAGAACCACCTGTTCCAAATGTACCACCTTCCATGATAAGATTTATTTTACCAAGTGTCAATTTACCAAGTTTTGCATCATCATCTTTCGATGATTGGATATATTTTGCTAATATTTGAGCATTTTTATCTTTAATAGCAGCAATATCTAATTTATTAGGGTTTTTAGTAGGATCGATTATAATTTTATCTAGTGTTTCACCGGGGTTTACCACATATGTAAATTTTGCTTTAGGTTTTTCAACTGAATTACCAAGAGTAACCTTTTTATAATTGTCTAAAATTAAAGCAAGTGCTTTTAAATTTCTAACTATCGTGTCATAAGTTTTAGTTTCAGTAAAATCATAAATTACTGGACCACCAGTAGGAATACCTGTAGGATTACCACTAGTAGTATCTTCTTCATTATCTTCATCTTCATCGTCATCATTTGAACCTTCATCATCTTTAAATTGATCTAAAAATTCTCTAAATTTCTTCAATTCTTCTAAAAGAACAGCCTTTTTATCAAACTCTGCCATATCAGTTACTCTTTTGATACAACCATCAGTCAAACTTTTTAAGATACCAACTTTGAAATTATTCTCAACCGCGTATATTAGTTCTTTAAAGAACACATCTAGCTCTATTTGAATTACTAGTTGTTGATCTTCCGAAGACAAACTATAAATTTTAGCTTGACCTACAATTTGTTCAAACTCATCTTTTAACTGACTAATTAAACTTTTTATTCTAGGTACTTTTGCAGCGATTCTTGCTTTTCTAATAACATGATTTATTAAACGACCTAATAAAGAGTCATTCCAACCCACATCATTTGCAAATGGTCCAGCACTGGATGTCATCTCTAATAATGTTTCATATGGTACTCCTTGTATATGTTGTTTCTTCTTCAAGAAATCTTCTCTTTTGTTTAAATATCTCATTATGATAAAAAAATTTTTAGTATATATATAAAATAATAAGTATCATTTTTGGATATTTTAAATATTATCTTTATCTTTGTTAAAATAAAAATAACTATGGCAGATTTTAATATTGATAAGGTAGTTTGTTTAAATCTAAAGACAATGGATTTAAAACAAATTTTTAGTATTTCAGAAACATATTCTTGGGATTTTGAGGTATTATTAAATGATAAAAAAACAGGTTCTAATAAATTATATGTTGAATCCAACACAGGTGAGGTTATCGGTATGGAAGAACAACTATGGTGTAAATACACTAATAAATTTCATGATCCAAGATTCATGGTTTTTAGTAAGTTTTCACCAGTTACTAAAAAAATCTATGATAGATTAAAAAATATGAAACCAGTTAAAGTACCTAAAGTACCTAAAACTGAAAGATCATTAAATACTTACTTATATTTACTTGAAAAAGGATATGATATTAGAATGGTAAGTTTTGACCGATATATTGAGTCTTTACGAAATAAACAAAGTGATAATAGCGATGTTCTTATTACAGAAGACTTATCAAAACTAAGACAAAGTGAGATTGAATTATTGATTGATGCCGCATTGGATAGAAAAGACTACACAGAAGTTGATAAGCTAATGAAGTTTAGAAAATAATATTAAAACCAGGTAAATCACCTGGTTTTTTTTATATATACTCATATGAAAAATCTAAAAACATATGAGAATTTCTCAGGTAAGATAAAATATACTAAACCCGAAGACTTAGATACTCACGAAGTTATCGAACTAATCAATATTTTGTTTGAACTAAAACCTAGTTTACCTGATGAATTTCCAAAAGCAGACTTGTCAAAACTAATTAAAAATGAAGTTAACTATTTATCAGAAGATGATAGATTTAAAATAGAAGTAGGATTTAGTGAAAATGATACTTATGTAAATAAAGAAGGAGAATTGGTTACCGGTAAATTTAAAACCATATTTAAAGTAAATATATTTAGAAACATAGAAGATGATGAAGAAAGCAGTTTTAAACTATCAGAAGTCAAAGAATACATTCTTCTAACATCACAATTGGTTGAAAAAACATATGATAAAGTACAAATGTTAGTACATATAGAAGATAATAAATTATCAATTGAAGAGTTTGAGGATTTATCTGATAATACTGAATTAAATGAAGTAACATTTCTTATAAAAATATTATAAAAAACCGAGAGTAATCTTGGTTTTTTTTATTTTTTATTTTTTTTTCAAATCCAAATCTTCATTTTTGAGGAAAAATTAGACAAAAAGATAAATAATGTCTAACGTTGAAAAATATATATACTTGTAAAAAGATTATTTTTAGAATGGGAATTATAGAACTTAAATATAGTGATAAATCTATCACAACAAAATCAGAAATTTTAAAGAAATTAAAAGAACTTGGATTCAATTGGCTAATTGATTCTGAAGTTGAGAATGCTATTATAGAAATTAAGAAAGAAACCTTAATTTGGCATGAAGGTATTTTTAAATATGGAGATTGGAAATACGGGATATTCAAGAATGGTGCTTTTCATGGAACATGGGAAAACGGCATTTGGGAAGATGGATTTTTTAAAGGGACTTGGAAGAGTGGGTTGAATAAACCTATCTAGATAAAAATAATTACTAACTATGAGAAAGAAAAAGACTTTACTGAAAGAAATTGGAACTAAAATCATTTATGATGATAAAACAATAATAATAAGCAGAGAGGGAAATGAATGGTTCTTCGAAATAGGTAAAGAGATGACGACAGATTTAGGAGAAGCAGTTTCATTATTGTTGAGAAATTGTGATGCAAGTGACGAAGTTTGGAAAACTGATATTAAAGAAATGAATATTGATAATATATCACCAGAAAAAAGTTTATATTGGCTAACAGGCGGTGAAAAAGAGTGGAAAACATTAGAGAATTATAATAGACCTTGGTGTGATTGTTACTTAGATTTTCAAGAAGAATTTGGATTATTAGTTATAAGTATTATAAGAAGATCTAAAACATTAGAAGATATGAGAAAACACTTTATAGAATATTTAAACTTACCTGTTCTATATGACTTCGCATTAAGTAAAAAATTGTTAAGATAAAAAATAAAAACCTATCATAAAAGATAGGTTTTTTTTATTTATATATAGTACTATGAACGCACACTTCTTCGACCTTAATAGTCTAATAACAATGAATAGTAAAGTTTGGATAGTAAATACTCGAACTCCTAATAAACCTTTGATAAGAATATCAAAGTCTGAATTTAATCTTTTAAGAAAAGGTGTTTACAAAAAGGATAATATAAACTTTAATATAGATGGACAAACTTATTGGTTAAGTGAAGAACTTTTTAATAAGATTAAAATTAAATCCAAAAATAATAATGTAAATATATCAGAACTTTCTTTCTCGATGCAAGAATTTATGAATAAAGATATTATTGAAAATGGTGACTTTACAATACATATAGAGAACATTAGACATCTTAATAATAGTCAGGATGATATTTATGTTATTTGTTCTAAAAACTCTAAAAGAAACTACGAAAAGCTAATTGAGAAATTAGAAGAAAAACTTCTAGATTTTGGACTAAAAATAAAGAACTTCTACTTCATATCTGAAACATTCTATAACAGAGATAGAGACGATATAGTACACAAAAAAGTAAGATTGGTACTCCAACATATAATTGGATTAAAGACTGCTGATACGAAGTTTACAGAAGAAGAAATAACTAAATATGATGAAGTTTCTTTATATGATGATGACATCAATACAATCAAATTAGCAAAAGGTGTAAATGATGTACTTCAATTTTTAGTAAAGAATAGTGATGATGAAGTAAAAGAGAAAGTAAAAGAGGTACTTAAAATGGAAGAATGTGAACTTATTATAAATCAAGTTACCTTTAATAAAGTAAATCCATTTATTGTAACTAAGGTAGAGTTAAATCTGAATAAAATTGTAAAAACTTTTGAAAATTTTATATACAAAAAAGACTAACATAATGTTAGTCTTTTTTTATTTCTCATCTCTTTTAGTCATCGCATTTTTAATCAAATCATTTAGATCTCGATTATTAGTAACTAATCCCTCCGAAGATGTATCAGATTTTTCTGCTTCAGCTTGTTTAACTTCAGGATTTTCAATTTCATTATAACCTAAGTCCTTTCTTAGTGTTTTATAGAACTTCTCTAATTCAGTTCTTTGATTTGATAAAAACTTACCATTCTCTCTAATCTGACCAATTGTTTGATTGACGACTTCATGCATTCTTGCTGCATTATCACCATTATCAACTTGTCTCAATTGAGATAGAAAGTTTTTTCTAGTCATTTTTGATAAGAAAATTGCTTCAGCATAAACCATAGCATCCTCTCTCATCTTATTTCTAATATAGGAGTGTTCTTTTAATTTTGGTATATCACTTAGATATAAATCAACCAATGATTCTAGTACATCCATTGATTGTTGACTAGCCACAGTTAAATCAGCATCATAATCATATATCTCGATTTCCCCTAAATCTGGTAAATCTTCTGGCTTTGCTAAGTGTAGAGAGATGTCGAATTCCGAGTTTTCTGACTGGATTTGATCGAATTCATCTTGTAGTCTAATTCTTTGTTCTTCACTTTTTGACATAAGTAAACGGTTTTTTACAATATATATAAAAAAAGTAAAGTCCAATTATGGCAAAAGAAATAATAGAAAAACAAATGATCTTTACCACGAAGCTGGTAGATGAATCAACAGATAAAATAAATGACGGTATCGTCATCAAAAGATACCAAAATCCCTGGTTAAAATCTGAAGTAGGATTAAGAAGAGCAGGTGTATCTTTTAGGATGTCACCTGAAGAACAAGAAGAATATATTAAGTGTGCATTAGATATACACTACTTCACAGAACAATATTGTAAAGTAAAAACAGAAGATGGATCAGTAGGTCAAATTAAGTTGAGAGAGTATCAAAAAGAAATATTAGACAATTTTGTAAATAGTAGATTTAACATACTAATGGCAAGTCGTCAGGTTGGTAAAACAATATCGGCATCAATTTTCATGTTGCATACAATTCTATTTAGTAATGATAAGAATATAATGATTGTCGCCAATAAAGGAGATACTGCAGTAGAGATTGTAGATAAAATTAAGTCTATATATTCATTATTACCATTCTTTTTAAAACCAGGTATTAAAACTTGGAATCAAAAGTCTCTAACATTTGAGAATGGATGTAGAATAAAAACATCCGCAAGGTCTAAAACTCCAGCAATTGGTTTTACGATTGACGTACTTTATCTTGATGAGTTTGCACATATTCCCTCAAATATTATCGAACCTTACTATACCGCTGCTTATCCAACCGTGTCAGCAGTACAAAACTCAAAGATTATTATCACATCAACACCAGATGGTATGAACTTGTTTCATAAATTACTTAATGATGCAGAAAGGCCAGATGGAGATCCACTTAAAAATAACTATAAAGCAATGCGTGTTTACTGGCATCAAGTTCCGGGAAGATTTGTTACATATTTGAGATTAAATGATCATAGATTATATGAACATGGTGTAACAAAAGAACAAATATTTAGTAGTATCAAAGAAACATATCCAGAGAATATAACAAAAACTCATATGGGATTCAATTCGGATTTTCAAAAAGACATCATCTCTGTATTTAATAATGAGAGATGTACTGATGAAGATGTTAAAAACTTAACATTTATTGATTCAAAAGGATTCGAAGTACCTTTGAGAGCAATTGGTGAGATGACAACTTGGAAAGAAGAAGCAGTAAAGGATATTGGTGGTGAGGATGCTTTTAACCAAGAATATGGTTTAAGATTTATCAATTCAAGTAAGTCATTATTAAATGAAGCAATAATTGATAGTCTTTTAAATAATAAGAAAAATTATAAATTTGAGGAGATTTACGAATTTGAAAGTAAATTAAGATTTAGTTATAAAGATTTAAGGTGGATAGATGATGATGAGATTTTTATACCAATGAATAGGAAAAATGAAAAGATTATACTATCAGTCGATATTGCAGAAGGTTTAGGACAAGATTATTCAATTATAAATATATTTAAAATATCTAAAAAAGATATGGATACAATAGAATCACAAAGATTGGCATATAAATCAGTTACAGATTTTTTTAGATTAGAACAAATTGGATTATTTAGAAGTAACTTAGTTTCAGTTAAACAATTAGCAGAATTACTTTATATTTTAGCATTTGAGTATTTAAACCCAGATAATGTTAAAATAGTTTTAGAGTTAAATAACTATGGAAATACTTTACTTGCTGAACTACCACACGTTTTTGATGGGAATAATCAATATGGATCATCTATTTTCCTTAGATACAAACATAGAGCTGATGCAACCGAAGAAAAAGTTGGATTAAAAGTAGGTGAGAATAAGAATATGATGGTCAAAGATTATCAAGATTTAATGATTTCAAAAGGTTTCTCTATAAATAATGAAGAAACTGTTAGAGAGATTACAACATTTGTTAAACATACAACAACTGCGGGCAATACTAGATATGCCGCAGATGTTGGACATGATGACTGTGTAATGACTATTGTAAATGCAACATCTGCTTTTGTAAAAAATGATTTTAAAGAGATGGTAGAAGATACTTTACAAAAAGATCCATCATTTAAGATATATGTAGAAGATTGTTTAAAAAATCTTGAATTTACAGAAACTGTTGATTATACACAACTACTAAATGTTAGAAGAAAAATTTTAAATAGAAATAAAACAGTTAGTGAATCTAATACAACTGGAATAAATTGGTTTAATAGTGGTGGTAAATAATAAAAAAAGACATCTTAAAGATGTCTTTTTTTTATTCATTCACTTCCATGGTAGCAGAGAGTCCCGCTCCTCTTAGTTTATTTTTCATTTCTGAAATGGTTTCTAAATCACCATATTTAACATCACATTTTCCACTATTATGAATTATGTGAGCACACTGTGTAGCTTGTTCATATTCATGATCACAAACTTTCATTAGACAACTAATAACGTGGTCAAATGAATTGTAATCATCATTATGAACTATTAGTTTATAAGGTTTAGATAAAATCTCTTGTACTTTAGACTGTGTTTTTTTCTTAGTAATAGTTGGCATTTTAATTGAATGTTTTTGTTGTTTTGTTTATTACATCTATTATAGTGATTTTACAATCAATAGTTTCCGTCCATTTTTCAAATTCAACTAGATGCTCAAATCTATCATCATACATGATGAATTCCTCTGGTTGCAATTCACTAATTAGTTTTTCAAATAATCTACTTTTAAAAGTAAAGGTGTCTCCACCATTGTTTAAATATAGAGCATCGAATGATAAATTTAGTTTATGTAAAACTTTTTCCACTTCAGTTCTTAATTTTTCAATACGACCTGTTGCACAAAAAACATAGTTATCAGGATCAGAAACGGCTTTAAGATATTCTTGGTAAACATAAGGGTTTATTTTTGTATCAAAAGTATCTAAGTCCAAAGTTTCTGGCTTCGACCACCATCCTTTATAAGGCCAATCTGTACCAAATTTTTCTTTCCAGATAGGTTTACCTTCCTCTGGTTTAAGGGTATGACAAAGAGTATCATCAAAGTCAAAACATATCAATTTTTTTATTTCCATATTTTCTATAAAATTTTATACAAATATATATAAAAAAATTTAATATATAAACTATTATTAGTATTATTATATGTTTTAGTAGAATTACTAGCCAGACTAAAAAAATTTAATATATAATAAAAAACAATGAAAAAATATGAAACTTAACTTTAATATAATTCTAATTTTATTTTTACTAATATCAACAGTTGGTTTTGGACTTACTTGGTACTTCGGTGGTTTTTCTGAATCAAAAGAAAGAGTTAAACAACTTGAAAGAGATTATAAAAAATTAGAAGCAGAGAAAAAAATTGCAGAAGAAAAAGTTGCTGCTTGGCAGGAGGTATACCGACTAAAAGATATAGAAGATAAGAAATTGATAATAGAAGTTACCAATGCAAAAAAAGAAGTAATGATTGCAAGAGCAATGGCTGCGAAATTTGAGTCAGAACTTTCCAGTATAAAAGGAGATATGGCTCAGACACGAAGAGAAATTGAAGAGTTGAAAAATAATCCAAAAGTTCTAACTGATGAGGAACTTTTAAAAGATTTAGTAAAAAATACAACAACAAAAGAGATTCAAAAAGTAGATAAACCAACAGAAATTAGACATAAAGTACTAAAACATGAAACATTATATTCTTTATCAAAGCTATATAATGTAAGTATAACTGAAATAATTGAACAAAATAAGTTTTTGGCGAATGGTTTACAAACAGGACAAACTTTGATAATTATTACTAAGTAACTTAAAAATAAAAATAAAAATGAGAAAATTATTTACAATACTAATAACATTAGTTTTTACAACAATGTTTTCACAGGGTAAGCAAATAGAATATCCAAAGTTTGAGGTTGATTCACTTGGTCAAAAAGTAATAATAATGACTATTCCACAAGCGATGCATCTTAATAATAATTCAAATATTTTAGAAAAATTTGAAAAGTTGGCAGAAGAAATGAAAGATTATGAGACACTAACATTAAAAGTAATTGATGAAAAGAATAAGGCAATCACCAAACTAGATATTGTTGTTAAAAAATTAGACGGACAAATTTTAGTAAAAGATGATAAAATTAAAGCTCTACAAGGTGAGATACTTGCTTGGATGCAAAAAAATAAAATACTAGAAACAGAAATAGTCAATAGACAAAAAGTAATTGATGAGAAAAATAGTCAATTATCAAGACTAAAAACAAAGATGGTTGTAGGTGGAATAGGTGGATCTGTAGTAATAATAGGATTAGTACTGGCCGCATTGGGTATTATTCAATAATTTATAAAAAATACAAAAAATGGCTTTTTATTCTTAATATATAAATCATATAAAAAATAAACAAAAACATGAAACACGTTAAAGCATTTGAAAAATTTCGTATTCAAAAAAATAGAGAAGAGATTATCAAAGAATCTGTTTTCCAAGTTAACGATCTTTATAAAGTAAAAACTATGATTGACTTACCTCAATCTTTAATAAACGCTTATGTTAAAAAAGTAAAAGATACTACAGGTAAAAACTTACGTCAATTTTTTGGTGATGTAGATATTGCCGAAGAAATTATTAAATATGTAACAACTACTTTCTTAGATATAGATAAGATTCCTGGTGGTGCTATAATGGGTGGTCAAACACAAGCACAAACACAAGGACAAGTTCAAGTACAGACTGAACCTCAAGCACAGACTGAACCTCAAGCACAAGCTCAACCACAAGTACAAACTGAAGCTCAACCACAAGCTCAAGAACCTACAGAAGGAGAATTTGAAGAACCTACACAAGGACAAGCTCAACCACAAGGACAAGCTCAAGAACCTGCACAAGGACAAGCTCAAGAAGAGGATGAAGAGGAAGAATTACCACTTTAATCTTAATAATAAAAGAAAAACCACTCATTGAGTGGTTTTTTTTATTTAATATACTTTGTAAGTATAAAATCTCTTCGTATTGTCATTAGCAAGTTAAACATATCTTCATCATCATTTTTATAATACTTAATATGTTTATTTATAATATCTAAACTTAAATCATTTTTATTATAATTTATCCAATCCTCTTTTATATAAATCGGCATCTTAGAAACATCACTAATTTTCTCTTTATCATCTTGAATAAAAAAATATAAACTATCTTTTTCAAGAATAATAGAAGTTAAACCCAATATCCAATGACTTTCATAATCACTTAAAATAGATACTATTTTAAAATCACCAAAATTAGAGTTAAATCCATTTAATTCTAGATTATTCATTGTTATAGCTATCTAAAAATCTTTTTTCCTCTGGTGTAAGATTTTCAATACCAACAGATGTAATTCTATCTAATATATCATCTATATTAAACTTTATCTCATTTTGTCTTTTTATTTTTTCAATATCTGACATTTCTTCTTTAGGAAAACCACCAAACATACCCTTCTTCATATCTTCTACTTTTATTTTGAACTTATTCTCAAATTCATCACGAGAGAAAACCATACCCATTACATTTACGACATCATTTATCTCATGTTTATAGAAAACATCCACACCCACAATTATTTCATCGACCACTGACTTATCTATTGAGTCTGATGTATATATACATTTATCTCCTTTGAATATAGCTATATCACGTCTATCCATTAGATAAACAACATTTACCACACCTACCTCATTTAGTTCAGTCATAATAGTAACAGTGTTATTGATTCTACTAATAAAACTTGTCTTATTTGTATAAAGATTATCCAATACATTTTGAAAAATATCCGTAATTTCTTTTTTATACTTACCATCATTATACCCATCAATAATCTTTCTTAAAAGATTATTAAATAAATATCCTAAACAAAAGAACCCTATAATAATTGCGATAATTGAAACGTTATTGTATACCATAAACTGATTTTCTAATTTTTACTAATAAACTATTTATAAAATTTTCATCTACCTTTTCTGGTAAATTTGATTCTTTAAACAAAGTATCTACTTCTTTAATCTCGCTTTCAACATGATCAATCAAAGTTTGTAAATCTATTTCACCTCTTCTAATTGCAAGAAGTTCTTGTGCATTATCTCTCTTAACAAGAATACCTTTACCCTCTGCAATCTCACGAGCCATATCCATCAATCTACGACAGTGCATCATATTCTTACCATCAATTTGTTGACCGTGAGACTTAACATCCACCCATCTTTGAAGATTTCTCTTTGATAACCATTCTTCATACTCTCTAAAGTCTTTACAGTGTTCTGAATAACCATCTTTGTTATAAGTAATAGTACAAAATGGTTCTTGACCTTTTGGAATTGATGATAATCTCAATTGATTTGATACACCTAAGTTTTTCTCAGCCTCTTTTTGAAAAACTAACTCAAGTCTATCAATTTGTTCATCAGTCATATTAGTAAGTTTACTTCTATCAATAGTAGTTGTACCTACTTTAACTAATCCTTTATAACCAAGACCTAATGCAAGACCAGCATCTTTACGTTGTTGAATCATCATATCACTCAACTCTTTTTTCTCTTTTCCAGAGAACATCATATCACCTTCACTATCGTAGAATAAAGTATAAACATCTTTTGCATATGGAACATTTACTGCACCAATAAATCTTTCATCAAATCTACCATCATTCCATTTTTTCCATGGAATTGCTTTTGTTCCTTGAATAACATAACAAAAGTCAAGCAAGTCTTTACGAGTTACTTTATCCTTTTCCCAGTTTTGTTTTTTATTTTGACCTTTTGCTTTACCAATTTGAGCTTTTGCATAACCACCGAAAGAATTAGCACAGATTTTAGTAATAAATTGTTCTCTATTCTCTAATATTAGATCAAAAATAGGATCTTTATAGATAATACATTCCTCTGGAGTATTAAGTAATTCTAAAACAGTTGGATTATTACTAGATAGTAATTCTAAAAATCTACGTAACTCATAGATTACAGTATCATTAGTATCATCATTTACTTGTTGTTTGTATTTACTACCAAGAATATCATCCAATGATTGGATAAATACACCTGCGTAGTCAGTATCGGAAGTTTCTATATTAGTTCCATATGCATGTGATCCCCTAACAACCAAAAAGATTGGTTTAGATCCAGGAGATCTTTCATTTATAAGTTGACTTAGTTGTTCTTTCATTTCTATTATATAATTTTTACAAATATAGTGAAAAAAATTCAATGTTCAACTATTTAAACTTCTTTTTTAATTCACTTAAATCTAGTAGATACATATCTTTTGGATCAGTAGATTCTAATATTTTAATTTCTTCTTTTTTTGCAGTGAAGTCCTGTTTCATTTTTTCAAACAACTCTTTTGTTAAAGAGTAAAGTGGCATTCTCAATAAATAATCATAAGAATCATCTATTTGTTCTAAACCGAGTGTTTCTATATTTGTTATAATTTCCGTTTTAGAAACATTATTTATTTTTAATTTCTCATCTAAAATAGCTTTAATAAATCTACCTCTATTACTTAATATCTTTAATTCTCTATTAAGTTTATCCAAACTATGTTGTTTTCTTATATCATAATAATTTAATCTAAATTTAGTGAAGTATTCTATTATCTCTTCTGATGTTTCAAATATTTTTAATTTACCAAATTCGTCAAGTGTTGTAAATATTTCGGTCGATGACTCCTCTAACTTTAATAACTTAATCATTGCAGTATCATCAATACCTTCTAAAATAGCTCTCTGAAATTTAATTGTATAATCTATATTATCTTTACAATTATCATCATATGATACAATATCTTTGTTATCAACTAGTTTATCTAGTATCTCTTCATACTTTTCATAAGTCATAGAAGGTGGTAATTCTGTTATTCTTACAGTTGAAGTATTTACTCTTTGAAATAATCCTCTAATTATCCATCTTTTAGGATTTTCTTTATCTTGTATGAATTCACCAGTAAACTCGTTTAAAGAAGGTTTAATACTCATTATTTTTTTACCCTCAATAACTCTCACACATGTATCAATAATGCTTTTAATGTCTCTATTTAACACATTAGAAGCAAATCCTACTGCAATACCACTTGAACCATTTAATAATACTGTTGGAATAATTGGTAAAAAGTATTTAGGTTCAATTGTTTCACCTTCTTCTTGTTTATATTCAAGTAGATCAAAATCTTTGTAAATCAATCTAAAATTATCACTTAACTTTGTTCCAATATATCTTGCGGCACCTGGTTGCGGAGAACGTAATGAACCAAATTGTCCATCTTCCTCTAATAAAGCAGCATTATTTTTAAATTTTTGTGCCATTGTAACAATAGCATTTTCTAATGAAGTATTACCGTGATGATAAAATGCATCGGATGCTACTTTACCAGCTAGTTGAAATACTTTTAGGTTCTTCTCATTACCTGTTCGCCATATTTGGTTGGATATGTGAATAATTTTTCTTTGAGTTGGCTTAAAACCATCAACAACTGATGGTATTGCTCTACCTTCGATTGAATACATTGCGAATTCTTTATACTCACATGAAAGAAAATCTGAAATCGTTTTTTCTGTTATCATAATTTTATATATAGTAAAAAAATAATCTTTGTTTTTATATACATTGAAAACAAGCAGTAATTTAATATGACTAAAGTAAAAAAATATAACGATTTTCTGATTCTTGAGAAACATGATAGAAATATAAGAGAATATCTTATCAGTATAGGTGTGACAGATAAAGAAGAACTAGACAGACAAGTTACTTTATCTAAACATGGACATCTAGCAACTTATTTACACAGTAAAGGTGATAATTTTACATTTGGAATACTTAATGCTATTTTTAAAGATGCTATAAAAGCAAAAAAAAGAACAACACTTAAAAAGAATATATTTAATATCTTACCAATGGCAATTCCATTATCATTAGCACCATTTTTTCCAGTACTTGCAATTATAGGTACTATATTTGGTTCTTCTCGTTTAGTACATAGGATATTTGATACAATATTTACTTATTTAGAACCACAATCTAAATATACAGACTTTTTAAAAAAGACAATTGATACTTATATGATGCTACCAGAAGGTCAAATAAATTTAAAGGATAGATTCTCAAGAGCATTTGTAGTATCAGACAGATTGATTGAAGCACTCAAACCAGAAGTGATTGATGAATTTACAACATTTATTAGTGATAAGATGGGTAAAGAAGATAATGACAAGGTTGTACCAGAACATTATATCGAAAATGAGTTAAAGATCTATCTTAATGATAATTTTGATATTACTCCCGAGATACCTCTAAAATAGACTAGTCAATATAAACATTGAAGTCTTTTCCATTTGAGAAAACAAAATCCCCAGGTATCTTCTCACCATTATAGAATACTTCAGAAACCATTTTAAAACTTTCCAATCTTTTAATTTTCAAAGTAAGTAACTCTGGATCAAATTCTTCAATTTCAAAATCTCCTTCAAAAAAAGTACCCTTTTCAGTAGATACACAGGTAATAGCACATTTCTCATCTGTAGAATAAATAGGTTCTGTTATTACTTGATCATAAATCAATTCATCACAAGGTCTTTCATATATAGTTGAACCCTCTTCGTCAATAATTTGAATAGAAGATTCATCTAAATAAGCAGCAGAGCAATGAAAGTTATCATCAATCTCATACCAACTAAAATCATCATCAACATATTGACTAAAGTATTCTTCTAATGAATCATGAATTTCATATATCTTTTCAACCTTCTCATTTGTTAAAGTTCCTTGAGTAACTTCAGCACCGTATCCGGAAATGTAAACTTTTAATTTCATAATAATTATATGAAATTATTCTTAGGAGTTGAAATATAAAATATATACAATATGGAACTATTAAAAAAACTAGGAATTGAAAAAGTTAAAGTTGTTGATAATAACTTTGATGAGATTTATGATAAGTATGAACAAAAAGCCAAAGAACTAGGATTTTATGGTGAACTTAAATTTATTAAAGAACATAGTAAAGTGATTATTTATGTGGTAAATTGATCTTTATCTATAAGAAGATATATTCCTAATAGGAATATAATAAAGGAACTAAATATAGGAAGTCTAATTTCTATAAAATAGTTGTTATCAACCAATATTCCAATCACTAAGGAAATCACAATTAAAGTCATACCTATTATCTTCATATTATTATATATTAAAACTTAATATATAATAAGTTAAAAAAATAAAAAACAATGAAGAAATTATTATCGATTTTCTTATTTATGACAACACTCATGAGCCATTCTCAAGTTGTTAGAGATAGTGTGTTAGTTAAAACAGATATTTTTGAAGTCAGTTATTCAGAAAAATTTGAACAACCATTGAGAGTTAAGTACCGTGTACTTTGTCAAGATGGTAAAGCATCAAGACAGGGTATGGAATTCTATACTGAAAAGCTTTATAAGACATCTGATGCAAAAGATTATGAAACAAACATATATGACAAAGGACATTGTGCACCCGCCGCAGACTTTAACTGTGATAAAGTAATGTTGTTTAAAACATTTACTTATCTAAACTGTACATTACAAAATCAATACTTAAATAGAGGTACTTGGAGATTTTTAGAAGTATATGAAAGAAAAGTAGCCAAAAGTTATAAAGTTGATGTTGAGATAAAACTTATCTTTTCTGATAAATCAATTAAGTTACCAACTGGTGCAACAGTACCAGATGCTTTCTTAAAGATTATAAAATATAATGGTATAACAGAAAAGTATTACTTTCTAAATGAAAAACCAAAATTTAGTAATTTCAAACTTTACTTAATAAAATAAAAAAGAGACTCATTTGAGTCTCTTTTTTTAATTAAATTCGATTTCTAAAATTTTAATAACTTCTCTTATTGTTTCTTCTTCTAAATCTGTTTGTTTTACAATGTAGTTAAAGTCTGCTTTTAAAACACTTTTGGCAGTATCAAATCCAACTTTCTTAAACTCATCGATAATCCAACCATCAATTTCATCAGAGAAATCTTCTAATAAAACATCTTCATTATGTTCAACATCAGAGAATACATTTATTTTATATCCACTTATTCTACTTGCTAGTTTAATATTCATACCACCTTTACCAATTGCCAATGAAATGTTTTCAGAAGGTATAACCACATTAGCGGTTTTCTTTTCCTCATCTAACTCTACAGTTGCCTTACTTTGACCAAGTGCTCTTGTAACAAATAATGATTTATTTGTAGTGTAACTAATAACATCAATGTTTTCGTTGTTAAGTTCTCTTACAATACTATGTATTCTACTACCTTTAACACCAACACAAGTTCCAACAGGATCAATTCTATCATCATAAGACTCAACCGCAACTTTTGCTTTAGAACCAGGCTCTCTAACAACTGCTTTAACGGTAATTAAACCATCAAATACCTCAGGTATTTCAAGTTCAAATAATTTTTCTAAGAATCTATTAGAAGTTCTTGATAGTGTCATAAAAAGTTTACCATTATCAATAGAAACAGTTTGTAAAATAGCTCTAATTGAATCTCCTTTTCTATAAAAATCACCAGGTACTTGTTCTGTTTTAGGTAAAACAAATTCATTACCTTCATCATCAATAACAATTGTTTCTTTTCTTAAAATTTGATATACTTCACAAGTAAAAATTTCACCTTCTCTATCTTTATATTTTTTATATAAAGATTCTTTACCTAAATCAATAATTTTAGATTTAAGTATTTGACGAATTGATGAAATTGAACGTCTTCCAAAGTCCGCAATCTTAACTTCATCAGTTAAGTCTTCTCCAACTTCAAAATCAGATTCTACTTTATGCGCATCAGTCAATTTAATATGTAAGTTTTCATCAAACTCTTCATAATTATCTTCTACAATTGTTCGATTTCTCCATATCTCTAAATCTCCTTTATTTGGATTTACAATAATATCAAAGTTATCAGCAGAACCATATTTCTTTATGATTATAGTTTGAAAAACTTCTTGCATTATTTTAATCATTGATGATTTATCAATGTTTTTAACATCTTTTAACTCAGTAAAAGACTCTACTAGATTTATATTATCCATAATATTTTTTTATTTTTATTTGTATTCAAATTATACAATTATGTTTATAAAATAAAAAAAGATGTAATTAAACATCTTCTTTTTTATCTTCTTTTTTCCTCTTCCACAATAGCCAAAACCATTGAAAAATCGGGATAAAAACCACTCCCATAAACCACTCCCAGTTTTTGAATATGAAGTCTTTTATACTGGAACCAATATTAGACTTGACTTTTATCTTTCTTTCAAAGACGGTAATATCCTTATAATAGTCTTTACCTTCTTCTTGTATTCTAATTTTTACATTAAGTTTTAAATTATTTTCACCACCTTGTAAAGGAATTACACTCCAACTCCATTCAGTATATCCTTCATCATCTATATTTTGAATTTCTGTTGATAATGTAGTTATCTCAAAATCTCTTTTACTTGATAATAAACTCGCAGACATTATTGGAGAAACTGTAATTGATTCAACTTTAACATCCTCTAAATTATCAGATATAGGAATCTCTCTATCACCAACTAATAAAACAGTTCTATCATTCAGTTTACTTATTCTAACTTTTACTAAATAATCATCACCAACTTGCATTTCATTTGGTACAGAATAAGCTATTAAACCTCTAGGTCTAACCTCTTTAGGTTTAATTACCAGTGGATCATTTTTTTTTGTACCAGTTTTAGTATTTCTATCTTTAGCAACTATTACAGGAACTGGCTCTTTTGGTGATCCAACAATTTCAATATCATCTTTTGTTCCGGAATACTTTTCATTTTCCTCAATATCAGGACAACCCATATTTTCTACTCTACCTTTTATATCAGGACATTTATCATACATATCATCAACACCATCCTCATCACTATCACAAAAAGTTTCTAAAGGTGTAGGTAACACAATTGTATTCTTTGTAGTTTTACAAGAAAATAATATAAATAGAAAAAGAAAGAATATATATCTCATAACATATATATTCTTTCTTCATTTTCTTATTTTAATACTTCATCAATTTTATAATCTCTAAAACTTTGAACATCAATGTCTGTCGGTTTTACTTCATAAAAACTTATACTAACCATCTTTATATATTTCTCAATCTCTTCATCATTTGCCATTGGATGTAAAGTATTTTCAACATCATTCCAAGAATCTTTTTTCGCTATCTTACCATACTTTTCAACCAAGGATTGATTGAACTTTTCATATTCTTCAATATCAACATTTAATATGTCTTCTAATTCATATGAATAATAACTAAGTGAAGTTGTTTTAAACTCCTGTTTATTTAATTCATTTACTTTATTATCCGCATCCTCTTTTGAGAAACAAATCAATTCAGGATTTCCACCCTCTGACTCAGTATAGATGCTATCATCATACTCATAACCTTTTTTTACAATTACGTGTGCTTTCATTTTTATTTTAATAAATCGTTAATTTTTTTATCTCTAATGTATTGTGTTCTTAAATCTGCCAAAGATGTGCTCCAATTATTTTTAACATCTGTTATATGTGAACTATTTAAAAATTCTTCTTCAAATCTATCTATATTTAATGGGAAATTTATATCTCTTTCTTGTCTATAAAGTTTATAAATATAATCAAATCTATAATCTGGATAATCATATGATAAATCATCAGTAACTACAATAACTGGTAAATCTGTTACTTCTCTTATAGAATCAAGTAAAAAATTAAATTTTCTATTTGACTCGACAATAATAATATTTACTCTAAATAAATTCTCAGATAAAATATCTGGTATTGAATCATAAGTAGTATAAGTACAAGAAGCACATTTAAGTTGTAACGTGTCATTCTTATGAGTTAAAAACAAACAATTTTGACCCATAAGATCATAATCGTCTATTAGTTTACTAACAACATATTTAGCTTTGTCATTTAGGAAAAGATTTGTTTTACCAATGTCTAACATTTTTAATATTTTTGTTCTATTTCCTTATATGAAAGAAAGATAAAAAAGACTGCAAATATAGCCATAATAACATTAGTAGTCATAATCGATGCAATAAATAGTAATGAACTAAAAATGATCGAGATATATCCATTTATTTTTCTTCCGAGCGAAGGTTTAGTCATCCATTGACAAATTGCTTTACAAATTCGACCACCATCCATTGGATAAATAGGTAAAATATTAAATATGAATAAAAACATATTCACTTGTACAAATATATCCAGTCCTAAATAAGAACCAATAATCCATAATACTAAATTTGAGAGTGGGCCGGCCAATACAATAAGAATAGTATCTTTATAAGAAGAGTAGGTTGTATCAATTGCGGCCGCACCATTAAACACATCTAAATAAACATGATCTACTGGATGATTCAATTTTTTAGCAACTGCAGTATGTGCCAATTCATGTAATAAGACTGCGGCAAAGATTGATAAGAACCAATCTAACCCAGTTAGAAATCCTTGTTCTGTAAATCCACCAGATTGTAACATAAATAAAGGAAGTAAGATAAAGAACCAGTATTTCAAATAAACTGGAGTTCCCATAAAGTCAAATAACTTAAAAGCGTTTTTCATATATATTTTTTAGTTTAAAAGACAAAGATATGTATAAATAAGTGAAACTAAAAAATTATTATTGATAAACTTTTATCACTTTTTGACATATCAGTTTAATAACTTTAAATTATAAAAAATGGATTTTGGAAAAGATTTTAAAAAGTATGCTTTAAGTGAAGGAATTTCTTCTTTAAACTTAGACTACTTTGAAAAAGGTTTAGTAGAGAATAGTATGACACCATATATTCTTGAAGAAAGAGAAATGAGAGTAACGCAGATGGACATTTTTAGTAGACTCATGCGTGATCGTATATTATGGGTTGCTGGTGTTGTAAACACACAAATGTCAACCGTTGTTCAAGCTCAATTGATGTATTTAGACTCTGTTGAGAAAAAAGATATTAAGATGCACATTGACTCACCAGGTGGTTCAGTTTTAGCTGGATTAGGTATGGTTGATGTTATGAGATATATCAATTCGGATGTTGAAACTATCAATACAGGTATGGCAGCATCAATGGGTTCTATCTTATTATCATCAGGAACTAAAGGTAAAAGAGCATCATTAAACTTCTCTAAAGTAATGATACATCAAGTTTCTTCTGGTGCATCAGGACACGTTGAAGATAATCGTATTTCTCAAATGGAATCAGAAAAATACAACTATATATTATTCAAGATGCTTGCAGAGAATAGTGGTAGAGATTTTGATTATGTACTTGAAAGTGCTAGAAGAGATAATTGGTTAAACTCACAAGAAGCTTTAGACTTTGGATTTATTGATGAAATCATTATCACTGATAAATCAACACCGATTACTACTTACCTAGATGGTTTTGAAGATTACTATACTAAAGAAGTTTTAAGAAAAGCATAACAAAGAAACCCATCTTAATTAAGATGGGTTTTTTAATATTCTCTCTAATTTATAATCTCTTAATAGTATCTGTTTATCTATCATATCTAATCTTAAAGGATTATATCCATTCTTTACTATCATCGATGAATATCCTTCTGTAATCTTTTGCTCTATAAGTACTGTATAAAAACCACCTACATGTAATAAGTAGTCTTTTATTTGATAGACTCGATCAGAAGGATAAGTCGGTGGAAAAAATTTACACATATATCCAATTGGATACCATTTCTCTAGTATCTTTAGTTGTATTTCTATTGGTGTTTTACTAAAACGATTTGTTTCATTAGAATCGTAATTCCAAAAAACTAACGCTTTCTTACCGAATGTACTCATTTTATATAATTTGAACAAATATAAGTATAATTTATGAGAATGAAATAATAATATATAATAAAAAATTATATTATAATAATGTTAAAAAAATATATTGATTTTATAACAGAATCACATGATTTAATAACAGAATCTCAATTGATTGAACTTTTATTAGAGTCGGATGTAATGTTTTCAGATAATTTTAAGAAAGTATTAGGTAAAATTGATAGTCCTGTTGCTAAAAAGATTCTAGGATTAGAAAAGAAAGACTTACCAGTAGTTGCTAACTACTTTGATATAGATCCAGTAAGAAATGATTATTTGTACTTTACTGCAGATAGAAAAGCTCAAGAGATTTTAAATGATCCAAAAGAATTATATCGTTTTGTAGGAAATAATGGTGGATGGCTAACTCACGGTGAAGCAAATAATGGAATTTTTGGTAGATTAGGATATGTACCAGAAGGAGATGTTTATAAACCTACATCAGCAGAAGTTGGTGAAGTTGTTGAAAAGATAGTTTCTGAAAAATCTGGTAAAACTTGGATTTGGTTAAAATTTGCAAATGGTCAAGGTGTTTTTAATTTAGAGAAATTGAGACCAGTTGATGATAGAAACAAATTGGTTTGGTCAAAAAATCGTCAAGATGTTAGAGTTGGTAGATCAATGAATGCTCTTTTAACTTTAGCTGCTAGAGAAGATGATACTGCCAAATTTACAGCAAGAGATATTGAAATCTTTGTGAATTTATATAAAGCTCAGATGGATAAATTCAATGATAAATTCTCATTCTTTGATGTTGTTCAAGGTGATGATATTTATTATAAATATCAGTATGATAATTACTATGATCCAAGTGGTACATTAGCAAATTCTTGTATGGCAGAAGCTGAATCTAGTTGGTTAGATCCATATACTGAAAACAACACTGTATCTTTAATTATTTATAAATCACAAGATGATGATAGTAAAATTATTGGACGTGCAATTCTTTGGGAATGTTTAAATGGTAAAAAATTAATGGATAGGGTTTATACTAATTCTGATTCTGATGTTGAACTGTTCAAACAATTTGCACAAGATAGTGGTTGGTGGTATAAATCAAATAATAATAGTTCTTCAACTATAAATGCTATTGGACCAGAAGGTCAACAGGAAAACTATTTTACTGCACAAGTTCAATTACATAAAAGACATGAAAATTTTCCTTATATGGATACTTTAAAATACTATAGTCCTGAAACTGGAATTATATCAAATGAAAATTCAGAAAGTGGAGTAGTTTATTATTGTGAATCAACTGAAGGTTATTATGATAAACTTTGTGCAACTTGTGAACAAGATGGTACTATTACTTGTCCAACTTGTAATGGAGATGGTGAAGAAGTTTGTACTGAATGTAATGGAGATGGTGAAATAGATGATATGGAATGTGAAACATGTGGTGGTGAAGGTAAGAAAACTTGTTCACAATGTGATGGTGATGATCAGATTACTTGTCCAGACTGTGAAGGTGATTACTAACAAATAAAAATTAAAAAAAATCCCTTTCTAAAGGGATTTTTTCATGATACTAATTTAATATATAACCTATGATTTCAAATTACTTAGATTTTATTACAGAAAGTAAACTAGAACTTCTTTTAGAAGCTAAAATAGTTTATACACAACAATTTTTAGATGTATTAGATAAGATAGATTCTAATATAGCCGCTCAAATTTTATCATATAAGGGTAGAGATATGGATGTTACCAGAAACTATATTGATATAAATAGAGATAAAACTGATAGTATATTTTTTAAACCTCAAGATAAAATTGATAAAGCTATATACACATTACGTAGTAATGGAGGTGTTTATGATAATCTATCTAAGGTAGCAGATAATATGGGTATTATACACGGTTGGAAAGAGCCATCTGATGGTCAAACCGGGACGGTTATAAAAAAGTTTACTTTAGAAGAAGTTCTAAAAATTTCACCAAATAATCCAGGTGTTTGGTCTTATATGTACGATAATAACCAACAATTATTTGTTTTTCAATTTGAAGAAAGAGGTAAAACCTATGAAGCAATAGTCTTAGACAATTATCTTGTGAAAGATGTTTCTAAAATTACCCCTACTGAGGTAAATGTTGGAAGATTTGTTAGAGCCTTTCTAAAAAATTTAGGATTAGAATATAAAGATAAAGAGATTGAAGACTTTGTTGATAAATATAAAAAAGTATTAGAATTACAAAAGAATGTTTTTAAAAGATTTAAAGAAGTTAAAGGTGATGAAATAAAAAAGTGGTATTTAGAAGATAATTATGAAAAAATTGGAGGACCATTAGGTGGATCTTGTATGAGACATTCAGAATGTCAAAAATATTTTGATATTTATACTGAAAATTCTGATAAAGTATCAATGATTATTTTAATAAGTGAAGAAGATTCTACTAAAATTTCTGGTAGAGCTATTCTTTGGTTAGATGAAGAAGGAAGAAGATTTATGGACAGAATATACACTATTAGAAATTCTGATATACTTCTATTCAAAGAGTATTGTTATAAACATGATTATTATCACAAATCAGAACAAAGCTATGAAGAAGATTCTAGTTTAGTTTTTAACGGAAATGAAGTATATGGTAAAGAAAGTGTAGTAACAGTCAAACTTAGAAGAGAATATTATGACTATTATCCTTATATGGATACTATGAAGTATTATAGCCCAGATCTTGGTATAATCTCTAATAGAGAGTTCCCCTGGTCGAATCACACAACATATTATACACTAACTCAAACTAATGGTTCTAATGGACAAGGTTGTGATATATGTGAAGGTAGTGGAATAGTTGATTGTCCTGAATGTGAAGGAGAACGTACTACAAATTGTCGTGTTTGTCATGGTACTGGTGAATCAGATTGTTCTGAATGTGAAGGACATGGTGAAGTAGATTGTAATGAATGTTCTGGAACCGGAACAATAGAATTATTATCTGGTGAAGTAGAATGTGCTACTTGTTCGGGAACAGGTAAAAATGAATGTGAAACCTGTGAAGGTGAGAAAAGAGGAGAATGTTATAACTGTGATGGACGAGGTGAAGAATCTTGTGATATATGTAATGGACGAGGTGAAGTTGGATGTCCAGAATGTAATTAAACAAAAAACACATCTTAACGATGTGTTTTTTTATTGTAATATATTTCTAATCTTTCTTTTTCTAATAGAAACTTTCATACTTATTTTATAATAATACTTTTTCTGAACACTTGGATACAAAGAAGCAAAATCATAATTTATAACCGTTGGATTATCAATTAAATTCTGATGTGGTTGTGGCGGACTAACTTGTAATAAACCTTGACCTCTATAGGTTTGTCTATTTGTAAGTAAATCTTGATATAATTTTTCTAATTCTTCTTCCATTATTTATCAGTTACTTTTCTAAATAAACTTAACATTAGATTATATGTAATTTTAAACTCTAAATTTAAAGAATCCCAATCCCATTTACTATCTTTCTTTTGATAACTAGGAACTTCATCAAACATAAGTCTTCTCCAAATAAAGTTAGCAGTTGTAAAGTCAGTTATTCTACCACTTCTAGCAATTTGTGTTGCAAACATAGGTATTCTTATAGAATGATAGAATGATTTTATAGCAGTACGATACTGATCATCAATCAATAGTTTTTTCTTACATTTTATCCAAGAATTAGAACTAATATGTGATGAAGCATGTCTTAATTTTTTTAAGTCTAAGTTAAACTCATATTTTTTATCTTCTTTTAACTTAGCCCAGTCTGGTGCAAAGATACATTCAAGATTATTCATACGATGCCAATCTAAATCCTTTTGAAATCTATCTGGTGTATAAATGTGAATGTTATATGTAATAAATCTATGATTCATATTATAAGAATACTCGTCTTGCACAGTTTCTTTTAACTCAATTGCTTCTACTGAATTATTTGCAACTATAATAATATCCCAGTCAGATGCTGAATCATAATTACCATAAACACGTGAACCAAAAATAGTTACGTTAAATACTCGACTTGGATGTAGACCGGAAATCTTGATAACATCATCTAATTTGGGAACCCATTTGAATGTTGCGGGTAGTAATTTTACCATATTTTTTTACTTAATAATTTCTTTAATTTTTCTTCTCTAATTTGAGACTTTGTTTTATAATACTTTCTTGATTCAAAGTAACCTACCGTAATAATCATTTCACCATTACCTTTTTTTAGCATTAGTCTCCAATCTTCTTTCTCTTCTTTTAAATCAATAATCTTAAATTCTGTTCCTTTCTTTACAAAAAGTGTATTAGGTTTACTAGTATGACTATGTATGTGATTTGATTTGACATAACCATCCCAATAAAAATCTTTTGTCGTTACTATAATTTCTTGTTCTTGTGGTACATCATATACTGACTTATCTAGTTTCCAATCTTGACCTAAAATTTTTGCTTTTATAAAGACAACATAAAAACATATGATAGATAATAATCCAATACCATAAAAAATAGTAGGTTCATAACTAATCATAAATGTAGAACCAACAACTAATAGTAAAACAAGTAATGAGTTTCTATCTTTGTATAACCACTTATCGAATAAGTATAATTTGTTTTTTAACATGCTAGGTGAAATGTACATTCGTTACTATTTAATACCTTATTTATTTGTTCTTGTCTTTTGTAAGTTTTCATTATATTAGAGACTTTATGATAGTAAGTTCTTAAACTATCTCTTCTTTCTTCACTTCTCCAACGAATACTATTATCATATAGATACTCTATCTCATCAAGAACATCTTGATAAGTCATAATAGGTTTAGAATAGTTATCTCTAATTAGAACAATAGATTGTGTGTTTGGGTCTGAATAAAATGAACTTATATCTTCACATAACATATCATCACAATCAGTTATGAAAGGGAAATTCATCTTTCTTTCTATTACTTTAAAGGCAATGCCATGTCGCTGTATAATTTCCATTTCACAAAGATAGTATATTTTTCCTATTTATTTAATTTTTTTTTCAATTATTTTTTGTACTTTTGTAAAACAAATACGAAATACAAGTATATATATATATCTTTGTAGAATGATAGGCGATTTAACTCAGTCTGGTAAGTAGTAGCTCGCTCATAACGAGAAGGTCGGGGGTTCAAATCCCTCAATCGCCACCACAATTAAAAATAAAAATTCAAAATGGAATTAAACGATATTAAAAAAGATTTATACAAATCTAAAGCAATGGCAAAATTAAGTCACTATGTTAGTGGTAATCTTTACTATACAGTAGAGTTAGCTGACGGTGTTTATCAATTTCCTATCGCTACTGTTGAAGTTGGAAATTGTGGATTTGATAATAAAGGTGACGAAGTATTAGAAACCAGATTATCTTCTGATTTAGGCACAACTACATTCGAGTCAGAAATGAAAGGTTCAGATTTAAACAGGTGGATCAGCAAAGCTGTAAGTAATGGTGAATTCACAAAAATTCGTGAAGTTGTGGTTAGTGAGTAACACAACTTCACTTATTGTTTAATAAAAAGTCCTCATATGAGGACTTTTTATTTTATTTTTAGATTGGCGATTTTACTTGGATTAGAATGTTTGGTGGTGAAGTTGAAGCAAGAAAAGAAGATGTTGTTATTTTGGAAAGTTGGTATCAAAGAACGATTAAACCATAATTTTTAAAAGTTTTTTACACGGAACTTAATTTGAAACACTAATGTAGTATTGTGTATAACGTCTGATGATAAACAATCGTTTTAATGTTGTTTATCATTTGTTATATTCAGTTTTTAATATATATAAGATATGGAAATAAAGAGAACAAATTTTATCAATGCAACATCTATTTTTTATGTTAAAAAAGAAATGATTCTTCAATGTTATGATGAGAACAACAAAAAATTGAGATTCTGGTATGAAACTCTAACGGGAAAACTTTTAGTATATGGGGATTATAAAAAAGTTAATATTTTATGAGTTTAATAAAAAAATTTTTTAGTTTCAATGAAAACATCTCAGATGATAAAATAGATTTATCTAAAAAATATCATAACATAATCTTTCTTGAGAGATTACCAGATTACCTATACAATATTCGTGATACTTCAATAAACTATTGGGATGATACATTAGAAGCGTTTCCTTATGAAAAAGAAGAAATAGATAAATCAATACCACTACTCACTACACAAAAATACCTATCTAAAAATTTTATCGATAGTTTAGATGACCAAACATACAAAAAGTCTGATATAATTTTAGTTGAGGATAAACATCAGAATTTGTGGATAATGGATGGACATCATAGACTATTTTTTGATAGAAGTAAAAACAAAAATTCATTTGCATTTATAATACCTTTTAATGATATCGAAGAAATAGAAAAAATTTGGTATAGTAATAATTAAAAATATTATGTATAACGATACTCAGATATATTTAGGCAACTACCTTCAATGTTGTGGGTACACCACAGAATCCAGCGATGAATTTTTCTACTTATTATATAACAATTAATGACTGTACAGGAGTTCAGAGGGAAAGAAATCATACGACAACAGTTGCTTCGCAAATTCCTAAAATTGGTGAATGTAGATAATTATGAAAAAGAAAAATTCGTGAAGCGATGGTTAGTGAGTAACACAACTTTACTTATTATATGAAACCCTTACTTGAAAGAGTAAGGGTTTCATTTTTTATTTTATTTTTAAATTATCAAGTTCACTTATTATATCATCAAGATAATCATTATACTTTTTAATATTTACAAATTTCTTATCAATTCTTTCAAAGAAATCTTCTATACCCGCAACTTTATCGGTTATTTCTTCCATTTTATCCCAAATAAATGGCATTCTTATATCTTCTCTTTGGTAACTATCAAAAAATTCAGGAAACCTAGAAATTGCCATTTCTGCACTTTCTACTTCTTTACCTGGTTCACATTCTACTAAAAATCCACCATCATAAGGTTCTCCTACTAATTTAAGACCTACTCGATCAAGCAATTTCTTAGCAAAATCATAATCAACATCTTTATTTTTAATCTGATCCGACCAAATTATTATCTCACCTTTCTTATAAGAAGGCTGTCGTAGAGGTATAGCATTCTCAAATAATTTTATGTATTTCATAAGAGTATATATTAAATTTTAAAAACAAAAATTATATTATTATTTAGTTATATATCATGATGTTGCATGAAAGTGAATATATAGATAATGTGGTATGTTTATATTTTAGAGTGTAGTGATTTGACGTTATATACCGGTATAACCAATAACGTAGAAAAGAGAATTGATACACATAATAAGAAGAAAGGTGCTAAATACACCAAGACAAGAACACCAGTAAAACTGATGTATCAGTGTGAATTTGAAACAAAATCTTTGGCAGCAAAAGAAGAGTGGAGAATTAAACAACTAACAAGAATTCAAAAAATTTCTCTAATAAATCAAAAATAATTCTTATCTTTGCTATTATGAAAACAATATTTCTTGACATAGACGGCGTTCTAAACGTAGATTATGATGATAAAGACCAATTCGGTCATATCTTCAGGGATGAATACGTCCAGAACTTAAAGGAAATTATTGAAAAAACAGGTGCGAAAATCGTTATCTCTTCCACTTGGAAAGATAAAGGTATTCAAAGAATGTTAGATCTATGGAAAGAACGTCAACTACCAGGTGAAATTATTGATGTAACACCAGATTGTGTAGATGTATGTGAATCAACCAATATAGTTTATTATGACCAAGTAAAAAGAGGTCATGAAATTAAACTTTGGTTAGATAGACACCCAGAAGTAACCCAGTATGTTATATTTGATGATATACAAGATTTCCTGGACGAACAACAAGATTATTTTGTAAATTGTTCAACAGGAGAACCAGTAAAACCTTGGAAATTAGGAATTCCAGGACTAAAAGAAGAATGTAAAATTAAAGCAATAAATATATTAAACATGAAAGATAAAATAGAATTTTCGGAATTTTTAGATGCTTCATCTAAATTAGAAATTAAAACAGGTAAGATTATATCAGTAACAGATGTACCTAAATCAGATAAACTTATTAAGTTAGAAGTTGATTTTGGTGAAGATACACCGAGAGTTGTTGTAACAAACATTAAACCTTCTTTAGGTGAGAACTACGTTGATAAATTAGAAGGGTACTCTTTCTTGTTCATAACAAATTTAAAACCTGTTAAGATGATGGGGATTGAGTCACACGCGATGATTATGCCAGGTGAATTAGAAAATGGTACACCAGTATTTGTGGTAAATGCCAAACCAGGCACTAAAATACTATAATGAAACTAATTAAGGTAGGAGATTTAATTCATAATCACCTCGGTGGGAAATCTACCGAGGTTTCCTATGTTATGGTAGATACTGAAAATAAATTCTATAAAAAAATATTAAATAATAAAGAATTTATAGATAAGTATTCTATACAAAGATGTAAAGGTATTGTAAATCAAGAACCAGCTAATGTAGATTTATTAGAAATAGATCAAATAGTTACAAGTAATCAAAATGTAGGAATTATGTCACTACAAAAAACATCAAAGATTATTGAGATTATTGATGATCTAATTATTACAGATTCAAACCTTTTTATTGTTGATGATATAAGTTTCTATAGAGATAAAATTTTAAGTAAATTAGGAATATGATAACAACACAATCAACACACACCAGTTATAATCAAGCAAGCTTTCATTTACCTGCTTACAGTAAGATTTTAAATATATTTTATGACAATGATCAATTTACAATTTTATATGAATATGACAGTAACGAAACAGAAAGCAAAACATTTGTAATAGAATTTTGGAATGAAAGAAGTAGTAATAGTGCTATTTATGAACCATCATTTGGATTTAACTATTGGGGAAGTATTACAAAGACAAATCCAACTTTAGATAGTCAATCAAGTGGTGCCGGAATGAGTACAAATATTTCATTCAACTTGATTACTTTTACGAGTAATTTTCATATCTTTGTAAAAGAAATTTTATCTACTGCAGAAATGAGAGATAAGAAAATTGAAGAAATAATTTAATATATAAATTATGATAACAAAATTTAGTAGTATAGTGAACGAAAGTTCAACAGCAAAATTCAAAATTGGTATCGATATACACGGAGTAATCGATGCAATTCCAGAATTCTTTGTATTTTTAGCAGACTCTGTTATAAAAAATGGTGGTGAAGTGCATGTAATCACTGGAGGGGAATGGACAGATAAATTAGAAAAACAACTACACGGTATAAACTATACTCATAAATTCTCAGTTTATGATCACCTATTAAAAACCGCAGAAATCTTAGGTGAGATTGAATTTCCGGATGGAACTATTCAGAAAAAATTCGATGATGTTTTATGGGATTCAACAAAAGCAGAATATTGTAAAGAAAATAATATAGACCTTCATATTGATGATACTTTATGTTATAATGATTACTTTACTACACCATTTGCAAGATTGTGGTCTCACAACGGTAACGAAAAATCTTCACATAAAGATATTAGACACTTAGACTAAACATTTTTTAATTCTCACATATAATCTAATATGGAAGAATTAAAAATTATAAGCCTATTCTCAGGGTATGGCACTCAAGAACTAGCACTAAAGTATAGTGGTATTAAATACCGTAACGTCGCAAATTGTGACATTCTTAAATCAGCAAACGAAGCGTACGACTCACTACACACTACCGAACAAGGTAATTTAGGTGATGTATCTAAAGTTGATGAAAAAACTTTCCCACATTGTGATTTTTTAACATACTCATTTCCCTGTCAAGATATATCTATCTCTGGTGTACAACGTGGTATTGAAAAAGGAACACGAAGTGGTTTATTATACGAAGTAGAAAGAATCGTAGAACATAATAAACCAAAGTATCTACTAATGGAAAATGTGAAAAATTTAGTTTCAAAAAATCACATCAAAAAATTTAATGATTACATTGAAAAACTTAACTCTTTAGGTTATGGTTCAGCTTGGATGGTACTTAATGGTGCCGACTTCGGCTGTCCTCAAAATAGAGAAAGAGTTTTCATGTTTTCAGTATTAGGAGAATCTTCTTTAGATGTTTCTAATAAAATGATGAGTGTTCACAATCATAAAAAAACTAGAGTTCCAATGAAACCATTTATTGATACAACTGCGGATAATAGTTTATTTATTACACCACCTTATGAAATAAATACGCCTAAACTAAACTCTGTTTGTAGAATGATTGCTCGAAGAAGTGATATAAAATATGATCAAACAAGAAGAATCTACTCAATAGATGGTTGTTCACCTTGTTTAACTACATCAGGTTCACCACAAATTATGTTAGATGATAAGAAAATTAGAACTTTAACTGCAAGAGAAGGTTATCGTTTTATGGGAGTTAAAGATGAGGATATTGATAATTTACTAACTACAAGTTTAACAACTAAACAACACGTAGCACTAGCTGGAAATTCAATATGTGTTCCAGTAATGCAAGCTATCTTTGAACAATTTTTCACAGAGTATATGAACTAAAAAAACCCACTTTCGAGTGGGTTCTTCATTTTCCTATTTTTAAAATTATCTTATGTTCTGCTGAACGAGTTATTCCTTTTATAGTATAATCTTTAAGGCCTTCCATTCTCACAAATCTAAGTAATTTAGTTAATCTACTACTATACAACTCCTCTGGCTTACCGTTCTCAGTAAACTCAAGTAGGTATTCCATGAATACATCCTTATTTTCGTTAAATTCTTTCAAGTACCTCATAATTATTTTCCTTATGCTATATATAAATAAAAATTACCTAAAAGTACCTTTTTAAGACTTTATTGTGTTTTTCTTCAAAAAATCAATAATTATTCTTTCAAATAACTTATTTTTATCATATCCTACCTTATCTAGATGTTCTTTGTAACGTGTAACAATTTCATCATCTAATAAAAGAAATATATTTTTCTTTTCCATATTATTATATATATAATAAAATTATATAAAAGTTATGATGTTTAAAATACTAAATCAATCATTATACATATGTGATACTATGGGGAATCTTGGTAGAAAAATATCTGAAAATGTTGCCTTTGGTACATATGATGAATCACAGAATATTTTTTTAATAACCAGTATAGATGGTAAATTAGAAACTAAAGATATTGGTGGTAATCCGATAAGAGTTTTATCACACGGTGTATTAGAAGCAAGATTTTCAGGAACAGATATTCTAGTTCGTAAGAAAGATGGTAAAAATGTTCTTATAGATAAAGTAGGAAATATTAAAAGATATTTTTAAATTATTCTTAAATATCTAGGAGTTTCAAAATCATAAGTTTGAATAGAAAGGGCGTGTCTCATCATTTTGGTAATAATATCATTACCTAAATTTGGATCCACTTTATATATCGTTGCGATAGAAACTAATATTTGTAAAGATTGTAATTTGGATATTAATTTATTTTTAATATTACCATCTTCCTCTTCAGTTTTAGATAAATCAGTATATTTAATAACTTTATCCCAAGAAGTACCAGTAAATTCACCTTTTTTAATATTTGGAATTTGCTGAGTAGAAGGCATTTCCATAATATCAACACCATTTGCAAATTCTCTTAGACTAAGTAATTCATTGTATAAAATACTAATAGAATTTCTTAAATCCATAAGAGTTCTTTTTTTAAGTTCAGAATGCTTCTCTATCTCATCTAAATTAAACCTTTTATCATCTTTATAAATATCTAATATAGATTTTATTGCAGTAAAAGATATTTTTCCATGTCTCGACGAAGAACCAATTACCTCACCATCAACATTTACAGAGTTGCCAGTATTTGATGAGTCAATAGTAATATCTCTATTTTTTCTAATTGTATTTTCTTCTCCATCTGTAGTACGTTCTTCACTCCATTTAGATATGGTAGAAATTTTTGACCCAATTCCTTTAGTAGGATCTTGTGTTATTCTAAAATATTTAATATCAAAATCAGGTAGTTTTTTATTTCTTTCTTTATTTACAATTATTTGAAATGTTTCCTTACCAGATTTTATCTTTTTAAGTGATATTGGTATTAAAATATTACGATCAAAATAATCATCCATAATATTTATTAAATTCTCTAAGGGTTTCAAAGAATCTATACTAATCTTACAATCCTCAATTGCTTTATTTAATTCTGTAATAAAGTCTGTCTGTATAATATAAACATCTGCTGGACAAAATTTAGAAAAATTAATAGAAGCTGTCTTATTTGAACCATTTTTATTTTTACCAACCACTTTTTTATTTTTTAACTCATTGAACTTTTCTATCAATAAACGAACAGGTGACTGTTTATCATTATTAGACTCATGAAAAACAGAATAACTCTTTCCCGTTGAAAACTTACCTCTAAATTTTAATAACTCCTCAGGTACTTTAACAAAAGTATTGAACCAATCTCTATTAGAAGATAAACTATCTAACATATCTTCTGTGATTACAACATTACTATCTAAATAAATATGAATTCTTTTTAATGCTTCCGCATCTTTGTTACAATAACTTTCCCAAAAATCTAAAACTTCAGAAATAAGGATAGGTTTTTCAGGATACTTTAACTTATATGCTATAAATAAACATTGAATTGCTTCATATTCCCTAGTTAAAACACCTGGACCAACTGCACCAAATTCTGTAGTTTTCTTTATTTGATTTAGTCTAAATTCTTCTTTACCAGAAACAAAAACATCTTTATATCTAGGCTTACCGAATAACTTAGCACCTTTAATATCATCATAAGTATTAGTATTTCCTTTCTTAATAGCATTTGCTGCAATACTAGGAACTACATCCTCACCATCAACTTTTATATGATCAATAGTTCGTTCACCTTCTCCTTTTATAGTTAATTTAACTTCTGGCTCTTGTAATTTCTTTATTAAAGCATTACCCCTCTTTTCACCACCTCTACTCTTTTCTAACTCACCTAGGTTAAGTTCAACTTCTTCAAAAAATTTAAGATACTTTAAAACTCTCATAAACTATATATTAAAAAAATAATTGACTTTTCACATAAAAAAAAATAATATATACATTATGAATAATAAAATATCAAAATACGACGAATTTTTACTAGAAAAAGACATGATGCTTTTATTAGAAGCAACAATTGTACTAGATGATAAGTTTTATGACTTATTGAAAAAAATAAAATCTCCAGTTGCATCTGAATTATTAAAATTAGACGGTGAAGAGGTAGATACTAACTATAACTATATCTCATATGATGTAGATAAAGAAGATAAAGTATTCTTTACACCAGATGATAAAGCAAAAAAAGTAGAAGATCCTAAAACAATTAAAAAATCTGACATGAATGTTGGTAGATTTGTAAGAGCAATTCTAACCAAAGCAGGCATCGAAGTTAAACCAAAAGATCTTGAAGATTTTGTAAGTAAATATAAAGCAACTATCTTAATAGAGAAAGAATCTTTTACAAGATTTGAAATAGTTAATGGTAACGATATTAAAAAATGGTATCACGTAGAAAATTACGATAAAGAATTAGGAACACTAGGTTCTTCCTGCATGAGATATCCAAAATGTCAACAATTCTTATCAATCTATTCCGATAATCCGGATAGAGTATCACTTATTATATTAAGATCTGTAGAGAATCCAGATAAAATTACAGCTAGAGCACTTCTTTGGTTAGATGATAAAGGAAGAAAATTTATGGACCGAGTTTATATTATAAACCATTCTGATACTGAATTATTTATAGACTTTGCAAAAGAAAACGAATTCTATTATAAAATGAATCAAACATTCCACACAGGTGATCCTATTATGTTTAATGGAGAACAACTTGAAAGAGAAGATAGCTGGGTTTATGTTACATTAGAACAATCAAATTTTGATGATTATCCTTATATGGATACACTGAAATATCTTCTAAGAGACAAAGGACAACTTAGTACAAACTATAACTCAAACTACGATGCAGAACTAACTAGTACCGATGGTGGAGATGGTTCTTGTGATAATTGTGGTGGAAGAGGTAGTTTTGAATGTGAAGAATGTGATGCAGGAGAAAGACAATGTTACAGATGTGATGGAGAAGGAGAACAAGAATGTTCTGAATGTGAAGGTGATGGAACAGAGAACTGTCCAAAATGTGATGGAGATGGTGAAGTAGAGTGTCGTGATTGTGATGGTTATGGCGAAGTAGAGTGTGAAACTTGTGATGGAGACGGAACTGATGAAGAAGGTGAAGAATGCACTGACTGTGAAGGAAATGGGAAAAAATCATGTGATGATTGTCATGGTGATGGTAGATCAACTTGTGATAAATGTGACGGAGAATGTACAGTAGAATGTAAAGAATGTGGAGGTCGTGGTCTAGAAGAATGTGGAAGATGTGATGGTGATGGAACATCAGAATGTGATGAATGTGGAGGTAGTGGTAGAGTTGATTGTTATGAATGTAACTAAATTATGATATACTTGAAGAAATTTAATGAGTCTAAAAGACTTACAGAAGATGATGTAACTTATTCAGTATTAGAAATATTGGATGAAGGTTTTACTTTTAATGGAGATCTTTCTAAAATGATTGCACACTTTAACTTTACTAGTACAGTGCGATTTTCGAGCACACCAGTGAATATGCTTTCATTTGTTAGAAGATGTGATACTAATAAAAATGAAAGAACTGATAGATTTAACGTACCAAGTGATAAAGGAAGATGGATTTTACAAGCGACCGGTATCGAAAGAAATGGAGACTATAGTGGATTTCAATATGGTAATGTTTGGAGAAAGAAAAACTATGAAATTCCTAAAGAACAAGAGTATCTTCGTTACATAGGATTTGAATCTGCAATTAAATTACTAAGACTAACCGATTATAAATATGTAACTTTATCAATACATTCAATTCCTAGTGGTGGAGCACATAAAGAAGACTTCTTTACAACCACCGAATGTATTAAGTTTACATTTAGTAATGATTGTTACACTTCTCCAATATCAGAAGATTAAACTTTTTAATTTTTTTTCATAAAATATTTATGATAACAATTATAGCTGCAGCCGGAGAAAACAATTCTTTAGGTAAAGACAATGACTTAGTCTGGCACTTACCAGACGATTTTAAACGATTTAAAGAACTTACATCAGGTAATCATATACTTATGGGTAGAAAGACGTTTGAAACATTCCCTAAACCTTTACCTAATAGAACACATCTAATTATAACAAGACAAAATGACTATTCAGTACCAGAAAAATGTTTCACATTTGATAGTATTCAATCTGCATTAGATGAAGTATTGGAACATTCGGATAATAATATTTGGATAATAGGTGGCGGAGAAATCTACAAACAATCAATGGAAATTGCGGATAGAATTGAACTAACAAGAGTTCATTCAGAGTTTGAAGCAGATACTTTCTTTCCAGAAATTGGGGAAGAGTGGGAATTAGTTAAAGAAGAATACCATCCAGTAGATGAAAGACACAAATATGACTTTAGTTATCTAACTTATGAACGTCTTCCATAATTTATTACTTGTTGTTGAGTTCTATCATCTTTATCAGAAGCAGCAAAGTATTTTATTACATCAGGATTTTTGAAATTAGACATCAATTCATTATTACGTAAACTATGATCTCTAAGATCTAATCTTTTCATATGATGAAAATCACCAACTATTCTTTTAATATTTAACTCTGGATTTTCTTTGTATAACCAATAAGGAACTTTAACATAGAAAAATCCTTCTTTCTCAGGAACTTCTCCTAAAATTTCAATTTGTGAAGTTGGTAAAGTACCCTTGTGGAAAGTAACAGAATAAGGTCTTGCATTATCACCAAAAGTTGCAGTATCTGGTGCAAACTCTTTTATATTCAAGATTTCAATTGACTTCTCATTTTGTTTAGTAATAAAATAGGCACCAATTATAGCTCTTTCATCAGATAAATAAGTAGCTTTATCAAAATCAAATTCAATATCATCTCTATAAATGTGTTTATCTAATGGTTTATACTCTGAATAAAACTTCTTAGGTTCGATATATTTTTTAGATCCTGGATCAGATAACTTATAATAACCAATAAATTCATTATACTGGTCTGACTTTAATATAAATATCTTTTCACCTTTATCATTGATCCATTTAGTACCAAGTTCTGGCATAGCTTCAACTCCTTCAAATATTTTAAACTCTTTAATAAATCTCATTATAAAAATTACTTTTTTGTATATATTAAAAATTAAATGTAACTTTGTAGTATGAGAAATAAATTTGACCTTAATAAACCCGTTTATCATAAATCTTATGGTAAAATGTCTATACAACGTTATTTAGAAGCTAACCTAGATGAACCAGATACAGAAAATCAATATGATTGTGAGTATAGTGGTTGCCTCGCTGACGTTGTTACAAAGTATAATAGAAATGCGCGTCTTTTTAAAGAATCTGAACTAATGTCAGAAGAAGATTACATGGTGTGGGAGCTTGCGGTTAAAAGAGAAGAAAAGTTAGAAAATATATTGAAAGAGGAATAATACTCTCTTAATATATAAATAATGAAAGTAAAAATATTTCTACTTATATCATTATTATTCATATCTTGCTCAAAATCAAAAGATCAAGAAATATATCCACAATACCCTTATAATTTTAGTCAACAAGAGATTGATGTAATGAATGTTACTAATGTTTATAGAAATCAAATAGGACTAGATACTTTAAAAAAGATTCAACATATTGGTTATATAAGTGAAGAACACAATATTTATATGATTGAACAAGATACAATGACACATGACTATTTTCAACAAAGATCAGATAACCTAATTAGAACATTACACGCAGAACGTGTAGGTGAAGTTCTAGCTTATAATTATAATTATCCGCAGTCTGTTTTAAATGCGTGGATAAATTCACCATCACATAAAAAAATAATAGAAGGTGATTTTACTAACTTTGGTATTGCAATAAAACAAGATTCTATTGGACGTAAGTACTATACCTTTATTTTTGTTAAAATTTAAGGAAAAGGAATTTCACTATTGAATATATAATGAAAAATAAATTCCTACGATGAAAAACATACTAATAAATTGCAAGATCACTTATCAACAAGAATCACTTAAAAACACTTTAACCGCAATTTTTTATGAGCATTCGAGGAACCAATTTATTACATTATCAGGTAGAATATCCGCAGAACTAACACAAGATTTATACCACAATAGTACACATATTTCACAACTAGATTTCTCTAATTTTAAAGAGGAATTAGAACCTAGTGAAGAAGAAATGATACAAATTTATCAAGAACTTCTTTCAAAGAAAAATTCTGGTAGTTCACTAAGATACAAAGTTTCTAGACTTGAAGACTTTGAAGTAAAAGCATTTGAAATATTATCGGAAAAACTTGTTTCTTATTTTAGAAATGAAAAATTAAATTCTATTGGAGTTTAATATTTATTTTGTATATTTGTTTTATATAAATAGATATGAGTAAGATAAACGATAAAACAAATGAAATAGTTTTCAATGGACTATTTGAAAAAGGAATGATTTTTCAAGAAATGCTAACATTTTGGTTAGGAATTTTAGATATAACCGATAATGGTATAATAATTACATTAGAAGGTAACCGTATCAGAGAAATGAAACTTAAAAAATATACTAGCGAAGAACTTACAAAGTTTATGAAGTATAGTACACAGGATAACTGTTGGTTAGACTACCAAAAAACAGACATTGATGTGGTACACGATTGGTTTACACAAAAAGCTACATATGATACTATAGAAAATAGAAGAGATTTAAAAATTGATCTATTGACATAAAAAAAAATTAAAAATCCACTAAACAAAAGTGGATTTTTTTTATATATATCAAGAATAAATTTTAATCAGGGTATTTATACTTTGATTAAAAAAAAAATCTTATATGACAAACACTTTAATGTACAATTCTCTAGTTCAGAAACTAAGAGAATTTTTTTTGGAAAAAAACTTCGTAGAAGTACCAACACAATCTAGACTATCAATTTTAGCAGCTTGTGAAAACCCACACTCAGTATCAACCTTTGAATACAATGGTGAGATATGGCCTTTACCACAAACAGGGCAAATGTGGCTCGAGTATGAACTTCTAAAAAATCCTACTTGGGAAGGAGTTTTCTGTGTATCTACAAGCTACAGAGCAGAAAAAAATCCAATTCCTGGAAGACATGAACTAATCTTTCCAATGTTTGAGTTTGAATCAAAAGGTAAATATAAAGATTTAATTCTATTAGAAAAAGAACTTCTTGAGTATTTAGGATTTGGATCACCTGTTGAAATGGATTACAATAAAACTTGTAAAGAATATGGAGACGTATCAATTTTAGAAAATGAACATGAAAGTAAAATGTGGAATGAAGTAAGTCATTGCGTTTCTCTTCAAAACTTTCCATTAAGAACTAATCCATTTTGGAATATGAAAAATCAACAAGATGATTTATTCAACAAAGTTGATGTAATATTATATGGACAAGAAACAATAGGTGCGGCAGAAAGAAGTTGTGAAGTTGACTCTATGAGAAAAATGTTTTATACAATAGAAAATGGTGGATATTCTGAAAAACTATTTGAATTATTTGGAAAAGAAAGAGTAGAAAAAGAATTAGAAGATTTCTTAAAATTTGACTTCTTTCCAAGATTTGGTGCAGGAATTGGTTTAACAAGATTAGCAAGAGCTATGGAGTTACTTCAAAAAGAAATAGAAAAAGAAGCATTTGAATTAATGCAAGATGTAGTATAAAAATAAAGAGAGACGAAAGTCTCTCTTTATTTTTTTAGTATTAAATCAATCTTTTGATCCCTAACATATGCAGTACTTTTTCTATAAAAATCTTCTATGACATTTTGAGCATCATAACCATATGATTGCATATCCATAATCTGTTCCCTTGTTAAAGGTAAAGTAATTCCTTCACAAACAACATAATGATTTTTATCAAACTCAATCTTCACTATTTAGTTTTACTTTTATATATGGAATAAGAATCCCATTTCTCATCATACCAGAAAGTTCTACCAGTATTATCTCTACAAGATAAACCTTTCTGATAAAATACCCACTTCTTAAACTCTTCATAATCAGAATCGAATGGATTAGTCCAATCAGTAAGCTGACCACCATTTAATGTGTAAGCTTTAATTGGAACATCTCTACAAAAATCTAATATATCTGGATTCTCTAGGATAATGGTTCTAGCAGATTCAAATGGATTTACATTTATATAATAAAGAATAGTAGAACGTAAGTAATTACCGATTCCATTAAAGTATTTTTGATTTAAAAGAACCTCACAAATTGGTTTATCAAATGCTTTCAGTTTTAAATTATCTAAAACATTACTTTTAAATTTATCAAACTCTTTTGTAGGGTCTGGTCCTCTTTTCACACCAGTGAATGCACCTAATCGGTATCTTGGTCCCATATATGAACCATAAAGTAATAAGGAATTACCATCATCCGTGTCAATTCTCATTCTAACAAACTTAGTATCATTCCAGTTTTCAGTAGGAACAAACTTCCAATTACCAGACATACCCATAAATACAGAGAAGTCTAATGTTTTTGTATCATTTGTTGTTTTTAATTGTAGTTCTTTACCAAAAGATTCTGCAATTACTTCAAAATCTTCGATTAGTTCAGAGTCGATTGGAATATTACCTTTCTGAACATGATATAATTTTGTAAATTTTCTTTTCTTTGAGTGATGATTTATATAATCACTCATAATTCTTACTTCTGCTAATTCTGGCATATTCTTTTTATTTTTTCTTTTCTTTTAAGTACTCTCATATTTCGTTTTGCTAATTCTTTAAGTCGTTTGGCCATAGTCTGATATGATTTCTGTGTATCCTCATCTAATTCAGTACCGATGATTGGTCCAAATCTATCAACATATGCTTGGTTTACACCAGAGTTATGATCAACTATTACTATATCTTTCATTATTTTAATAAATCTCTAATTACAAAATCTCTTTTTATGGCAGCTGGTAGTAAATTGATTATTTGTCTTTTGCTTGTTATTTTATTTATAGTTTCATAAGTATAAATAGTTTTCAATGGACTTTCATCTCTACTACTATAACCAATCGGTCTTTTTATTTCTTTATCTTCTAACCAAACCTTATCTATAATATTATTCACAACAGAAATCCAAATTGTATGTCTTTCATTAAAAACTAGTTTCCAAAACGAATTAGACTTTGGATGTATCTTAGATATTTCTATCCAACCATAAGTGCCGTCTTTTCTCTGAGCCCATTTTTTTACAACATTATCTAGTACCATATTATTAGTACCACCATCCATGTATTCATAAGGTTTATGAAAATCAGTTCTTGTAAAACCTATCTCTCGCAATTTACTATGTGTATTCATACTACAAATATAAAACAATTTTATTAAATATAATATAATTTCTATATCTTTGTATATAATTTCAACTTATGAAAACAATCGCAATTTATCCAGGCTCTTTTAATCCTATGCACGTAGGTCATTTAAACATTTTAGAGAAAGCAGAGCGTATTTTTGGAAGAGGAAACGTCATTACTGCAATAGGTATCAATCCAGATAAAGTAAATACTAACGATAAAACTTACCTATTTGAACAAGATAATAAAGCAAAACTTATTTCTCAAAAAATAAACAGAACTGTAATAACTTATAGTAAATTCTTACACGAACTTGTAGAAGATTATGAAAAAGAAGGTTATAATGTAGTTATAATTAGAGGTTTAAGAAATGGTGTTGATTTAGATTACGAAGTAAATCAAATGAGATTTATAAATGACTTTAAAAAAGATATAAATGTAGTTTACATTACTTGTGACCAAGAGTTTGAACATATTTCGTCTTCTGCAATTAGAAAGATTGAACAATTTGGTGGTCCAGATATGATAAAAAAATATATCTTGTAATTAAACTGTAGGTTTATTTAGATAATCTGTATAGTTTGCTACTATTGAATTTACTTTTTTGAAATCATGTGGTTCTTTACCAGTAAAATCAACATCTAAATAAAAAAGTAATTCAACAAAGTCTAAATTATATTTATTAGCAGTAGTTATAATTTTCGTATCTGATAAAATTTGAATTATTTTCTCTTGAGTTATAACATCATTCATATCCATTAGATAACCATTTTGTATCATCCATCTTTTTAATCCGTGAAATCTAACATAAACCTCTGCGGGTGAAGTTAAATAGTCGGTAGTATGTTTATCATCAAACATACTTTGAAACTGATCTCTAAAACTATCTACCGCATCAATTGCAGTTTTTTTACCTTCGGGATTCTTAATATCACTTATTTTATTTTTAATCGCTATTTCAACTAATTGCTTTGAATAAAAATCTATCTTACTTTGTAGTTTTTTCTTACCTTTATCGTTTTGAAGAACTATATCCTTGTCCAAAATATCAACAATATTAGTAAATTCACTATATGGTAATGAACTATTAGAATCTCTCATAATATCATCAACTAAGTGTCTAAGTTCATGATTTACAACCTGTTCTGATCCTAATGAATTAAGTCTTTGTTTATCAACAATAATTGCCTTTACCTTATTACCTCTTTCATCAAAGTGTCTCATATAACATGCCATAACACCTTTCTCACCACCTATAAACTCCATAGTTTCGGTATCAACACACACAAATCTAATCTCTTTAATTTTAGATACAATCAAATCTTTCTTTATTGAATCTAATTGATTAGTTGATAAAATATCATCTATTAAATTTTGTTTAAATTTAGTTATTAAAACTCCTTCTTTTGTAGTTGGTTTATTACTTATATCATAAATAATCTTGTCAGTTTCCTTAGTAGTAATTTTATGATCTTTAAGATAATATCTCAAAGTACACATAATTCCAATTCCAATTAAAAGTTGTCTCCAACTAATATCTAACTCTTCATTGACAATATCATAATCATTTATCGTTTTAATGTACTTCATAGTTTATATATTAAATATAATTATTATATTTGCAACTAAACTATAATAAAGACTATAAATAAGATGAATGATAACAACTATAAATATGTAACTGTGATGTTTCCATATCCTTCAGGTAGTGGTTTGCACTGTGGACATTGGTATAACTATGCGATTATGGATAGCTACTGCAGATACTTGAGATACAAAGGCGAAACGGTTTTTCAACCATTTGGATATGATTCATTTGGATTGCCAGCGGAAAACTATGCTAAGAAAGTAGGTAGAGATCCAAGAGAAGTTACCTACGAGAATATAGAAAATTTTAGAATACAGATGGATAACATGAATACTCAATATGAGGAAATGTTGATTACTTCAGATCCCAACTATATTGAGTACACACAATGGTTGTTTAAACAATTGTATGATAAAGATTTGGCTTATAAAAAAGATGGTGAAGTTGACTTCTGTAATAGTTGTGAAACTGTATTGGCTAGAGAACAAGTAAAAGAAGGTAAATGTGAAAGATGTTCTACAGAAGTAGAGAAGAAAACATTGAATCAATGGTATTTCAAAATTACCGACTATAAAGATAGATTGATTGCCGGTTTGGATAAGATTGACTTTCCAGAATCTACAATAAAGTCACAAAGAAATTGGTTGGAAAACCAACACGACTGGTGTGTATCAAGACAAAGAAGTTGGGGTTGTCCTATTCCTATTGAAGGAGAAACTGATACAATGGATACGTTCGTAGATAGTTCTATCTACACTATTATATACTGCTTGATGAAAGGTATCAAACCAAAACCAGTTGATTTGTATGTTGGTGGATCAGAACATGCTTGTATGCACTTGATTTATATTAGATTTATTACAATGTTTTTGTATGATATTGGCTTTATTGACTTTGAAGAACCAATTACTAAATTGGTACACCAAGGAATGATATTGAGTGAAGGAGAAAAAATGTCTAAGTCTAAAGGAAATGTAGTTAGTTTAGATGGTTATGATCCAGATGAAATTAGATTTTACTTGATGTTTATTGGTCACTACTTTGATGGTGGTTCTTGGTCTGATGAAAATATAATTGGAATTAGAAGATTTATAAATAGAATGAAAACGTGGTTGGATAAAACAGGTGAAGAAACTATTGATATAGAATCATTTAAGAAAACTATATTTGACTTTACAGATGCTTTTAAATTTAATAAAGTAGTAAGTTCATTTATGATTTTGATGAACCAAAATAAAAATAAATCATTGACTACGGAATGTAAAGAAGAATTGATACAATTGATTGAGATTTACATGCCTGGAATCCGAACAAAATTAAACTAAATATCATTTTTTTGATATAACTTGAAATGCAGAGTAATAAGAATAAAACATACTTTACTAATGATAAAGTAGTAAACGAAAGAATAAATAAATTTCTAGATAACTATTATATGAGAGATAAAGGTAGATTTTTTTGAGAGAAAGATGGTTCTCACTATGTAGTGCTCATCAACAATATGATAAAGAGTGTAACACTTGTAATATTGGTACTTGGGAAAATGTATGGATAACAAATATAGAGAAAGTAGTATTTATAATATCACCTAAATTATATAGGTGGTTATTAAAATTTAAAAAAGTTGAGACAATAGATATTAAAAAACAAGATGAACCCAAAAAATACTACAGAAGAAATCAAAGAAAAAATTAAGAACGCACACTATCACAAATTTGGTGCAGTTGCACCAGATGGATTTGTTTTAATACCAAAAGAAACATTAGAAAGACTAAAATATTTTGAAGTTTGGAAAGAATGGAAACATAATCCAGAGATATTAGAACAATATGCAATTGATGATTTAAAAAAACAAGAATAATATGAAGAGATTTAGTGAATCAAATGAAGAAAAATTAAATTGGTCAACAGAAGAAGGTTGGTACTGGATACTTATTAATGGATATAGAACACCAACCCCTTGTTGGTTTTCACCAAGAAGAGATCCAGAAGACGAACCTTATTTTTTACCAGGTGGAATGGGAGACGGAAGTTCAATGGGTTTGTATGAAGATGATATAAAAATAATCGGTCCAGAAATTATTGAACCAAAATTTTTCTAAAATTATTTGGTAGATTAAAAATTAGTCGTATCTTTGTCAAACAATAAAGAAAACGGCTTTGTCAGGTGAGTTCTAGGATTCTAAACCCAAAGACCGAGGGTTCGATTCCCTCCATCGCCACAACAAAAGGAATAAAAGATAATATTTATGTTAAATTGGTTTAAAAAACTATTCAAATCAAAACACGTTGAAAAACGATTTATAGATGATTATGAATTTAATCAATTAAAAAAAGAAAGTGAAGACGAATTAAATCGAATACTGGAAAAGATTTCAGAAAAAGGTATGAAAAGTCTAACAAAACAAGAACAAAAATTTTTAAAAAATAAAAACAAGTAATTATGAAGAACACTTAGATTAAAAACAAACAAGAAGAAACAAAAATGATAATTATAACAAGATCAGATCTTAGTTACGGTTATCAAAGTCAACAAAGTTGTCACTCAATTGCAGACTTCGCATACGAGTTTCCACAACAATTTAAAGAATGGAAAACCACATCTAACTCTATCATCTGTTTACAAGTAAACAATGAAAAAGAATTAAATGACTTATACTTAAAGTTATCCAAACTTACCTCAGTCACAAAATTTTACGAACCAGATTTAAACGATGAACTCACATCTATTTGCTTATATGTAGATAAAGATGTCAGAAAGAAAGTTTCATATCTTCCACTATTGGGTAAAAAACCAAAACTTACTTATCAACAAGTTATCTATGATATGATAGCCACACCTCAAACTGATACTCAAAACGTATTAGAACACGGTATATCTGTTGCTAAACACTTTGACAAACTTATCAGTGGTGATACCGATAACTGGAAATTACCAACTTGGTTCACCGATAACAATGAGTTTTTACTTAACAACTTACATTCATTAGAAGATATTAAAGAATATCAAGTAATGCACGATTGTGGGAAAAGTTATTGTATGATAATTGACGAAGAAGGTAAAAGACACTTTCCAAACCACGCACAAGTTTCATTTGATACATTCTCAAAGATTTCTGATAACAAAGTAGTTGCGGATTTAATCTTAAAAGATATGGTATTTCATACTATTAAATCAGATGAAGTAGAAGATTTTGTTAAAAGTAATTCAATCGAAACCGTTTTAACATTATTAGTAACATCACTTTGTGAATTACACTCTAACGCAGCAATGTTTGGTGGGATTGAGAGTACCTCTTTTAAAATTAAATTTAAACAATTAGATAAAAGAGGAAAGCAAGTACTAAATTTATTAAAATAAAATCGTATATTTGCATTATAATATATAAAAAGAAAAGAGTTATGGCGAACGCACCTATCACATCAAAAGAAAAACTAGCTTGGGAATTTGCCCAAAGAGCTCATAAAGATCAAGTAAGAAAATTTACAGGAGAATCCTACTTTGATGCACACGTACAAAAAGTAAACGGTACATTAAAGTTATATACTACTGATGAAGCAACTTTAATCGCTGCTTTACTACACGATGTGGCAGAAGATTGTTATGATGATATTTGGGATGCTTATGCCGATGTAAAAGAACTTTTTGGTAAAGAAGTTGCAGATCTTATGTTAGAACTAACCTCTAATACAGATGAAATTAAACATAAATATAATGGTAGTAAAGTAACCTATTTAATAAATAAAATGTTAAATATGTCTGATAAAGCTTTTACTATTAAACTATCTGATAGATTTAATAACATTGCTGACGCATTTACTGCATCCGAAAGATTCAGAACTAACTATTACAATGAAACTTGTGCAATAGTTGATGCGATGGAACAAGGCAGAACCTTCACAAAAGTTCAAAGACAATTACTTGATGATATTAAAGCAAAACTTGATAATATCAATAGACTATTTAAAGTAAAAAAAGTAAACGAAATATAAACAAAAAATAAATAAACAACATGAGATAGATTGTAATCAGAGGTCCAACTTAATATTTTAACTTAGAAGATTAAAATTATTAAAAAATAACTAAAAAAAATATTAAAAAAATGGACACAAAACAAACAAACACAGGAGTAAATGAATTAGATATAAACTTGAAAAATCTAATGATAAAAGCAACACAAGTTGCTATTGATAAAAAGTATATAATAAAAGTTGACGGTGAAATAAACGAACACTTAGAGTGGATAAACTTTAAGATTGATCACTTAACACAAACCGGAAAGAAAAAGTTAGCAAGACGATTATTTCTTGTTGGTAAAAAAACAGGACAAAAGTCAATAAATAATTTCTTCTGGTACTTAAAACTTAAAAACGTTATTGACTTTAAAGTTGTATTAGAAACAAGTCAAAAAGAAAAACAAATTCAATTACTTAGAAAAGAATATGTTAAACTAAGATCTCAAGCCCAAGAAGCAAGATTAAAATATGTAGAAGAAAAAGGTAACTTCTACAAATCATAAAAAGAAAAACCACTCATTTGAGTGGTTTTTTTTATTATTTATTATTTATAAAAAATTCATTTAATGGTTTAAGATATTTGAAGTTTTTACTTTCATTTACATCAAATGGTTTACCATTAAGTAAAATCTTATTAGTAGAAGGATCATAATCAACTACAACATTTCCTTCTAATTCACCACCTAATATCTCATCTGAAAGTGGATCTTCTAGGTAATGTTGAATAGCTCTTTTTAATGGACGAGCACCCATTTTTTCATCATATCCCTTATCAATCAATAAATCTTTAAAAGCAGTAGTAATCTCTAATGATAAATTCATTGATTTTAATTTACTCTCAACTTTCTTAATTTCAATATCAATAATTTTATAGATATTTTCCTTTGATAAAGAAGAGAATATAATAATTTCATCAATTCTATTGATAAACTCAGGTTTTAATCTTTTACTTAACTCAGTTTTAATGATAGTTTTAGCATTCTCTTCTTTAACCATTGGTTTATCTGCACCAAATCCAACAGGTGTTACCATTTGATTAACTGCACTTGCACCAATATTAGAAGTCATAACGATAATAGTATTTCTAAAATCCACTTTTCTTCCTTCACCATCTGTTAAATGACCATCATCAAAAATCTGTAACATTATATCCATTACACTAGGGTGTGCTTTCTCTAACTCATCAAATAATATAATACAATAAGGCTTTCTTCTTACTTTTTCAGTCAATTGACCACCTTCACCATATCCTACATATCCTGGAGGAGAACCAATCATTCTAGCAACATTGTGTTTTTCTGCATATTCTGACATATCAACTCTAATCATTGCATCCTCAGAACCAAATACATTCTTTGCTAATGTTTTTACAGTGTGTGTTTTACCAGTACCAGTAGAACCTAAGAAAAGAAATACACCGGCTGGTCTATTAGGGTCTTTTAAACCCGCTCTGTTTCTTCTAATAGATTTTGCAATTTTTGTAACTGCCTCATCTTGTCCAATAATTTGCATTTTTAATTCACCTTCTAATCCTAAAAGTCTTTTACCTTCATCACCAGTTACCTGTGTAGGAATACCAGTTTTTAAAGAAAGTATTCTTTCAACATCTTCTTTAGTAATTGTAATTCTTGGCATATCTTTTGCACCTTTCTTAATTTCAATAGCTTTAACAACTAATTCATTTTCTCTTGGTCTTAAATCACCAGCTTCCTGATATTTTTGCGCTTTTAAAAATTCTGATTTTTGTAACCTTATTTCACCTAATTCTTTTTCTATTTCTATAAGTTCTGCAGGAGTATCTTTCTTAGCAGAGATTCGCATTTTTGCACCAACTTCATCCATTAAATCAATTGCTTTATCTGGGAAGTATCTATCCGAAATAAACCTACCTGATAAGGTAACACATGCTTCGATCGCATCATCATTATATGAAACTTTATGAAAGTCTTCATATTTATTTTTAATTTTCATTAAAATTTCAATTGTATCTTCAATTGATGGCTCTTCAACATTTACTTTTTGAAATCTTCTTTCTAATGCACCATCTTTTTCAATAGAATTTCTAAATTCATTATTTGTAGTTGCTCCAATTAAACGCATTTGACCTCTTGCTAGAGCTGGTTTAATTTGATTTGCCATATCAATCGGTACACTTTTATTTACCATTAAGTGAATCTCATCAATAAAAAGAATAATTTCTGGATTATCACTAAGCTCATCCATTAAAGCTTTTACTTTAGCTTCTAAACCACCTTGTCCTGCCATAATAGTACCCATATCAACAGATACAATTCTTTTGCCTTCTAATGCTTCTGGACAATCTTCTGTTACCATAAGTCTAGCAATACCTTCGATAATTGCAGTTTTACCAACACCTGGCTCACCAATAATAACTGGATTGTTTTTATTTTTTCTAGATAGAATCCATATAACTTGGTCGATTTCTTTTTGTCTACCTATTACAGGATCAAGTTTATCATCTTCCGCAAGTTTAGTCATATCAACACCATATGCGTCTAAGAATGGAGTTTTCTTTTTAGTTTTTGGTTGTTCACCTTCTTCTCCAGTAAATAACTCATAAAGCTTTAATTTCTTCATAAAAAAAATATTTTTAAGTATATATTATTATTTTATAATCAAAATCCTAATTTATACGAATTAAAAATAACAAAAACTTGTATGAGTAAGTTTGTTTATTTGAATTAAATGATATATTTTTGTAAAAGAAATTTAATATATAAACAAAATAAAAAATTAAACTATGGTAACACGTGTTGCTCCGAGCCCCACGGGCTTCTTCCATTTAGGAACCTTACGTACAGCATTACTTGTTTGGCTTCAAGCAAGAGCGAATAACGGTACATTCATTTTAAGAATTGATGATACTGACCAAGAAAGAAATAAACCAGAATGGATTGATTATATCTATGAGCAGATGGCAGATTTTGGATTAGATCATGACATCACATTCAGACAATCTGAAAGGTTAGACCGTTACAAAGAAGTTGCTGAGAAAATCGGTACTAAAACTGAGAACGGTTATGAATTAGATATGGGAGAGTACTCAATGGTTATCCTTAGAAATAACGGATTCCCTACTTACAACTTTTGTTCAATCTTAGACGACTACGATTATGATGTAACTAACATCATCAGAGGTGTTGACCACATTGCAAATGAGGTAAAGCAACACTTAATATGGGATAAGATTTGTGAAGTAGAAGGAGATAAAACATTTCCAGTTATCACACATGCTGGTTTACTTTTTGAAGGTAATGCTAAATTATCTAAGAGAAAAGGTAACGGTACTACTGCAGACTATCAAGACTTCAGTAAAGCAGCTATGCTGAACTGGTTATTCAAATTTGGTTGGTCACATCCAGATCCTTTGTTTGATAAAAAACATCCTACATTAAGTATGGACGAAATGATTTCACTTTTTAACGAAGGAAACATTTCAGATAGAAACTGTAAAATTGATAAAGCTAAGTTAGCTTTCTTAGATAAGAAATGGAAAGCAATTGAAAGAAGAGGTAACACTGCAAAAGAAGTAGTTGTTGAATCAAAACTTTTAAAATTTGACGAGTTCAATAAATAATAAAAAAGCCTTACAAAGTAAGGCTTTTATTTTTTATAATCAATTTTATTATATATATTTGTAAAAAATAGAAATCATGAGTAAGTATAACAGAACATATCATTTACCCTGGTCACCAGGATCAACAAATGATGATAGAATATCTGATAGTGTAGAATCATTATTAGGTACTGAAATCGTTATTACTGAAAAGTTAGATGGTGAGAATTGTGGAATGACAGATGAAGGGGTTTATGCAAGAAGTCATGCAACTTTTACTACATCACCTTGGTCAAGAGAAGTTAGACAATTACATAAATTATCAGTTGAAGATGAATTAGGAGACGGTGTTTTCTTATTCGGAGAAAATATGGAAGGTATTCACTCTATTGAATACACTAACCTAGAATCATACTTCTATATTTTTGGTATAAGAGATAATGATATTTGGATCCCTTGGGAAAAAGTAGAAGAGTATTCTTATCTATTAGATATACCAACTGTACCTGTTTTATTCAAAGGAGTCGTAAATTCTTCTAAAGAATTACAACAAATTGTAGAAGATTTAGTAAGTAAACCATCTGAATTAGGTGGACAAAGAGAAGGTATCGTAGTAAGAACGGCAGGAATGTTTCATAATGACGACTTTGCAGATAACGTAATGAAATGGGTAAGAAAAGGTCACGTTAGCACGGATGTTCACTGGACCAGAAATTGGGAAAAGGCAGAAATAAAAAGATAAACTTTGTTTATCTTTTTTTGTATAAAAAATAAAATAAAATAAAATTATGGCATTAAGAAATTTTGGCTTAATTACTCAAGGAGAGTATGAGGGTAAAACTATCGAAGAAGCAACAAAGTATGCACAAGATGGTGGATTTACAGTAAGAATAACTGAAGAAGATGGTCAGTCAAAGATGTTAGAAATGGACGCAAATCCTAATAGAATAAATTTTAGAGTTAGACAAGGTTATATAGTTGACGCTTACGGAGGATAAAAAAAACCACTCATAATGAGTGGTTTTTAATTTTAAATAACTACATTTGTAAAAATTATAAAATCATGAAGACAAATCCAAAAATAAAAATACTTATCGGAGTACCTGCTTCCGGCAAATCTACGTGGGCCAAAGATTTTGTGAAAACAAATGATAATTGGACCAGAGTAAGTAGAGACGACTTTAGAGAAATGTTAAAAAATTCCGGAGTTGTAGAAAATAAAGTTGAGAATATAATCAATGAATTAGTAGATGCAACAATTGAACAATCATTACTTAAAAAAATGAATGTTATTGTCGATAATACTAATTTAAAAGATAAATATATTCAAAATATTATCGAGAAGTTTAAGTTTAGTGCCGATATAGACTATCAAGTTTTTGATATATCAAAAGACAAAGCGATAGAACGAGACAGACAAAGAGACAAGTCTGTAGGTCCAGTTGTTATCAATAAAATGTATAAAGAATATAAAATCTTAATGGATTCTTTCGACTTTCAACCAGTCAAAAAAATGACAAGACCTCACTTAACTCCAAACTTTAACTCTGTGAAACAAGGTGCAGTTATATTTGACATCGATGGTACACTTGCACTTATGGGTCGTAGAGGTCCATTCGATTGGATGCAAGTTTATAAAGATGATTTAAACGAAATTGTATCAGAACAATTACAATTTCATAAAGATAAAGGTAGAAAAGTAATTATCGTAACTGGTCGTGATGAAGTTTGTAGAGAAGTTACCGAAGAATGGTTAGACTTTCATGGTATTGAGTTCGATGAAATGTATATGAGACCAAAAGATGATTATAGAAAAGATACTTTAATCAAAAAAGAAATATATGAAAATCATATTAAACCAAATTATAACTTACTTTGTGTTTATGACGATAGATTAAGTGTTGTTGATATGTGGTATGACGAAGGTATATTCGTATTTAACGTGAACCAAGGAAATCATCAGTTTTAAGAGAATAAAACCGACAATGTCGGTTTTATATTTTTATATATAGATTATAAAAATTAAATATGATATATGAAAATATGGAAACAATTTAGAGATTATAACTATGAAGTATCTTCTGACGGAGAAATCAGAAATATAAAAACTAATAGAATACTAAAACAACGTCAACAAAAAGAAGGTTATCTATTGATAGATTTAAAAATACCGCTAGATGAAAATAAAAATAAAAATAAAACATTTCGATCACATAGAATTATTGCAGAAGTTTTTTTTGGTGCAAAAGAACATGGATGGGAAGTAGACCATATAAATAAAATAAGAAATGATAATAGATATAAAAATTTAAGATGGTTAGATAAAAGAGATAATTCAGCAAATAGAAAAATATGTGGAATAAAAAAAGACGAAATTACCGAAATTATTAGACTATATAATACAGGATATGATATAGAAAAAATTTATTTAAAAATAAATAGTAAAATTTTATAACTATCTTGTACTTTTACAATAAGTAAGCAGAGAACCTATCGCTGGAAACAGAGGAAGTTCGCGACTACAAAACCTAACTTAGGAGACTAATGTCGATTGTACTAAGGAAGTAGCAAGTCAAACAATTCGAGGGTGTCGGTTTCCCTTTGAGAACGGGTTGATGCAAAGATAAATGATGGGATAGAACAAAATCGCGGCTAAGCTCACTTACTTATATTTAAGAAAGAGACTGATATTTATAATATCAATCTCTTTAACTTTATATATAATACTATGAAGCATTTAAAAAATTTTAATGAGATAAACGAAGGTAAAAAAATTTGGACAAAAGAAAAATGTCAAGAAGAAGCTTTAAAATATTCTAGTAGAAGTGAATTTCGTAAACTCTCGGAGAGAGCATATAATTCATCACGTTTAAACGGCTGGTTAGATGAAGTGTGTAGTCATATGATTCCACTTAGAAACTTTAAAGGATATTGGACAAAAGAAAGATGTCAAGAAATTGCTCTTAAATATAATAGTAGAAGTGAATTTGGAAATAATGAACCTACTGCATATAGTATAGCAAGAATAAGAGGTTGGTTAAAAGAGGTATGTGACCATATGAGCTATTTAGGTAATCGTGTAAAGAGATTTGTATATATATATACATTTCCAGATAATGCAGTATATATAGGTTTAACATCTGACTTTAAACGTAGAAATATACAACATACCCTTGAAAATAGTAGAAAATCCTCAGTATATGATTATATCAAATTAACAGGACTTATACCAACTTCTAAATTATTAACACCAGAACCTATACCTCTTGATGATGCTGTGAAGATGGAAATTAATCTTATTAAAGAATATAGAGATAGAAACTATAAGGTTTTAAATACTTCTAATGGTGGAGATGTTGGTGGTAACTATCTTATATGGACTAAAGAGAAATGTAAAGAAGAAGCTCTTAAATATAAAAATAAAATTGATTTTACTAAAGGTTCACCAGGTGCAATAGCTGCAGCATATAAATATGGATGGATCGATGAAATATGTAAAGATTATGATAAGGTTATAAGAGATTTCTATTGGACTAAAGAAAGATGTAGAGAAGAAGCACTAAAATATGATAAACGTTATAAATTCAAATTAGGATCTAGGGGTGCACAAAGTTCAGCATATAAAAATGGTTGGCTGGATGAAATATGTGCACATATGGATAAACAAACTAATCCTGCCGGTTCTTGGACAAAAGAAAGATGTAGAGAAGAAGCACTTAAATACAATAACTTAAATGATTTTAAAACAAGTGCTGGTGGTGCGGCAGCAGCGGCACAAAGAAATGGCTGGATAGATGAAATATGTAGTCATATGGAAATACGAGATATAAAACCTAGAGGATATTGGACAAAAGAAAGATGTAGAGAAGAAGCACTTAAATATAATACCAGAAGTAGTTATATTAAAGGATCTCCTTCTGGACAAGTAGCTGGTAGAAATGGTTGGATGGATGAAATATGTTCACACATGATAGTTAAAAAAAGACCAGTTGGGTATTGGACAAAAGAAAGATGTCAAGAAGAGGCACTTAAATATAATACTAGAAATGATTTTATTAAAGGATGTAGTGGAGCACAGGTTGCACAGAAACTCGGTTGGATGGATGAAATATGTAGTCATATGATCAAAAAATAAATAACTTTTATTTTTTTAAAACTATACTAAAAAAACTATTATGTTAACAACTTTGCTAATTTTAGCTTTACTCGCGGTTTGTATCTTTGAATTCGTCAATGGATTTCACGATACCGCAAATGCAGTTGCCACTGTAATCTATACAAAATCTTTAAAGCCTAAACAAGCAGTTGTTTGGTCAGGAATTATGAATTTCCTCGGTCTCATTACTGGTGGTGTAGGTGTTGCATTAAGTATCGTAACACTTATTCCTAAAGAAATACTTACAGATAGTAACATCTATCATACGATGGGTATGGTTATGTCAATCTTAATTACTGCTATTTTTTGGAACTTAGCAACTTGGTATAAAGGAATCCCTGCCTCTTCTTCTCATACCTTAATTGGATCAATTATTGGAGTTTCTGTTGGTTATTCTATTATAACAGGAGTAGATTATACTAATTGGGGCAAAATTATTGATATAGGAAAAGCTCTAGCTTTCTCACCTTTATTAGGATTTACTATGGTAATTCTTTTAATGTGGTTTTTGAACAAGGTTGTTAAAAGAAAAGACGTATTTGAAGAACCCAATGGAGATAACCCACCACCATTTTGGATTAGAACAATACTTATATCCACTTGTACGTTAGTTTCATTCTTTCACGGAAGAAATGATGGTCAAAAAGGAATCGGTTTAGCTATGATTATTCTTATGGCTTTCTTACCACTTACTTTTACATTAGACAATGTTTCTAATCCACCAATGTGGGTTATGTGGATGATTGCTACTTCATTAGGATTAGGAACCATGATTGGATGGAAAAGAATTGTAGTTACAATTGGAGAGAAAATTGGTAAACAACATTTAACTTATGCACAAGGAGCTTCTTCTGAATTAGTTGCAGCAATTACAATTGGATTATCAACCGCATTTAAACTACCAGTATCAACAACACACATATTAAGTTCTGGTATTGCAGGATCAATGGTTGCATCAAAAGGAGTAAATAATTTAAAAACAAAAACAATAAAAACAATATTATCTGCATGGATTCTTACACTACCAGTAACAATTGCAGTTTCTTGTGGATTATTTCTATTATTTAGATATATCTCAGGATAATTAAACAAAAAACCCATCTTCTGACGGGGTTTTTTATTTTATATAATCTCTAATTAAATTGATTTTATCTTGGTATGTTATACCGTGCCAAGATTTTATTATTATATCAGATGCTAAGTGTTTATTATTGTTCCAACAATTAAGTTCAACATCTAAACTAGTAACTTTTTTACCTCTACCAATAGTTCCATTTTGAGACTTAATCTCTTTATTTATAGATGTTTCATCGGTATCATCATTTCTATCCCATACTCTTTGTAGAAAATCTCTAACATCCTGCGTGTTTATTAAAATAATAACACCTGCGTTGAACCAACCATTTGGTGTTCTACCACCAAAACCTGATCTAAGTTCAACTTGACCCCATTCAGAACCTTCGTGTAATAAAGATTTCAAATCACCACCTACACTAATACTATCACAATCTTGATAAACAACATAACTACCGTCTTCAATTGAAGATAAAAATTCTTTCAACCATGCAATTTTCTCCCACCAAGCAGCTCTTTCAGGACATCTTTTAATATCACTTGAAACATATTCAAATGTGTTATCCTCTGCATACTTTTTATTTATAGGACTTGTTAAATCATATAATTCTTTATGTTCTATTGTATAATGTTGTGTTATATAGTATTTCATAATTCTATTTATTTTTAATTAAATTTTGTTAGCCCCAGTTATGCACCAACCACCAAGCAATACCATTACTAACAAATGTCGCAGTAGAACCCGAACCATATAAAGAATAAAAAGTCTCAACATTAAATGTTCCGTGTAATGTAACCTCATTTTCATAATTATTATCAGTTTTTACAAAAGATAACTTCTTCCCTGGCATATCCGCTGGATCAGGAAGATAAATGTTTAAATATTGTGCAATTGGACATTCTACAAATAAATAAGTATCTGTAGTTGATGCAGTAAATGAATTAGTAACAAAGTCAGATAAAGTTAAATTTCTATAAGACTCTTGTGATGCAGATGAAGAAGCTAGATTATTTAGGTATTTAAAATTACCATCTAATTCTGATACAGAAAGACGTGTTTCTTTGTCTTCCCTTAATTTTAGTGAGTGTGTTCCTGGATATATCATAATGTATATATTAAATTATTTTATCATTTTTTTTTCTAAAAAAATTTGGTAGATTAGAAAACTTTTGTATCTTTGTACTCTAATAAAGAAATAATATGGGTTCAGGTATAATAGTTGGGATTTTAATCGGATATATGATCTGGGGAAGAAAATAAAAAAAATTAAAAAAGATTTGGTAGATTAAAAAAGTCACCGTATCTTTGTAAAACAAATGAGAGAAACAAACTCTCAAAAAGATTGAAAAAAAAGATTTGGTAGATTAAAAAATTGTCCTTATCTTTGTCAAACAAAAATAAAATGGTCTGTTCGTCTAGCGGTATATCACTTTGGTGATAGGACGACAATCTCAAATATCCTGGTATATGGAGAGATTGTAAACATGGGTTCGAATCCCTTACAGACTACACATTCGCGTTGAACAAGTAGTTAGTAAACTAGATAATAATTTAATATTCTAGTATGAAGTCGGGATAGGTTCTAATCTTGTTATTATAAATATAAATACTAGTAAATGTATTTACATTTGGGTTCGACTCCCTCAATGCGGTCAAAATAAATGAAAAAAGATTTGTTAGATTAAAAAAGTCGTCGTATCTTTGTCAAAATAAAATAAGAGTAGGTGTCGTGTGAAATTCCGGCCTAGTGGTGTACGATAGCACAACTCTTTCGGTCTGTTCGTCTAGCGGTTCACTTCGGTGATAGGACATTTCCCGATTACTGCGTAATGGCATTGAAGGAGAAAACATGGGTTCGAATCCCTTACAGACTACAAATACACTCCATTGGATGAATAAAGTCATTGTTTTAACTAAAACAGAGATACAGGTGAAAATCCTGGCTGGGGTACAAAATAAATTAAAAAAGATTTGGTAGATTAAAAAAGTCACCGTATCTTTGTCAAACAAATAAGAGTGATGCGCGTTTTAATTCCGACACTCTTCGGTCTGTTCGTCTAGTGGACGTTTACTGAACAAAAAGCTTCGGCATTAAAGTAAGGTAAACAGGACATTCTCTTAGTCACGAGAGAGGAACGCGGGTTCGAATCCCGTACAGACTACAACAAAATATATCGCGGGATAGAGCAGTTGGCAGCTCGTGTGGCTCATAACCATAAGGTCGGAGGTTCGAGTCCTTCTCCCGCTACTAAGTGTAAATGTCATTTCTGTAATGTTGACAAGTTGGTACTTTTAAGTATTCATCTTTAGTGTAATTAAACACGACACTTCGGTCTGTTCGTCTAGTGGATACTCACCTCGGTGGGTCAGGACGTCTCCCTTCGAAGGAGGTAACGCGGGTTCGAATCCCGTACAGACTACAAATAAAACCTAGGTAGGCAACTACTTATCGGTCTGTTCGTCTAGCGGATACTCACTTCGGTGGGTCAGGACGGGTAGCGGTCCTTCGGGGCGGCTGGTCACACGGGTTCGAATCCCGTACAGACTACTAAAATTAAGACTCAATGAGCTGACGCATTCTAGCTAATTTATTAGTGAAAGCTATAACATCCAAGTCCAAATAGAATGGGGTAATCAACTGCCTGTAATAGGGTCTTAATTTTTTTTAAAAAAAGTAAAAATAATTTTGGTAGTTTAAACAACTTATATTATCTTTGTACTATAATAAAAACAAAAAGATTACGTTCTTTGAAAATATTGTATTATCCAACTAATCACTTCGGTGGCTAGTAAAATGATAATCGGCGGTGTATCGTCGTTAAATAACCTAGGGAAACTTAGGATAAAGTGGAATCAACGTTAAATGGTTCTGCGGCTTGTAAGAGCTCGAGTACACAAGTGAGATATTACGCAACCTTTACTATCGAGGGTAACACTGTAGAGAAAGTGGTTGAGTAACCGCGGCAATGTGGATTGTCCGGTTGAGGTGGGAACACCAATAAGAATAACTCATAGGATTTTTGCGAGAAGTATGGCTCCAACCATATGATTGCGACTTCCAATATAAGAGGTGACTTAAAACCGAAAGGTAATGGTAGAGAACAGGTGGTGCTGCTACTATCCCTACTAAACATCTACCAAGGTGTTAGTTTGAAGTTGTCTTAAAATATGGAGGCTGGGAGGCTTCACGAAGGAGTTTAGTATTTCGTTGTTCAAAAGATAACGAAGCTTACGACAGACCACTTCTTCGACATATCCACAACACTAAAGCAATTTACATTTGAAGTAAAATTTAAAAACTAAAAAGCAAAAGTGTCTGTCAGGCTTCAACGAAAGTTGAGTACATAGTACTGGGCCGTCCAGTGCACGTCAAGACCGCAAGTTGAGACGTATTCTTGCCAAAAACCTCTAAGGGGTCGAACCCTTAATCAGACCGCAAGTTTGAAGAGAGTTGAGTAATAAGAGAGTAGTTGAAGCCTCAAGAAGTGATTAGTCTAACTAATCCTCAATGAGAATTACAATCCAAAAGATTGTGGATACGAAGAGAAACAATAATTCTTCAAAAGATTCTTACAAGATGGCATAATCTCAGCCCCTTATTAAACAAACAAATACATGTGAAATAAAACCCTTAACTTTGAGTAGTTAGGGGATTTTTTATTTATATAAGTTTATAAACTTTTCTTTCTATCAATCTATAAAGAAAGTAAAAAAATAAAAACTTATAAAAACATGAAAAAACTTTTAACTTTAGTTGTCTTACTTATGACAACAATTTCTTTTGGTCAAAACATCACACAATGGAATTTTGACAATGCAATCCCAGCAACTGCTATGTTACCTACTACTGGAACAGGAACATTCACACCGATAGGTGGAGTTGTTGATAATCTTAGTACAGCTGGTTCTATGCCATTAGGTAATGGTACAGCAACTACCAATCTTGGGTATAGCATTAAAACATTTCCTTTAACACTAACAGGATCAGGTACTGCTGGATTTCAATTTGCAGTTAGTACACTTGGATTCACAGATGCAATTAATGTAACTTTTGATCCAAGAGGTTCAAATACTTCATCAAGATTTCAACAATATGAATATAGTATAAATGGCGGAACAACTTGGACAGTATTCGGTAATAATGGTGGACTATTGACTAATTCATTTACCTCAACTCCAATGGTTACACTTGTAATGCCAACTAATGCTAGTAATCAATCTGGATTTGCTTTCAGAATAGTATCAATTTTTAATCCAACAGGAACAGACTACTCTGCAGTTGGTTATGCTGCAACAACACCTGCAAACTATTCTGCGGCTGGTGCTTGGAGAATCGACAACTTTACCGTATCAAATGGTGCATTAGTACTATCTACTAATCAAAATCAAATTTCTGGATTACAAGTTTATCCAAATCCAACAAAAAATATTTTAAATATCACAACTGATCTAAATTCTACAAAAGATGTAGAGATTTATGATATGATTGGTAAAAAAGTTTTAGTAGAAAATATACAAAGTCAATTAAACGTAAGTAGTTTAGTAACAGGTATGTACATCGTAAAAATTACAGAAGATGGTAAAACATCAACAAAAAGATTAGCAATAAACTAAACTTTTTTAAACTTTTCTATATAAATAGAAGTGTCTGGAATTTTCCACACATTAAAAAAAAATAAATTAAAAATGAAAAAAATTTTATTAATTTTAGTAGCAGCTTTAGGCTTAACCGCAACTGCTCAAACAGGATTTAAAAAATCTGACAAATTTGTTGAAGGTTCAGTATCTTACACAAAAACAAAAGATGTTGACGCAACTTACACATTTGCACCAACTGTGGGTTACTTTGTAACTGACAAAACTGCAGTAGGTATCTCAGTTGAAACTGGTAAAGATGCTACGGGTAGTTCTACTTCTGTTGGCTTATTTGCTAGACATTATTTCTTAAATGTAGGACAGAACTTTAAAGTTTATTCTCAATTAGGAGTTAATAACAACAATGATGCAGATGTTAAATCTTATGTTTCTGCAGATTTAGGATTAGGTTTAAACTACTTTGTAACTCAAAACTTAGCACTTACTACAAGTTTAACAAGTTTGGCTAGTTACAATGATCAAACCTCTACATTTAATGTAGGTTTCAATGGTGTTAAAAATCCATTTACTACCACAACACCTACATTTGGAGTAATCTACAAATTCTAATAAATAACTTTAGAATAAAATTAAAAAAGTCGAAACTAAGTTTCGACTTTTTTATATTATATACATATGGAACATAAACTAATAAATAAATTCTTAGACGAAATTAAACTACTATATCCAAATAATATAGTTTATTTGGATTATCATTATAAATCTGACGTTACAAACTTGATACCAATAGGTCCTATTTTAATTATAGACTCTGAAAATTCTTCATATGAATTAGAGCTCAGTAGCTTACATTATACTGATAGTGAAGGCGATTTAGTAATAGAACAATGTAAAAAAATATTTATTCAATATAGAAGACAACATATGTTACATCAATTAGTATAATAAAAAACAGACAATCGATGAAAAACCTATTACTTACTATGTTGTTACTATTCACTGTAACAATTTCTTCCGCACAATCACAATTTACCAGAATCTACTCAAAAATTTGTGTTATTAAGAAAGATAAAGAACCTCAATGGAATTCTGCAGAAAATAAAATTATCTTCAATTATCAAGACTCAGCAACCTTTAAAATAATTATGAATGATGGAAGTATAAGATTTTTTGATCAAAAGACAGATCTATTAGAAGGAGAAACCACAGGTGGTATGAAATATCAATCTGCAACATTCACAGAACAAGGATCAACTTTAACAGTTTACCTACAAATTTTTGATGATAACTCATATGGAACTAGAATAATATTCAATAATGGTGACATGATACAATTTACAAACTAAATATGGAACAAGAATTAAACTACGGAATTATGCCAGGAGAAACTTGGCAACACTACAAAGGTGGTAGATATAAAATCATCACTTTAGCAAATCACACAGAAACTAAAGAACCTTTAGTTATTTACCAATCACTATCATTTGGGTCAACCTATGCAAGACCTTTATCAATATGGTGTGAAACTGTTGAGAATAAAAGAGGTGGAATTGAACAACGATTTATAAAAATAGAGGAATAATGAAAGAACAATATGCAGTTTATGAAAAAGTACCTGCTCATGGTAGTGAAGCAAATGGTATTATATTGGAACCTTTTAAGACACAGGAATTGGCTAGATTGTCAGCAGAGAAGTATGGTTATACTTCAGATAATTATTATGTGGATAAAATATATTAAAAGAAAAAATAAACAAGAAAAATGAGTAAAGTAGACGTTTTAGTTGGATTAAGTTGGGGAGATTGTGGAAAAGGCAAGATAATTGATGTAATGACTTCAAAATATGATATAATAGCAAGATTTCAAGGTGGTCCAAATTCTGGACATACAATTCTATTTGAAGGAAGAAAACACGTACTTAGAACTATACCTTCTGGTATCTTTCATAAAGACACAATAAATATAATTGGTAATGGTGTTGTACTTGATCCTGTTGTATTCAGACAAGAAGTAGAAGCTCTAGCAAAATTTGATATGGATGTTAAAAAAAGATTACTTATATCAAGAAAAGCTCACTTAATTCTACCTACTCATAAACTTTTAGATGCTACCTCAGAAACTGCAAAAGGTAAAGATAAAATTGGTTCTACTCTTAAAGGAATTGGACCTACTTATATGGATAAAACTGGTAGAAACGGAATCAGAGTTGGTGACTTAGAATTACCAGACTTTCACAAAAGATTTACTAAGTTAGAAAAGAAACATGATGAACTAATAGATTGGAGTGTTATCAAACAATTTAACACCAATTATGAAGATATGGAAGAAGAATTCTTGGATGCACTTGCTTATCTAAGACAATTTACTTTTATTGATAGTGAAGAGTATTTACATCAAGCTCAAAAAGAAGGTAAATCTATTTTATGTGAAGGTGCACAAGGTTCATTATTAGATGTTGATTTTGGAACTTATCCATTTGTTACTTCTTCTAATACAACTGCAGCTGGTGCTTGTACAGGATTGGGTATTGCACCTAATAAAATCAAAGATGTTTATGGTATTTTCAAAGCTTATACAACAAGAGTAGGAAGTGGACCATTTCCTACAGAATTATTTGATGAGGTAGGTGAACAAATGGCAAAAATTGGTAACGAATTTGGTTCTGTTACTGGTAGAGCTAGAAGATGTGGTTGGTTAGATTTAGTTGCTCTTAAATATTCTTGTCAAATAAATGGTGTAACAGAACTTATGATGATGAAAGGTGATGTACTGTCTGGATTTGATAAAATAATGATTTGTACTGGTTATAAATATAAAGGTGAGATAATTACACACTTTCCTTATAACATTGAGCCAGAAAACTTAGAACCTATTTATATAGGATTTGATGGCTGGTCAGAAGATATAACTAATATTAAAGACTTTAATAATTTACCCGAAGAACTAAAGGAATATATTGAGTTTATAGAAAAAGAATTAGAAACACCAATTAAGATAGTTTCTGTTGGACCTGACAGAAAACAAACAATATTAAGATAAAAAAGAGAGCTTTAGCTCTCTTTTTTTATTTTATAACAAAAATACATTTTTAATAAAAAATATATACTCTATAAAAAAAATTATTATAAAAATATGTCAACTTACTCACTAACTTTAAGAAGCGAAAAAAATAGTAGATTAACTATTGCAGAAATGGATAATAACTTCTTGTATTTAGAAGAATTAGCAATTTCTGGTACAGTAAGTGCTATAGATTTAACGACACTAGAAACAGATATTATTCCTGCAGAGGATAGTGTATATAACTTAGGATCAAGTGCATCACAATGGAAAAGTTTACACGTTTCTGGACAAACGATTTACGTTGGTGGTGTTCCTATATCAACTCATGATGGATCATTAGTTATAAACAGTATTAATTTAGGAACAACTGCATCTCCTTTAATTTTATCTGCAGATGATAATAACAAATTAACATTAAATGGTGGTGGATATAAAGGGTTTTATGCTGGAATCAACAGATTATCTGGAGAAGATGCTAATATAACACAAGTATTTATAAGTAAAAGTAAAAATGCTTCTTATAAAAATGAAACTACAGAAACTGAGAATGATGATTTTTACGTAACTGGACTTAGTGGTAGTGATACAGTAGTTATCTTAAATATATATGGTGCTGATACAAAAAGACCATTAAAAATTAAAGACATTAGAAATTTTGTTGAAAAGTTTGTTGATATTGTATTACATACCGATAACACTCTTAACACAGATCTTACAGTAATAAGAGATTTATTCTATGATAATATAGGAGTATTAACGTCTTCTTTACCATCAGGATCATTATATAAGAATTTTGTATTTCAAGATAAAGCAATAGAATATAGTAATGTACCATATGAAACTAGTGCAACAGGATCTGGAACATTTAGTTTCTATAAATTAGTAGATTATGGATATAGTCTTGGCGAAGGTGGTCCTGCTAATACTAATTTTACACAAGGATTTCAAGTAGATGAAATAGTTACAATCTCAGGTACTGCTCTTGGTGGGCAATCACCAGATAATGATGCAACAATCTACGTAAACAGTGTCAACAATGGCGTTATTAAAACATTTGAACTTTTTAGTACAGGTACTGGATATACCGATGGATATTATGGTGTACAGAGTCCTGGTGGAAGCTGGGCTAATGTTTATATAACAACAAGTGCAACAGGTTCAGTTACTAGTGTAAAATTACTTTATGGTGGAACAAATTATACTATTGATTTAGGAGAAGGATACATTATTGATGGCGGGAATGATAATGCATCAGTTTTAGTCACATCTATAAGGAATGGTGTTATTAATTCATATGATATGGTTGGAAAACCAGATTATCATAGTCCATATAGAAATAATGAAAATACATGGCCAGTTATGAAAATATCAGATGGTGGTGATGATCAGTATGATAATGGTAACTATATAACAACAGATAAGAGTATTACTAAAGTTATTGGTTCAGTTGAGCAAGTCCAATTAAATAATCAAAATGAATATATTCTTACAGTAACAGAAGTTATATCAGGAACAATATCAGTTGGTCAAACAATTAGACATAATCAAGGTGAATATGAAATATTAACAGGAACAACAAATGGTGGTGTAGGAACATACAGTATTAATAGTTTTTATGATAATGATATATCTGAACAAATCTTCACAATATATGGTATTAATTATGGTGGTGGTGAAGTAGTAGAAAATAACAAATTTGGTACTGGAAGTAGTTATATTACATTATATGATGAAAGTATTTTTGCAATGGTTGCAATCAATACTGACATTGATAAAGTTTGGTATACAGGTGATTCTGGATCAGATGGGAATAGTGATACTAAAAAACAAGTAAATGTTTTAATTGCAGATGATAATTCATTATCTTTTGGTGAGGAAAAATTAGAACTATCTAATAAAGATTTAATTTTACCAGAAAATGATACTTTAGGATGGATGTCAGTGTTAGGACCACTTTATAATAATGATGATGATATTGTTTTTACATCAGTTGTAATAGATGATGATGGAAATACATATGCTGCAGGTTATCAAATCAATGATGGTGATGCAATTGTAGTAAAATTTAATAAAGCAGGAGATAAACTTTGGTCAAAAACAATTTATCAAAATAATGGATATGATACTGAGGCAAAATCAATAACAATAGATCCAGTAAATGGAGATTTAGTAGTTGTATGTGAAGTTTATCCAGAATACACAGAAGGTTTAATTGTAAGAATTGATTCAGAAACTGGTAGTATTATAATATCAAATAGACTAAAAGATATTAATGATTTGGCAGAACAAGGTGATATTTATCTAAATGATGTGACCTTTAACTCTGATAATGAATTAATTATAGTTGGTGAAAAAACTACAGACTATTTAGCTTGGACAATAACAACTTCTTTAGCTCTTGCAGGTAGTACAGTAAGTACTTTAGTAATATCACCTAGTAGTATTAATAACGACATTCCTTTAAATACAAATAATTGGTCTATTGCAGGAACAGGAATTATTGGAGATGAAAATTTACAATATATAAATACTTTTAGTGGAGTAACAGGATCACTAACACCAGGAGGAAGTAGTGCATCATTTACGATTTTAACAGACTATGATAATCAATCATACACAATTATTAGTGTAGATACTCCTGGTACAGGATATAATATAAATGTACTTAAACCAATAGTTATACCAGGTACAAGCTTAGGTGGTATTACACCTGATAATGATGCTACAATTCTACAAACAGATGTGTTAAATGGTGGTATAGTAAGTGCAGAAATAACGGGTACTGCACTTGTTGGAACAGGAACTCAAAGTTTTTCAGGAGTAACTGGTTCAATAATAGAAGGAAACGGTGCTAACTTTATTATTTACAAAGGTCAAGGAAACGGTGCTTACTTTATGAATAGTATTCAGGGACAACAATCTAGTTATGTTTTAAATGATATTATTACTATACCTGGTAGTAAACTTGGTGGAACTAGTTCAAACAATTGTATCTTAACAGTTACTGAAGTAACTGGTGGAGGTATTCAAGGTGTATCTATATCTGGAACAGGTTCTACAGCAAGCTTACATTTTACAATATCAACAAATGTTAATTTTAGTGCATCAGGAACTTGGTCTATTTATAAATCTCTTAATGGAGAAGCTTATATTTACACAGAAAACTGGGAAAGAACACTTATCGGTGATGTACAAGGTGATACATTTGAATCAGTTATAACAGATGAGAATAATAATATTTATTGTGTTGGTTATAAAGGTGGTAATTATAATTATGATAAAGCTATTATCACTAAGTTTAATCAAAATGGTGTTCAACAATGGACAAAAGTTTTAAACGAATTAGAACATGATTGTTATGGCGAATCAGTTGCAATATTTGGAACTAATAGTGTAATAACAACTCACTATAGTGATTATGATGAAGAAGTTATTATTTCCAAACTAACATTTGGTGGCAATTTGATATGGCAAAAAAGAACTTTTATAAATAATAATTCTGCAGTAGCTACAGATAGTACGGGTATTTATATAGCAGTAGATAATTATGATAATAATTTTAATAGAACCTCAATTAGATTATTTAAACTTAATAGTGATGGTGTCATAGTTTGGAATAATACTATTGGTGGTAGAGAAAATTTCTATATAAACAATATTTCTATTAAAAATGAAAGAATTGCTATTGCTGGTTATACCTATGTAATGGCGGATAATTATTATAATGCGTTTGTTGCAAATCTACCAACCGATGGAACTTTATCATTAGAACAAACCGATGATCAAGAATTTAGTGGAATAACAAGTTATGTAAAAGGAGAATATGTAATACAATCAGTAACATCTAGTTTTTATGAATCAATAACACCTCAAACTGGAACACACTCAATAACATATACTAGAGATAAATATATATTTGAAAATAACTATTATATAGATAATAATATAGATAAAATAAATGAAGAAAGTTGTATAATATTTGGTGATGGAACAAAACAAACATCAAGTGCTGGAGTAATTCCACAAAACTATAGACCTCACAATGAAGATTATTACTTACAACTTAGTGATATTGGGAAACATATCTATAAAGATGATGGTGATGGTTATGGAATTTATATTCCTACAAATGAAAATGTTGCTTTCCCTATCGGAACTGCAATTACTATTGTTAGCGGTAATAGTAATACATATTTCTATATAAATGACTCCAATATTACTAAATTATGGGGTGCAGGATTTGATGATTATAGTACTAACTTCTATATTCCAAGTAATTCAATGGCAACACTATTGAAAATTGGTATAGATAAATGGATGGTAAGTGGTGCAGGATTAAACATTGATTAAAAATAAGAAAATGTAATAAAATAAGAAGCAATTGTCTAATTTAAACAATTGCTTCTTTATTAAAAATAATATATAATATATGATACAATCAATAATAGGAACAAGTTTTAAAGGAGGATTTACAACAGACTTTTTAATATTTGGATTAAAAAGTACACCAACTACACCACCAGATGATTATATGTTATTTAACTTACAATCCAATAATACAGTTACTGCATTTACAACAAATGGTATTTTTTATGGACCTACAGTATTTGCAAATAATCCAAATGATGGATTCAAATATTTTTCAAGTAGAGATATTTCGGGTCCAACAAATTCAATTTTATTTGGTAAGATGGATGATTTTGGAAATCTTACATATTTAGATATTGATATATTAGGAAGTATTGGAGGTGCTATTGATGATTTCAGTTTTACTAGCCTTGCAGGTTTGCAATCGGGTACTTATATTGGATTAACAGGAAGTGGAACAAGTTCTGGTTATGCTGCAATTTTTGATATTATTGTTAGTGGAGGAACGGTCTCAAGTGTTTCTACTAATAATACAGGTGATTTATATAAATCTGGAGATACAATTACTATAAGTGCTGATAATTTTAGTGGTACATCATCACAAAGTATTACCATAACAGTAGATAGTGTTAACGCATCATCATCACCAACATCCATGCATTACTTAGGTAATAATCAATTTGTTTGTTTAGATAGATTTTTATTTTTAGATAACCAAAATAACTTTATTCTACCCAAAACTTATATGGTAGATACATTTAATCAAACCACAACATTATTATCTGTACATAGTGTTGATGATGATTATTATCCAACAAGTTTATTTGAATATAATGGTTATACATGGGGTGTATGTACTGGAACAGGTGGTTTTCTGTCATCTATAGGTAGGTATGATATTAATGCTGGAGTATTTAATACTGAATTAACAAATGAAGTTTTTATAAATGATATTCCAGGTATTAGTATGTCAAAAGTTTGGTTTATTATTAGTGCTATAAATGTTGATGGTAGAATATATTGTAATTTAATTGTGAATGATAAAGAAACAAATAATTCACTTCAATGTATTGGAGAATTAAATGTAGAAACTGGTGAAGCAGATTACTTATATTCTGTTGCTTTAGCTGTTGAAGGAGGTGAATATTTATATACAAATATTATAAATAAATAAAAATAAGTAAAATAATATGAAGTTATGTATATTATGTGAAGACTCTAAAGTAGAGTTAGCAAGAGAAAATAGTAAAGGTGTATTAGTAACTACCAATAAACCTGTTATATTACATCCAGGTTTACAAGCATATAAAGAAACATTACCTAAAGGACATTTAAGTATTCCAGTTTCTGAGACAGGTCAATTACCTGCAACACATTGGTTTTGTTTTATTAATGTTGACCAAACAGGTTATGATAAGTTATTATCTGTTCAAGAACATTCAGTAATAGAAGAAGGATCACCAAAAGAATTTTTATCAAAATGGAATCTAAAAATTATAAAATAAAAAGAAATTTTATTTCAAATGAAGAAGTAAAATTAATAACTGAATGGGTTAATACTATTGATTTCAAAAGTAGAGAAAGTAATTATTATATTACTGAACTTTCTAAAGAATTAAAAGGTAAATCTCATATGTTTGATATATCAGATACACCACTAACAAATTATATTACAACATTTCAATCTGCATCAGAAATTCATAAAGAAGAATTACCTGACTTTTTAAAATCAATTATTAAAAGAGTTGCCAATGAAATGAATTTACCAACAGATAATTCATTTGTACAAGTTGTTGATATGAATAAAGGCGGAAAAATAAATGCACATTATGATGTATCTAAAGAAGGATATATAAACTATAAATGTAATATAAGTGTTTTAGCAGAAGATTATAACTTTTATATAGATAAAGATGTTTTTGAAGTAAAAGCTACAGATATGTATTGTTTTGAAGCTTCTTTATATAAACATTGGACAGAACCTTTTACATCAAGAAGAATTTTTCTAAGTATGGGTTTTTTAACACCATATAGTGTATTAGGAAGAACTGATGAAGATCCTAATGTTAGATTAAGTAAAAGAATTGAAAAATATTTTATGAAAAAAATAAACTATGATACAATCAATAATAGGAAGTAGTTTTACTGGTGGTGGTACACCACCTACACCTAAAAATAACTTTACAGTAGAATGGTGGCAAAAAATGACAGCAAGTGCTGGTAGTTTTGATAGATTATTTAATGTTGGTGATAATCCAACTGATCAAATTGGATTTAGTGAGGAATTTCAAGGAAATGTACTAGCAGTTTGGACAGATGGCTCACCAGATTATATATTCTCTACTATATCAAATTTATATAATACTTGGGTACACTTTGCAATAGTTAGAAATAACAATGTTTTACAACTTTATTATAATGGTACAAGAGTTATTAATGCTAATAATAACAGACTAATAGAAGATAATACAAGTGATTTACAAATTGGTGGTGGTGTTGGTCAAAAATTTAATGGTTACTTAACTAACTTCCACTTTTTGAAAGGTATTGCAAAATATAATGGTAATTTTACACCATCAACAACACCATTAAATCCAATGAGCTACACAGAAACAAACTTACTATTATCAGTAACATCATCAAATACTACATTTATTGATAGTACAGGTAATCATATAGCATCTATAATAGGTGGAACTTGGAGTTCTCAATCACCATTTTCAGATGGAAGTGGTAGTATATACTTTGATGGGATTTCTACACATTTATATTTCCCTGCTAATAATGATTGGGCAATTGATAATAAAATTAAAGAGTAAACAATAATATTTGATGAAAAATTAAACTTTACTTGTATAATTAAATAAAAAGTTATATATTTGCAGTATGAAAATGAAAACAACATATAAACTACATCATCACACAGAGAAATCTGGGTCGTAAGTATATGTCTTAAAAATTGCTAATTTAAACATAAGCCCAGATTATAATGATCTGGGCTTTTTTATTAAAAAAATATATTATTAAAATGGAGATAAAGACAAGTAAAACGTACAAAGGTACGAGGATAGTTTTTGGTGAAACAGCTAGAAACAAAAGAAGATTACTAAATCAAATGATTGATATTATGGAATCCTATGGTTATCAAGAAATGATGATCCCAGTTATTCAACTAACTGAAACATTTGCTAGTAAAGTAGGTGAAGAAAATAACAACATGATGTACACTTTTACCGATAGAGGTAACAGAGACATCTGTTTGGCACCAGAATATACCGCAGTCGTACAACAGCTCGCTAACGAAACATTTAAAATGACAAAGAACGTTAAGTTATTTTACATTGGACAATGTTTTCGTGGAGAAAAACCACAAGCTGGGCGTTACCGTGAATTCACGCAATTTGGTGTTGAAGTAATCAATCCAACTGAAGATATGACTGATGAAATGTTAGAGATTGCAACTAAACTAATTGAGTTAGCAACTGATAACTACGAAGTAAACTTAGACGCAACAAGAGGACTTGACTACTACACTGGTGGTAAAGGATTTGAAATTGCTTGTCCAGAGTTAGGAGCACAAAAACAAATCTGTGGTGGTGGTTCCTATGATGTTGGGATAGGTTTCGCACTTGGAATAGATAGATTGATTTTAACAACAAAATAATTTTTTATTATATAAAAAAAGTTCTATCTTTGTAGAACAAATGGCGGAATGGCTGAGTGTTAGGCGAGGGACCGCAAGTTCCTACACAGAGGTTCGATTCCTTTTTCCGCCTCTATCTCAGGTGCCGGTCAAGCCTCTTTCCTTCGTGGAAACGTAACCGAGGTGGATAGACCTTCCCGCGAATGGAAGGTTGAGCTCCACCATTTAGAAAGAAAAATCCCAAAAGTTAGTTCTTTTGGGATTTTTTTATTATCTTTGCTACATGGATAAAAATGAATTGGTCTTTACAAGGAAATCAAGAATACATATGGAAGAAATAACATTAGAACAAAAATTAAAAGACTTACTTATCTCTACTTATGAAAAAGTGGGAGATAGAATATTTATTACTGGTAGACAAGGTTTAACCTCAGATCAGATAGTAGAAGAACTTAAAAATGATACTGACGTAGGAATTGAATACTACAGAGGTATTATTTCTTTAACAGTTGAAATGTTGATGAGAGATAAAATTCATTTAGATGAACGAAGAAATGAAAAGATAAATGAATTACTTAATAAACGATAACGGTGAAGTTGTTTGTATGTCTGCAAATAGAACTTCCAAAGTAAGATGGGAAACTCTTACACTGGCACAAGTAAATTCAGAATACTTAAATAAAAAATATCCTAAAAAAGATACAATATTAGTAGCATATAGATGTGAACAATGTGATTACTATCACTTAACAACCAAATATAAAGACGAATAATGAGTTCAGAATTACAAAAATCAGTAAAAAATTTAATTAGTGTTAAAGAAGATAGAAAAAAACTCGATGATTTTGCAAAAGCAAGATATAATGAGAATTTTCCTAGAGATCCTAAAAAATTTGACCAAGGTTGGCATCACTATGATAAGTGTGTAATCATTGATGAAAATACAATTAGTGTAGAATATAAATATGGTGCAGGTGATTATGATTATAGTGGTAACTTCAATGTTGATTTAATTCCATATTACAGAGACGAGAAACTAGAAAATATTAAATAATATGAAATACATAATTTTATTACTTTTGATAACTTCTTGTTCATCAAGTAAAATAACAGAAATAAAAAAAGAAGTAAAAACAGAAAAAGAAAGAATACACTTTAAAACACCTTTACTAAAATATATTCACAAAAGGAATGTTAGTAAAAGGACACAACTTGCTTATATATAAGAAATGGAACAAAAAACAGATTTCGGTACGGTAACACCAAAACCAAAAAAACATAAATTACACAGTAAAATATACAAAGAGTATAAAAATGCTACCAATAAAGAGATTTGGGAAGGTTTAAGGGACAATTTTATATTTGGGTTCTTAGGAGCTACACTAGTAGTTTTCATCGCAACCAGAACAGATATAGCAGTTTTAATTGGTTATCTAGTTTACTACTTCTTTATGGGAAGAATTGTAAATAGACCAAAATATGTAACTGACTTAGGTAAACTTATTGTATTTCCAATACCATCAGCACTTGGTGCATTTGCAGGATATAAAATATCCTTAGTTTTAATAGATTTAATTAAACTTTACTTATGATTATAAACCTGGACTTTGACGGTTCTGTTGTAACTCACGCTTATCCACTAGTTGGAAAAGACATAGGTGCAGTACCTGTATTAAAAAAATTGATTAAAAAAGGACATCAACTAATTTTATTTACTATGAGAGGTAATAATTCACATCTTAAAGAAGCAGTTGATTGGTTTAAAGAAAATGATATTACACTTTATGGAATAAATAGTAATCCAACACAGAGATCTTGGACCAATTCTCCTAAATCACATGCCGATTTAATAATAGATGATACTGCAATTGGTTGCCCTTTAATCTACAATTGGAGTTATTCAACAAATCCTTATATAGACTGGGTTAAAATGGAAGCACTCTTAATAGAAAGTAATATACTATAAAAAAATCCACTCAATGAGTGGATTTTTATTTTATAAGTATAAGTGTGTAGTATTTCTTACCACCAGACTCTACAATTGAGAGTCCAATCCTATCTTTATCTCCATCAAGTATTTCTTTACAAGAGGGAACATTTAAAAATGCGTTTAAAACAGATTGATTAGTAGAATAATTCTTTGCAACCAATTCAGAAACATAGGTAACTTGCATAGTTAGTTTTAAATTATTTGTCCTCGATTCAAAATTTTGATGTCCTACAATACCGGTTTCAATCATATTTTGATTATGTATAGAACATAAATATCCAATATGTTGATTTATTTCTAATGTAGAAAGTCCCTGATTAGTTCTGTAATTATTTACTAAATCAACAAGACCAATCTCATTATTAGAGTAATTATATGACATAATAGGTGGGATAATCTCTGAATCAGAAGAACAACCTAGAATCAAGAAAAGTATTAGTGTAATAATTATTTTCATAGTAAAATTTATATTATAAAAAACAAAAAAGTTATTTTTTAATCCATTTATTATCATGGTTTAGAATAAAAGTACCTATAAAATACTCGCTTTTGTTCCATTCATTTGGTGCAATAAGTGATAAAGTTTTCTCGCCACTAAAATCATATAAGTGATACTTACCTCCTATAACAGGTTCAAAAGAAATCTTAGATTCCCAAACCATTATAGACATATTATATTCATCATATAATTTTTCTGCTTTTTCCAAAAGTTCTAAACGTTCTCTATCAAAAACATCATACATCTTTTTAGCTGCAAGATTTTTTATTTTTGGTATATCTGGTAAATCAAAAGATGGTGCACTAACACTGGTTGGATATGATCTAAATTTAGCATCATATCCATTCTCTCTAGTCCAAACGACTGCATCAGGTTTCTTTTCCATATTATCTTACAATAATTGATCCTGATAATCTTTTAAGTACATATTTTTCATCACACCTTCTTGTAACTATAAGAATGTACTCACCTGGTACTACATTTGAAAACTTATAAGTATAATCAATTCCGCTCTTAGATATACTTTTACAATTCGCTGGTCTTTCAGTTGTAAAAGCCCAAAACATATCATGTCTATATCCATATGTCCAGAAATAAGGTTCTGTCATAGAGTATTCAACACCATTTATTTTCATTGTTAAATCATACTCTCTAACAATTTTTACTTCTGTATCTAAATCAGAATTATTTGAAACTAAAAAAGTAGTATCTGACATAGATAATAACATTGTTTTAGTTTTTTTATTATAGGTAAGAGTTGTTCCCATAACCTTTGTAGTTTGTGCAAAGGTTGTTACTATTCCAAGTAGGAATATAATTAGTATCTTATTCATCTTCATCATCTTCTCCAAATAAATCTTTTCCTTTATAGTCGGGATGATTTTTTTTCATATAATCAATTCCACTAACCCATAATGTGACTATCATTATAACTACTGCTATACCTATTAAAATTACTAGTGTTTTCATAGTAGTTATATGAATTTTGTGAGATAAGTTTTTATTTATCTTGTAGTAAATCTTTTAGCTTCTCATCACGAGTTAAACTTTTATCTATAAATTTAACTAATTCTTTATTTCTTAATAAGTATGAATCTTCTTCTTTCTTAATTCGCTTCTCTTCAATTCGATCATTTAAAAAATTAAACATTCTTTTTAATAGTTCAATATCACCTGTTTCATTAGTAATGAAGTCTGTACCTACACTAGAGGATGAATACTGTGTAGTCATTCTTGTGTCGATTCTTAAATAAAATTGACTTTTATCTGATCCGAAAAAACCTTTTTTACTTGTCTTATAAAAAGTAATACTAAAAAAATACTTTGTCTCCGAATTTCTCAATATATACTCAAACTTAATAGACTTCTCATTTATTGCTTTATTATTAAAATGAAATGCATCAAGTGTTTCAACACTAACGGATTGATCTAAGCTAATACTCATAGTTGAATCTACTATATTTTTTAAGAAAATTTGTTTTTGTGTCATTTGTAAATAATTTTAGTAAAGATATAAAATTAAATTGAAAATAATTTAGAAATTTTTCTTTTTCTAAAAATATGTTTGTTTAAAGAGTGTGGATAAAAAGCATTATATAGAGATGCTCCTGTACTAGTAGGAGTATTAGTAATCGTAATCTTATAAGTTCTTTTTTCTCCAGCCTTACTTAACTCTCTATCATTTACAAACATATTAGTAGGAATTGAACCACCATATTTTCGATCTAGAACCTCCTGATATGTTTCTCCAAAAAAGAATTTTCTTAACTTTTTAAATAATTTACTCATAACACTTATATACCAAATTAGTTAGTTGTTTTTAGATAATTTTTGTATCTTTGTACAATAATTTTATATAATATAAATGAAAAATATAACACTTATCGGTGCTGGAATTATGAGTGCCACATTAGGAACAATCCTTAAACAATTAGATCCTGAATTAAATATACAAATCTTTGAAAGATTAGACTCTGCAGCCGCAGAAAGTTCCGATGCTTGGAATAATGCAGGTACTGGTCACTCAGCGTTCTGTGAATTAAACTATACACCACAAAATCCAGATGGTTCAATAAATCCAGATAAAGCAATTCAAATCGCCGAACAGTATGAAGTATCTAAACAATTTTGGTCTTATTTAGTTAAGAATAACCTAATTGTTAAACCAGAATTTTTTATTAAACAAAGTCCACATATGAGTTTTGTATGGGGTCAAGAAAATGTAAACTTCCTAAAAACAAGATATAGCACTTTAAAACCAAATACTTTATTTCAAGATATGGAATACACAGAAGATTTTGATACAATCAAATCTTGGGCACCACTTGTTATGGAAGGTCGTAAAGAAAATCAAAAAGTTGCAGCGACTAAAAATGAAATTGGTACTGACGTGAATTTTGGTAATCTAACCAGAAGTATGTTTGATTATCTTAAATCACAAGATGGTGTAGAACTACATTTTAATCACGAAGTAAAAAAATTAAAAAATAAAGAAGGTAAATGGGTAATTAAAGTTAAAGACTTATCTACCAATGAAAAAAGAAAAATAGAATCAGACTTTGTATTTATTGGTGCAGGTGGTGGTTCACTTCATTTATTAGAAAAATCTGGTATTCCAGAAATCGAAGGTTATGGTGGATTTCCAGTTAGTGGTCAATGGTTACGTTGTACTAATTTAGAAGTTATCGAAAAACACAATGCTAAAGTATATGGTAAAGCCGGAGTTGGTGCACCACCGATGTCTGTTCCTCACATAGACAGTCGTATGATAAATGGTAAAAAAGAGTTACTATTTGGACCTTATGCTGGATTTTCAACAAAATTTCTTAAAAATGGTTCTTATTGGGATCTATTTACATCAATTAGATTGAATAACATCATCCCAATGATGGGTGCTGGCTTAAAAAACATTCCACTAACAAAGTATCTAATTGACCAAGTTCGTCAATCTAGAGCAGATAGAATGATGGTTTTAAGAGAATATGTTCCAACTGCTAAATCAAAAGATTGGATTTTAGAAACCGCGGGTCAAAGAGTTCAGGTTATTAAAAAAGATGGTGAAGGAAAAGGTATATTAGAGTTTGGTACAGAAGTTATTACCTCTGCTGATGGAACAATTGCTGGTTTATTGGGTGCCTCTCCCGGTGCATCAACAGCAACATCTATTATGTTAGATCTAATTGAGAAATGTTTTAAGAATGAAGATTGGACAGAAAAATTAAAAGAAATGATTCCTTCTTATGGACAATCTTTAAATAATAATAAAGAATTATGTAAAGAGATTAGAAAAAATAGTTCAGAAATTTTGAAATTAGAAAAATAATCGTATCTTTGTAGAAATAAAATAACTAAATATGAAAGTATATCAAGCGTCTAAACTAGCGGCAGGAGTAAGTAAGGTATTTCCACACAAAATTACAATCACTGATAGCTCTGTTACAATTATCGAACCCGGATTATTCAACAATAAAGAAAAAACAATTCCTTTTTCTAAAATTGCATCAGTAAATATTGATAGTCCACTAATTGGATTTTCAACAATTACAATTGAAACTACTGGTAATGACAGTCTAACAATCAATGGTTTTACCAAAGATGAAGTTAGAGAAATGAAACAAACAATCTTAGGCAAAATATAATGTTAGATACAAATAGACAGAAAGAATTAGATCAAATTATCAATCTTCACAGAGATTGGGTAAGAGGTGAAACGTTTGAAGATACTAAACTAGCTTTAGAGAACTCTTCTGACGAAAGAATCTCATACCTATTAGAAACTGCTGATATGAAGATGAAGTATGAAATGATTATTACTATCTTAGATGATTTTGACACACACCGTAGTAGAAAACTTTTACTACCTTATACAGAATTTTTATCCTTTATCAAAGAGATAAATCGTGGTAAAAATGTAAGAGAAGTTTATGAAGAACTTTACTTTATGGCTTTAGAGCAAATTAAAACAAAATATATTCCAACGTCTGGAATAACAACAAACATAATATAAATGTATTTATTTGGATCACACCTTATCAAAAAATTATTTAGTGACTTTAGAGAACCTAAAGATATTGATTGGGTTACCAATGATATAACTAAATTAAAAAAATCTATTGTTGGAAAAGAGGAATACTATTTTATCCCAAATACACCTGATAGAGAAATGACTGCCGACGAGATTTACACTTTGAAAGTAAGTCACGCAATTTATGACATCAATTGGAAGAAAACTATGTCTGACATTAGATTTCTACAAATGAAAGGTTGTAAAGTAATACCATCTTTTCTTACACAATTAAGAGAACATTGGGTAAGTGTACACGGAGAACAACATAGAACAGACTTTGAAGTTAAACCAGGTAAGTTCTTTGATGATAGAGTTAAGAGAAAAGTAAATCACGATGATTTACATAAGATGTTAAATCCTGTACCAACTTATCTGAAAATGATTGTCAATGATCTAAATCCAAGTCCAGAAAAGTTCTATGATTTAACAGAAGATGAAAGAAAAGAAGTTCTTTATGAAGAAGCATTTGTAATTGCAATGGAAAGATTAGGACATTTACCAGCAAAGGCAGCTTATAATATGGCACAACAAAATCTAGTAACAAGATTACATCCAGTTTGGTTATCAGACTTTATTATCGAAAATTGGGATAATTATTACTGGAATGCAACAAACTCAAAATTTTACGAACAATATAAAACAATAAAAGATTAAAACAATGGGAATTTTTACAAGAGAACAAATTATTGAAAAGGTTAAAGCTAATGATACAAACTTTTTCTATGAAATTTATAACGGGGAAGTAGAAGGTAAATGGATTAAGGAATTACATAAGGAAGTACCAACTATTTACGATCAACACTATGGTGATGGAAACGAATGGACAATTGCACTACACTTTATTGAGTGTAATATGTATGTTCTTTTAGAAGGTTCATACTCTTCTTGGGATTCTCCAGATTGGGACTCAGTTTCACATGCGGAGCCATATGAATACACAGAAACAAGATTTAAAGAAGCAACCTTAGAATATATAAGAGACAAGAAACTTAACGAAATTTTAAAAAACGAAGAAGAATAATATGAAACCAACATCAGGAATTTGTGTCGATGGTTCTAGTCGTGGTAATCCAGGTCCAGCTGGATATAAAGCAGTAGATTTAGCAACAGGTAAAGAAATTTTCAATGTAAACATTGGTGACTCAACTAATAACATTGCAGAATTTATTGGTTTAGTTCACGCAATTGACTATGCAATTAAAAATGGATATACACATGTTTATTCAGATAGTCAAACAGCAATTGCATGGGTTAGAAATAAGAAATCAAAATCAACATTAGTTTCTAATGCTAGAACGGAACGTTCAATAAATCTTATGAATAGAGCTGAGAACCATCTTTCTAAACTACCTGGTTATTTTAAGTTAGTTCATAAATGGGAAACTGGTAAATGGGGTGAGAATGAAGCAGACTTTGGATATAAATAAAAAAGAGACTTTTAAAGTCTCTTTTTTATTTTTTAAATTTTTTAAAATTATACTAAACTATAAGTAGCTAAAATACCATCTGTAAAACTAAATGTTCCAGACTGTGTAACACCACCAACTTTTAATAGGAAATTAAAACTACCATTTATATTACTAAATGTGTTTTGTAAATCAATAACTGATGCAGTTAAACCAGCAACATCACCTTCTAATCCAAGAACTGATGCAGTTAAACCAGCAACATCACCTTCTAATCCAAGAACTGATGCAGTTAAACCAGCAACATCACCTTCTAATCCAAGAACTGATGCAGTTAAACCAGCAACATCACCTTCTAATCCAAGA